>BFBZ01000004.1_pt55 | contig 160194 bp, 149 predicted proteins | sample 1888401 | NCBI WGS metagenome assembly BFBZ01 (sample SAMD00112614, study PRJDB3348) | symbiont metagenome | host: Chara braunii
TTCGGCGGACCCGGCGGCCGCGGCGGACAGGGACCGAATGCCCGGCGTGCCGACGGCCAGAACGGCGGTTTCATCGGCAATCGCGCCCGTCGAGGCCAACAGCGCATCATGGGCATGGCGAATTTCTCGCTTCGCAACTCCGCGCTCGACGCCGCGCCGTATTCGGTGAACGGGCAGACCGCGCCCAAGCCGTCCTACGCGCAAAGCCGGTTCGGCGTGACGCTCGGCGGACCGCTGGTGATTCCCAAGCTCGTCAACGCGCCCAATACCTTCTTCTTCATCAGCTACAACGGCGCGCGTTCCCGCGGGCCTTATCGCGGCGTCGGCACGGTGCCGACCCTGGCCGAACGCAGCGGCGATTTCTCGGCGCGCCCCTACACGCTCTACGATCCGAATTCCAATCAGCCGTACGCGCTCAATCAGATCCCGCTCGCGCAGATCAGCCCGATTTCGCGCGGTCTGCTCAACTATTTCCCGCTGCCGAATCAGCCCGGGCTGGTTCAGAACTACGTTTTCGTCGGATCGACGGCGTCGAATTCCGACAGCCTCAACACCCGGCTCAACCAGAACCTCGGCCGCCGCGACCGCCTCTCGCTGACGCTGAACACGCAGCGCCGCGACGGCAACAATCTTCAACTGTTCGGGTTTCGCGATACCTCGAGCGGCTCGGGCTGGAACTCCGACCTGAGTTGGGCGCACACGCTCGCGCCGCGCTCCATCAACAATCTGCACTGGGCCTTTAACCGGAGCACGAGCAATTCGCTGCCCTTCTTTGCCTACACTCTGGACGTCGCCGGACAACTCGGCATCGCCGGCGCATCGCGCGATCCGATCAACTTCGGCCCGCCGAATATCAGCTTCACCAACTACGGCGCGCTCTCGGACGGCAGCCCGGTGCTGAGCCACAATCAAACCTCGACGCTCGGCGACAGCGTGACGTGGAGCCGGTCGAAGCACAATATCAGCTTCGGGTTCGAGTTCCGCCGCCAGGACATCAATACGAAGACCGATCAGAACGGGCGCGGCAGTTTCAGCTTCAGCGGGCTGCGAACGTCCGGCTTCAATGCCGCCGGATTGCCGCTCGCGCAGACCGGCTACGACTTCGCGGACTTTCTGCTTGGGCTGCCGCAGTCGAGTTCCATTCGCTTCGGCGACACATCCACTTATTTCCGCGACAACGTGTACAGCGCATTCGGCCAGGACGATTTCCGCGTGGCGTCGAACTTTTCTTTGAATCTCGGCGTGCGCTACGAATTCTTCACGCCGCTCAGCGAAAAGTACGGCCGCATCGCCAACCTCGCCATCGCGCCCGGGTTCACCTCGGTGTCGGTGGTGACGCCCGCCACCGCGGGGCAGCCCGCCGCGCTCGTCAATCCGGACAAAAAGGCGATTTCGCCGCGCATCGGTTGGGCGTGGAAGCCCGATGCCAAGAGCAAAACGAGTGTCCGCGGCGGATTCGGCGTGTACTTCAATTCGTCGATCTACAACCAGATTGCCGCGCGCATGGCGGCGCAGCCTCCGTTCGCCAACACGTCGTCGGTCACTACAAGCACGCAGACTCCGCTCACGCTCGCGCTCGGGCTGACGCAGATTCCCGCCGGAAAAACGGTTACCAACACCTACGCGGTGGACCCCAACTACCGCCTGCCCTACGCGCAAACGCTCACCTCGTCCATCCAACGCGAACTCCCCCAGGGGTTCGTTCTCGAAGTGGGCTACATCGGGACCAAGGGCACGCGGCTCGACATTCAACGCCAGCCGAACCGTGCTGCTCCGGGCTCGCCGCTCACCGCCGAACAGCGCCGGCAAATCGGCAACGCGGTCGGGTTCACCTATGAAAGCTCGGAGGGAAATTCGATCTATCACGCCGGCCAGATCCGCCTCAACCGCCGCTTCCGCCGCGGCATTTCGGGCAACCTGCTCTACACCTACGGCAAGTCGATCGACAACTCCTCTACTTTCGGCGGCGCCGGCAACACCGTTGCGCAGGACGACAAGAACCTGGCCGCCGAGCGCGGGTTGTCGAGCTTCGACCAGCGGCACACCGTTCGCTCGGGGTTCAACTGGCAATCGCCCATCGGACCGAGAAGCGCCGACACCTGGACCAACTGGTTTCTGAAAGACTGGACGCTCAACGGCAACGTCACCTACTCGAGCGGCACGCCGCTTACTGCCCGCGTGCTCGGCAACCTGTCGAACGCCGGAGGCACCGGCGCCATCGGTTCGGGACGCGCCGACGCGACGGGGGGGAGCGTCGACGGCTCGCCCTACTTCAATCTCGCTGCCTTTACCCTTCCGCCGTCGACCCGTTTTGGGAATGCGGGGCGCAACACCATTCCCGGTCCCGCGACGTTCTCCACCAATGCGAGTTTCGGACGGTCGTTCACCCTCGCCGAGCGCCGCCGCGTCGAGTTCCGCGTGGAGGGCACCAACATCACCAACCACGTGCAAATCACCAACGTCGGGACGACGGTGAACGCGCTCACCTACGGATTGCCGCTTTCGGCCGGCGGCATGCGCACAGTTCAGGCCAACGTGAGACTGAGGTTCTAGCCGATGCGCCGCGCCGTCCCCATTTTCTTTGCACTCTCCCTGGCCTTTGCGCAGGAGACCGCCACGTTCAAGGTGGACTCGAATCTGGTGGTGATCAACGTCTCGGTGAAGGATAAAGCCGGCAAGCCGATCACCACGCTCAAGAAAGAAGACGTCACCATCTTTGAGGACGACAAGCCGCAGACGCTGGCCGTGTTCGAGCTTCAGACGCTTGAATCCGAGGCTCTGCCGGCGCTGGTCGAAGCGCCGAAGACGTTTTCCGAGCGCGTGCCCGCGGCGCCTAAACCGGCTGCCGAAGCGCCCGCCGCCGCCGGTCCGGCGAAAATACGCTACCAGGACAAGCGCCTCATCGGGCTGTTCTTCGATTTTTCGTCGATGCAGACGCCCGAGCAGCTTCGCGCTCAGGACGCCGCGATCAAGTTCGTCACCACGCAGATGACCGCCGCCGACGTGGTCTCGATCATGATTTTCGGCACGCAGTTCAAAGTGGTGCAGGACTTTACGCAGGACCGCGACCTGCTGGTGGAAACCATCCGCAAGTTCCGCATCGGCGAATCGGCCGAACTCGCTCTTGCCGGCTCCACGCCCGACGAGGACGACGACGACACGCAGTTTGACACATCTAGATGTGTATAAGGACTTTACGCAGGACCGCGACCTGCTGGTGGAAACCATCCGCAAGTTCCGCATCGGCGAATCGGCCGAACTCGCTCTTGCCGGCTCCACGCCCGACGAGGACGACGACGACACGCAGTTTGTCGCCGACGAAACCGAGTTCAATATTTTCAACACCGACCGCAAGCTGAGCGCGCTCGAAACCGCCGCCAAAAAACTCGCCGTTTATCCCGAGAAGAAAGCGCTGATCTATTTCTCGAGCGGCGTCAGCAAGACCGGCATGGAGAATCAGGCGCAGTTGCAGAGCACCATCAATACGGCCGTGCGCTCGAACGTCGCGTTCTATCCGGTGGACGCGCGCGGGCTGGTCGCCTCCGCGCCGGCGGGCGATGCGAGCGCTGCTTCGAGCGGCGGGCGCGGCTCGGGTTCGGGTGTTTTCTCGGGTCGCACGCAGACCGCCGCCCGCGACAGCTTCCAGGGTTCGCAGGAGACGCTCTACACTCTCGCCACCGACACGGGCGGTAAAGCGCTGCTCGATTCCAACGACCTCGCGCTCGGCATTCAGCAGGCGCAAAAGGACGTCGAAAGCTACTACATTCTCGGCTACTATTCGACCAACGGCTCGCTCGACGGCAAGTACCGGCGTATTCGCGTGCGCCTGAATCCGGCGCTCAACGCGAAGCTCGATTACCGGCAAGGCTACTTCGCGGGCAAGGAATGGAAGAAGTTCAACAACAACGACAAGGAGCGGCAGCTTGAGGAGGCGCTCGAACTCGGCGACCCGGTGAGCGAGCTTCCGATGGCGGTTGAGGTGGATTATTTTCGCCTTGGCCGCAACAGCTACTTTGTCCCGATTTCGGTGAAGATTCCCGGCTCGGCGGTCGGCTTTTCGAAGAAAGGCGCGAAAGAAGCCGCCGTGCTCGACTTCATCGGGCAGGTACGGGACGACCGCGGCAAACTCGTCGGCGGCGTGCGCGACGCCATTACCGCCAAGCTCAGCGAGTCCGACGCCGAAGCCCTCGCCAAGCGCAGCCTTCAATACGACGCCGGCGTGACGCTGCCGCCCGGCAAGTACCGCCTGAAGATGCTCGCGCGCGAGAATCTATCGGGCAAGATGGGCACCTTCGACGCAAAATTCGTCGTTCCCGACCTGGGCGCCGAGGCGAAGAACGTGCGGCTGAGTTCGGTCATCTGGGCCGGGCAGCGGCAAAAGGTGAACGAGGCCATCGGCTCGGCCGACAATGCCAAAAAGACGCTTGCCGCTCACCCGCTGATTCAGGACGGCCAGAAACTGGTGCCGAGCGTCACCCGCGTATTCCGCCGCAACCAGAACCTCTACGTCTACGCGGAAATCTACGACACCGAAGCCGTGGCCGCGGGTCTGGTCATCTTCCAGGGCGCGAAGAAGGCCTTCGAATCCACGCCGCTCAAGATCACCCAGCCGCTCCAGGGGCGCGCGAGCGTGCTGCCCTTGCAGATGCAGGTGGCGCTCAACACCCTGCCGCCGGGCCGCTACACGAGCCAGTTGAACATCATCGACCAGCAAGGCCGCAAGTTCGCCTTCGCGCGCAGTGCGGTCGTGATTGTGCCCTAGCCCTCATGATCAATCGCGCGCGCCAGACGCGTTATTGGATCCATGAGACTCGTTTTACCTGTCCTGGCGCTGCTGTCCTCGCCGGCGCTGGCCGGACCCGTGTCCCTGCTGGTGTCCATCGACCGAACGTCCTACATGACCGACCTGCAGGCCAAGATCGGGGCAGCCGGCGTATCGGCCGACGTTTTCAACATCAATAACACCAATGCCGCGCCGACGCTCGGGCAGTTGCAGGCGTACCAATCCGTCTTCGTCTGGACTGATTTCGGCTGTTTCTTCCAGGTTTGCAAGAATCTCGGCAATAACCTCGATGCCTACGTAAGGGGCGGGGGCGTTGCCGTGATTGCGCCGTTCGCCACCTCGAGCGATTCCGGCTACTCCATCGGCGGAGCTTTTCAGGCCAACGACGACTGGGCCATCGAACCCGGCGCTCTGGCCGGCAACGGGCATCAGACCCTGGGCGCCATCCACGTCGTCAGCTCGATTCTGAACGGCGTCAATGCGGTGGATGGCGGGCAGTACAGCTACACGAACGGCTCGACGCTGAACGCCGCCGCCACGCGGGTGGCCGATTGGTCGAACGGAGTGCCGCTGGTCGCTTACCGGAAAATCGGGTCGGGCTACGTGGTGGGCCTCAATCTCTTCCCGGTTTCGTCGGACAAGTTGAACTGGTCCTGGGCAGCGGCGAGCGATGGGGCGCGGTTGATGGCCAACGCGCTCACATTTACGGGGGATGCCGCCGCGGTTCCCGAACCCGCGTCGATTGTTCTGGCCGGCGTGGGACTCGCGGCGGTGCTCGGTTTTCGGAGGAGTTTTCGGAGGAGAAGTGGGGACGGCCGTCGCTGACCGTCCCCACGAGAAGCGGATTTAGAAGGTGAACTTCGCCGCCAACTGCAGAATGCGCGGATCGGACGTGGCCGTGGGCGTCAGGAAGCCCGCCGCCGGCGTGAACACGCGCGTTCCGGCATTGTAGTTGTACTGCGCCGTGAGGATGTTGCTGAAATTGGCGCGGTTGAGCAGGTTGAAGGCTTCGAACATCAGCCGCAGCCGGGCGCGTTCGCGAATGGCGATGTCGCGCGTCAGCCGCACGTCGACGCTCGCAAACCCCGGACCATCGATGGTGTTGCGGCCCACAAACGGCGGACGGTCGGTAGCCGTGTTGCCGTCGTTGTTCGGGTCGCCGCCCGCCGTTACGTTGTACGGACGGCCGCTCTGGGCCTGCGTGATGGTGGACAGTTCGTAGCCGCTCAGCAGCGCGCGGGCAAACGGGTTGTGCAGGCTGCGCGCGTAGCTGATCTCCCACAACCCCGAGAACACGAAGCGATGCCGGATATCGGCATTGCCGCGCCCGCGCTCGAGGTTCGGATAGATGGTGTACTGCGGGTTCTTCGAATCGTCGGTTCCGACGACCACCGAGGTGAAGTCCGGCCGGCTGTCGAGCACCTTCGAGAGCGTGTAGGACGCCTGCACCTGGTAGTGGTTGCTGAAGCGCTTGGTCAACTGAATGAAGCCGCCGTGGTAAATCGAATCGGCGCCGCTGTCGAACAGGCTCACGCGGCCGAAGTTGTTCAGCGGGCGCAGACCGGGTCCGGTGCCGGGATAGCGCAGGAAGGTCACGCTCTGGCCCGAGTCGGCCATGGTCGCCGTAGTCGGTTGGGGCGGGAACAGGTTGATGTCACGCGTGCGCGACAGGTGCTCGCCGCGGACCCCCAGGTAGCCGAGCGTTACGGCCACGCTGCGGCCGAGCTGCCGCTCGAGGTTGAAGTTCCACTGATGCGTGAGCGGCTGAACGTAATCCGGCGCGAACACGTAGATGTCGGGGCGCCGGCTGACCGTGGGCGGAGCGCTCAGAATCTGCGGATAGGTGGGGAATCCGGAAGTGAGCGTGTAGGTCTGCACCTGAATGCCGTTTTGCGAGAAGGCAGTGCCGGTGAGAATCGACGGCGTGCGTCCGTAGAAGATGCCATAGCCGCCGCGGACCGCGGTTTTGCCCGCGCTGTCGAGCTTGTAGGCGAATCCGAAGCGCGGCGCGAAATTGTTCTTGTCGAGCGGAATGCGCGACGTGTCGAGATTGAGCGCGGCAAGCTGCGGGTCGGGGTTTTTCACCGGCGGCTGCGCCAGATTGAAAAAGTCGTAGCGGATGCCGTAGTTCAAGGTGAGCCGCTCGGTGGCGCGCCAGGAGTCCTGCGCGTAGAAGGCGTACTCCTGGACGTTCGGATTGGTGAGCGCGCCCGAGGTGCCCGAGCCCGCAAACGCCTGCGTGAACGAGAACGGCGTCTTGTTATAGAAATCGGCGTAGCTGTTGAAGGTGTAGCTGCCGCTGAAGTTGCCCGGGAAATAGTTGCCGATGCTCTGCACGTTCATGTCGTAGCCGAACTTGAGCGAGTGGCGGCCCTGGGTGCGGGCCAGGCTCTCCACCCACTGGAACGTCTTGGCGTTGGTGTAGCGCGGGCTGAAGTTGTTGCGGCCGATGTTGAGCACGGTGGTGCCGTTCTGCCGGATCACCGCTTCAGGCGCCGTGGAGTTGGCCTCGCCCGGTTCGTTGTCGCGGGTCCAGGCCAAGCGCGATTCGAGCACCGATGCGGTTCCGAGAATCCAGGTGTGGGAGCCGGCGATGTTGTCGGTGGTCACGCTCGAGTTGCCGGTGTGTTCGGCGGCGCTCGATTGCCCGGTGTTTTCGAAATTCTGGCCGACAAAGCGGTTGGCGTTGTAGCGCACGCTCACCCGCTGGTTGCTCGTCAGTTCGAGATCCACTTTGGCCAGATACACGTCGTTGTTGAGCGCGTTGCTGTACGGCGCCAGGTAGGGCTGCAGCGCGGCCAACCCGGCTTGCCCGGCGGCATCGCCGGCCGCGGGGAACACGGTGAGGATCACCGGATTGGGCGTGGTGTTCCGCTGCCCGTCGTAGTTAAAGAAGAAGAAAGCCTTGTTCTTGGCGATGGGTCCGCCGAGGTTTCCGCCAAACTGATTGAAGTGGTAGGCGCGCTTGGGGCGGCCCGCTTTGTTGTTCTCCCAGGAATTGGCGTTCAGCCCTTTATCGCGGAAGAATTCGAACGCCGAGCCGTGAAAATCGTTGGTGCCGCTCTTGGTGATCACGTTGATCACGCCGCCGCCCGCGCGTCCCACTTCGGCCGCGTAGCCGTTGGTGTTCACCTGAAACTCCTGCACGGCGTCTTCCGAGAAGCTGTAGGGATTGCGGCCGGTTCCGGTGCGGCCGGTGGTCTGGCCGAAAAAGACGTTGTTGGCGTCCTGCCCGTCGACGAGCAGGCTGTTGGCCGTGCCGCGCTGACCGCCGAACGACAGGTCGCCGCCGCGGGTCGGGTCGCGCAGCACGCCAGGCGTCAGCACCGTGAAATCGAGAAAATTGCGCCCGTTAATGGGTAGCGCGCGCACCTGCTGCTCGCTCACCGTGGTGGCGGTGTTCGAACGCGTGGTCTCTACCACCGGAACGTCGGCGCTGACGCTCACCGTCTCCTGCGCCGTGCCCACTTCGAGTTTGACGTCGAGCGACAACAGCGCGCCGACGCTCAGCGTAATGCCGGTTCTCTTGGTGGACTTGAAGCCGTTCGCGTCGATGCTCAGGTCGTAGGTGCCCACCGGAAGCCGCGGAAAGCTGAAAATACCGGAGTCGTTGGTTTCTGTGGTTCGCGTCAGACCGGTGGCCGGACTGGTAACGGTGGTCTTCGCGTTGGGAATGGCCGCGCCGCTCGGATCGAGCACGCTCCCGTTCAAGGTTGCGCCGCCGACCTCGGTTTGCGCGTATGCCGCGCCGGTCAGCAAACACAGCCCCATGGCAAGATGAGCTGGAATAAACCTCATTTGGACAGTGTAGCCGGATTCCGTAACAGCCGCGTTTCAGGCCGGTTGCGCCAGGGGCTGACCCAAACCGCATTCGGCGTGCACGGCGCGCACCGCCGATTCGAGTCCGTCGCGGCGCACCACCACTGCGATCGTGAGTTCGCTCGAGCCCTGCGCGATGGCGATGATGTTGATGTTCTGCTTCGAAATCGAAGTGAAAATCCGCCCGGCGAGCCCCGGCGTGCCGCGCATGCCTTCGCCGACGATGGCCAGCAGCCCGACGTTCTTGTCCACCTGGATGGGCCGGATGTAACCGTGGGCGAGTTCGAGCGCGAGATCCTCCTCCAGCCTTTCGATGACTCGGTTCAGCTCGTCCTGCCGGATGAGGAAGCAGAAATTCTGGCGGTAGCTCGAGCTGGTCATCACCAGCACTTCGGCGTTGGTGCGCGCCAGGGCTTCGAGCGTGCGGGCCATCAGGCGCGTGCCGCTCAGTTCGGCGCTCGCGCTTTCAAGCGATACCAGGGCGACATTCGACATGGACGTCACCGCCCGCGGACCCGGAGCGCCGGTGGCTACCGGCACGATTTTGGTGCCCGGCTTATCGAGCGAGAAACTGTTCTTGCTCCACACCGGGATCTGCTTTTCGATGAGCGGCGCGAGGGTCCGCGGATGCAGCACCTTGGCCCCGTTGTAGGCGAGTTCGGCGGCTTCGGCGTAAGTCACTTCGTCGAGCACGCGGGTGTCTTTCACGAGGCGCGGGTCAGCCGACATGATGCCGTCCACGTCGGTCCAGATCCACAGTTCGGCCGCATCGAGGGCGGCGGCGATGATGGAGGCGGAAAAATCCGAGCCTCCGCGCCCGAGCGTGGTGGGACGCCCATCGGCGGTGGCGCCGTTGAACCCGGTCATCACCGGAATCACGCCCTGGGCGAGCAGCGGAGCGATCACCTGGGCGGCGCGCTCGCGCGTCGGCTCCATCATCGGGGTGGCGTTGCCGAAGGCCGCGTCGGTGACGATGACATCCGCCGCGTTCACCGCCTGCGAGCGGAATCCCTGCGATTCGAAATAAGCCGACATCATCAGCGCCGACAGGCGTTCGCCGATGGCCACCGCTTCGTCCACCGAGCGCGGCGGGCGCTCGCCGAGCATCAGCATGCCCCCGGCGATGCGTTGAAATTCACCGATCAGCGCGTCCACCTCGGCGAGCACGGGAGCGCGCCTGGCTTCGGGCAGCAGGTCGGCCACAGCCTCGTGATGGCGGGCGATCAGCGTGTCGAGGTTTTTGCGCAAGCCTCCCTCGTCGCCGCCCTCGGCATGGCGCATCGAGTCGAGCAGCAGGTCGGTCACCTTGGTCATCGCGGAAACCACGGCGAGCACGGGACGGCGCTGGCTCTGGCCGGTGCAGATGGACGCCGCCACGCGAATGCGGTCGGCCGAGCCCATACTGGTGCCGCCGAACTTCATCACTAACAGGTTGCTCATGGAGAATCCTTTCCGCTCAAACCGCGGCTTGGCCGTTGGAGACCTTGGAGCGCACGATTTTGAGCACGGCGTCTTCGACATCCGCGATGTCGAGGCCGCTCGAATCGACGTACACCGCGTCGGGCGCCTGGACAAGCGGCGCCTCGGCGCGGGTGCGGTCGCGCTGGTCGCGTTCGGCCATCTCGCGCGCCACGGTTTCGGTTTCCACCGCCGTTCCGCGCTGCCGCAGTTCGGCCGCGCGGCGCTCGGCGCGGACGCGCGGGTCGGCGTCGAGGAAAATTTTCACGTCGGCATCCGGAAACACCACCGTTCCGATGTCGCGCCCTTCCATCACCACCGATGTGCTCGCGGCCATGCGGCGCTGCTCGGCCACCATGGCCCGCCGCACCCCGGGCACCGCGGAAGCCTTGGATGCCGCGTCGGAAATGTGAGCCTCGCGAATGGCCGCCGTCACATCTTCGCCGTTCAGGATGACGGTGGAGGCTCCGGCGGCGAATTCGATTCGCGCCGCTGCCGCGAGTTGCTCGAGCTTGTGCATGTCGTCGAGCGCGATGCCGCTGCGCAATGCCCACAGGCCCACGGCCCGGTACATCGCGCCCGTGTCGATGTAGACATAGCCGAGCCGCCGCGCGACAGCCTTCGCAATTGTGCTTTTGCCCGCGCCCGCGGGTCCATCGATGGCAACCACCACTCGCCGGCTCATAGCTGCTCGTCCGCGCTCACTTCCATGGGCCGGACGCCGCCTGCGTGCGGTTCGCTTGATTCATAAACCTTTCATTGTAGCCCACGCTTTCGCCAATCCCGTACACTGGAAGTACCCGCGGATTCTGGGAAAGAGAGGAACCCAAATTCATGCTGTATCGTTTTTGCCTCCTCGCGGTGATTTCACTCGGGGTCTCTGGGGCCGAGCGGGATGCTCTGGCCATCGACGCCAATCTACGGGCGCGGCACATGCCGTTCGGCACCGTCCTCGACCCGATTTTCACCAATCCTTCGAGCGACCAGATTGCCGGCTACACACGCTGCGGCGATTCCGCTTTGTGGACCGGAGCCTATCTCGCAGCCGAATCGTTTCGCTACAAAACCGCGCCTTCAGCCGATGCTCTGGGCAACGTTCGCGCGGCTCTCGCCGGGCTCAAGGCACTGGCCGACGTCACCGGCGACAACCGCCTGGCCCGCTGCATGGTTCCTGCCGCCTCGCCCTACGCGCAGGGCATCGCTTCCGAAGAGGCCCACAATACCGTCAACCATAACGGCGACTGGCTGTGGATCGACAACACGTCGCGCGACCAGATGGTGGGAGCGCTGTTCGGATTGGGCGTCGCCTACGACTTCGTCGACGCCGCCGATGTTCGCGATGCCGCGGCTGCCCTGATCTCGCGCCTGGCCGGCTACATGGCGAGCCACCGATGGTCGCCCAACGACGATCCCGACAGTACCTTTGAACTGCGCCCCGAAGGGTTGCGCATGATCCTCGGCCTTTCGAAACACGTCGATGCGGCCCATGCTCCGGGCAGTCCGCTCATTGTTCTTCCGGTTCAGACCGCGGTGGGCGTGGACGTGCTGAGCGACGACTCGTATTTCAAGTTCAACCTCGACTACATGAGCCTGTTTCACCTGCTGCGGCTCGACCCCGGCGGGTCCAATCAGTCGGCGTACTCGATTGTCCGCAACCACACCGCGCAGCATCGCAATGCGTTCTTCAACATGGTGGACCGCGCGCTCAACGGCCCTAACCTCGACCGCGACGCCGAAACGCGCCAACTCCTCGACCAATGGCTCGCGCGCCCGCGCCGTGATGTCGCGGTGGACCTGACCCAGAGCGTGCGCGTCTGCGGCGATGTCGCCTGCCAGCCCGTGCCCGTTCCCTTGCGCGTGCCCACCGATTTCTTGTGGCAGCGCAATCCGTACCAGCTCAGCGGCGGCGGTACGGGGCTTATCGAAGGCGCAGGCATCGATTACCTGCTCCCGTATTGGATGGCCCGCTTCTACGGCGTCATCAACGGCGCCGCCTCCACGCCTTCCGTGCAGCCCGCCGCCGCGCCCGGCTCCAGCGTAGCGCCGGATTCGCTCGCTTCGATGTTCGGCGCCGACCTTGCCGCCACTACCGCGAAAGCAGCCGGAACGCCCCTGCCCTTCCAACTCGGCGGCGTGAGCCTCACGGTGAAGGACAGCGCCGGAAACTCGATTCCCGCGCCGCTGCTCTATGTTTCGCCCACCCAGATCAATTTCCTGGTGCCGGCCAACGCCGCGCCCGGACCGGCTACTTTCGCCGCCGGCAACCAGCAGGCAACTGCTCCCATCTCAACCGTTGCGCCCGTGCTGTTCTCGATGGACGGCACTGGTTCGGGCGTGGCCGCCGCCACGGCTATTCAGGTTCAGGTGGCGAATCCCGCGTTGCGCGGCGACGTGCCGGTTTTCCAATGCTCGGCCTCCGGTTGTGTCCCGGTGCCCATCCCGATCGGCATCGACACGCCCATTTACGTGACTTTCTATGGCACGGGTCTGCGAAACCGGTCCGCGCTCTCGGCGGTGACGTGCACGATCAACGGCATCAGCGTTCCGGTGCTCTACGCGGGCCCATCGCCCGGCAGCCCGGGGCTCGACCAGGTGAACGTGTCGTTGACGCTGGCGCTGCGCGGCGCAGGCGACGCGAAAGTGATCGTCACCGTGGACGGGCGCGCTTCGAACGCGGTGCTGATCAATATCCGCTAGCCTAAGAGGATGCAGTTCCAACTGGCGGGCGACTACCGCCCGCGCGGCGACCAGGCTCAGGCCATCGAGCAACTCCACCGCGGCGTGCTCGATGGCGACAATCATCAGGTTCTGCTCGGCGTTACGGGCTCCGGCAAGACGTTCACCATGGCCAAGGTGATCGAATTGACCGGACGCCCGGCGCTGGTGCTCGCTCATAACAAAACGCTGGCCGCCCAGCTTTTCCACGAATTCAAAAGCTTTTTTCCCCACAACGCGGTCGAATATTTCGTCAGCTACTACGATTACTACCAGCCGGAAGCTTACATCCCCGCCGGCGACGTCTACATCGAAAAAGAAGCCACCATCAACGACGAGCTCGACAAGCTGCGGCTGTCGGCGACGCGGTCGCTTTTTGAGCGCCGCGACTGCGTCATCGTCGCGAGCGTGAGCTGCATTTATGGCCTCGGCTCGCCCGAAGCGTACTACGGCATGCTCATGATGCTCGAAAAAGGGCAGCGCATCTCGCGCGACGAGATTCTCGCCCGCCTGGTCGAGATCCTCTACGAGCGCAACGACGGCGACTTCCGCCGGGGTACGTTCCGGGTGCGGGGCGACGTCATCGAGGTGTTCCCCACCTACGACGACCACGCGTTCCGCATCGAACTGTGGGGCGACGAAATCGATTCGCTCAGCCAGATTGATCCGCTGCTCGGACAGGTGAAGCAGACGTACCTGCGGCTGCCCATCTACCCCAAGACGCACTATGTGATGACGCCCGAGTCCCGGGAATCGGCGCTCAAGAGCATCGAGGAAGAGCTTGGCTGGTGGCACAAGGAGCTCGAAAAACAGGGCAAGCTGATCGAGGCTCAACGGCTCTGGCAGCGCACCATGTTCGACCTCGAAATGATCCGGCAAATCGGTTATTGCCACGGAATCGAGAATTATTCGCGGCATTTCTCGGGGCGTCTGCCGGGCGAAGCGCCTCCCACGCTGCTCGACTATCTTCCGCACGACGCGGTGATCTATCTCGACGAAAGCCATCAGACGGTCCCGCAGCTACAGGGCATGTACGCGGGCGACCGCTCGCGCAAGGAAACGCTCGTCAACTTCGGCTTCCGCCTGCCGAGCGCGCTCGACAACCGCCCGCTGACTTTCCAGGAGTTTGAAAACCGCGTCAACCAGGTGATCTATGTCTCGGCGACTCCGGGTCCGTACGAGCTGACCAAGGCAGCCGGCGTCATCGTCGAGCAGATTATCCGCCCCACCGGTCTGGTGGACCCGGAAGTAGAAATCCGGCCGATTAAAGGACAAGTCGACGACCTGCTGCAGGAAATTCGAGCTCGAGTGGCCCAGAACGAGCGCGTATTAGTAACGACTTTGACCAAGCGCATGGCCGAAGACCTCTCAGAGTACTATGCCGAGGTCGGCGTCCGTTGCGCTTACCTGCACTCGGAAGTCGCGACGCTCGACCGGATCAAGATTCTACGCGACCTGCGCCGCGGCGAGTACGACGTGCTCATCGGCGTCAACCTGTTGCGCGAGGGACTCGACCTGCCGGAAGTCTCGCTTGTCGCGATTCTCGACGCCGACAAAGAAGGGTTTCTCCGCTCTACCGGCTCACTCATTCAAACCATCGGACGAGCGGCCCGGAACCTCAACGGGCGGGCGCTCTTGTACGCCGATGTGATGACCGACAGTATGCGCCGCGCGCTCGATGAGACCAGCCGCCGGCGCGCGATTCAGGTGGCCTGGAACCTGGAACACAATGTAATTCCTCAGTCGATTCTCAAGCCCATCGACATGAGCCTCGTGGCGGTGGCGGAAGGCGATTACGTGACGGTTCCGCTCGAACCGGAAGAGGACTCGGCTGACATGACACCCGAGCAGCGGGAACGCCTGATCGTTGAACTCGAACAGCGGATGCGCGAAGCGGCTAAGAAATTCGAGTTTGAGAAAGCGGCCCAGCTTCGCGACCGTGTAAAAATTATACGGTACCAAGCGGCCGATAGTTTGTGACAATACCCTGCAATTTGTCAAGTTATTCTACGTTTTTTGTAGGGTAACTGCGATAAACTGGCTGTGCATCCCAAAATGAATTTGGCGTTGCAAAACGTCGCTGTCTACGCAGGCGGCAACTTATCGCGTTCGTCTGTCGCCGGTCTGGCGCGTCTGAACGGACAACTTGGACCGGTGAAGGCCGCATCGCTGCGGGTGGCGAGCCGTATCTCGAATACCTTGCGAGCCGGTTTCCCGGTGGCGCATGTCGACAGCTTCGCGGACTGCCCTCTCATCGCATTGAGCGTGCCGGACCGGATCATCCTCGGCTGCATCGAGGAACTCGAGCGCTCGACGCTCAACTGGCAGGGCCGTGTTTTGATTATCGGCGACACGCCGCGCGATTCCTCAGTCTGTGCCGGGCTTGCGGCCCGGGGCGCGCAGGTGGCCACCTTCAACATCGTGGCCGGAATGGCGGTGATGGAAGGCGCGACCACGGCCATCCGGGAGTTCAGGCGCCTGTTGCTGCCGCGTTCGGCTCGTGTCGTGCGGCTCGCTTCCGGCGGAAAGCCGCTGCTGTTCGCCGGCTTGACGCTCGCTTCCTTCACCGCTCACCTTGCCGCCGCTGCTTCGGACTGCCTGCGGACGGCCGGCATCGAACCGGGTCAGGCGCGGGGCATGGTCCATAACCTGATGGCCGAAGCGCTTCGCGCCTATACCAAGGCGGGACGCAAGGCGGTGGATTCCGATTACGGCGAGCCCGCCTGGAACTCCATCCGGCAGCAGCATGCGGCACTCAGCCGCACGCAACCCGACCTGGCCAACTATTTTGCGGCCGCCGCTGCCGCGTCCGCCCAACTGGCGGGCGTCGAACCGCAGTCTCTATCGCCGGTGCCCTTCACGGCGCAGGCTTCTTCCTTGGGCGTGGCAGTCGGGTCTCTTTAAGCGCCTTCACGCTTTCGAGATACTCGCGGCGGTCGATCACATAGTAGAAGCGCAGCGCGGTCTCGCCTCCGCCCAGGTGCGCCACCAACTGCTCCAGGGCCTCCGCCGGGTTCGATGCGGTGACTTCGGCCGACCGCAGATAGCCCGAGTTCCGCAGCCGCGAAAAAAGCTCGGGAAGCGTATAGCGGCCTTCCATCGTCAGTCCGCCTGCTTTGTGGGACCGGCTCACCAGATACTGCACGGCCAGCAGTTCGTCGAACAGCATGGGCGAAAGGTACAGTCGCCCGTTGGCGCTCTCCCACCCGTCTTCGAGCAGTTTGGAGCGCCGCATGCCGCGGACGGATGCGAACACGCCGTCCCACTCGGTTTTCGGTTCGCGGCGGCTCAGGTAGTGGCGGGACACTTCGGCTAGCCAGCGAGGGTCGTCGAGGTCGAGCCCTTCGCTGATTTTCTCGAGCCAGCCGAAAAAGGCGTCCTGGCGGGTGACTTTTTCTTCCACCACGGCGAACTTGCCGCCGGTTTTGGGAAGCTTCTGGACGAGCGCGCGGCGCGGGGCGTCGGTGGCTTTCCCGCTTTCAATTCGCAGGACGTGGAAGGTGGCCTTCCACCGGGCCGCCGCATCACAATAGGGGCAGTGTGCCTTGGGGTCGGCGGTGGCCGGCAGCCAGGGGCGCGAAGGCGGGTCCGCTTTGAGTTCTTCGAGCGAGGGCGTGTAGCGGGCTACCTCGGCGTGGGCGGTTTTCGCCGCAAGGCCCATATGCCGCGTGAAAATATCGAGCACGCAGGCCAGGCAAATGGAGCGGGCGCTCAGTTCCACCGATTCGGGCGGGAACCTCGAAATGTCCAACTCTGCCATGGCAGGCCGCTATCCCAATCTTAGTCAAAACGAGATTAAACGTCGAAAAGTGTCGAGCGGAAGGCTGTCGAGCGATGCGGTGACCACGTCGGCGGCACGCGCCTTTCCGTTCCGGGAAACTCCAACCGTCCGGCATCCGGCGCGGCGTCCCGCCTCGACTCCGGCATCGGCATCCTCGACCACCACCGAGTTGGACGGCGCGGCGCCGATGCGCGCGGCGGCAGCCAGAAACACATCCGGAGCCGGTTTGCCGTGGCGCACATCCTCGGCGCCCACCGTGGCTTCAAACGCCGCGGCCATGCCGAGAACCTCGAGCACCGCTTCGATATTGGCGCGCGGCGCGGAGGATGCCACCGCCTGCCGCCAACCGTCCTCGCGCAATCGGCGAACCCACTCGGCCGCGCCGGGCAGCGGCGCCAAGCCTCCGGCCCGCACCAGCGCGCGGTAGCGTTCTTCCTTTTCATCGCCGATGCGGGCGATGGCTTCCGGGGTGGCGCGGCCGCCCAGCCAATGGGGCAGGATGGCATCGTTCCGCCAGCCGAAGGTCTCGAGGAATTCAGTCCGGGTCACCGGCCGGCCTTCGGCGGCCATGGTGTCGCGCCACGCCTGCCAGTGGTATTCTTCCGAGTCGACCAGCGTGCCGTCGAGATCCCAAAGAACGCCCCGGATCATGCGAGCTCCTGTTTCAGGTCAACGGAGCCATCGAGCGCCACAGCGACGCAGCGAACCTGTTTGCGGGTTCCGAAGGGACCTTCGGCCAGCACCGGTTCGTACAGTTCGACGATCCACCGCGGGTCGGCTCCGCCGGTAAAGGCAACGGACTCAGGGCCAGGCGGTCCCGCAGCCGGACGGACCTCGCGGATGTTGGCGCGCTGAATCGTCACGCGGCGGAGCAGTCCCAGGCGAGCCACGAATTGCCGTTCGTCGATCCAGACCGGCAGGTGTTCGATGGAACGGGCCAAAGCTGTGACCATCAGCGCTCCGTAGAGGCTCAACCCGGTGAGCGCCCAGGCCGCGGTGACGCTCCAGCGGAAGACCAGGAAATGCACCAGCGCCGCCTCAACCAGGGTCACGCCGGCGAGCACGCGGAGCAGCGCGCAGTATCCGGTGTCGCGGTGGAGGGTGAAGGTGCGGGCGCCGGGCGGAACATCGGATGGGATCCGTAACGAAAAGGCGTAGCGCATCAGTTCCAGTTCGGAAGCCAACAGGCGCGTGAGCCGGTCCGAATGGCCGCTCCGGACCCGCATCAGCACCGCCGCCGCAATTCCAACCTCTGCGATGACGGCGGCGGTCCATTTCCACGGTGCGCCCGAGGGGGCGATCATCGAGGCCCGGAACAGCCCCGCGAAGAGAACGAGCAGGAGGGTGACCGGCTTTTGGTGACCGGGACGGATCAGGAGCAGGTAGTAGGCAAGGGGCACGGTTACGAGCAGGTCGGCGCAAGCGGCTAGCATCACGCGCGGGTCGGGGTGGGTGCGGACCACCGCGAACACGGCCACGTTTACGAGCGCGGCAAACGCGAGAAACGCGGTCATGGGAGCGTGGCGGCGGAGCAGCATGATCCAGTGTACTGCGCTAACTGGGGCTTCCGGCGCAGGGCGAGCCCTGTGCGGGGCTCCCGCGGAACGAGTAAGCGGCCAGTTATGTTGAACTTCGAGAGAATCAGAGAGTGGTGTCCGAAATGCAAACACAACTGCGAAATCATCCTATTTTTTGGGGAGATAAACTTGGTTCTGATACTTTTCGGGCCCCCTGGCTGCGGCAAAGGGACGCAGGCTGAGCGGATTGCCCACTCCTTCGGAATTCCCGCTATCTCGACCGGCGATCTGCTTCGGGCTGAGGTGGCGGCCAAATCGGACCTGGGGCGCGAAGTCGAGTCGCTACTCGCTTCGGGTGCGCTGGTGAGCGACAAACTCGTCACCAAAATTCTGCTTCGGCGCCTCAAGCGCCCGGATTCCAAACATGGGTTCCTGCTGGATGGTTATCCGCGCACGCTCGACCAGGCGGAGACCCTGGGGCGCTTCTTCAAGAGACACCACATGCACCCGATTGCGCTGCATCTGGACGTTCCGGCGGAGGCGATTGTGACGCGCATTACGGCGCGGCGGCAGTGCTCCGTGTGCAAACACATCTACAACCTGCTGTCGCAGCCTCCCAAGGTGGAGGGCCGGTGCGACCTGGATGGCCACCCCCTGATCAGCCGGGCCGATGACCGCGACGAAGTGATTCGGGCTCGCCTGCGGACGTACGAGGAACAGACCGGACCGGCGATCGAGTACTACAAAGGGCAGAATTATCATCGGATCGACGGAATGAAGGCGCCTGACCAGGTGTTTGCGGCGATCGAGAACGTGCTTCAGCTACACGCGGCGGCGGTGGTATAGGACGTGAGTGCGCCAAAACACCCGAATTGGGGCTTGGAACCCAGCACGGCGGACGGGAACCGGTTTAAGTGCTTGATTCTCTGTCTCCAAGCTTTGGCACGGCAAGTGCAATATTTATAGGCACTTAATAAGTCGCAACTGACTTATAGCATCCGGCGAGTAGGCCCAGCTACTCGCCCGCCCCTCTAAGGCCCTTCGCCCCTCTTGCGAAGGGACGAAGCCCGGAGAGCCCAGTCTCCGGGCTTCATCAATTTTGGGTAACTCTACTGCGGTAACTCTCCCGGAATAATCCTACCTAATCGATTGACCCACTTCGGTCGATTGATCTTTATATGTCGAATGATATGCGCAGGCATTCCCGAATTCCGCTGCGGTCGCCTGTTCGCGTAAGCTGGCAGGACCGGAGCGGCTCGCCGCGATTCGCGCTGGCGAGGACCCTGGACATCTCCGAATCCGGCATCCGTGTGGAACTGCCGGAGGGAATCGAGAGCTTTCGAACCGTCGGCGTGCAGTCGGACCGGCTGGGGCTGGCGTGTGCCGGCCTGGTGCGGAACTGTGTCCGATGCGGGGCGAAGTATCTGATCGGGATCGAGTTTAGCGGAACGGTCCGGATGAACCGCTCCGCATCCGAGCTTATTCAATCCGCTCAACAGTCCCCGACCCCAGATCATAGCGTGCTCCAAGCACCTTGATTTTGCCCTCGGCGACCCACCGGCGGAGCAGGGGCGGCGCGGTACGAATCTGGTCAGCGGACCGGATAACGTTGGCGCGCATGGCGTTTTCCACCTGATCGCCGCGCATCTCCTTTGTCGATGCGACCGCCGGCGCAAGCGCCTCGAGCAGGCTGGCCACATGGCCTTCGACGTGACCGCCTTTGACCGCGGCCGATACGGCGCCGCAGCGCTCGTGACCCAGCACGACGATGAGCCGCGAACCGAGGTGTTCGACGGCGTATTCGATACTGCCGAGGATGTGATCGTCCGGGATGTTGCCGGCGACGCGGACGACAAACAGAACCCCGAGGCCCTGATCGAAGACTACTTCGGGCGCCACGCGCGAATCGGCGCAGGCCAGCACCACCACATTCGGTTTTTGAGACGCGGCGAGCGCCGCTCGTGTGGCGGCATCCTGATGAGGATGGACCGCCTGGTTCGAGACAAAACGCCGGTTGCCTTCGAGAAGCCCGGTCCAAAGCTGGTCGGGCTCCGGCGCCTGCGGGCCGTCGCCGGCCAGGAGGCTGACAGAAAGAAAAGCTGCCATGAACAAACGCATGCGGCCTTATCGTCGCGGGCGGGGCGTTATGTGAGCGAATAGTTGCGGGCAACCGCGGCGAAGGCCTCCACCTGCGACTGCGCCCAAGCCTGGTCGCGCCCGAGTTCGCGGGCCAGAATCGCCGCGGCGGCGGGAGCCATTCGCGCGGCGGCGCGCGCGTTCAAAAACAGAGCGCGGGTGCGGCGGGCGAGCACGTCGTCGAGCGTCCGGGCCATTTCCTGGCGGGCGGCCCAGACCACCTCGCCGTCGGTGTAGGGGAGCGCCGGGTCGAGTTGCCTGGAGCCGAGTTCGCGGACGGCTGCCGCGTCCGAGCCGTAAACGGCGAGATGTCCTAAGGCGGGCTGCGGCGGATGGTAGCCGTGGATGCGCAAGCCGTGGGTGGGGCAGGGCCGCTCCTCAAGCCGGGCGAGCGTGGCCGCCTGGTTCACGCAGTCCTCGGCCATGTGGCGATAGGTGGTCCATTTACCGCCGGTGATGGTCACAAGGCCGCTGTCCTCGATGCGAATCGTGTGGCCCCGCGACAGCGCAGCAGTGTTGGAATCGTCCCCCGCTCTCACCAAAGGCCGGATTCCGGCGAAAACGCTGAGCACATCCTCCCGAACCGGCTTGTGCGCCAGGTAGAGCGAGGCGGTCTCGAGGATGAAATCAATCTCCTGTTCGAGCGGAACGGGTTCGAGAGCGGGCGCCTCGATGGGTGTGTCGGTGGTGCCGACCACGGTGTGCCCGTGCCAGGGAATGGCGAACATCACGCGACCGTCGCTCGTGTGGGGCACCATGATGGCGCTTTCGCCCGCCAGGAACGAGGCGTCAAAAACCAGGTGGATGCCTTGGCTCGCGGCCACCATGGGCGCGACGGCGGGGTCGGCGAGGCGGCGAATCTGGTCGGTGAAGGGGCCCGTGGCGTTGATCACAACACGGGCCGAAGCGCGGTGGACGGCGCCGGACTCCTGGTCGGCGAACCGGACTCCGTTCACAAAGCCGTCGCCGTCGCGCTCGAGTGCGGTGACGCGGGCATAGTTGAGCGCTGCCGCCCCGAGCCCGGCGGCGGTGGCGATGAGATGGATCAGCAGGCGGGAGTCGTCAAACTGGCCGTCGTAGTAAATCACGCCGCCGCGCAGACCTTCGGTGTTGAGCGTGGGTAGCTTCTCAAGGGTCTCCTCGCGGGACAGGATGCTGGAGGGGCCGAAGCCGTACTTGCCGGCGAGCAGATTGTAGAGCTTGAGCCCGATGCCGTAGAAAGGCGCTTCCCACCAGGTGTAGTTGGGTACGACGAAGCCGAGATTGCGGACCAGGTGCGGCGCGTTCTCAAGCAGGAGTCCGCGCTCCTTGAGCGCTTCCATGACGAGCGAAACGTTGCCCTGTTCCAGGTAGCGGACCCCGCCGTGGACCAGTTTGGTGCTGCGGCTGGATGTTCCCTTGCCGAAGTCGGATTGTTCAAGCAGGAGCACGCTGTAGCCGCGGGCGGCGGCGTCGATGGCGATTCCCGCTCCGGTGGCGCCTCCTCCAATCACAATCATGTCCCAGGGGCCGGAATGCGCCTGGAAGCGAAGGTACATTTCCTCGCGATTCATATGCAGAGAGCGACCGATGACGCCGATTTCCAGTATATGGTTCGGCGGACTGCGATTCGGATGCTGGCGCTCGGGCTGGCGGGGGCGTTTCTGCTTTCGGCGCAGACGCAACCGGTGCGCCTGAGCGTGGTTGTGACCCGGGATGGACGGCTCGAAATCGCCGCGGCGGCAGGGAACCGGTCGATGGGCGGCCCGATGGAGGCCATTTTCTGCGGCGGGCGGGCGCAAACCCGGCACGATGAGCCGGGCTTCTACGCGGGGGCGTGCCGGCTGCCTCGAACGGGATGGACGCGCGGGGGCGAGTTCGACCTGGCGCCGCTGGCCCGTCAGCTGCCGGTTGGCACGGAGATTCTGGTCAACACAATCCTGCCGAAGCCGGGAGAGTGGAAGGGATGGTCCGGCTGGCTGGAGCTCGCGCCGGAACCGGAGCGGTACACGGCGCCGCTGAACCTCCGGGTGAACATATCGCGGGACCGGTTGATGGCGGGAGGTTTCCTGTTGCTGGTTGCCGCACTGGCGCTGGCGGCTGGGTTCAAGGCGCTTGCGCAGCGGAGGCTGGCATTTCTGTTCGGCCCCATGTACATTCTGGCCGCCGCCGAGTGGATGGTGATGGTTTGGGCGCTGGGCGTGCTGGAGCAGGTCCGTTTTCTGTCGGATTGGGCCCTTGCGGCCACGGTACTTGCGGCATTTGTGAACTTTGCGCCTCCGGCGATTGCGCTCCTGTTTGCGGCCCGTTCTGTTCCGGAAATGACCTCAAAAGGCGGTCTGTTGTTCGTGCCTCTGCTGCTGACCACCGTTTTTCCGATGGTGGAAGTGGCTGTGGAGGGGCACTGGGCGATTTTCGCGCTCTGGGTTTCGACCGGAGCGGCGTTGATCCTCCTGCTGCGCCGGAGCTCGAAGCAGCGGTTGGAAGAGGTGAGCAGCGGCGAACTCGCCAATCGCACGCGGGAACTGGCGCAGCGCGCGGGAGTCTCCGCAAGCCGGCTGTTCGTCTCGAGCGGTTCCACGACGGCAAAGGCCAATGCCTTCGCGGTTCGAGGGCGCGGGATCATCGTGAACAGCGCGGCCGTCGAACTGTTTGGACGGACTGAACTCGACGCCGTCATCTGCCACGAGCTGAGCCATTTGCGGCAGAAAAACGTGCCCTATCCGGCGGCCCTGGTTGCGGCTTGCCTGATCGTCGGGACACCGCTTGCGGACCTGGCGAGCGGCATTGGTCCCCTGCCGGTTGCCGCCGCACTGCTCGCGCTTCACCTGGCGGTGCTGCGGTTGCTCCGCAACAACGAGTTCGAGGCAGACGCGGGCTCGGCGGCGCTGCTCCAGGATGCGCGGCCCATGATTCGCGCGCTCCACCGGCTTGGAGCGCACTACAATCGGCCTCTCGATGCCGGAGGTGGATGGCGGGCATGGTTCGGCACGCATCCGGCCACTCGCGAACGCATTACGGCGCTGGCGTTGTCGGGAGGCGTACGGCAACCGGAGCTGAAGGCGATGCTGGCGGAGATGCCGCCGGCGATCGACCGCTACAAATTACCGGGAACCGAACAAGGCGGTTGGCTCTTCAATACCGCGTGGCAGAACCGGGTGGCGCAGGTTTACGGATGGACTATTTATCTGGGCGTGCCCGCGGTGGCGGTGGTGGTTGCGTTGTTGCTGGCTCCGGTGCCCGGACAACTTGCGATCGGGGCGGCGATGCTGGCCGGATTGCTGGGTGCGAAGGCGGTGTCGCAGGTGGTGATGGCGGCCGTTTACCGGCGCATGGAGGACCGGTTGCGGAGCAAGCTCGGACAGCGCGGCGCGCTCACGGGCGTGGCGCCTGCCGGAGAGGCGAGGCTGTTCGGCGGGTTCCGGTATATGGACGCCGGGCTGCTCGACTTTTCGGGCGGGCGGCTGTGTTACCGGAGCGAGCGCATGACGCTCGAGTTGCGGCCGGAAGACACAAGCGGCGCCGATCTGATTCCGGCGGCGCCGGCGGCCTGGTTTTCGCGGCAGCCGCGGCTGCAGTTCAGGAATGCGGAGGGCGGTTGGAGCGCGGCGATTCTGCATCCGCTCGGCTGGACGACTGGAACGGGGCTGTACCGGGCGATCGTGCGCTGGCGTGCGAGCGCCTCTGGCGGAGGGGACTCGACGGTCCGGGGCTTCGAGACGCAAGAAGGCGAACCGGTGAGCCAAACGCCGATGCGGGCGTTCTTCCGGGGGTCGGCGCTGCCGCTCGGCTTGGCGTGGGCGAGCGCCATGTTCGCGGGTCTGCCGGACGGCGGGATGGGAATGTTTCCCTGGCTCGCGATGGCGGCTGCCTTGGGCGGCTACGCCGGGCTTACGCTGCCGCTATTCCTGTTCCGCACCCCGCCCAAAAGCTCCGGTGATTAGCGCGTATTGCCGGTGTGTCCGAGCGAGTAGCGTCCGGGCTGCGGATAAACGCACAAGCCGTGCGGACCGCGGCCCACTTTGATCCGAGCGAGCAGATGGCCGTCGCTCGTGTCGAAGGCATACACTTCGCCGTGATAGCGCCCGGAAAGCCACAGCACCTTGCCGTCGGCCGAAACGCCGCCCATATCGGGGCTGCCTCCGCCGGGGATGGTCCAAGTCTGGACGATTTTCCGGGTTGCGAAGTCGATGACGGAGACGGTTCCGGCGTCGCGGTTGGAAACGTAGAGCACCTTGGCATCGCGGCTCGGGTAAAGGCCATGGGCGCCCTCGGCGGTGGGGATGAACTCCTGGTACACGAGTTTTTCGGGGTCGATGACGTGGACTCCGTCGGCCATCATGTCGGCGACGTAGAACAGCTTTCCATCGGGGGACGTTTTGACGTCCTGCGGCATACGGTCGTTTTCAATCGGCATCGTGCCGCCGCCGTGGTGGATCCGCTTTTTGCGGGCACCGCGGTGTTCCATGGCGTGCTCGCTGACGGGTAGCTTGAGTTTCCCCATCACGGTTCTCGAAGCCACGTCCACCTTGAGGAGTTCGCCCGAAAACTCGCAGCTTGCGATCAGGTAGCTGCCGTTGGCGGCGAAGTCCATGTGGTCGATGCCGCGGCAGTCCACCGGCAGCGAAAATTCGCGCTGCATGGTGGCGGGGTTGTAGAAGTCGAGATGCTTCTGGCGCTCGGCGACCACGATGGCGTATTTGCCGTCGGGCGTGTAGTACATGTTGTAGGGATCACCGACCGGCAGGGTTTCCTGCTTCTCGCCCGTCGCGGGATCGATGCGGGTAACGACGTTACCAAGATCGGAGAGAACCCAGAGGTTTTTGAAGTCCCAGGAGGGGGTGACGTGCTGCGGTTCGCGACCAACCTGGAAATGGCCGACGATTTTGAATGTGGCCGGGTCGATGACGTCGACGCTGTTGCTGCCTGTATTCGGGACGTAAATACGAGCCGGGAAATTCCGCACCGTTTCCGCTAGTTTTCCGGCGGCGGTTTCCGAATAAATGTTGTTGGGGTCGACGACGGGCGGCATGCCCGCCAAAGGTGGCCGTTGTGCTGCTTCGGCTGTGGTTGGGCGGTGTCCTCCGCACGCTCCTCCCAGGCCTCCGATGCAGCAGACCACCAATATATTGAATAGCTTGATTGGTGTCATTGTGGCTGCTACTTGCAGCCCATTTTAAGACGAAGCCCGGCAATTTCGCTGTCTTTTGCGATCACGCGCAGGTGGAAATTCTCGAGCGGCGCGCGCAGGTTGAAAAGGCGGATTTCGCGGTTCAACGCATCCACGCGGAGGATGAAGCGAGGCTCGTCGCCGGAGCGTAGAAATTCGGCGCGCGCGGCTTCGAGTTCTTCTTCAATGGCGCGGCGCGCCTCGAGCAGGGGATGCGTGGCGTTGTGATCGCGCAGGATGCGGCGGAAGGTAGGCGCGAGCGGATGTTCGAAAGGGCCGACGCTCAGGTCGAGCGGTTGTCCTTTGCCGGGCAGGTGGTCGAACTCGCCGGCTTCGATGGCCTCGCGAATCTGCCGCTCGACGATGCTTTCCCACTCCACACCATCCAGCGTAGCGCGCCCGCCGGCAACGGCGATACTTTAGGATATGGCTGACGATCTGCGGGACCGGCTGACGCCGGAACAATTTCACGTCACGCAGGAGAAGGGCACCGAGCGGCCGTTCACCGGCAAATACTGGGATCACAAAGAGGCGGGAACCTATCGCTGCGTGGTGTGCGGCGCGGAGCTTTTCGCGAGCGGGACCAAGTTCGACGCGCATTGCGGGTGGCCGAGTTTCTACGCGCCGGCACAGGATCAGAACATCGCCGAGCACGAGGACCGCAGCTACGGCATGCGGCGCACGGAGGTGACCTGCAGCCAGTGCGGCGCGCACCTGGGGCACGTGTTTCCGGACGGTCCGGAGCCTACCGGGCTCCGATACTGCATCAACTCGGCGTCGCTCGATTTCGAGAAGGAGAAGTAACGCTCAGGCGGTGAGGGCGAGGATCAATTCCTCCATGACAATGCGGTCGTCCGGGCGGGCGTCGCGCAGTCCGCGGTCGGCCGCGAACAGTTTGCGGATGGCGAGTTGAAGCTTGTCGCCGGAAAACGCGGTCATGGTCTGGCGCACTTCCTCGGCGCGGGAGCGCCAGATGCGCACGCCGAGGCGGGTGAAGTGGGTTTGAATGTCGTTGGCCGAGCGCAGTCCAGCTTCGCGCGCAGCCAGGGCGAGGCGGAACTGAGTGGCGAGAAACGCGAGCGCGAGCGGAAGGTACTCGCCTTCACGGACCAGCGTATCGAGCAGCAGCAGGGACCGGGCGCGGTTGCCCGCGCCCATGGCGGCCACGAGTTCAAAAATGGTGGCCTCCTGCGCGTTGGGCACGAGGCTCATGATGTCGGCCGCTTCCACCTTGCGGGTGGTGCCGGCAAACAGCCGCAGCTTTTCGATTTCGGCGGCAATGCGGGCGGCATCGTTGCCGAGCGCCTCGACGAGCATTCCAATTTCAGCCGGACCGATTTTGAGGCCCGCGTTGCGCGCGAGTTCCTGAGCAAGCGACCGGGCGGCTTCGGGCGAATAGGGGCGGAACTCCACCTGATTGGTTACGGCTGCATAGAACTTGAGCAGCCGCTCCATTTTCGTCTTGTCGTCGTTGTCGAAGGTAAACCGGCTCGAGTCGAACACGAGCACGGTTCCGGGCGAAGGGTCGGCTATATAGGCCGAGAGCAGCGACGCGGCGGCTTTGGCGCCGGCCGGAGCGCCGTCGTCGTCATCGTCGTCCGCGGCGGCGGAGCGTCCGCGGGGCAGTGCCGATTCGGCGCCCGAAATCCAGATCAGGCGGCGCGAGGCGAACAGCGACATCGAACGCGCGTCGTCGATCACTTCGGCGAGCGTGAGTTCGTCGAGGTCGTGCCGGATGTAGCCGTCTTCGCGCTCTTCGGGCGTGAGGGTGGCCTCGAGCAGGGCCCTGCGGCAACGGTCGCGCTGATAGCCCTCGGGTCCGGCAAACAGGTAGACGGGGGCGGGCGTTTTCTCGATTTGCCGGAGAAACTGTTCAGGCGTCATCGGGATCAGAAGTTTTCGAGCACGGCGCTGACAATAGAGCGCGCCACGTCACGGCTGAGTCGCTCGATGGCCACATCGCTCTCTTCGAAAAACGCGCGCTGGTCGGAACTGAGTTCGTACTGCTGCTTCATCTCGAACGAGGGCCGGGAAAACAGTTCCTTTCCGGTGGTGCGTTCGACCAGTTTCGCCGACAGAATCACGCTGAACTGAACCACGCTCGCGCGGCCCGCCGCCTGGTCGAACACAATCGGGTAGGCGAAGTAGTTCACCACGTTGCCGTACAGCACGGCGTCGGCCTGGTTCACGTCGGTGACGATCTTGTAGCGGGTGCGGGTGAGGAACTCGCGCGAGATGGCCTCGGCCAGACGGTCGGTCAGCTTATAGCGCGTGGTGGTGTTGTGGAAGGCCGGAATGGCGATGGTGTGAATCGTTTTGGGGACCGTGTCGGCGCGGCCCGACACGTGGTAACCGCAGGAAACGCTCAGCAACGCCGCGCAGATCAGCGCCAGTTTCACAGGTACTCCTTGGCCACGGCCATGGCGTTTTCGGCCAGCAGGCGGAGATTGTCGGCCACCAGCCAGACCCAGAAAGCGCGCGGGCGATTCCGGTCCGGGCGAACGGCGCCGGCAATCAGTCCCTTTTCTCCAGCCACGCCTGCGTTGTCGGGAGCCTCGTCGGCGGAGCGGCGGACTTCGATGCTGGCTGAAGCGAGCGCCTCTTCGAGAGCAGCCGCATCCGGCGCGGGCGCGGCGAATTCGATCCAGATGGAAAACGAATAGCCGTGGAAGACAGGCGCGTGAACCAACCGCAGCGACGGCATGGCCATGCGCGAGCCCCGATCGAGCAGCGTGGCGAGATGCCGATCGATCCGCATCTCCACCTCCTCGAGCCTGGTTTTCGATTCCGAGCCGTACTCGGGGCGCAGGTTGAAGGCCACCTGCGCGTCGAAAACCTCCTTGGGCAGCGGCTTGAAAGCGAAGAGGCTGGCGCACTGCGTCTGCAGTTCGGTGAGCCCCGCCTGTCCGCGTTCGCTGGCGGGTTCGAAGATTTCGACGATGGAGCGCTCGACCGTGAACCGCCGCGCGACGCGGTCGAAGAACAGGGCCAAAGCGACGGCGGCGGGGTGGGCCATGACATCGATCCCGCTGCCTTCGGATTTTTCCGATTCAACGATTGGCGCGCGGAGACGGGCACGGGGGTGATCCTCGAGTGTGCCGGTGAGGTCGATGACGCGGGGTTTGACATCGCCGGCCAGTTGGAGCGCTTTGCGGCAGCTTTCAGGCGAACCGGCGAGCAACAGCGCGTCCACGTCGTCGAGCGCTTCGGCGGTGAGCGGAGTGAGCACGTCGTCGTCGGTCTCGCTGTCGTCGGCGATCAGTTTGATTTCCGGCGAGGGCTTGAGCGAGCCCGCCACGTCGCGCACTTCGCGGGCAATCAGGGTTTCGCCGCCGACGATTCCGGCAGTGGGAAGGTGGAACTCAGCCAACCTGGTGCTCCGGATGCGGCTGCGGCGTATGGCGGAACCTGCGCCGGATGAGGCCGCCCACGCGGATACAGATCCCGCTGCCCGTGTAGGTGACGGCCAGCGCGAGCAGCACGGGTTGCGAGGCCACCCAGATGAGGTAGATCAAGCTTCCGATCAGGACGAAGGTGAGAGGCGAACGGGGCCGCACGAGGTTGATGTCCTTGAAACTCGGATAGCGCCACGTCGAGACCATCAGGAACGAAAGAATCGCAAGCAGGACGAGCCACGCGATCGCGAACGGCCACCAGCGGAGCGGGTCGGGACCGAAGGCGTAAACGACGGCGGCTACCATTCCGGCGGCCGAGGGGATGGGAAGCCCGACGAAATACTTGCGGTCCGGGCGGCCGGGATTCTTGGGTACGGGGTTGGTGGTGATGTTGAAGCGGGCCAGACGGGCGGCGCCGCACAACAGGAACAGGAAGCAGACGAAGTAGCCGGCGCGCAGAATCTGTTCGAGCGGGATGGCTTCGATGGGCGGCTTGATGAATTGAATGCCCCAGGCAAAGGCGAGCACGGCGGGGGCGATGCCGAACGTGATGACGTCGGCGAGCGAGTCCATTTCGCGGCCGAAATCGCTCACGGTATTGGTCATGCGGGCGATGCGGCCGTCCAGGCCGTCGAGCAGCACGGCGACGCCGATGAGAATCGCCGCGATTTCGAAGTGCCGTCCGCCGCTCAGGCCCTGTCCGATAGCCATGGCGCCTTGAAACGCCTTGACGATCGCAACGAAGCCGAGGAAGACGTTGCCGGCGGTGAAGGCTGTCGGCAAGGCGTAGGCGGCGCGGCGAGGGCGGCGGTCCGGAGAACGCGGATCGATCAGTCGGTCGCGTAGATTCATCGCTAGAGTTCATTTTCGCATTCATTTCGCGCGGCAGTATACTGGGCGCGATGAAGCACCTGATTGCACTGGCAGTTTTTTGCGCGGCGGCGGGATACGCGCAACCCTCTCTCGAGGCCAGACTCGACGAAATGATCTCTACCGCGCTGGCCGCGAGCGGCGCGCCGGGCGTATCGGTGGCGGTGATGCAGAACGGCCGCACGGTGTACGCCAAGGCGTTCGGAAAAGCCGACCTCGAGCAGAACCGCGCCGCCACGGCCGGCACGCGCTACGCGGTGGGTTCGATCAGCAAACAGTTCACCGCGGCCGCCATTCTGCTCGCAGCCGAGCAGGGCAAGCTGTCGCTCGACGACAAGGTCGGCAAGTATTTTCCCAAGCTGACGCGCTCGGGCGAAACCACCGTCCGCCAATTGCTGTCGCACACGGCGGGCTACGAGGATTACGCGCCGCAGGATTACATCATCCCCGAGTGGACCCGCCCGACCACCGCGCAGGCCGTCATGGAGCGCTGGGCCACCAAGCCGCTCAACTTCGATCCGGGCACTCGCTGGCAGTACAGCAATACCGGCTACGTGATCGCGGGCGCGATTTTCGAAAAAGCGACGGGCCGCGGCCTGGTGGAGTTTTTGAAAGAGAAGATCTTCGACCCGCTCGGCATGACGACGGCGAGCGACTGCGACGCGCGCAATCCGGCCGACGCCACCGCCTACACGCGCTACGCGCTCGGTCCGTCGCGTCCGGTTGCGCGCGAAGCGCCGGGCTGGTATTTCGCGGCGGGCGAACTGTGCATGACGGCCGCCGATTTGTCGAAGTGGAACGCCGCCTTTGCCGCCCGCAAGATTCTGTCGTCGAGTTCCTACGACCAGATGATGAAAGAAGTGAAACTCGCCGACGGCAAGCCGACGCACTACGGGCTTGGACTGCAATTGGGCGAGGTGAATGGAGCGCAGGCGTTTTCGCACGGCGGCGAAGTTTCCGGTTTCCTGGCCAACAACATCATTTTTCCCACGCGCAACGCTTCCGTTTCGGTGCTGTCGAACTCGGACGGCCTGAACCTGACGTCGACGCTCGGGCGGCAGATTGCGCAATTGCTGACCGGCGGCGAGCCCCCGGCGCCGGCGCCGGCTTCGGAAATCGAGCAGGTCCGCAAGATCCTGGCCGGGCTGCAGAACGGCACCATCGACCGGGCGCTGTTTTCCGAAAATGCGAACTCGTACTTCACGGCGGCGGCGCTGGCCGATTTCCGGTCGTCGCTCGCGCCTCTCGGAGCGATCAAGTCGGTGACGCGCACGAGCGACAGCCTCCGCGGCGGCATGACGCACCGCGCTTACCGGGCACAGTTTGAGAAAGGCTCGGTGACGCTCAACAACTACCTTCTTTCCGACGGGCGCTATGAGCAGTTCATGGTGATGGGTCCGTTGCAGTAAGCGATCCGGCGTGCTGCGACTGCGTCAGATTCATCAGATCATCTCCGAGGATTACCGCCGCGCCACGCTCGACGCCTGCCTGCTCTCGTTCGACCCGCGCGGCGCCGCGCGCGTCTGGACAAAAGCGCGCCTGCGCGATGTAGCGCCGCCGCTGGTGGCAGGCATGGCGGTGGACGAGATGGTCTTCATGCTGACCGTGGCCATGGAGATCGAGGAGCCCATTCAGGAATACAGCCGCGAGAACGGCGAGGGCTTTCGCCTGCTGTTGCCTGAGCTGGGCCGTTTCATGGGCAAGAACCGCGACGAGGCGGCTTCGGCTGAGTTGCTCGGGCTGCCGTGGTGCGAGAGTCCGTGGTGCGCCGAAGAGCGCCGGCACGCCACGACGTTCGCCCGCATTGTGGAGCGGCTTTCGGGCTCGGCGCCTCCGCGCGCCAATCCGAACCGTCCCAGGGTGGTGACCCCGCGGCGTGAAGACGCGATCCGCCTGCTGCTGAGCCGCGAAGCAGCCGAGTGGAACTCGTCGTCCACCTACGTCGTGATGGCTGCCCACGCCACGGGTGAACTGCACACGCTGCTGCGCAACGTGGCGCGGGACGAAATCAAGCACCTGGCCATCCTGAGCGCGGTGGACCTGCTTCTGTTCGGCCGCGGCCCGTGGCGGCGATTTACCCGGCTGGTCCGGCAGAGCCTGAACGAATTTCGCGGCCAGCGGAAAGTTCGCACCGGAGGCCGGCGAATGGGTTCGAACCGGCGCACGGCGTTCGAGGTGGTGTTCGCGCACCTAGCCGCCGAGTGGAGGGTCCGGCGCTGGATGCGGACGCTCGACCGCGCCCGTCTCAGCGAACTGTTCGGGCGCGAGGCTGCCGCTTGATAGACTGGTGGTTCACTCCATGAGCAATATCATCGTGCTTGGCGCACAGTGGGGCGACGAGGGAAAAGGGAAGGTTGTCGATCTTTTCTCCGACCGCTTCGACATCGTGGCGCGCTACCAGGGCGGACACAACGCCGGACACACGGTCTTTATCGGCGAGCACAAGTATGTGCTGAAGCTGATTCCGAGCGGCATTCTGCGGCCGGGCATTCAGGCCGTGATCGGCAACGGCGTAGTGGTGGACCCCGAGGCCCTGCTCACCGAAATCGCCACGCTCGAAAAAGCCGGCGTGAAGGTGGCGGGCAATCTGTTCATCAGCGACCGCGCGCACGTCATCTTCCCGTTCCATCGCCTGGTGGAGAAAATGTCGGAAGCACGCGAGAACCGCATTCCGATCGGAACCACTTCGCGGGGCATCGGTCCCTGTTACGAGGACAAGATCGGGCGCCGCGGCATTCGCATGGCCGACCTGCTCGACCGCGCCGGATTCCCGCTGCTCTACGACACGCTGGCCGAAGACAAGCAGATGCTGGCGCGCACATTCAACCTCAACGAGCCGGTTGACTACGCGCAAATCCGCGCGCAGTACGAGGAGTTTGCCGAGAAGATCCGGCCCATGGTCACGGATACGGCGCGGCTGTTGAACGAAGCCATCGCCGCCGGCCGCCGCGTGCTGTTCGAAGGCGCACAGGGGACCATGCTCGACATCGACCACGGGACCTACCCGTTTGTCACTTCCTCGAGCGCTGCTTCGGGCGGAGCCTGCACCGGCACGGGTGTTCCGCCGACCAAGATCGACGGCATCATCGGCGTATCAAAGGCGTACATCACGCGGGTGGGCTCGGGTCCGTTTCCCTCCGAGAGCCACGACGAGTTCGGCGAGATGATTCGCAAGGCGGGCAACGAATTCGGCGCGGTGACGGGCCGCCCGCGGCGCTGCGGCTGGTTCGACGTGCCGCTGCTCCGCTATACGGCCGCCGTGAACGGTTTCGATTCGCTCATCATGACCAAGCTCGACGTGCTCGATATGCTCGACGAGATTCCGGTGTGCGTGAGCTATAGCGTCGACGGCAAGGAGACTTCGGAAATGCCGGCCACGTTCCGCGAGATGCAGAACCTCAAGCCGGTGTACCGGTCGCTGCCGGGATGGAAAACCGCGACGCGGGGCATTTCGAAATTCGACGCATTGCCCGAAAAGGCGCGCGCCTACCTCGAGTTTCTCGAGTCGCAAACCGGTGTCGAAGTGGGCTGCGTGTCCACCGGACCGGAGCGGACCGAGACCATCGTCCGGAAGGGTTCGAAGCTCGAAAAGCTGTTCGGATTGTAGGAGGCCGCTCGATGAAGATGCGGGTGCAGGGCGACTCGATCCGGTTCCGGCTGAACCGGCGGGAGGTGGAGCAGTTTGTCCAATCCGGCCGGACGTCGGCCGCTCTGGATTTCGGCGGCGGCCATGAACTCCGCTACACCCTCGCGTTCTCCGATGCGAGCGAAGTTGTGGCGGGTTTTTCGGGCGGCGAGGTGAAGATCGGCGTTCCCGCCGCGATGGCCAGACAGTGGGCGGCAACGGACGAAGTGGCCATGACGGGCGCCGTGGCGCTCGGCGCCGGACGCCGGCTCGAGGTGCTGGTGGAGAAGGATTTCCAGTGCATGCACAAGGGCGAGGGCGCCAAGGATCCGGACGCCTATCCGAACCCCTTCGCCGGCGCCTGAGGGCTCAGCTCGCCCGCTGGTAGAAGACGCTGCGGCCGAACGAGACCGGCGTCAACGCCTCGCACAGGCCGAGCGGAGTTTCCGCGCTTCCCATGACGAGGTAGCCCTGGGGATGCAGATGGCGGACCAGGTTGGCCAGGATTCGCATGCGCACGTCGCGGTCGAAGTAGATCAGAACATTGCGCAACAGGATCAGGTCGAAGACCGGGAGCACCGGCCAGCGGCCTACCAGGTTCATCTGCTCGAAGTCGACCATCGCCCGGACATCGTCGCGGATCACCCAGCGGGTCTCCTTTTGGCGGAAGTAGCGGATCAGCAGGGGCGCGGAGATGCCGCGGTTCACTTCGAGCTGCGAATAGCTTCCCGCGCGCGCCTGTTCGAGGACGCGGGGCGCAAGATCGGTGGCGCGGATGCGGACGGCCGTAGGCTGCAGGAAGGGGAAGTGCTCCCGCAGCAGCATGGCGACGCTGTAGGGCTCCTGCCCGGTGGAGCAGGCGGCCGACCAGATGTGCAGCGTGCGGCCCTCGGCGCGCCGGACCATGGCCGGCAGAATCTCCGTCTTGAGCGTCTCAAACGGATGCAGGTCGCGGAAGAACAGCGTCTCGTTGGTGGTGAGCGCATCGATCACCACCATGTGCAGGCGCGTCAGATCGCTTGAGGCGCGCAGCGCCTCGACCAGGTTCGCGATGGTGCCGTAGCCCTCGCGTCCGGCCACCGGGCCGAGCCGGGATTCCACCAGGTAGCCGCGGTCCTGCTCGATCACGATGGCGGCGGTATCGCGGATGAAAGTCCGGATGAATTCGAAGTCGGCGGCGTGCAGGGACATTATTTCCTTCCGCCTCCGGCTGCTCCGCGCAGGTCCGGCAGCACCGGCAGGCGCTTCAGCACGGCTCCGGCGATCTCGCCGAGCGGCAGAATCTCGGCGGCCAGGCCCGCTCCGCTCACCGCGCCGGGCATTCCCCACACCACGCTCGTCTCCTGGTCCTGAATCAGCACTTCGCCGCCGCTTTCGACCAGCGTTTGAGCGCCCCGCAACCCATCCTGCCCCATGCCGGTGAGAACCAGGCCGAGGACGCGCCCTTCGTAGGCCGCAGCCACGCTTCGGAAAAGCGGATCGGCCGCCGGGCGGCAGGAATTTTCGGGCGGATCTTCGTTCAGCTCGATTCGTGGGCCTTCGGCCGATTGCCGGACCGTCATGTGTTTCCCGCCCGGCGCGACATAGACGCAGTTGGGGCGGACCACCTCGGCGCCGGCGGCTTCGCGAACCTCGAGCGCCGATGCGCCGTTCAGCCTTTCGGCCAGCATCGCCGTGAAAACCGGCGGCATGTGCTGCACGATAAAGATGGGCACTCCGGGCCTTCCGCCGAGCGCGGGCAGCAGATGCGCCAGCGCATTCGGGCCTCCGGTCGAGCTGGCAATCACCACGGCGCGCGGCGGCCCGGGAATTTTCCGCGCGGCGACGGCGGGCCTCGGCGGCGGCTGGGGCGCACGGCTCGATTCCACGCGCTCGCAGTGCAGCCGGATCTTGGGCACCAGTTCGTTGCGCAGCCGCTCGACGGCGGCTTCGAAATTGCCGATGTTGCTCGGCTTGGTGACGTAATCGGTGGCGCCGCGCGAGAGCGCCTCGAGAGTGCCGGATGCGCCCCGCTGGGTCAGGGTGCTGAACATAATCACCGGCAAACGCGGCCAGTGTTTGCGGATCTCGACCAGGGTCTCGATGCCGTCCATCTCCGGCATTTCAACATCGAGCGTCACGCAGTCAGGATTGACCTGCGGGATGCGCGCCACGGCCAGCCTGCCGTGCGCGGCTACTCCGGCGATCTCAATGTCCGGCTCGGCCGAAAGCACGTCGGCGATCAGCTTGCGCATCACCACCGCGTCATCCACCACCAGGACTCGAATGCTCGACTTCAAAACTCCTTGACTCCTTTCAGGGCCTGCCGCTCAGGGCCTGCCGGGGCCGCTCAGTGACTGCCGGGACCGGGGAAAGCCGGCTCAGGCGATCAGGCCCAGAATGCGGAATTTTTCGGCCACCATGGCCGGCGTGAGCGGCTTCATCAGAAAATCGTCGCTGCCGTTCGATACCGCCTCAGCCACCTCCTCGAAGCTGGTGCGGCCCGTCACCATCAACAGCTTGAGGTTCCCGTACTTGGGCCTGGCGCGGACGGCGCGGACAAACTCGATGCCGCTCATGCGCGGCATGTCCCAATCGACCATCGCCAGGTCGTAGGATCCGGCGCTCTCCAGGCGTTCGAGCGCTTCCACGCCGTCGCTCGCCTGGTCAGCTTCGAGATCCAGATTCCGCACAATGGCCGTCAGAAAATTCCGCATCGTTCTTGAGTCGTCCACTACCAGCACTCGCATCTGCCGTTGCTCCTTTTTATTGGCGGCGCGCCTTAGCCGGCGCTGCCGTCGAGTTCGAGAACACGTTCCATGTTGAGGGTGAGCAGCAGGCTCCCGTCGAGCTTGTAGACGCTGTCCACCAGCTTGCGGGCCTCGCCGCTGAGGGTCGAGGGCGGGCGCTCGAACTGCGTTTCGGTGACCTCCACCACATCCCCGATGCGGTCCACCTCGAGGCTCACCAGCCCCGTTCCGCTCTGGGTCACGACGTGGGTCGGCTCGAGCCCTTCTTCCCGCGCGGGCAGCCGGAAACGCCGCCGCAGGTCGATCGAGCTCACAATCGAGCCGCGCAGGTTCATCAGGCCGCGCACCTCGGGCGGAGCGAGCGGCACCTCGGTGGTTTCGTGAAGCTGCACCACCTCCTGAACCTTGAGCACCTCCACGCCAAACAGGCGGCCATCGAGATAAAAAGTGCAGAACTGCCGGACCTCGGCCATCTTTATGCCTCCACCGATTCGAATTCGACGATGCCCGAACGCGCAATCAGCGTTTCGGTGTCGAGAAAGTCGGTGACCCGCTTCAGGACCACGGCCGAGCCGAGGATACCCGGGCGGTTCACCGAACGCTGCATTTGGACGGACGCCTCGACGGTGTCGATGATGGAGTCGACCACCAGCCCCACATTGCGGCCGCGCAGTCCGTACACCACCACGCGGACCACGCTTTCCCGGGCGTCCGCACCGCCGCCCTCGATATCGAGCACCTGCGCCACGCGCACCAGCGGCATGATCTCGCCGCGGTACTGGACCACCTCGCTGCGCCCGCTCCGCTCGATGCTGGCGGCCGGAAACTCCTCGAGGCGGGCCACGCTTGCCAGGGGCATCGCCAGGCGCTGGGCGGCATTCTCGCCGGCGGCCACCACCAGCAGCGACTGCACCTGGTCCTCGCTCCGCGCTTCGTTCTGCAGCGCCTCGCGCAGCCGTCCGCTACGCGATTCCTCGATCACGCGGGAACGCCGCGCAATTCCGATGACGTCCAGAATGAGCGCCACCCGGCCGTCGCCCATGATGGTCGCGCCGGCGTAAATCGAGAGCGACTTCAGCTCTTTGCCGAGCGGCTTGACCACAATCTCCTCGGTATCGCTGATCGAATCGACAACCAGGCCGAACTGCCGGTCCTCGGCCTGCAGCACGAGCAGATACAGCGCTCCGTCGCGCGCGCCGAGACCGAGCTGCTCGCGCAGCATCACAAGCGGCAGCAGGTTGCCTCGCAACCGGTACACCGGGCAGGCGTCGATGTATTCGATGCCGCCCGAGGCGCTCTCGGGGTCGACGCGGACCAGTTCCACCAGGCTCGCCTGCGGCACGGCGTAGCGGTTGCCCCCGCAGCGGATGATGAGCGCCGGAATGATGGCCAGCGTGAGCGGGATCTTCAGCCGGACGGTGGTCGAACGGCCGGGCTCGCTCTCGATATCCACGCTGCCGCCGATTTTTTCGATGTTCTTCTTGACGACATCCATGCCCACCCCGCGCCCGCTGAGGTTGGTGACCCGTTCGGCGGTCGAGAAACCGGGCGCGAACAGAAACTGGTAGAGCTCTCGGTCGCTCATCCGCGCGGCCTGCTCGGCGGTGACGAGCCCGGATTGCACGCTCTTTTCGGCCACGCGGTCGCGCTGGATCCCCGCGCCGTCGTCGATGATTTCGATGATCACCTGCCCGCCTTCGTGAAACGCCCGCAGCCGCAGCAATCCGGCCGCCGGTTTGCCCGCCGCCGCGCGCCGGGCGGGCTGCTCGAGTCCATGGTCCACCGCGTTGCGAACCAGGTGCGTCATCGGATCCTTGATCGCTTCGATGATGGTGCGGTCGAGTTCCGTGTCGCTGCCTTCCATTTCGAGCTCCACCTTCTTGCCGAGCTCATGCGCCACGTCGCGGACCACGCGCGGGAACTTGGCCCAGACATTGCCGATGGGCTGCATGCGCGTCTTCATGACGCCCTCCTGCAGCTTGCTCGTGATCTGGTTCAGCCGCTGGGTGGCGTTGACCAGGCTCGCTTCGCGCGTTTCGCCGGCGAGTTGAACAATCTGGTTGCGCGCCAGCACCAATTCGCCCACCAGGTCCATGAGATTGTCGAGTTGCGCCACGTCTACGCGAATGGCCGAGTCGGCCATCATGGGTGACGGCATGGCCGCCGCCGGGGCCGCGGGTTGCGCCCGGGGAGGCTCGGGCCGCGACTCGGCCGGTGGTGGCGCCGCGTCCTCGTCTGAAAACAGCCCCGCCGATACGCGCTGCGGCGCGCCGGTCTCACTAGTGGCCTCGTAGAGCCGCTGCAGGTCGGAAATCAGCACCGAGTAGTCGTTTTCGCCCTCGTTGCCGCTGGCGGCAATCGAGCGCAGCATGTCGCGGAGCGCGTCGGCATAGGCAAGCAGGGTGGTGACCATCCCCGGATAAGGCTTGAGCTTGCCGTCGCGCAGCAACGACAGCAGGTTTTCGCCCGCGTGGGCCAGCGACTCGATGCGCTGCAGGCCCAGACACCCGCTGCTGCCCTTGATTGTGTGGATGGTCCGGAACATGCTGTGAAGCGTGTCGCCGTTGGCCTCCGATTGTTCGATCGCCATCAGGTCGCGGTCAAACTGCTCCAGGTTCTCGAGGCTCTCCTCGACCAGGTCCTTCAATAACTGCTGTTGCAAATTCTCGTGCATGTCGGTTTTCCCCGCCTGTTCTTCAGGCGCCCAGCACCCGGGCGACGATCGAGATCAGTTGATCGGGCTGAAAAGGCTTGACGATCCAGCCGGTGGCGCCGGCCGAGCGGGCGCGGGCCTTCTTCTCGTCCGAGAATTCGGTCGACAGCACCAGGATCGGCGTGCCGCGGAAACCGGAGACCGCGCGCACCGCCTCGATCAGCTCGAACCCGTCCATCTTCGGCATGTTGATGTCGGTGATCACCAGATCCACGGTCTGCGAGTTGAGCGCCGACAACGCGGCCATGCCGTCGGGCGCCTCGAGCACGTTATGCCCGGCCCCCTTGAGCGTGAATGCGATCAGCTTGCGCATGGTGGCCGCGTCATCCACCGTCACGATTGTTTTCGCCATGTCGTTTTCCTTGGTTCCTCTCAGGCGGCCGGCTGGCCATCAAAAAATCTCCACTTCAGACCGGCCTTGAACCGCCGCCGCCGCATGCCGGGACTGAAGCTGCGCAACCACTGCGCGGTGCGTTTCGCGCTCGGTGGCCATGGTGTAGCCGGCCATCCCGGAGCCGTGCGAATCCAGTTCGATTTCCGCCGCCCGGGTTCCCGCGGCCGGGAGCAGGTGCGCCAGGCACGCCGAGGCGCCGCGCAGCGACGATCCGAAGCGGCCCAGGCACTCGAGCGTCCCGGGCGCTGGCTGGGCCTGCTCCCCTACCCGCCGGGCGGCTGCGCGAAGCTGTTCCACCCATTCCCCGACCCGATGGAGTTTGTCGAGCGTACCGTCGCGCACCTCGTGCAGCCGCCGCTCGTGCTGCTGCCCGGCCGATTCCATGTATCCGCCCAGAACCTCGCCGTTGGCGCAGAAGCCCTCGAAAACGTCCACCTCCGCGCCCAGCTTTTCGCGGAGGCTGGCCAGGTCCTCGGAAATGCTGTTTCCGATCCGGCTGGTTTCGGCGGCGATCCGGGCCGTGTGCGCGGCGAGAACCTCGAGGCCTGTGCCCGCGCCGATCTGTACCGCCTGAATCTGAGCATTGAGCGCCACCAGGTTCATCTGGTGGCTCAGCGTTTCCGCCGATCCGGTCAACTGGCGGCTGAGATCGCTCACCGGGCGGATCATGCCGAGCGAGTCCCCCGCCAGGCGCGACACGGCGGCCAGCAGGCGCCGCACTTCGTCCACAATCTCGAGCAGCACCTGGATGGTCCCGTTTGAAGCCGCCGTTACCGCGGTAAACTCTTTGAGAAATACGCATTCGCGGTTGAGCGATACGATAACCACGCCGATCTCATCCACCGCTGAAGCGACCACCCCGGACGATTTGACGATTTCGCCTTCGACCCCCTCGATGTGGCCGGCCTGGATCTCGAGCAGAGCCCGCGCCGAGAGCACCTCCGTACCGCCGTCGTCGCCGCGCACGGCCTCGCGGAGCCGTGCGGGCGCTGCTGCGGCGTTCGCCAATCCTTCGAGCGCGTGATCGATCCGCTGAGTGACGATGTCGTGGCTCTGCAGGGCCACGACAATCCTCGAGACCGCCTGGGCGACGGCGCGGCTCTTGGACGTCAGCCCGACGTCGCGCCCGCTGTTGCGCTCGATTTCGGCTGAGAGCGTCCGCAGCGCCACCGTAATTCCCTCGCGGCGGGCCTCGAGCGCTTTTCTTTGCGCCGCAGTCTCGGTGAGCAGCCGTTCGGTCACAGCGCGGAGCGTAATATTCGCTTTGTCCAGGCCCCCGAACTGGGTCCGGAGGCTTTCGCGGACCTGCGAGTGAAGCAGTTCGATCTGGCTGGTCAGCGACGCAAAGGCCGCGCGCACATCCTCCGGCAGCCGCGATGCCTCCACCCGAAACAACGTCTGGGTGGGCTGCAAAGGCGCGACCACCGATTGCAATGCCGACTCGTAGTGCAACAGCCGCGCCACGACTTCCTCGCAGCCGGCGAGCCCTTCAACCTGGTTCTGCATGGCGGCGGTCGTGCGTTCGAGGTGCTCGAGCGGCTCCCGCAAAACCGACATCGTTTCATCGATCATGCGTTCGGCTTCGTCGCGGGCCGTCGCCATGCGGATCAGTTGCTCGCTATCCTCGGTCAACCGTTCGCAGCTCTGCGTCAACTCGCTGAGCGCCGTGCCGCAGTCAAGGAAGCGCCGCTCCATCCTTTTTGAAATGAGCCGCACCGCCGGCTCGAGATGCTGAGGCGTAACCAGCGCGTTTTCAATCACCGAAGCGTTCATGAGCCGGAGCAAGGCTTGAAAGGGCAACCCGTGCCGCACGGCGCGATCGGTGAGCCGGATGAAATGCCGGCGTAAGCGCGAGTCTCGAGGCGAATGCACAATGAGCTTATCGGACCCCGCCGGCGATGTTTGAGGCGAGTTCGAACGGGCTCAGGCTATCCGATGGAAAAAGCCGTGCAAGCGGTGGAACCATTGCGTGTCGGCGAGGTACATGAACGGGCACTCGCCGTCGATCACGCTGATCCCATGCTTCAGGCAGAAATCCACCGCTTCGGGCGATTTCTGCCTCAGCCAGACGCCTTCAACGCCTGCCGCGGCGCACTCGGCTACCAGGGCGGGAGCCTGTCCGGGCGGCACGAGCAGCAACACGGCATGCGGCGCCGGGTCGATGGCGGCGAGGCTCGCCACCACCGGGCGTCCTTCGATATCCCCGGTGGCGTTGGGGTTTACCGGGATCGCGTCATAGCCGCGCTTGAGGAGTTCTGAAAACAGCATGCGGCTGTAGTCCCGCGGATCTCGCGAAACGCCAACCACGGCCAGGCGCCGTTCGGCCAGAAACTCGTCGATTGTCCGTCGGGTAAAAGCGCGCATCAGAATTTCACACCTCATTATCCGAATAGTGTATCGGATATGCTGGTGAATATGAGCCCCAGCGAAACGCCGCCGCCCGATGCGCCGCAATCCGCCCCCGCCGAGCCCGATCCGCTGCTCGTCGCCACGCTCTCGAGCGGGCAGAAAGTGAAGCGCCGCATGGTCCGCATGCGCGCCTGCAACGAGAAGGACGACAAGGGCAAAATCTGCGCGGGCCATCTGAAGCGCTGGTACTTCTTCGGTGAGGAAGTGGCCGAAAAATTCGGCAAGGACGCGGAAATCTACCGCTGCGAGAACTGTAAAACGCTGTACTTGCCGAATCCCGAAGAGACTCCGAGAAGCCGAACGCTGGCCTATTAGAGCGACGAAATCCGGCGGGCCAGATAATCCGCCACGCGTTCGAACGGGTCAAAGCCGTGCTCCCGCGCGATCGGCGCGCGCAGGTTCGAATTTGCGTTGATATCGTAGAACACGCGCCGTCCCTGGCCGGATTCGAGATATTCGATGCCGCCGACGTCGAGCCCCGCCGCGCGGAAAATCCGCCGGCCGCATTCGACGGCTTCCGCCGGAACGTCCTTATAGGAGTAGAACTCGACCGGCCTGGCGGCCGGCGTTTCGCAATGACCGGCGCCGCTCTCCGGGTTGCACACCTCGGACGGGCACAGGTTGAAAGCGCCGTGCGAGACAACACGCATCGCGTACAGCAGGTCGCCCTCGAGAAACTCCATCCGCACGATGCCGCGGGCGGGGTCCGTCTCAAAGTATTGCTGGAGCAGCAGGAGATTGTCGGGCTGCCAGAGTTGCGGCTGCTGATCGAGCAGCGTCCGCAGTTCGTCCGGCGAGTGGAGCAGGAACATGCGCGCGCCGCTGCCGCCCTGCTCGGGCTTCAACAACGCCGGCCATCCGCCGTCCCAATGGGCGATGGCCGCCTCGACGTCGTTGAAAGCGAGGGTCCGCGGATGATCGATGCCCAAGCCCGCCAGCAACGCCGACTGAGCGGACTTGCTCAACTCGAGCGCAAACGCGCGCCAGCCGTTCAGCACGCGCGCGCCCCTCGACTCGAGCGCCCGCAGCAAGGAAAGGCACAGCGGAACGGCGCGAGTATTGCCGCGTACATAGGCGCTCGGGCTGGCCTGGTTGAAGTACAGCCGCGCTGCCGGAACCGCGTCGGGGTCGAAGGCGGCGCGTTTCAGATCAAATGCGGCGTAGCCGATACCTTGCCGTTCGAGCGCGGCAAACAGCGGCTTCTGCCATTCGGGGTGTTCATAGAGCACTACCAGGTCGGGCTGCATCGATTCCTCATTATGTGGCTGCGCGCCGCAAACGGTCGAGGATGGCCGACCATTCACGCGTTTCGGGCGGGCGCTCGACGGCAATCGAATCCCAACCCTCGCCGTCCAGGCGATGGAGCGTAGCGTAGAGCAGCGCGGCGTAATCCTCAGGGCGCGCGGGCATCGACTCGCGCGTCACCCAGGCCACGGCGCCCTCTAACCGGGGACGCTCGCCTGCATAGAGAACCAGCCGGGTTCGCGGGCTGTAGTGCCGTACGTGCATCCCGGGCGCCGGGTGAGCGCCTTCGGTCGCCGAAACCTGTCGAATATTGTCGAATGCGGCCATCCCCGGCCGGAGCAGCACCGGTTCCGGGCCCGCCAGCGAAACCACGGTGGACTCAATGCCGACGCGGCACGGTCCGCCGTCGAGCACCATCAGTTCCGGGCCGAACGCCCGGCGAACGTGTTCGGCGGTGGTGGGCGAGAGTTCGGTGAAGCGGTTCGCCGACGGCGCGGCCAGGGGCACGCCGGCTTCCTGAATCAGGCGCAGCGCGACCGGGTGATCCGGAATCCGCACGCCTACCGTGTCCAGCCCGGCGGTGACGATATCCGGTATCCGCGGCCGCTTCGGCAGCACCAGCGTCAACGGGCCCGGCCAGTATTCGGCGGCCAGACGCGCGGCGCTCTCCGGCCACCCGGCCACCACTTCGTTCCGGCACATCTCGACGCTTCCCACATGGACGATGAGAGGGCTGGTCGTGGGCCGGCCCTTCCGCTCGAAAATACGGGCTACGGCGGCTTCGTCGAGCGCATTGGCGCCGAGCCCGTACACGGTTTCGGTGGGAAAAGCGACCAGCCCGCCCTGCCGGATGACGTTCGCGGCGCGGCGGATTTGTTCGTCGGTCACTCGGGCAGGTCGTCCTTGCCGTCGCCCGCTGTTTTGCCGGTTTTGCGCCACACCAGGTACGCTTTCATGAACTCGCTCAAGTCGCCGTCGAGCACGCGGTCGACGTCGCCCACCGAGAACTTCGTGCGGTGGTCCTTGATCATGCGGTACGGCGCGAGCACGTAGGAGCGAATCTGCGAGCCGAAGTTGATGTCGAGCTTCGTATCCTCGAGCTTGCTCTGCTCGGCCCGCTTTTTCTCCATTTCGTGCTCGTAGAGCTTGGCGCGAAGCTGCTTCATCGCGCTGGCGCGATTCTTGTGCTGCGAGCGCTCGTTCTGGCACTGCACGACGATGCCGGTGGGAAGGTGAGTGAAGCGCACGGCGGACTCGGTGCGGTTGACGTGTTGCCCGCCCGCGCCCGAAGCGCGGAACACGTCCACCTTCAGGTCCTCGGGCTTGATCTCGATCTTCACGTCGTCGTCGATCTGCGGATAGATGAATACGCTGGCAAACGAGGTGTGGCGGCGCGCGTTGGCGTCGAACGGTGAAATGCGCACCAGGCGGTGCACGCCGATTTCGCTTTGCAGCAGCCCGTAGGCGTTCTCGCCGTTGATTTCGAAGGTGACGCTCTTGATGCCCGCGCCCTCGCCTTCGAGACGGTCGGTGATCTCGGTGGACATGCCGTTGCGCTCGGCCCAGCGCAGGTACATGCGCATGAGCATCTCGGCCCAGTCCTGGCTTTCGGTGCCGCCGGCGCCGGGATGGATGGTCATGATGGCGCTATGGGCGTCGTTTTCGCCCGCCATGAGCATGCCGGTTTCGAGCGTGTCGAGCTGCGCGCGGAAGGCCCGCATCTCGCGCTCGATGTCGCCGTTGACGTTCTCGCCTTCGCGCGAGAGCTCAAACAGCGTGTCGATATCGTCGCGAGTGGCGGCGATTTTCAGATCCTGCCCGATCGACTCTTCGAGGCGCTTGCGATCCTGCATCACCTTTTGCGACTTCTCGGGCTGATTCCAGAAGTCGGGGTCGGCGATCAGTTCTTCGAGCTTGCTGAGTTGCGCTTTTTTGCCCGGCGCGTCAAAGATAGCTCCGCACAGCGTCGGACTGCTGGCGGAGCGCAACGTACTCTCTTTCCAGTTCTTCGAGGGTCATCTCTTTTCTTTCATTCTACGGCCAAGCCGCTCACCGCATCAGAAATCGCCGCCGCGCCGGTGAACGCCGGCAAATGCACAGATGGTGACCGCGGACCTGGCCGGAACATCGACGGGAGTCTCAGGCCCGACTTCCGCGCCGGTTCTCAATTCGTCGCCCTCCCGGTCGGAGGTGACGTAGGGAACCAGGTACGCCGGCCGCCAGGGTTTCGCTCCGGCCGAGAAGGCGGGCATCACGCGCCGGTCCTGCGCGCTCAGGTTGATGTACACGGCCACTACCTGCCGTCCGCGGGGGTCCTTGAATGCGGCGCCCATCAAGCCGCGGATGTCGTGACCGTCGCCATTCAGTTGAACGCGCCGCATCCCGGGCCGGATAAAGCGGCTGAAATTGCCGAAGGTCCAGAACAGGCGGCTCGTGTAGATCGACTCGCGGTCGCCCGGCTTCTTCCAGTCCGTGTAGAGCAGTCCGTCCTTGTAATCGTAAGGCGACATCGCCAGCCACCACTGCCACGCCGACACGCCGCAGAGCGTCAGGTCGAGCAGCATCAGCCGGGCCACTTCGAGCGCCGTGTTCATGGTCAGATCGCGGCGCGAACCGCCTTGTCCCGTGGCGCCGTCGAGGATGCAGTATTCGGTCTGCCAGAGCTTCCAGCCGGCGTAGGGCCGCATGGCGGCGCCGAGCGCCTCGCGGTCGGAAACCAGCCGGCCGTCGATGCGGTCCGATCCGTAGCTGTGATAGCCGATGCGGCCGGAAAGCTGGTCGCGGAACGCAGGGTCGTCGAGAAAGCGGTGCACGTAATCGCCGAAAGAGGCGCCGTAAGTCTGGGAGGCCTTACCGTCCAATTGCCACATGTCGGGCAGCGATCCGCTCTCGACCAGCGCGATTTCGGTGGTCAGCCGCCGTTGCTTCAATTCCTGGGCGAGCGCCTGCACGATGGCGTGAATGGTCGCGTTGTCGGCGCGCATCCCTTCCTGCGAGTGGCCGGTCCAGTCCCACTGCGGCTCGTTCACCGGGCTCACGTAGTTGAAGTCGATCCGCTCGCGCTCTTCGGGATTGGAGCGGAAATGGTCGAGGATGTCGGCCAGATAGCGGGCGTACTGGCCTTCGAAGCCCGGCTTGAGGTTGGTCGGGTTGGAGTTGCGGTCGCAGAACGTCAACCCGTTACGCGTCATCCGTCCCGGGGGGCTGTTCACAAAGGCGAGAAACTGCTGAACGCCGCGCTCCCTGGCCGCGCCGAGCATCCAGCGCTCGTTCTTCTGCCGCGACCAGTCGTACTGGCCTTCGGCGATTTCAAACGTCTCGGCCGTTCGCCAAGGTTCGGTGATCTGCGGATTCACGCCGCCGCCGATGTTGAACCGCCAGCAGCTCAGCCCGATGCCGCGGTCGGTGGAGAACAGCAGGTCGGCCACGCGATTCCGGCCCTCGTCGGACCATCCGCCGATCTTCTGCATGCTCCAGCAGTCGGAGGCGCCGAAGTTTTCGATCTCCTGAAATTCCTGGCCGACCTGAATCACATCGTGATGGACGGGAACCTGGCCGCGCAACGCGCCGGCGGCGCCGCACGGTATCGCCGTCTTCAGCAACCAGCGGCGGGAGTAATCCGGATGCGGCATCGTTTGGGGCTTCCCGATCAAGATACATCACGCGACAGGGCTGCGTGATACGGTGGGCTATGTGTTGAAGCGAATCGGCGTGGTTGGGGCGGGCTCGTTCGGCAGAAACCATCTGCGTGTTCTGAGCCAGATGGAAGGCGTGAAGCTCGCCGCGGTGTGCGATGCCGACCCGGCGCGGGCGGCCGAAGCGGCCGCCCAATACGGCTGCGAGGCCGTTCCGGAGGCCGGCAAACTGGCCGCGCTAGTCGACGGCGCGGTGGTCGCGACGCCCACTTCCGCGCATCGCGAAACCGGCTGCGCGCTGCTTGAAAACGGCGTCGACGTCCTGGTCGAGAAGCCCATCGCCGCCACCCCGGAAGAAGGCCGCGCCCTGGTTGAAACAGCCGCGCGTTGCGGGCGCGTGCTTCAGGTGGGCCACCTCGAGCGATTCAATCCGGCGGTGATCGCGCTCAATAAAATCCGTACGCTGCCGCTGTTTTTCGAGGTCCACCGGCTCAGCCTGTTCAGCCCGCGCGGACTCGACGTGGATGTGGTGCTCGACCTCATGATCCACGACATCGACATCCTGCTCAGCCTCACGGGGAACCTGCCCGAAGAGATTCGCGCCGCCGGCATTTCGATCCTGTCCGAGAAAGTGGACATCGCCAACGTGCGGCTTGCCTTCGCCAACGGCTGCGTGGCCAACCTCACCGCCAGCCGCGTCTCCACCGAGCGCGTGCGTAAGTTGCGCCTGTTTCAACCGGGCCAGTACATTTCGGTCGACTACGCCCGTCGAGACATCGCCGCTTTCCGCGTCATGCCGGACCGTCAGATTCAGTACGAGCCCGTCGAGGTCCGCAAAGACGAACCGCTCAAGCTCGAACTCGAGGCGTTTGTCCAATGCATGCGGACGCGCGAGCGCCCGCTGGTGAGCGGAGAAGATGCCGTGCGCGCGCTCGAGGTAGCGCACAGCATCAATGCGAAAATCGACGAGCATGCCCGCGCGGTAGCCCGCACGGTGGCCGCTCAGCAGTCCACGTGATCGTGGAAGAAGGTGTCGAGCCGCGCTTTGTGCTCGGTGGCGAGTTGCGTGCTGAGCTCGTGCATTTCGCCTTTTGACATCGGCCGGAATGCCTTGGCGGTGGCGATGTTCGATTCGATGAACTCGGGCTTCGGCATCCCTACTACGCAAGCCGTCACCGGCAGCGAGAGAGAATACTGAATCAGCTTCTCGGGCGCCGCCTTGCCGACCAGCCCTTCCTGCGCGAACACCTTCATGGCGATGATGCCCATGCCCTTCTTCACCGCCACCGGCAGGGCCACCGATTCAAAGCTGTCGGTCATGAAGTTGGGCGCCATGCCCCCGGGGACGTTGCGCATGCCGGCGCGCGCGCCGTTGAGCGCCATCTGCGTGACGTCGAGATCGTGGCGCTCGAGCGCGGTCTTGAGTACGAACGGATCGGTGTGGCTCGACATGCCCACCGCGCGGATCACCTTCTGGTCGCGGAGCTTCAACAGCGCGTTGATGACGCCGTCGGGCGCTTCCGCCTTGGCCAGATCGTCCGCCGTGGTCATGCTGTGAACGTGCACCAGGTCGATGTGGTCGGTCTGCAGGCGCTTCAGGCTGCCTTCGAAGATCCGCATGGCTTCGTCGCCGTTGCGAACCTGAATCTTGGTGGTGAGCCAGACTTCCTTGCGGCGCGTCTTCATCACCTCGCCCACCCAGGTTTCGCTCTGCCCCGCGCCGTAGCCGTAGGCGGTGTCGACGTAGGTCACGCCGAGGTCGAGCGCGCGGTTGAGGGCGGCGATCGCTTTTTCGGGGTCCTTGTAAGCCAGCCAGCGGCTGCCGCAGCCGAACGCGAGAATGGACACCTCCGCGCCGGTCCGCCCGAGTTTCCGCTTCGGCATTTTCCGGTTGTCGCCGGTGGCGGCCAGAGCCGACGAAGCGGCAAGCGTGGAGCCGATAAAGCTGCGCCTGGAGAGGTTCATGGCTTATAGCTTATCAGTCCGCGCCGAACGAGGCCCCGGTCAAAAATATGGAAAATCGGACGCGCTTCCCGAAATTCTTAGTCCACAGCCCGAGTTCCGCCGCCCCGGCCAGACCGCTCCCGCGTCACGCCCCGTTTGCTCGCGCGGATGAAGGCCACCAGGTGGGCGGCATGCGGATTCGCTTCCTCGGCATCGATTCGCGTCAAAGCCGCTTCCCACTTGAGCCCCGACCGGTAGAGCAGGCGATAGCAGCGCTTCAACGACGCGACATCCTCCGCGCCGAACCCGGCGCGCCGCAGGCCCACGCGGTTCAACCCGGCGGGCGTCGCATAGAGGCCGGTGTAGAGAAAATAAGGCGGCAGATCCTGGTTGACCCGCAAACCGCCCCCCACCATCGCCAGCCGACCCACGCGCGAATATTGGTGAATCGCAACGCCGCCCGAGACGAACGCCTGGTCCTCCACCTCGACAAAACCCGCCACGAGCGCGCAACTGGCGATCACCGTCTGGTTGCCGATGCGGCAGTTGTGCGCAATGTGGCCCGCCGTCATGATGTAGTTCTCATCACCGATCACCGTCTCCGATTCCGGAGCCGTGCCGCGCGAGATCGTATAGTGCTCGCGAATCCGGTTGCCGGCGCCGATGCGCAGGTAGCTGCGGGCGCCGGTGAACTTCTTGTCGAGGGGATCGGTGCCGAGCGCGGTGCAGGCGGAAATCTCGTTACGGGGGCCGAGCGTGGTCCAGCGCTTTACGAAGACATAAGGTTCCAACCGGCAGAATTCTCCGATAATTACATCCTGTTCAATCACGCAGTATTCGCCGATCATCGCGCGGGGCCCGATGCTGGCCTCCGGATGTACGCGCGCCGTGGGCGCTACTGTCGCGGAGGCGTCGATTGGCATAACTTTGTATGATAGACCAGCAATTGAAGACACCTCTATTTTCGAGAGATAGCGGAGGTACGATGCTGGTTCGCGAAGTCGCCGCGCTGCTCAGTGCGCCGTTTGAAGGAGACGGAGAAGTGGAGATCCGCTCGGCGGCTCCGCTCGAGTCCGCGCGGTCGCACGACCTGGCATTCGTCTCGAGCCGCAAAGGCGCCCTGAAGGCCGCCGAATCCGCTGCCGGAGCCCTGATCGTCCCGCACGAATTTCCCGCCCCGATGGCCGCCGGCAAGCCGCTGATCCGCGCCGCCGACCCGCGGGCGGCGGTGGCGCGCGTGATCGCCCGCCTGCATCCGCGCCGCGAACCCGCCGCGGGCGTTCACCCGACAGCCGTGCTCGGTCCGGGCGTGGTGCTCGGGCAGCGCGCCTCGATCGGACCGCACGCCACCATCGGCGCGGGGGTCCACATCGGCGACTCGACCTCCATCGGCGCCGGCTGCGCCATCGGCGATTACTCGCGCATCGGCGAGCACTCCACCGTTCACCCGAACGTCACGGTCTATCCCGGGGCATCCATCGGCGCCCGCGCTGTGATTCATTCCGGGTGCGTGATCGGCGCCGACGGGTTCGGGTTCGTTCTCCAAGACGGCGCGTGGGAGAACTTTCCGCAAATCGGCCGCGTCGAGATCGGCGCCGACGTGGAAATCGGCGCCAACTGCACGATCGACCGCGCGGCGCTCGGCGTCACCTCCATCGGCAACGGCACGAAACTCGACAACATGGTCCATGTCGGCCACAACTGCAAGATCGGACGGCACGTCGTGATCGCCGCGCAAACCGGGCTTGCGGGCGGCGTCGAAATCGAGGACTACGCGATCATCGGCGGACAGGTGGGCATCGGCGACAAAGCGCGCATCGAGTCGCGCGCCGTGCTCGGGTCGGGCTCGGGCGTGCTGTCCTCGAAAATCGTGCACGCCGGAACGCCGATGTGGGGAACGCCGGCGCGGCCGCTGCGCCAGCATCTCGAGCAACTGGCCGCGCTCGCGCGCCTGCCGAGGGTGCTCGAGGAATGGGCCGAGTTGAAACGCCGCCTTGGCGCTAAACTGGAAGCGTCAGAATAACGGTCACGCCGCACTCCGGATCGGCCGAAACGGAAACGCGTCCGCGATGCGCTTCGGCGATGCGGCGCACACTCGCGAGGCTCAGCCCGCCGCCCGCCGGTTGAGCCGGCGGAAAGGGCTGAAAAAGGCCTTCCATTTCAGCCGCGCTTCGTCCGAGGACCGCAACGAAGAACGAGATTTCCAGTACCGCCGCGGAACGCGCCGCGGTGACCCGGATGGGCTCGACGTTCGACAGGCGGCGAAGAAAATCGAGCAGATTGGCGAACATGTGAACCGCCTGTGCGTGGTCGAGACGCACCAGGAAAGGCACGTGCTCGAGGTTCACCTCCATGCGCGGCTGCGCGGGACACTCGGCCGCAGACTGGTTCAACAACTCGTCGAGATCGAGAAATTGCGGCGCGGGCGGCGTGGTCTGCAGGTAGTGAACGGCGTTGGAGACGATCCAGTTGGACTGGTCTACCAAATGTTGTAGCCGTTCGAGCTGCGCGCGCGCTCGAGACTCGTCGCGCGGCAGGATCAGGTCCAGGTAGTAAGCGATCGATTCGATCGTACTGAGCGGCTGCCGGAGTTCGTGGGCGATCTGGCGAACCAGGGTAGCGGCTTCGGTGGCACCTGTTTTGGCGGGGGCTGCTGCTGTTTCAATCATCGTTTGACCAACACGTCTGCTTCACCGGCCGGTGTGTGACCCGCCGGATTACAGATCTCTGCTTGGGGGGGCTCAGTCAGTGATAACGCTCTTTCAGCCCCGGAGTCAAGCTACATTTTCGACCGCTTTTGTCGTGTCTTTTCCGCCGCGCGCCGCGCCGGAACCGGCCTAAGTGCGTGCTATACTGAAGTTTTCCTTCCGAGGTTTCCCAGTGGACAGGCTGACCCGAAAAGATCTGAAGACGGACAAATTTGCGCTCGAAGTCGAGCATGGCGTCGAATACGTCGCCGAACATAAAAAACAGGTGACCCTGTGGGGCGGTATTGCCGCCGGTGTGGTGATCGTCGCCATCGCGGTCTACGCGTTCCTGCAATACCGTAACGGCGTTCGGGAAGACGCGCTGCGTCAGGCGCTCCGCGTGCAGGACGCGCAGGTCGGCGTCGCCGGAACCGAGGCCCTGATGTCGTTCCCGACCCAGGCGGAAAAAGACAAAGCGCTGCAAAAGGCTCTTACCGATGTCGCCTCCGCGTATTCGGGGTCGTCGCAAGGTTCGATCGCGCGTTACTACCTGGGCACCGCCGCCGCGGACAAGGGCGATCTCGCCGCCGCCGAAAAGAACTTCAAGGACGTGATGGAGAACGGGACCTCCGATTACGCCGCGCTGGCCAAGCTTGCGCTCGCGCCCATCTACAAGTCGCAGGGCAAGACGGCCGAAGGCGAAAAGCTGCTGCGCGACCTGGCCGCCAACCCCAGCATGTTCGTTTCGAAGGAAGAAGCCACCATCGCGCTCAGCCGGTATCTCGCCTCGTCGAATCCCGCCGAAGCGCGAAAGCTGCTCGAGCCCATGCGCGCCGAGCGCGGCGCCATCAGCCGGGCGGTGCTCGCCGCCCTGGCCGAAATTCCCCAGAAATAGCCGGCTTGAAATGCTCGCCCGCCTGCGATTTGATGTGGTCCGCACGGCGGGGCGGCGCTATCCGGAGCCTCCGCACCCGTATCGCGACGAGTTTCAGCGCGACCGCGACCGCGTGATTCACTCACGCGCCTTCCGGCGCCTCGAAGACAAAACGCAGGTGTTTCCCGCGGGATTCTCCGACCATTTTCGCAACCGCCTCACCCACACGATCGAAGTCTCCCAGATTGCCCGCACCGTCGCCTCGGCGCTCGAGTTGAATGAGACGCTGACCGAGGCTTTGGCGCTGGTTCACGACATCGGCCATCCGCCTTTTTCGCACGCGGGCGAGCACGAGCTCGACCGCTTGATGCGCGGTTACGGCGAACGTTTCGATCACAACGTGCATGCGCTCCGCATTGTCGAGCGCTTTGAGCACCGCTATGCGCGCTTTCCCGGCCTCAACCTCACCTTCGAGGTCCGCGAGGGCATCGTCAAGCACTCCCGCGAGCTCGCGCCGGGCGAGTCAGCCGAGTTGGACCAGTTGCTGCCCGGGCTCCGGCCGCCATTGGAAGCGCAACTGATCGACCTCGCCGACGAAATCGCCTACAACACAGCCGACCTCGACGACGCGCTTTCGGCCGGACTGCTCGATTTCGGCCGCATGTGCGCCGAGGTTCCCGAGTTCGGCCGCCTCCACGAAATCATCGAATACCAATACCCGGGAGCGCCTGAGCGCGTGCGCCTCGATGAAGTGGTTCGCGGGCTGGTGAACTTTCTCTGCTCCGGCCTGATTGCCGGCACGCTCGCCGCCGCGGAAAGCGTCCGGTCGGTGGATGAGGTTCGAGCCGCGCCCGCGCGCCTGGCTCGCTACGCTGCCGAAGCGAGCGCCGCGAATGCGCAATTGAAAACCGTTCTCCGCCGCGAGGTCTACCAGTCCGACATGGTGCAGGCCGAGCGCGACGCCTCCACCGCGAAAATCACCCGCCTGTTCGAATACCTCATGCGCCATCCCGAACTGCTGCCGCCCGGCTACGAGGAAGACGCTCCAGGCCAGTTGCACCGCGCCGTGTGCGACTACATCGCTGGGATGACGGACGGATACCTGGAACGCACCTGCGCCCTGCTGTTTTCCTGAGTCCTATACTGGAAAAGAGATGGCCGCCCCGGACACAATTCAGCTCGGAGACCTGCTGCCGGCCACGTTCACCGCTCCGGACCTGAGCGACGAGCAGTTCCTCGCCCTGGCCGGGATGTTTCCCGACGCCACCCTGGAACAGAGCGAGGAGGGTGAAGTCACCGTCATGCCGCCGACTGACCCGATGAGTGGAGCGCGGGGCGCTGAGATCGTGTACCAGCTGAAGGCTTGGTCGCGGCATTGCGGCCGAGGCATCGTATGCGGTCCCGATGCCGGATTCCGCCTGCCCACCGGCGCGCGGCGTTCGCCTGACGCCTCCTGGTTTGAAAACTATCCAAAAACAAATCAGCGGTTCCCCGTTTTTGCCCCGCAGTTCGTGATCGAACTCCGTTCGCCCGACGATCGCCTCCCGGCTCTCCGCGAAAAGATGCAGCGCTACATCGCCGCCGGCGTCAAACTGGCCTGGCTCATCGACCCCATCGAGCGCGCCGTCACCATCTACCGCCCGAACAGCGACCCGGAAACTCTCGCCAACCCGGCTTCGGTTTCGGGCGACGGCCCGGTCGAGGGTTTCGTCCTCAGCCTGGCCGGCATCATCGACTAAGCTAATTGGATGGACCCCATCGCTCCCACTCCACGGACAAGTGTCCGCAGGCTGCCGGCTCGCGGTGTCTACGATCGCGCCACGGTTTACTCGATCCTCGACGAGGGGATGTTCTGCCACGTCGCCTTCAACGACGGCGATTCGCCCGTGGTCATCCCGACGCTCTACGGCCGCAAGGACGACCGCCTCTTTCTACACGGCTCGCCCGCCAGCCGCATGCTCCGCCAACTTGGTGCGGGAATTCCGGTATCGGTGGCGGTGACGCTGGTCGACGGTCTTGTATTCGCGCGTTCGGCGTTCCACCATTCCATGAACTACCGCTCGGTCGTGATCTTCGGCCAGGCTTCGATCGTCAGCGATGCCGCCGAAAAATTCGAAGCGCTGCGCGTCGTTACCGAGCACATCGCGCCCGGGCGTTGGGGTCGCGCGCGAGTGCCGAGCGAGAAGGAACTGAAAGCCACCAGCGTGCTGTCGCTGCCGCTCGACGAGGTTTCGGCCAAGGTGCGAACCGGACCTCCGGTGGACGACCAGGAGGACCTGTCGAACCCCGTGTGGGCCGGCGTGATTCCGCTTTCGATGAAGATGGGAGCGCCGCTGCCCGACGCCTTCACCGCCGAAGGGGCTGAGGTGGGACCGTTGCCGTCTCGCTTTTCCGCCTGAGGGTCGGAGGCTTTCGCGACGGCGCCGCCATCGTCCGCCGGACCTCCGCCTGCGCCGCGGCGAATCCGCTCGCATCGGAGGGGGGCATCGCCTTCCGCGCCTCGACAGAAAACGCGGCGGCCTCGATTTCGTCTTTCTTCCTCTGCTCGCGCCAGCCGAGCGGAATTGCTTCCTCGCACCCGCCCGAGTAGATGATGCGCATGCCGTCCGGGCTGGTCCGAACGCCGTGCTTCAGAGCGAGATGCGCCGCGGCGCGAAGAACCTCGGCTTCAAACCCGGCTTCATTTTGCGCTTCGAGCAGCACAAGGGCGGGCACGAAGACATATCCGCCCGGCAGCGCTTCCAGATTGCGGCATGCTCCGTCTGCGATCACGCGAATGTTGAGCGGAGAAGTCAACTGCGGAATGGCGGCTTGGACGCGAGCGGTCAAACGCTCCAGGTAGCGCTCGATTTCGGGGCTCGTGACAACCGCCGACCGCGCCAGGATCGAGTCTGCAAGTTGCCTCCCCGCGGCCGCCTCGCGCTCCTGCGCGCTGAGCAGCGTGAATGCAGCAAACGCTATCAACATCCGCGGCATTCTTTCTTAGTGCCAGACTTTGGTCTCCGAAGCAACCACGACAACAAACCTTACAAGACAGCCCTGCGTATCGTTATATGCTTAGAAACCGTGAGAACGTTTTTACTCTCCCTCTTCTTTCTTCCCTCGCTTTTCTCCGCCGACGTCACCGGCAAATGGGTAGCCGAAATGAATCTGCCCAACGGCGACAAACGCGAGCAGGTCTATTTCCTCAAGCAGGACGGCTCTACGCTCACCGGCGGCATGCGCACGCAGTTCGGCGACGAGCCGTTCACCGACGGCGCCATCAACGGCGACGAACTCAGCTTCGTCATGGTGAACGGCGACCGCCGCATGACCTACAAAGGCAAGCTCGAGGGCGATCAACTGAAGATCACGTTGCAGCCACCGCCGGGCATGGGTCCGGGCGGTCCTCCTCCCGGCGGCGCGGGCGGCGGATTCCGCGGCATGCGCGAGATGGTGGCCAAACGCGTGTCCAATGATCCGAGCTTCACGCCTCCTCCTCCGCTGCCGCCCCCGAATCTCCCCGAACTGAAGGCGCTTGCCGACAACAAACTCGCCCGCACGCCGCCCATGGGATGGAACAGTTGGAATCTGTTCGCGCGGCGCATCGACGACAAGACCGTTCGCGAAATGGCCGATGCCCTGGTCTCGAGCGGCATGCGCGACGCCGGCTACGTGTACCTGAACATCGACGACACATGGCAGGGTAAGCGCGACGCAAACGGAGTGCTGCAGCCCAACGAAAAGTTTCCCGACATGAAGGCGCTCGCCGATTACGTCCACTCCAAGGGACTCAAGATCGGCATCTACTCCTCGCCCGGTCCGCGCACCTGCGCGGGTTTTGAAGGCAGCTATGCGCACGAGGAGATCGACGCCAGGACGTGGGCCGCCTGGGGATTCGATTACCTGAAATACGATTGGTGCAGCGCGCCGCGCGTCTACAAGCCCGAGCAGATGCGAGCGGCTTACCAGAAGATGGGCGAGGCACTGCGCGCTACCGGACGGCCGATCATCTACAGCCTGTGCCAGTACGGGCAGCAGAACGTCGGCACGTGGGGCGCCCTCGTAGGCGGCAATCTATGGCGCACCACCGGCGACATTCGCGACCAGTGGGCCTCGATGGAACGCATCGGATTCGATCAGCAGACGGGACTTGAGAAGAACGCCGGCCCGGGACGCTGGAACGATCCCGACATGCTCGAAATCGGCAACGGCCACATGACCACCGCCGAATACCAGACCCACATGAGCCTGTGGTCGATGCTCGCCTCACCGCTGCTTGCCGGCAACGACGTTCGCAACATGACGCCTGAAATCAAGGCGATTCTCATGAACAAAGAGGTGATCGCCGTCGACCAGGACAAGCTGGGCCATCAGGCCGCGCCGGTGTGGAAGGAGGGCAAGCTCGAGGTGTGGGCGCGCCCGCTCGCCGACGGTTCCAGGGCCGTGGCGTTATTCAATCGCGGGGATGCTCCGGCGAAAATCACTGCCCGCTGGTCCGACGCGGGGGTCAAGGGACCGGCCGCGGTGCGCGACTTGTGGGCGCACAAGGATCTCGGCAAGTTCAAGGACGAGTTCACCGCCGAAGTTCCCTCGCACGGCACCGTGATGCTCAAGGTCAAGTAGTTTCACGCGCCGAGCGGAGCGGCCCGGCGCCCGTACAGCCGCACGACGTTTTCCATCAGCTTGAGGCCGCAGCCGCCCTCGAGCGTCAGGATGGATTCGGGGTGAAACTGCACGGCCTCGAGCGGCAGTTCGCGATGGCGGACTCCCATGATGACGCCGTCTTCGGTCTCGGCCGTTATTTCGAAACAGGCGGGCAGTTTGTCGCGTTTGGCGAACAGCGAATGGTAGCGGCCCACCTGAAACCCGTCCGGCAGGCCCTCGAACACGCCCACGTTCCGGTGCCGCACCGGCGACGGCTTGCCGTGCATCGGGTAATCGAGCACGCCCAATTCGCCGCCGAACGCCTCCACCATGCCCTGCAAACCGAGGCACACTCCGAACACCGGAATGCCGAGCGAAGCCGCGTGGCGCACCAGGTCCGGCACGCCGAAGTCCTTGGGTCGCCCGGGACCGGGCGAAACCAGAATCAGCGAAGGCGCCACTTCGCCGATCAGCTCCTTGGGAAATCCGGCGCGATAGGTCACCACGTCGGCGCCGGTTTGCCGGGCGTAGTTGGCGAGCGTGTGGATAAAGCAGTCGTCGTTATCGACGAGCATCATCTTCACGCCGGTTGAGGGCGCCTCCGTCGCGGCCGCCGTCGCGCCGGCGGGAAGCGGTTCGCGCAGGGCTCGGAAAAATCCGGTGGCTTTCAGCCGGCACTCGGCGTGTTCGCTCGCCGGGTCGGAATCGTAGAGCAGTGTCGCGCCCGCCGAGTAGCGAGCCACTCCATCGCGCAGGTGAGCCGTGCGGATCAGAATCCCGGTGTTCATGTCGCCGTTGAGCGACAACATGCCGACAGCGCCGCCATACCAGCCGCGCGGGTTTTTCTCCAGGTTCTCGATGGCCTGAGCCGCGGCTTTTTTCGGCGCGCCGATGATGGTCACCGCCCACATATGGGTGAGAAACGCGTCCAGGCTGTCGAACCCCGGCGCGAGCGTGCCCTCCACGTGGTCCACCGTGTGGAACAGCCCGGCGTAACGCTCAATCAGGCGCCTGCCGATCACCTTTACCGATCCCGGCACGGCGACGCGCGACTTGTCGTTCCGGTCGACGTCGCTGCACATGGTCAGTTCGCTTTCTTCCTTGGCCGAGTTCAGCAGTTCGCGGATGGCGGTTGCGTCGCGCATGGCATCGCCGGTGCGCCGCGCCGTTCCGGCAATCGGGCAGGTCTCGATCCGCCGCCCTTCGACGCGGACGTACATCTCGGGCGATGCGCCGATCAACTGTTCGCCGCCGAGCTGCAGCAGGAATTCGTAGGGACTCGGGCTCGCGTGCTGAATGCGCCGGAACAGCGCCGAGGGGCTGTCGTTGAACGGCGCTGAGAAGGTCTGGCGAAGCACCACCTCGTAGTAGTCGCCCTGCCGCATGCCTTCGCGAACCGCCTCCACGCCGGCCATGTATTCTTCGGCCGTGTGGTCGCTGGCGATATCGCCGATGGCTCCGCCGCGAACCTTGGCGAGTTTGTCGCCGTCGCGGGGCAGTCCGGCGGTGGAGAGTTCGCCGCGGCTGAAATCGTACTGGAAACGCTCGATCTGCTCCTTCTTGCGATCCATGAAGTAAATGTCGTCGCAGAGGTAGAGGTGCAGGTCCTTCTGGTCATCGCGCGGCAGGCGCAGCGCGATGGGATCGAATTGAAACAGCAGGTCGTAGCCGAATGCGCCCACCAGCGCGAGCGCCGAATCGGCTTCGTTTCGGAATTCGTCCATCAGCGCGCGCAGGATTGAAAAAGCCGACGGCTGCTTGCTGCGTTCTTCCTCCGGAAACAGGGGAGGGAGCGGCTTGAGCACGCCGCGCAGCGAGTCGCCCTCGAGCGCGAACTCCTGCCAGTGGGGATGCGCGCCGAGCACCGGTTCGAGCATGCGGACCAGGGCCGCGCCGCGCCGGTTGAGCGCCCGCAGTTCGAGGCGCCTTCCCTGACCGACGATCTCGAGCGGCGGGCACACGCTCGCGACGTCCCAACGCGAGTATCGTTCCGGATACTCGTAGCCGGACGAGAGATAGATGCCGCGCTGCCGGTCGAGTTTGCCGAGGAGCGCATGCAGTCCCCGCTCGAACGGAATGCGGGTTACGTTTCTCGATATCTGTATGCCGGAGCGGCTGGAATACTGGAGCTTGGCCATCGAATAGAACCGCTGAAAGGCAGGTGTCCTTCGAGCATATCACGCGTGTATACTTGACTAGCGTGGAACGCCGAACCTTACTCCAGACCGGGCTCGCCGCCTTAGCCGCCGGCGCAGCCGCCCCAGCACAACCGCAAGGTGGGCGCATCACTTCGTCGGTGATGCTGTGGACCCTCAAAGGCAGCTTCGAACAACGCCTGGAAGCCGCTTCCGCCGCCGGCATTCAATCGGTGGAACTGGTTTCGGAACACGTCGAATGGCCGGACGCCGATGTGGAGCGCATCAAGAAGCTGGCCCGTTCGCTGCACGTCAAAATGGACACCATCATCGCGACGCCGGATTGGGGCAAGCGCCCGGTGTCGATGGTACGCCCGGAGCAGCGCGAAGGTTTTCTGGCTGACGTGCGGCAGGCGATTACGTGGTCGAAGAAGCTCGAGATCCCTCAGATTATCCTGATGAGCGGCAACCAGGTGCCCGGGCGCACGCACGAGGAACAGTACGCGAGCCTGCTCGAAGGCTCAAAGCGCGCCGCCGACCTCGCGGCTGCCGCGCAGGTGAAGCTCATCATCGAGCCGCTCAACAGCAAGGTGAATCACAAGGGCTACTTTCTTGACACCTGCGTCGAAGGGCTGAAGCTGGTGAAAGAGGTGGACAACCCGCACTTCCGCCTGCTGTTCGACATCTACCACGAGCAGGTGCAGATCGGGAACGTCACGCGCACGCTTACCGAGGCCGCGCCCTATGTCGCCGTTTATCACATCGCCGACAATCCGGGCCGCAACGACCCCGGCACCGGCGAAATGAACTACGAGAATATCTACAAAGCCATCCGCAAAACCGGCTACTCGGGCTACGTTTGCATGGAATACCTTCCGCTCGGCGACCAGGTGGCGAGCCTCACCAAGTCCGTGAAGGACATGCGGGCGGTGCTCGTTTAGCGCGCATCCGCACCCTATGAATGTCGCCATCATCGGCACCGGCTATGTCGGGCTGACCACCGGTACCTGTCTCGCTTACCTCGGTCACGACGTGGTTTGCGTCGATTCCGACCCGGCCAAGGTGGCGCGGCTTCGCGCCGGCGAGACGCCCATCTACGAACCGCACCTGGCCGAACTGATGGCCAAGTGCGGCGACCGTCTGCGTTTTTCCGGCAGCTATGACGAAGCGGTGCCGGGCGCTCAGGTGGTGTTCATCGCGGTGGGCACGCCGCCCGGACCCAACGGCGCGCCCGACCTGCGCTACCTTTCGGCTGCCGCCGCGAGCATCGGCGAGCGCCTGGGCGATTCGTTCTCGGTGGTGGTGAACAAGTCCACCGTGCCCATCGGCAGCGGGCATTGGGTGGACAGCCTGCTCCAGGAGTCCTTCGACAAGCACCATCCGGGGAAGGCGCGCCTGTTCGCCGTCGCGTCCAACCCCGAGTTCCTGCGGGAAGGCTCGGCGATTTCCGATACCCTCTATCCGGACCGCGTGGTGGTGGGCGCGAACGATTCGCGCAGCCTCGAGCAGTTGTACACGCTCTACCGTCCGATTCTCGAGCAGACGTTTCGCGCGCCGGCGTTCCTGCCGCGCCCGGAGGGGCTCGGCGCCGTGCCGCTGGTTGCGACCGACCTTGCCTCCGCCGAGCTCATCAAATACGCGGCCAACGCTTTTCTCGCGCTCAAGATCAGCTACATCAACGAAATCGGCTGCCTCGCGGACCGCGTGGGCGCGGATATCGCGCAGGTTGCGAAAGGCATCGGGCTCGATCAGCGCATCGGGATGCGGTTTCTGCAAGCGGGGCTCGGTTGGGGCGGGTCGTGCTTCGGCAAGGACACCGCCGCGCTGGTCGCCACCGCTTCCGAATACGGCTTGCGGATGCCGATTGTCAGCGCCGCCCGGGATGTGAACGCCCGTCAGCGCGACCTGGCGGTGGAGAAACTGCTCGGCGAGCTGAAGATCCTGAAGGGGCGGACCATCGGGCTGCTGGGGCTCACCTTCAAGCCGAACACAGACGACCTGCGCGAAGCTCCCGCCATCGACATCGCTTCCAAGCTGATCGAGCGCGGATGCAAGGTGAAGGCGCACGACCCGGTGGCCATGACCCGTTTCGCCGCCGAGCACCCGGGGCTCGAACTGAGTCTTTGCGAGAGCGCCGAGCAGGTGGCCCACGGCGCCGATGCGCTGGTTCTGGTTACCGAGTGGCCCCAATACCGGAATCTTGATTGGGCTGGTTTCAAGCGCATCATGCGCACGCCGATTGTGCTCGACGGGCGCAATGTGTTGGATCGTAAACGATTGGTAACGCTCGGCTTCCGGTATCTGGCGTTGAGCCAGGGCGGCGCCTGAAAGGTCTGCTTCCGACTAAAACGCCGCCGCGCGCGTCTAATAGGTGAACCATGCGAATCCTGGTGTTGTCGATGTTGGCCGCTTCGCTGATCCCGGCCCAAACCGCGGAAACGAAGGCTGTCGAAAAGGTCCCATCCGAGAAGGCTCCGCCCGAAGTGGATAAGGCGCTGCGCGCCCGCGTCTCCCAGTTCTACCAGGCGCACGTCGATGCCAAGTACCGGTTGGCCGACCAGGTAGTGGCCGAGGACAGCAAGGACCTGTACTTCGCCGCGGCCAAGCCGAAATACGACAGCTTCGAAATCATCCGGGTGGCCTACTACGACAACTTCACGAAAGCCGACGCCGTGGTGGCGACCAAGGGCACATGGGTGATTCGCGGGAACCGGATGCCCGTGACGATGCCGTCCACCACCACCTGGAAGCTCGAGAACGGGCTGTGGTGCTGGTACATCATCCCGAGCAAGGAATCGGAAACGCCATTCGGCACGATGCACTTCGACAACAAAGGTCCGGACTCGGCGGGCGGAGCGGTTGCGGCGCTGCCGGGCGACCCCAAGGTGCTCGCGCAACAGATCCTGTCGGCCATAAAAGTGGATCGGGAGGAGTTGCGCCTGAGCAGCTACGAGCCGTCGTCGGGCCAAATCAAGGTGTTTAACGGCATGCAGGGCGCCGTGAGCCTGCGGGCGGATATCGACGGGGCTTTCCCCGGACTCAAATACGAGTTCGACAACAAAACGCCGGGCGCCGGCCAGACGGCTGTGCTGACCGTGAGTTGCACGCCCAAGGATCGGGTTGCCAAGCCGACCCTGACGCTCCGCATTTTTGTCGAGCCGACGAACCATGTGATCCCCGTAACCCTGACCTTTGCCGTTCCGCCGGAAATCGAAAAGCTGCTGCCCAAGCAGGCGCCGCGGCCGAAGCCGGAACGATAGCCTTCAAACGGCCCCTCACCTGCTTTCGAGAAGCCGGAGGCAGAAGAAATGATTTCTCCGATGGCGCGCCATGCGGGCGCGAACATGACTCCGGCCGGCAGCCCGGCCCGGCCCGCTAAGTTCAGGCACTCCGCGAACTTCAAGCTGCCGGGCGGAAGTCCTCAGACACCGGCGCCGGCGGCCGGAGCCAGGATTAGCCGGGGCACGGCTTCGAAACCGGGCGCCAATATTCTGGCGCTGTTGGGCCAGAATTCCGTCGCGGCAACCGCCGGTCCGGCTGCATCCGCGACGTCGGTGCTGACAGCACCGCCGAAAGAGGCTCCCACGCCTTCGCCGTCGCCGGTCAGCAAGCCTTCCCCGGCGACCAACGCGGTGGCCTTCGATAACAACACGCCGCTGCAGGTGCTGGCACAGGCTTTGCAGGCTGCGGGCATCGATCCCGGATCGCTCGGCATGGTGGCGCATGACGATACGGTTGGTTATCCGGGCGGGGGGGCGTGGGTGAATCACCTGATCACGCTCCAGGCGGGGAGTCATGTGGAGAATTTCTCGGCCGACCTCATGATGAAGAGCCCCAACGTAACGGTCAACGAAATCAAGCGGCTGATCGCAATGGGTTGAGCGGGACGCCTCGCTCGGGGGCGCGGGCGTCCCGCGACGCTCCTCAGGCTACCTGACGGACCGGTTCGTCGTCCGGGTCGTTCTGCTCGAAGGGTCTCGGAACCGGGGGACGAATCGGCACGACTTTCTGCTCCTTTGGCATGATCGCCGCGCCGCGCCGTTCCCGGTGCGAGCCGTGGAAGTAGTCAGAGAGTGGAAACAGCGGATAAGGCTCGAGTTCGGCGAATACACGCCCGAGCTTGGCCATGATGCGGTAGACGTAATTGAAGTATGTGCCGCGGTCGATCTTGAGGCGCGGGCAGCACAGCTTCCAATCGGCGCCCAGGAGAAAGCGGTACCGGAAAACGCGGTACTCGTCCTCGGTCAGCGAGCGGCGGGCGACGAGGATGAAGTCCGCCATGAACTCCTTTTCCTTATGGCCCCAAGTGCCGCGCCGGTCGGGTCCATTTTGGATTTCGAGCACCACCCGGCTCATAAAGCGCTCGGTTGCGGCGTATTCGGAGAAACGCTGGTGACAGATCCGGAAAATCGAGCGCAAAACACACCCACAAGGCGAGTTCAACAACTCCCCACGCAATCCAAGGCCGTGGCATCGCGTACATTTCTGGCTGGCGAGCGCCAGTGTAGTCGAACGTGTCCATTCCATTGATTGAGAATGTCCTCCGGGCGGTATCAACTGCACATCCGCCCTTTTTGTTGTCTGGTGAATTCATTTTAAAATCGGCCGGATTGCTGTCAATGGTTTTTGTATCGCCCGCAAAGTTCGAATGCCCCTAAACGTTGAATTCATGAAAGATAAATCGCTACCCAGGATGGCAATCCGGAGATATAATTCAATCTGAAAAAGATAGTTTCAAGCGATCTATTTCAAATTGGAATCAAATGATCAATTCTTTTCGTCAACTTCAGGAATGCCTGCGTACGGAGCTGAGGGTCCGATTGGGGCGAGGCGAGATGACGGAACGCCAACTGGCGCGCCAAACCGGAATTTCGCAGCCCCATCTGCATCACCTGGTGAAGGGTGTACGCGAACTGACACCGGCCATGGCGGACCGTATCCTGAGCGCGCTCGAGCTGCGGCTTTTCGAAATCGCCGACCCGGAAACGAAGCCCCGGGGCGAGCCGATCGAGATCGCGGTCCTCAGCCGCCGGGCTGGTCCGGGCACGGCCTGGCCGGTAGAGGAAAGCCGGTTTGAGCGTCTCACCGTGTCGCGGGCGCTGGTCACGGGGATGTTGCAGCCATTCGGGGTGCGCCTCGAAGGCGACGCGCTCATGGAGGGGGTCTTCCGGGCGGGAGAGATGGTGATCGGCGACCAGCTGGAGTGCGCCGATCAGCCGCTCGACCCGGAAGAATTGCACCTGGTGAAAGTGGATAACGGCCTGGCGGCTCGCTGGGTGCGGACTGGGAGATCGCGCCTGTATCTGCTCTCGCGATTCACGCTCGATCGCCCGCGCGAGTGGTTTGGCGCGCCCCTGGCCGAGCTTTCGTCGAGGGTGGTGGCGCGGCTCCGCCTGCTCAAATCGCCGGAGCGGGACGCCGGAGCCCCGCCGCGGCTGCCACCTCGCGATATATCTCCAGCACCTCGGCTGAGCTGGATTGCCAGCTAAAACGGCTCAATTGGCCGGCGGCTTTCTGCCGGCATGCCTCGCGGACCGCCTCATCAAGCAGCACCTCGCGCAAGCCGCGGGCGATATCGAACACATTCTCGGGATTTACCAGCACCGCGGCGTCGCCCACCACCTCGGGCAGCGAACTGACGTTTGAGGTCATCACCGGAGTGCCCGAGGCCATGGCTTCGAGCGGTGGTAATCCGAAACCTTCGTAGAGCGACGGAAAGGCGAACGCCGAGGCGGCGCGGTAGAACACCCGCAGGGTATGAATCGGCACGAAGCCGAGGAACCGCACGGACTGCTCGACGCGGCTTCGGATGACGGCATGGCGAACCGCGGGGTGGCGCGAGATTTCGTCGCCGATGATGATGAGCCGCAGGTCGCGGAAAACGGGGTGGGAGCCGAGTTCGCCCCGGATGACGGCGAACGCTTCGATGAGCCGCGGAATGTTCTTCTGCGGGCGTATGTTGCCGGCGTAGAGAACGAACGGGTAATTGATCTGATAGCGGTCCATCACCAGCCGTTCTTCTTCGGCGCTGGGCTCGGACTCCCGGCTGGTGAAGAAGGCGTCGGGTGCGTTGTAGATCACCTTCAATCGCTGTGGAGAAACGCCGAGAGTGCTTTCGACGTCGCGGCGGGTGGCTTCGGAAACGGTGATCACGCGGGCGGCGCGGTTCAAGCCGCGCCGGAAGCGGTACATTCGCCAGTCGTGGCGCAGTCCTTCGGATGTGTGGAAGATGAGGCTGCTCATATCGTGAACGGTGACGATATAAGGCCTCGGCATGAACAGGGGAACCAGGTTGAGCGGAACGTGATAGACGTCGGCGGCGCACGCTCGCAGAAACATGGGGAAGGCCACCGAGTTGGTGTAGCGCCGCTGTTCCCACGTGCGGAGGGCGAAATTGGAGGGCAGGCCGGGCACTTCGGCTTCGTCGCCCGGCTGCACCACGACGGTAAAGCGGGTGTCGCCCGCGCAGTTGCCGAGCGCGCGCAGAAGGTTCCGGATATAGGTGCCGATGCCGAAGTCGCGCACCCGGCGCGCGTCCATGAGCACATGGAGCGGGCGGGAGGCTCCGGCGGCGGCGGCGCTCACTTGCCGGAGGCCTCGATACGGGCGATTTTCTCGACGCGCCGCGCATGCCGGCCGCCCTCGAATGGGGTTTCGAGAAACAGGCGGACCATCTGTTGCGCGGCGGGCGCGGCGGTGTAGCAGGCGCCGATGGTGAGCACGTTGGCGTCGTTGTGGGCGCGGGTGAGGGCCACTTCCTCGTCGTTGACCGCGAGGGCGGCCCGCACGCCGTTCASCTTATTGGCCGCGATGGACATGCCGACGCCGGTGGTGCAGACCAGCAGTCCGCGGTCGGCGGCGCCGTGGGCCACCTGGCGGGCGACGGTCTCGGCGTAGTCGGGGTAGTCGGTGGACTCGAGACCGTCGGTTCCCGCGTCGAGCACCTGGTGGCCCTGTTGACGGAGCCAGTCCGCGAGATCCTGTTTGAGCTGAAAGCCGCCGTGGTCGGCGCCGATGGCGATTCGCATCATCAGTCGCCGGACTTCTTCGCAGCCGGTTTGGCGGGTGCGTTTTCACTCGAGGGCGGCACGATGCCCTTAATGCGCATGTAGGTGACCATGTTGCCGTAGTGCTCGTAGTTGTGCATGTTGTTGAAGCTGAGCACGCCGAGTTTGGTGAGGTCGCGGCCCATCATTTTCACCTTTGCGGCGCCGGCTGAGTCGGTCAGGGCGCTGTAGACCTTGTCGCACGCCGCGACCGCGTCCTTGAGCCCTTGGACGAGTTCGGCTTTGGATACGACCTGCTCCCAGTCTTTCCGCTCAGCCGGGCGGACGGAGGGGTCGACGGTACCGCAGAACATGTATTGAGCGTTGGCGACGTGTCCGACCAGCTGACCGAACGTACGGACTTCGGCGGTGGGTTGGAACGCGTAATCGCTTTCGGGCATCTTCTCGGCGGCTTTGATGATATTGGTCTTACCCATGCCGTACATGGTCTTCAGTTCGGCGGTGAGCGGGTTGTCCTGAGCCAGGGCGGCCACGGCGAGAAGCGAAATCGAAACGACGCATTTGGTCATGGGCAAATTCTCGCACGAAGCCGGTCCAAAAAGGAACCGAGGTGACTGACACCCAAGATGTAGTGGTTCGAAAAGGAACCGAGGTGACTGACACCAAGGAGGATGGACTCGGGGGCGGGGAAGCTTTACAATCGTGTAAAGCTCAGGGAGGTTTTCATGCAATTCATTCGCTTTGCGGCGTTTGTGCTCCTCCTGTGTTTTCTTACAGGTGGGCTCTACGCGCAGACCGTAACGGCAACCATTACCGGCACCGTCGGCGACCCTAGCGGCGCTGTCGTGCCAAATGTCAAAGTCACCGCCACAAACGTGGCCACCAACCTTTCTTACTCGGCCAACACCAACGATGCGGGCGTTTACAATCTGCTGTTCCTGCCCATCGGCCAGTACAACGTCACCACCGAAGCGCAGGGCTTCAAGAAGACTGTTCTCGGTCCGTTCACGCTCGAGGTGAACCAGATTGCGCGTGTCGACGTTTCACTGCAGGTCGGCGACACCACCCAATCGGTGGAGATCAAGGATTTCGCTCCGATTCTGCAAACCGAGTCGACGGCGACCGGAGACGCCCTGACGTCCAACCGCCTGAGCACTCTGCCGCTGAACGGGCGCAATTTCGCGAGCTTGACCCAGTTGATTCCGGGCGCGATTTCGACCAGCCCGAACAACATGAACACCTCGGGCCGGTATCAGGGCTCGGGCAGCCGCCCGCAGGTGAACGGCAATCGCGAGCAGACCAACAATTTTTTGCTCGACGGCATCGACGTGAACGATTCGATCGACAACCGTATCGGCTACAACCCGAACGTGGATGCGCTCGAAGAAGTGAAAGTGATCACGGGTAACGGAAGTTCGGAATTCGGCAACGTCGGCGGCGCGATTGTTAACGCCAACATCAAGAGCGGAACCAACCGGTTCCACGGCAACATCTTCGAGTTCTTCCGCAACGCCAACCTGGACGCGAATACGTTCTTCAACAACCGTTCAAACACGCCCAAGCGCGCCTTCCACCGCAACATCTTCGGCGGCACGTTCGGCGGACCGATCATCAAGAACAAGCTGTTCTTCTTCGGCGACTACGAAGGAACGCAGCAGCGGGACTCCGGACCGACCACCGCGACGGTAGCTCCGGCTGCATGGCGAACCGGCAACCTGTCCGACTTTCTGAACAAAGCGAACCAGACGGTGAAGGATCCCACGACGGGCGCGGTTTTCGCGGGCAACATCATCCCGCAATCCCGCATCACCAATCCGGTGGCGATCAAGCTGTTCTCGAGCCCCGATCTCTATCCGCTGCCGAACAACCCCGGCACCGGCGCGCTCGGGATCAGCAGCAACTACCTGACAACCTCGGCCAACAAGCTGGTCAATCATCAGGGCGACGGCAAGCTGGATTTCCGTCCGAACGATAAGGACAGCTTCAGCGCGCGCTATTCCAAGAGCAGCTATGAATCGGTGGGCAGCCAGGCGGCGCTCCCGGTGTTCATGACCGGCGGCACCACGGGTCCCACGAACAACGTGGTGTTGACGTGGACGCGCATGTTCTCGCCGACCATCGTGAACGAAGCCCGTATGGGGTATTCGCGCATCCAGATCACCGACGTGACGCTCGACTGGAGCGGCAAGCTCGGGGCGGACGGCAACGCGAAGTTCGGCATCGGCGGAGGACAGCCGATTCCCGGGCTGAGCAGCGTTTCGCTCGGCAACGGGCTTTCCGGCATCGGTTCGGGCGCTGCCATCGGCGACACGGTAGACAACAAATTCCAGTACAGCGACATGCTCACCTGGCAGAACGGCAAGCACCTGCTCAAGATGGGCGGACAGGCGATCCGTTTCCGGCAGAATCGCTATTATGCCGGCAACAACGGCGCGCTCGGTTCGTTCACTTACGACGGTTCGATGGGCAGCGGCCTGGCTTACGGCGACTTCCTGCTCAACCTGCTTTCGGCCAAGGGCCGCGGGGCGGTGGTGGGCAAGTGGGGACACCGGCACTGGCGCGACGCGCTGTTTGTTCAGGACGACTACAAGCTGGCGCGCAACTTCACGGTGAATCTCGGCATGCGCTGGGAATACACGCAGCCGATCTATGAAGTAGCGGACCGGCAGGCCAACATCAACACCTTTACCGGCGAAGTGCTGCTGGCCGGCAAGAACGGCAACAGCCGCGCGCTCTATGCTCCCTACTACAAGCAGTTTGAGCCGCGCGTCGGATTCGCCTGGAATCCGACTTCGAAGCTGGTCTATCGCATGGGATACGCGATGTCGAGTTTCCTCGAAGGAACGGGAGCCAACCTGCGGCTGCCGCTGAACCCGCCGTTCTTTGTCGAAACCAACATCAACTACGATCCGCGCACGCCGGGCAACATCGGCGTCGGGTTTTCGGACGCTCCCAACTCGGGAACGCTCACGGGCCCGCGCACGGGCGCCAATCCCTTCTATCAGGGCCGCGCCTGGGATCTGAAGCTGCGCCCGCAGTTCACCCAGCAGTACAACGCGGCGATCGAATACCAGTTCTCGAATTCGACCTCGATCACCGCCGCCTATGTCGGCCAGCTCGGCACGCACCTGGTGGTTCCGCACGAAGCGAACAACCCGTTGGCCGGCGTCGGCGACCCGTCCACCTGGGCTCCGGCGAACGACCGCCGTCCCCTGGCCAAGAGCCTGCCCAATGTCGGCAACATCGCTTTGACGGAAGGCAGCGCCCGCATGAGCTACAACTCGTTCCAACTGAGCGCGCGCCGGCGCCTGTCGGGCGGGCTTGAGTTGACCGGGTTCTACGTGAGAAGCAGGAGCATGATGGAGAACTTCGGCTACTACGGCTGCGGTTCAGTGAACGGTGAAGGCGCTTACTGGCAGGATGCCTACAACCGCCTCGCCAATCGCGGACCGTCGTGCTTCGATGCGGCCAACAACTTCTCGTTCGGCGGATCCTACAACCTGCCGTTCGGCAAGGGCCAGAAGTTCGGCAGCAGCTGGATGCGTCCGGTGGACCTGCTGCTCGGCGGCTGGAACATCAACTTCTTCGAGAACGCGCATTCCGGCTTCCCGGTAACCATCTTCGCCGCTTCAGCCAATACGGGCGGGCGGACGCCGCGCGGCAACGTTCGCGCGAACGCCTACCGGCCGTACGTGATTCCGTCGCAGACCGTCGATCAGTTCTTCGGTCCGGTGACGGCGGCGAGTTTCTGCGCCGCAGGCGTCGACAACGGCACGTGCGCGTTCGGCATTCCGGCGGTGGGCCAGTTGGGCAACGCCGGAGTGGGCACGATGCGCGCCCCGAGCTTCTTCAACTTCGATTCGTCGATCGGCAAGAAGTTCAACGTGAGCGAGAAGAACTACTTCGACTTCCGGGTGGAGATGTTCAACGCGTTCAACCACGCCAGTTGGGGTCCTCCGGGGCGTGATATCACCAATCCGGGCGGCTTCGGCCAGATTACCGGGCAGGTGCAGAACCCGCGCAACATTCAATTCGGGTTGAAGTACTATTTCTGATGCAGTTCAAGGGGCCGGGCGCGGGTCCGGCCCCTTTTGTAAAAGTGCTTAAGGGCACGGTGTTGTGTCACGTAGTTCACCGTTTTTTAATGGAATCGTAACGAGCCGATCGTACCTTTGAGAAAACTCAAAAAACGAGGCTCGCTTGATTCGAAATATCCTGCACTCCCGCCTTCTGCTAAGTGTCGTGGCCGCTACGCTGGCCTGCCTTCCGCTCATCTCTCAAACCAACACCGCGATTGTCGCGGGGATTATTCTCGACCAGTCCGGCCAACTGCTGCCGAACGCAACCGTCACCATTCGGAACGAAGCCACGGGCGCGATTCGCACGGCGGTCAGCGGTCCCGACGGCCGCTTTAAAGCGGACGGTGTGCCGACCGGAATGTACGCCATCACCGTATCGGCGACGGGCTTCCAGACCAGCAACAAAATGGAAGTGGAGGTGGCCTACGGCAAGAGCGACACCCTGTCCATTTCGCTGAGCGTGGGCTCGGTGGCCGAGATGGTGGAGGTGCGTGCCACCACATCCGAGGCCGCGCACGCAGCCATCTCGCAGGGAACGCTCGACACGCAGAGCCCGGTTTCGCTGATCAGCCAGCAGTTCATCCAGAACTTCGTTTCGCCGGTGGGCGATTACTCCGACATGGTGCAGATGGCGCCGGGGACGTTCAGCGTGAGCGCGAACGGTCCGGGTCTCGCCGACACCAAGATTTTCTTCCGCGGGTTTAAGGACGGCTTCTACAACATGACCTTCGACGGTCTGCCGTTCAACGACACGAACGACCCGACGCACCACTCGTGGGTGTTCTTCCCCGGTCCGTTCATCGGCAGCACGCTGTTCGACCGCAGCCCGGGTGACGCAACGGCCATCGGACCCTCGAACTCCGGCGGGTCCATCAACCTGTTGTCGAAGGACCTCACTTCCGAACCCCTGCTGCAGTTCACCGTGAATTACGGTTCGTTCAACACGGTAAATCTCGAAGGCAACTACTTCACGGGTCCTTTCGGGTGGGGGCAGCGCTCCAACCTGCTGATGAACGTTCATCACATCACGTCGGACGGCTACCAGACCTACAACCGGTTCGACCGCTGGGGCGGCGACGCGAAGTATCAGTTCCGCATCACCGACCGCACTATTCTGACCGCCTACACCGGCATCCTGGATCTCGCCTCGAACGCGCCGAACGTCAAGGGTCCCACGCGCGCGCAAGTGGCGCAGTTCGGCGACAATTACCTGCTGAACAACAATCCGAACGATCCGCTCTACTACAAGTTCAACTGGTACCAGATTCCGACCGACTTCGAATACGTGGGCATCAACTCGGAGCTGGGCGCCGGATGGCGTCTCGAGGACAAGGTCTACACGGACCGCTACTACAATCACCAGCAGTACAACGGAAGCTCCATCAGCACCACCTCAGGCACCGACAAGCTGAACAGCTACCGCAAATTCGGCGATTCGCTGAACATCGCGCAGGATTCGCGTTACGGGACGTTCCGCACCGGCATCTGGTACGAGGTCGCCTACACGGACCGGTACCAGATTCCGACCGACCCGCGCACCTGGATCGACTCGCCGGTTCCGAACTTCCACGAGAAGTTCATCACGCAGTCGATTCAGCCGTTCGCGCAGTACGAGTATCATGTCACGCGCCGCCTGACGCTCACGGGCGGCTTCAAGTTCTCAAACTACTCGATGCACCTGAACCAGTTCGCCGACAACGGCAAAACGGTGGGCAATCTGGGCGGCGTGCAGTTTGTGACCCACGACGGCATCTATCACTCGTTTCAGCCCATCGGCAGCCTGCGGTTCCGCATGAAGAACAACTGGAACCTGTACGCCGAGTATGCGACGGGCAACGTGATTCCGCCGTCGAGCGTGTTCGACGTGAAGAACGCCTCGGTGAAGACGACGCCGAAGCCGACGCAGACCAAGACGTTCCAATTCGGGTCGGTGCTGAAGTTGAACCGCATGACCATCGACACGGACGTGTTCTTCATCAAGGCGCAGAGCCCGTACGTTTCCACGCCGGACCCGGTGACGGGCGAACCGGTCTACTATCTGGCGGGCAATACGCTCATGAAGGGGTTCGAGGCTGAATCCAGCCTGGTGCTGTGGCGCGGCTTCAATCTCTATCTCAACGGCACGCTGCTGAGCGGCAAGTACCAGGCGAGCAATTTATGGGTGGCCAACGCTCCGCACGACACCGAGACCGTGGGCCTGACCTACATGCGCAAGAATTGGGACATCGGCTTCTTCAACAAGCGCATCGGCACGATGTGGAACGACAACGGCAGCGTCAACCAGGCGATCCAGATCGATCCGTTCAACATCACCAACGTGTTCTTCAATTACACGTTGAAGGGCGAGTCCCACTTCCGCGGCACCAAGATCCGCTTCGGCGTCACCAACCTGCTCGACCAGCACAACATCATCGCAGTGTCGGCAGCTTCGAGCAAATCGAATCTTCCGGCGCCCGGCGATATTTTGACGCTCATGGCGGGGCGCAGCGTCACGCTCGGCGTTACCTTCGGCTACGCGCCGAAGCGTTAAGAACGGCAATTCTAGCGGGCGCCGATGCCGCCGCGCAGGTTCTGCAGCATGCTGAGAACGCCGGGAACCAGCGTAACGACGAACAGAACCGGAAGGATGAACAGAATAATCGGGAACAGCATTTTGATTCCCGCTTTCGCGACCGCGGCTTCGGCGCGCAGCCTGCGGCGCTGCCGGAGCGCATCGGCGTAGACCTTCAGGGCCTGAGAAAGGCTGGTTCCGAAGCGTTCGCTCTGGATGATCATCGCCGAGAGCGACTTGATGTCCTCGATTCCGGTCCGGCGCACGAGCTGCTGAAACGCCTTTGCGCGCTCCTGTCCGGCCTTCACCTGCATGACGACGGTGGCGAATTCGGCGGCGAGTTCGGGGTAAATGAACTCCATCTCCTCGCTCACGCGCATCATCGCCTGATCGAGCGCGAGACCGGTGCCGAGCACGATGCCGAGCAGGTCGACCGTATCGGGGAGCGCCTCCTGAAGTTTCTGCCGGTAGCGGCGGACCAGGCGGTGGAGAATCTGTTTCGGCAGCAGCCAGCCGAGCAGGAAGGGCACGATGACGCCTCCCACCAGTTTGTTGATGGGCGGATTGTCGCGCTGCAGGTACATCATCAGCGCGAACAGCGTGAAGGTGAACAGCGCCTGGAAGAGGGCGAACAGGACGGTGGCCTGGCGCTTGCGGATGCCGGCCTGGGCCAGTTCGCGGTCGGTTTCGTGGATCCAATCCTCTCCGCCGGGCAGCAGGCTGATGAAATAGAGGACGCTGTTGACGAAGCCGCCGCCGCTCTTGCGCTTGGGCGCGCGGGCGGCGGTGGAAACCATGGCGTGCGCCTGAAGCTCGTTCAGACGGTCGTCGAGCGGGTCCTCCTCGTTGCGGAGCAGTTCGATCCCGCTCCAGATGAGGGCGGCAATGATGCCGAACATGGCGACGAAGTAGAGGATTCCAAGCAGCGTCATAGGTTAGAGTTTCGGGCTCGCGAGTTTGCGGATGACGAGGATGCCGACAATCTCGGAGATGACGGCGTAGGTGAGGAATTTGCTTCCCGTCTCATCGGTATAAAGCAGGCGGATGTACTCGGGTTTGAGGACCCAGTAGCCGAGACCCACGACAATGGGCAGACCGCAAAGCAATCCGGCGGAGAGGCGTTGCTGCGCGGTGGACGCCTTCATCTTGGCGGCGAGGTTGAGGCGCTCGCGGATGAGCAGGGCGAGGTTTTCGAGCACCTGCACCATGTTGGCGCCGGTCTGGCGCTGCAGGATGAGCCCGGTGACGAAGAACTTCAGGTCGATGAGCGGGACGCGCTTGCCGAGGTTGTGAAGCGCGGGCTCGATGGGCGAGCCGAGGGCGAGTTCCTCGAGCGTCTTTTTGAACTCGGAGCGCACCGGCTCCACCGCCTCGGTGCTGATCGTCTCAAGCCCGGCGTGGATGTTGTGTCCGGCTTTCATCGAACGGTTAAACAGGTCGATGGCGTCCGGCAGGTTTTCCTCGAACTTGCTCAGGCGGGCGGAGCGCTTACGCATGATGAAGGCGACCGGAACCGAGCCGATGAGCAAGGCAAAGAGGAGCTTCAGCAGGATGTTCGAAAATCCAGCCACCGAGAAGAAGAAGTAGGTGGCGACCGCCAGGATGATGCAGAGCGAAAAAACTTCGGTGGCGCGGTATTTGAGATCCGCCTGGTGGATGTACTCCTGGAGCCGCCGCAGAATGCCGATCCACTGGAAGAAATCGCCGAGAAAAGCGAGCGATCCGCGGCGCTCTCGGCGCAGCAGGTCGGGCGCGGACCGCGAGCGACCGCCCGAGGAGACGCGCAACTCCCGCAGCCTTCCGGAGAGAATGCGCTGCTCTTCCTGTTGCGGGACACTCCAGGCGTAATAACCGGCCGCGCCGAGCGCGACGCTGAAAATCAGGAAGGCCAGCAGAAGAAACATGGATCCTATTTCTCCTTCACTTCGTGAATTTCCTGGAAAATCGACTGCGAGAGATGAATGCCGTAGGCTTTCAGGCGGTCGAGGCAAAGCGGTTTCGCGCCGGTGGCGGCGAACTGGCCGAGCACCTGCCCGCGCGCGGTCACGCCGGTCCGCTCGAAGCGGAAGATATCCTGCATTTCAAGCCGGTCATGCTCGACGCCGACCACCTCGCTCACCGACATGATTTTGCGCGTGCCGTCGTTCATTCGGGCGCAGTGGACGACGATGTGGATGGCCGAGGCGAGCATTTGGCGGATGACCTTGTCGGGGATATTCTGGCTGGCCATCATCACCATGATTTCCATGCGCGAGAAGGCGTCGCGGGCCGAGTTGGCGTGAGTGGTGGTCATGGAGCCGTCGTGGCCGGTATTCATGGCCTGCATCATGTCGAGGGCTTCCGGTCCGCGGCACTCGCCGATGATGATGCGGTCCGGGCGCATGCGGAGCGCGTTGATGACGAGATCGCGCTGCGTGATGGCGCCGGCGCCTTCAATGTTCATGGGGCGCGTTTCGAGGCGCACCACGTGCTCCTGCTGCATCTGCAACTCGGCCGTATCCTCGATGGTGACCACGCGCTCGGCTTCGGGGATGAAGCGCGAGAGCGTATTCAGCATGGTGGTTTTGCCGGAACCCGATCCGCCGGCGATGACGACGTTGAGACGGGCTTCGACAACGCCGCTCAGAAAGTCGAGCATGCCGGTGGTCATGGTCTCGTTCTTGAGCAGGTCGTCGGTCGAGAGCAGTTTCTTGCCGAACCGGCGGATCGACATCACCGGGCCGATGAGAGAGAGCGGCGGAATGACGGCGCAGACGCGCGAACCGTCGCCGAGGCGCGCGTCGACAATGGGCGAGGAATCGTCGATGCGGCGGCCGATGTTCGACACGATGCGGTCGATGATCATGCGCAGGTGCGATTGATCCTTGAACCGGATGTTGGTTTCCACCAGGCGTCCGGCGCGCTCGACGTACACCGAATCGAAGCCGTTCACCAGGATGTCGCTGACGGCGGGGTCCTTGAGCAGAGGCTCGAGCGGCCCGAGTCCGAAGACTTCATCGAGCACCTCTTCGATGAGCCGCTCCCGCTCGGCGACGGTCATCGGGATATTTTCTTCGTGAACGAGGCGTTCGACCACGTTGCCGATCTGCTCGCGGACGCCGTCCTTGTTCAGCGCCTTCAACTGATCCGGCGACAGCGAGTTCAGCAGCTTGAGGTGAATCTGCTGCTTGATCTGGAACCAGCGGTCGGTGGCCGACCCGGGGCGCGGAACGCTTCTGCTTGACATCCTTGATTAGCTCGCCTGCGCGGCGGCAGCCTCCTTCCGAACGCCGGTGGCTTTGTCGACGAAGTTGCGGAAGGCGCGGTCCACTTCGGGCGCGCTCTGGCGGTCCGCCACAAGCGGACGGCCACGGTTGATCGCGGTGAGAAAAGCGGGCGACTGCGGGATGCCGTAAAACACCTGCTGGTTGAGCGTCTGTTGAATCTGCTCGAGCGAAGCGTAGCGGGTGTCGGGCTTTTTCGTGTACTGATTCACCAGAACCTTCAACTGATCCTGGCTGAATCCAAGCCGGACCAGCGCGGAAATGTACCGCTGCGCATTCCGGATGGAGGGGAACTCCTGGGTGGTGACGAGGAAAATGGTGGACGACGATTGCAGAGCGCCGAGCACGACCTCATCCGAGAGGTGCCGTCCCGCGTCCACGACGATCGCGTTGTACTTCTCCACCAGGAATGTCGAGAATTCGCGGTACATGGGCTCGGTGAAATAAGCGCGGTGTTCCATGGCGTCGGGCGGACCGACCAGGAAAAATCCGAGAGGGTCGCGGGTGACAAAACCTTCGAACAGCGCCTGGTCCATGCGCGAGAGATTCTCGCCGACTTCCTGAAGGGTGTACTGCGGCGCGGCGCCGGTCTGCATGGCGCAATCGTTGGCGGTCCAATCGAGATCGACGAGCACGGCGTGCTGTTTGCGCTGCGCGAGCACGGAAGCGAAGTTGACGGCGAGGGTAGTGGTGCCCACGCCTCCCTTCGCGCCGAGGAACGTGTAGGTCTTGCCAAGCTTGCTGGTAGCGGCCGAGGCGCGCCGCGGTGCCCGCTCAAGGCGGGTGATGGCGTCGCGGAACTCAACGCGCTTCACCGGCAGCACGAGATAGTCGTTTGCGCCGGAACGGAGCGTGGCGATCACGGTTTCGCCGTCGGCCGAATAGTTGGCCGCAATTACGTAGAGGTCCGGCGCAGCCTGCTTCACCTTCTCGAGCGCCTTCAATCCACTCTCTGTGTCGGCCGACAGGTCGGCCACAAGCGCAGCTTCCGGGTAGCGTTCGAGGTCCTGGAGCACGCGGATGTAGAGGTTCGACGAAACCTCCGTGTATTCGCCGACAACCTTGGCGTTCTGCACGTTCATGAGGTTGTCGCGGACCATCTCCCGGAAATGCTCATCAGCGCTGGCAACGATCAGTTGGATGGACATAATGGCTCTCTTAGGGCAGGCAGTTTCCTTGTTCTGGATCGCAGCCGGCGCTTTCAATCGGCATGGAGGTCTGGAAGTCGGGCATAGCGATCGGCGGCAGGCCGAGATAGGCCTGAAAAAACCGGAATTCGTAGTTTCGCACGGCTACGGTGACGGTGTCGGGCACGCAGGAGGTGGAACATTCGCCGTCGCAGGAAAACTCGGCGAGGGCGCCGGTGTCGGGATCCTTCGAGTAATAGGTCACCGAAAGCTGAGCGGTGCCGTTGACGATCTGCTGCTGGTCGATCATCAGCGGCGCATTGGTGCGCATGTAGGTGAGGACGTTGTCGCCGCCCGCCTGCCAGCAGTGAGTGGCGGCATAGCGGGCGCCCTCGCGGGTGAAGTCGGCGGCGGAGTGCCAGATCCACAGCAGTTCCGCGGTGAAGATGATGGCGAACGTCAGGGGCAGAACAATGGCCAGGTACGCGAGGGCGTACTCGACGGTAACGGCGCCCTGCTGGTTGCGTCTACGTTCCGCCATATGGAACCCTCACGTGCGGTTTGAGCAGGAACGGATCGACGGTCAATTTGAAAAACAGCGGACGGACGGAAAAGCCGTTGGGGATCTCGGCGACAACGAAGTCCGGCGGCAGACCGCCCTGGGCCGCGTCGCAACCGGTGGAAGAGCAATCGCACTGCGCGATGGAATTGCCGTCGGGGCTGTAGCGTTCGATACGGATCGCGACGAGATCGGAGGTGACGCCGCTGACCAGGGCGTTGCCGCCGTCGGTGGACCCGGTCAACGCGAGATTCTTGGCCGCCACCACGGCGGGGTCCGCATCATTGCAGAAGTTCACGCCCTGCTGAGTGCCCACGTAGCGCGCCAGCGTGTACATCATTTTCTGAAGCGTGTAGTAGGTGTAGATGACGCGCGCCATCTCGGTCATCCCGAGCAGCAGGACGATGAGCACCGGCGCGAACATCACCGTTTCGAGAAGCGTGGATCCGCGGCGCCGGTTCATTGGTGCAGGATCACCTTCCCCGGACCGGCGCTCTGCACGCATCCGGAAAGGGCGCCCTGCTTTACGGGTACAGGACTGCCGATGTAGAGCGCGCCGAAGCGGCCATTGGCGTCGGTCACGTTCACGTCGATGCCGCCGCTGACCGGTTCCACGACAAACTGCCGGAAGCCGAGGACGGTCATGGCGCCGGTTGTGCTGAGCGCGTCCACCACCACCACGGTGATGACGCGGCGTCCGTTGCCCTGGTACTGCGTGTAATCGGTGATTTCAGTCGTGTCGGTGTCCTGGGCAAAAATCGAGCTGATGGTGTCGATTTCGGCGATGCTCGCGCACGAAGCGGGGTAGGTGGATTCAAAACGCGCGGTGAGCCCGCACATCCACGCCGTCACGTAGGTTCCGGGATTGCCCGCGACGCAGGGAACCGGCGCGGCGTTCACCCACATCAATTCCGTGTTGTTGACGGTAAAGCAGGACTGCGTGGCGGTCGTGGTGCCGGGCAAGCCGCCCGCGCCGTCACGGTACAACTGCGACTGTTCGTCGGCGAACACGATGGCGTTCGGGTCGAGCCGGTTGAGCAGCAGGTACGGCACGCGAACGGCCGTATTGGGCAGAGCCACCGGCGTGGGCGCGCCGTTGCACACATAGCCGAGCGTGTATTCGGTGGCGAGCGTGAATCCGAAGTCGACGGCATCGGTCGGGTCGATGGCAGCCACGGCGATGGGTTCGATGTCACAGGCGGTACAGAGCGGCGCGCTGATGCCCGCCACCGCGGCCACCTGAATCGGAACCTTGCGGCTCGTGGCGAGGGGCAGAAAGCTCCAGAAGGTGACCGGAGCCTCGGCGTTGAGCGTGACGCGCGCGTGCCGCGCGGCGGACCCCGCCACTCCGCCCGCCGTGTTGCCGGCGATGGCGTCGGCGGCGGTCTGATAGTAGACCGGATCGGGGGCGTCGCTCGAAAGCGTGCCGTTCACCTGTCCAATCGTGTAGCCGCCGAAGAAATACTTGTTGCCGAAGCCGGTGTCGGTTTCGAGCGTCTGGCGCGCGTAGGCAGTGGCGGTGTCGGAGGCGAGATCGCTGCCGATCAGTTTCTGCGCGGCGGCGAGCGCCATCGAGTTGGCGGCGCTCTGCAGTTCGCCGCGCACCAGGTACATCTCGCCGAGATCGAAGGCGAACCCGATCAGCCCGATGAGTACAGGCACAAGAAGGACGAGCACCTGCACGGAGGCTGCTCCCTGGTCGCGACGGCTACTGTTTCGGCTCCTGGTGTCCACGCGGCCCTACAAACTGCGGATCTTTCGATTTGTCCTTCTTCTTTTTCGCCGCGGCGGCTTTTTCCTCGGCGACGCTGGGCAGGAAGGTTTCCATCATGTCAGGAAGCTTGGCGTTCTCGCCCTGCGGCAGCGGCTTGACGAAGCGCGGAGTGATCACCACGAGCAGCTCGTCGGTGGATTTGCGGATGGACCGGCTGCGGAACAGGTTGCCGAGAATCGGCACGTCGCCCAAACCGCGCACCTTGTTCAGCTGCGTCTCGACGCGGTTGTCGATGAGGCCGGCAATGGCAAAGCTCTCGCCGTCGCGCAGCACCACTTCGGTGTCGGCGCGGCGCGAGGAAATGGCCGGAATCGTGAAGCCCTGGAGCACGACCGCGTTGGTGAAATCGAGCGCGCTCACTTCGGGCGAAACCTTCAGCCGGATGGCGCCCTGCGGCGTCAGGTCGGGCGTGAAGTTGAGTTGGATGCCGAATTTCTTGAACTGCACGGTGACAACGGGAGAGACCGCGCCGCCCGTGGTGGTGGACGTGAGCGTGGGGAATGGAAACTCGCCGCCGGCGAGGAAGCTGGCTTCCTTGCCTTCGACCACGATCAGGTTGGGCTCGGCGAGAACCTGCAGCAGGTTTCGCTGTTGCAGCGCGCGGATGGTGGCGCCGATGTTCAGGTCCGGGCGAAAGACGAACAGGTTGAGCAGGTCGGCGAAGTTGATCGTCGAGTTGCTGAAATCCTGATTTTGAAACTGCAGTTGGCTGAAGCGCGGCGCCTGGAACTGTTGCGTGGACAGAGCGCCCAGTGTTTTGTCGTTGCGGCTGAAATAGTTGAATCCGAGCTCGGACAGGCCAATCCGGTCGATGGAGGCGAACTTCACCTGGAGCAGCACCTGCCGCGGTTCGGAGGCGGGCGGCACCTGAATCAGGTTCACCACGTTGCGGGCGCGGGTGGAAGCCACAGCCTGGGCGCGCTTGGATTCCTCGGCGGTGGCGGCGTTCCCGGTGAGCACGATGGTCTCACCGTTCCAGTTGTAGTCGATTTTGGACGCGGGCAGCGCGCCTTTGAGCTCCGCGGCGAAATCGCGGCGCGTCTTTTCGGTTTCGGTGCTGTCGGCAGTAACGCTGACCTCGTAGCGCGCCGGAGCCGAGTTGTTTTCCCAGATGACGACCGTGGTGTGGCCGGCGCCCTTGGCGGTGATCATCACCTCATGCGGCGAGACCACGACGGCGTCGGCGATCTTCGGCTCCGCCACCACGACGCGGATCACGTCTTCCTTGAACTGAAGCAACTCTCCGCGTCCCGCCATCATTGCGAGATCGTGCGCTACGGGAGTTTGGGCCGAGGCGATAACGGCCACGGCGGCTGCCAACCATTGCAAACGGTGTTGGATCATTGGAAAATTTCCTGAACGTGTTTGTCGCCGCGATATACGTCGACCACGTAGCGGGGCTTGGGCGGTTCCTTCTTCTCCACCACGGGGCGTTTGGGCGGAACCTCATCCTGTCCGGTCAGCTGCGCCCACGCTTTGTCGCCGAGGTTCATGCCGCGGCGCCCGCGCACCATGCCGGCGAGGTCCATGTCGAGCGCGGTGGTGGGCTGGCGCGATTCGATGGTGTTGCGGTCGAGCGGATTGCGCAGCGCGAGGCCGATCTTGCCCTGGTTTTTGGCCCATTCGAGCTTGCGAGCCTGTTCGGGAGTCACCAGCAGGGTAGCGGCCCGCTGTGTGGTGTTGGCGGCGGTGGAGGTGACCGCGGGCGCAGTGCCGCCGGCGGCAGCCGCCGGTACGGTGGACGCCACTTCGGTGTTCCGGCCGATGGCGAGCACCGTCACGTCCTCCACAACCGTTGTGGTTGCGGCTTCGGCGATCGAACCGGGGCGCGTGAACAGCACATCGACCCGCGAGCGCGGCTGAATGAGGCCGGCAACGCCGGTTACATCGGTGAACGGCACGGAGATGGCGCGCTTGCCGGGGTCGATGGCGGCGGCGATTCCTTCGGCGCTTCCGGCGCCCGCCACGCGCGAGCCGGCGATCACTTCGTTGGCGTTCACCGGGAACAGCAGCACGCGGTCAACGGCGGCGTTGGCGTCGAGCATGGCCATTTTGGGCAGGTCCTTCTCGGGCACCGTGACCTGCTTGATGTCTGCTTTTTTGAGACGCGTGCCGGCCGGAAGATCGTGGGCCGCGGCAACAACCTTGACGGTTTTGTCGGTTTTGGGAGCTTTCGTGGTGTTCCAGAAAAGCCACGTCAGCAGGGCCGCGGAAAGCCAGGCGCCACCAAAGATCAAAATTAGTTTCTGACGATCCATATCAATGTCCCGGCGCGGCGAGCAGAGTCGCCGTTTGATCGCGATGAATGCGCCGCCATCCCGAATCCTCGAGCGCGGCCACCAGCGAGTAGTTATTGGGCAGGAGCGCGTGGGTGAAGCCGAAGCGCCGCACTTGCTCGCGCCAGCCTGGACGCACTTCAACCAGGCTGATGTAGTCTCTCATGAATTGCAGGCCGTAGAAGTCGCTTCGTCCGTCGAAGTAGACTTTTCGACGGCCGTCAAACCGGTAAACGAGGTAGCCGCCGAATTTGTCCGGCGCCAGGATTCGCGCATCGGCCGGCAAGGCGGCGACAGCCGGCGCCGCTTCAACCGGGAACTGATCGGCGGGGAAACCGGCCTGGGCGGTTCGGGCGGCGAGCAGGGTGAAGGCCAGCACCACCGGCAGCCACGCCCAACCCCCCAGCCCCGCGTCGAGCAGGCGCAAACGGGCCGAATAATCGAGCGCCGCATCGACTCGCAGCCGCAGTGCCGGCGCGAGTCCGCGCGCGCGGCGGAGAGCTTCGGTGAACGCGCCATTGGCGATGGGGAGCGCGGCCAGCGCCACAATCGGCAGCCCGCGAGCGGAACGAAGCGCAATGGCGATGAACAGCGCGCTCACCAGAAAATGAGCGGCGCGCCGCTCGGTGAGCGCGATGACGGCTCCCGCCGCCGCCAGAGCCAGCGCCACGAGGATCTGAGCCGCGCCGGGCGAATGGAAGTTGAAGCTTTGAAACTCGCCGATGCGGGCCAGCAGTTCGCTGTCGCTCAGGTAGGCGAGCACATGCCGGTGCAGGTTCCAGCCATAAGGGTTGACGAGCGTGCCGGCCAACATCGCGGCGGCGGCTGTCCACCTTCCGAAAGGATGCGATTCCGGCGAGGTTGACCAGATGCGGCCGGCGGCCCATTCTCCCGCGGCGTAGAGCACCGCCATCGCCGGGCCAAGGAAGAACGAACCGTGGAGATTGGCCCACAATGCGCCGAGCAGGAAAAATCCGGGGAGCGCGGCGCGGTGTTCGAGCATCAGCAGGCAGACCAGCAGCAGCGCCCAGCCGAAGATGTGCGGGCGGGCCAGCCAGTGCAGGTTCGCGGTGGAGAGCATGGGCGCGGCGAACAGGCAGGCGAGCAGAAAATCGCCGTTCACGGCAAAGGTCCAGCGAACCCAGAGCCAGGTGCACAATGCGATGGCGCAGGAGAAAAGCACGGCCACTCCGGCCGGTCCAGCGGCGCGATGGGCGAGTGCTGAAAGCAGGTCGGCGCCCCATTCCCAATCAAGCCACGGCGCTCCGGCGCGCGTGAACGAATAGGGATCCGACGCGGGCAGAGAACGAGCCGCGAGAATCCGTTCGCCGGTGCGGATGTGCCAGCCGGTGTCGGAGTCGCGGAACAATTGATGCCAGCCGTCGAAAATGGTCAAGCAGTAAATGAGCGTCAGAAAGGACAAAAAGAGGGCAAGATCGGGGAACCACACCCGCGCCCGGCGCGGGGCGGCATGATTCACCGATGATGTTCGGCCCGGGACGTTCATCCCGGCCGGCGCGAATGCCGACGAGTCCCGCACGCTAATGTTCCGGGCTGAACCACACCCGCGCTCAGCCTACTGGCCGGAAGCGCCGATGCTGGTCAGGCCCTGGGTGATGCTCGAGTACAGGCTGACGATGGCGGTGGATAGCTGGTTAACCGTGGTGATGAGCGCAAGGCCCACGGCGGCGACGATGAGCGCGTACTCAACCAGGTCCTGGCCCTGTTCGTCGCGAATCAAACCGAGAATGAACTGTTTCATATAGGATCTGTCCTTTTACTGATGAATGTTCTGAGCGGCGTCGCCGGAAACCGGCGGTGGAATTTCCGCCTTGCCGGCCCGGGCAGTTCTGCGCAGCCCGTGGGTCCATTTCTGCCACGCTGTGGGTCGTGGCGCAAGCGTCACAGCGGAGGCCGCGCCTTGCTGCTCGCCCAGAAGGGCGAGGTTGGCCAGGGCTGCCGGATGATTGCGGTCGAAAGAGAGCGCGAGTTCGAGTTCCTTCTTGGCTTCAGGGTAGCGCTTTTGCTCGAGGAGCACACTGGCGAGGTTGCTGTGCGCGGCCGCGGGACCGCTGACGCTCTGCCATTGCAGCACGGCCTCCTGCAAGCTGCCCGATTTCGCCAGCGCCGTTCCCAGGTTGTTGCGCGCTACCTCCGATCGGGAGTTGAGCGCCACCGCCGCGCGAAACTCGCGTACGGCGTCGTCGTTCTTTTCCTGAAGCAGGAGGTTGTAGCCGAGGTTGTTATGAAAGATGTCGTTTGCGGGCTCGAGCGCGAGGGCGGCGCGGTGATTCGTTTCGGCTTGAGCCGATTCGCCCATGCGGTCGAGATAGATTCCGAGCAGCGAGACGAGTTCGGCGGGAGCCAGCGGGTCGCGCCCGTAGAATGCCTTTAGCACGTCGACAGCCTGCCCGGTTTCGCCGGATGCTTCAAGCGCTTTCGCCAGGCGTATGCTCAGCAGGCTCAGGTGAGGAGCCCGCGCGACGCCGAACCGCAGATGTTCCACGGCCAGGTCCGGATAGCCCTGCTCCTGATAGCGTGCGGCGAGCGCGAGCCGCGATTTGATGTCGTCGGGATTGGCGGCAAGGCGGCGGCGCAATTCGACTACAACGGCATCGCCTTCGCCCGCGTCCACCGCGTTGCGCACCTGCCGGTCCATCGCCGTCAGGACAGGACGGGGCGTCCGCGCCGCCGCGGGCGTGGGCTGGTGTGAGACGGTCGTTACATGCGCGCAGCCGGACAGAATCAAGCCGCCGGCGAGCAGGCACAACTCAGGCTTCATAGCGCTCCATCTCTAGTTCGTCGCCTTTTTGCGTACCTGTCAACTCGGCCACGCCGGCTGGTAGTTCCAGTACTGAATGCGCGAGCAGGCTCCACGACATCCGGCTTTTCGGCATCGAGTGGCGAACCTTCAACACGCGCACAAACGGCGAATCCTTTCGTTTCCGGCTGAGAAACAACACGTCTATGGCGAACTTCATGCCGAACGTATGAACGCCCTCGCAGGGGACAATCCATAGCCCGTCGCCCGATTTCAGCTCAGTGTGTTTGAGCAGTCCCGTGCGCCGTTTTTCGCTCGAGTCGGCCACTGTGGCGGATTCGGCCAGCATACAGTTCCTGGTTCGATTCCGCACCCTCAGCTTTGATAAGTTAGATTGAACCCTCAAGGAGACCTTTAGTTGCGGCTGGAGTGCGCGAAATCGGGCCGAAAACGAAACATATGTCGAGCTGAAGGGTTTAGAGTATCTTATACAGAGGGCACTTTGCAATACAGGTACACCGGCATTATCTTCTTGGCGGCACTGGTCCTGCTAGCCCCCTTTCGGGCGCACGGGCAAAACACGGCCGCGACCTTCGGGGAAATCGTGCAGCTTGGCGGAACGCCGAGCGACATCGTCCTGGATGAGTCGCGGGGACGGCTGTACCTGGTCAATTACAGCGCCAATCGCATCGACGTTTACAGCTACCTCGAAAAACGAGTGCTCGGTTCGGTCGCTGTCGGTCAGGGGCCGCTCGCGGCGGCGCTCTCGATGGACAACGCCTTTCTCTACGTCACCAACAACACGAGTTCCACACTGAGCGTCATCGACCTCGGCAACGGCATCGGCAATGTTCAGAAAAACGTCTCGCTGCCGGCGCGTCCGGAAGGCGTGGAGGTCGGCCTGGATGGCCGGGTGCTGATCTGCACCGAAGGCACCGGGACGAACAATACCGCCAACACGCTGCTGCTTTACGACCAGAACCAGACCAGCGGTCAACAGGTGTTCGCCATTCAGTTTCCGCCCGCGCCGCCCACGCCGACCAATCTTCCGCAGTTGTTCGTGCGCCCCACAACGACGTTCCGCGGCAAATTGCAGCGAACTCCGGACGGGCGCCGTATCGTAGGCGTGTCGACCATCAACAACAACTCGCAGACGGTCGCCTATGTGTACGAAGTCGCCTCGGCTGTGGTGCTGCAATCGCGCACGGTCACCGGCCAGTCCACCACGATTTCGATGTCGCCCGACGGCAGCCGGTTCATGGCCGGCTTCACGCTCTTTGAAACGGCGACGCTGCAGGTGATCGCGCAGGAGAGCACGACCTACGCCCCCTTCACCCTGACCGGCAGCTTCAACACGCTCCAGAACGTCGGGGGCAGCGTGTTCACGCCCGACGGCTCCACCGTTTACGGCGCGTTCAACACGCAGCCGCTCACCACGCCGGTCTCGCGCCCGCAATCGTCCACGCTGCTGATTCAGGATTCGCAGAACCTCGCCATCCGGCTCGGCATCAAGCTGCCGGAAAGCATCGTCGCGAAAATGGTGATCACCTCCGATGGCGGCAACGCCTGGGGCATGTCGGAATCCGGACTCGTCTTTCTGCCGCTTTCGACGCTGTACGACTACCCGATCCTGATGCCGGAATCGACCAACGTTTTTCTCGCGCAGGACGACTGCAACCGCGGCGTGGCCAAAGCGACCATCAAGGTGAATAACATCGGCAAGGGCAAGCTCACCTTTGCCGTGCCCGCGAACATCCCGGGTGGCTCCGCGGCGCTCATCGTGCAAGCATCGAGCGGTCTCGCGCCCGCCGACCTGACCTTCACCATGGACCCCGGCCGTTCCACGGTCAACCGCCAGCCGGGAACCAACCTGTATAGCGGCGCGGCAAACAACAACGGAACCGCCGTCAACCTGAGCCTCGCATCCAACGAAGCCATCAACATCCCGCCTGTGATCCGGGTCTACATGAACTACCGGCAAAGCGATCAGCGCGGCATCATCTACCCGATTCCCACGGTGCCCAACAACAACGTGGAAGGGCTGAACGACATCGTGCTCGACGAAGCGCGGGGCAAAGTCTACATCACCAACTCGGGCTACGGCCGCATCGAAGTGTTCGACACGGTGAAACAGAAATTCGAAGCGCCCATCCCGGTGGGTCCGCTGCCGCACCAGATGGCCATCGGGCTCGACGGCAGCACGCTGTACGTCGGGCACACGGGCAGCGAATCGATCGGCGTGGTGGATCTCGACGCCAAGCAGTGGGTGGGCCGGGTCGATTTTCCGCCCATTCCGGTGCAGGGCAACACGGCGATCACCAACCCGCGCGCGCTCGCCGTCGGACTGTCCGGTTTGCAGTTCATGATGTCGAACGGGACGTTGTGGAAAGTGGTGGGCAACACGGCGCTGCCGCGTCCGGCGAGCCCCATCATCAACGGCAACACCAACGCGGTTCAGGTGCCGGTGGCCAATCCGGGCGCGAGCCAGATGATCGCCTCGCCCGACTATTCATCGATTCTGCTGCTGAACGGCAACGGCACTGCTTATCTCTACGACGGACTCTCCGACTCATTCACCACGTCCCGGCAACTGTTCAACGCGCCGATCATCAGCTACTACGGTCCGCTCGGAATCGCGCCGCAGAACAGCTATCTGCTGGCCAATGGCTACGTGCTGAACAACTCGCTGACGCCGATTGGCGGCGCGGCGAGTCCCGGACAGGTTTCGGTGACGCCGGTCGGGCAGCGCAATGTGGCCGCCGTGGCTCCGGTGAACGGAACCACCTTCGTGCGCCTGACGACGCCGGTCCGGCAAAACCTCACCAGCGCGACCCGCGACGACTCGCGGACCACGCTCGAGGCGATTGACATCGTCGCGGGCTCGTCTTCGCTGGTCGGCGTCATGCCCGAGAACCCGATTTTCGAGGTGTTCGGCAATGGACGGCAGGCCATGCCGCCGCGGCAAATCGTTGTGGATTCGAAAGGCACCGCTTACGCCACGACAATCTCCGGGCTGAGCGTGGTCCCGCTCGCCCCGGCGTCGGCTGCCACCAAGCCGCAGATCGCGGCGGGAGCCAAGGCAATCGTCAACACCGACGACGGCACTTCCGTATTCAAGCCGGGTTCGTTCATCACCATCAGCGGAACCAATCTCGCATCGGACGCGGTTGCCGATTCGCTGCCGGTTCCCAAGGTGCTCGGCGGTTCGTGCGTCGTGTTCAACGACGTGGCTCTGCCGCTGCTGCAAACCTCTTCCGGTCAGATTGCGGCGCAGATTCCTTCCAACGTGCGCCCCGGTTTGAACGTGGTGCAGGTTCGTTCGCTGGCCATGGCGCAGCAGAGCGATCCGGTTGTGGTGACGGTCGGCAAGCCCTGACCGCTCGGGCACCCGCTTGCAAACGCACGGCCCCGGCCCGCGGCAAACGTATGCGATCGCCGCGAAACCCCTGGTTGACAGGAGTTCCATAACGGCGAGATACTGGGCGCAAACGATTGCAATTTTGCGAGCGTGTTAACCGCAGTTTGCAGATTGGGCTGCGGCTCGCATACCGGAACTGACCTTTGCCGACTGTCACCATCAAGGATGTTGCGCGCGAGTCCGGAGTCAATATCTCGACTGTCAGCCGCGCGCTGAGCGGGGCCTACGGCGTGCACGGCAAGACCCGCGAGCGCGTCCTTGCCGCCGCTGCGAAGCTCAAATACCGGCCGAACCGCGTGGCGCGCGCGATGGTGACCGGACGCTCACATACCCTCGCCCTCATCATCAGCGACATCCGCAATCCGTTCTTCGCCGAGTTGGCGCGCGGCGCCGAAGATGCCGCCCGCGCCGGCGGATGCGACCTGGTGCTGTGCAACAGCGATCTCGACGCCGAAAAACAGATGGACTACGTCCAATCGCTGCTCGAAAAGCGCGTGGACGGCATCATGATGAACTCCGTGGCCGAGTTGAGCGCGGCGCAGCAGAGTCAGCTTGCTTCCTGCGGCGTTCCCATCGTGTTGTTGAACCGCGGCGGCTCAGCGCGGGCATTTTCGACGGTGACGGTGGACAATCGCGCGGGCGGACAGCTCGCCGCTCAGTACCTCATCCAACTCGGCCACCGGCGCGTCGCCCACCTCACCGGACCGCGCCGCCACGGCAACATGACCGACCGCGCGCTCGGCTTTGTGAGCGCCATGAAAGCCGCGCGGCCCGCGGGCCAGGTGACGGTCATCCACGGCCAGAACAGCTTCTCAGGCGGTTACGAAATGGCTCGACGCCTGTTCCGGGATAACCCGCGCGTCACGGCTGTCTTCACCGCCAACGACGCCATGGCGTTTGGAGCGCTTCGCGCCGCGATGGAAGCCGGGCGCAGCGTCCCCGGCGACGTGTCGCTGATCGGTTTCGACAACGTCGAACTCGCCACGGTGGTCCACCCGCCGCTCACCACCATCCATCAGCCCAAGTACGAAATCGGGCAGGCCGCCGTTTCGATGCTGCTGCGTCACGTGCGCGCCGAAGGCCGGCCGGTGCCGGAGCGGCTCGTGCTCGGCGTGGAATTGATTGAGCGCCAATCCTGCCGCCGCTTGAAGGAATAACCAAATGACTCGCCGTGATCTGCTCAAGGCCGCCGGGTTTCTCCTCGTGAATCCGGCGGGCGAGGCCGCGCCCACGGCCGAATGGATGCGCAACAACCGCACCCTCATCGCCGAAGCCTACAATCCTCCGTTCTATCCGTCGCTCGACTACGATGCGCAAAAGGCCGTGTCCATTGCGCAGGCTCTCAACGCCGATTCGTTGCGCTACCCGGCCGCTTCTTACTACGCCTACTTTCCCACCAAATCCGGATACCCGGTGCATCCGGAGCTGAAAGGCGACCCCATGCGCGAGACGGTCGATCGACTGCGGAAAGAAGGTCTGAAAGCGGTGGCCTACGTCCCGCTGAATCACCCCTTCATGGAGGTGACGAGCCGCGATCCGCGTTTCGCGCAGTGGTCGAAGAAATTCAAAAACGGCGAGCCGATGACCACCGAGCACTACGGCTTCGTCAAATATTACGAAGGCTGCATCAATTCGCCGGTCCGCGCGGTGATCAAGAGCCTGGTTCGAGAGGTGCTCGACTATCCGTTCGACGTCATGTATTTCGACGGGCCGTATCAGGGCATGAGCAACGCGCGCAACTACTGCCACTGCGAGCATTGCCGCCGCGCCTACCGTGCCCGCTTCAACCGCGACATTCCGGATCAGGCGTCGAAGCTCGCGCTCGAGGACGAGATTCAGTACACCAACTGGATGGCCAACGAGGTCATCATCGGGTTTCTGCGCGAAATTCGCGAGATGATCCGCGCCACGCGCGACGTTCCGGTGCTCTACAACGATACGTCGCTGCTGTCGAAGCGCGAGTGGCGCAACCGTGCCATCCCAGTGGTGGACGGGTTCATGTTCGAGGCGGCCGAAACGCCCGAGCAAAAGCTGTTCAACCTGCAACTCGGGCAATCCACCGGAAAAATCGTCTGGACCTATGTCGGCACGCACACGCAGTATAACCGCGAGCACATGAAGAACGAGCGTGTGCGCGGCTGGTTCAGCTACCCGGTGGAAAGCGAGGAACTGCGGCTCGATGGCGCTACTGCCGTGGCGGCGGGCGCGGGCGTGAAGTACTGGTCGCTCGCGCGCTTCTTCTACCAGCCCGACAGTCCGCTCGCCTACGAGAGCGGACGCTACGTGAAAGAGACGTTCGACTTTCAACAGAAGCACGACGTGCTCCTGCGCTCGCTCAAGAGCGCGCCCCAAGCCGGCATCCTGGTGAGCGATCAAACCGTGGACTGGTACGCCGGAAAGCATTTTGTCCCCAAGGCCTTTGAGAACTGCTATCACGGCGCGTACGGTCTGCTCAAAGACAACGGCTACGAAGCCGAGCCGTTTCTCGACTGGCAGATGACGCCTGAACTGCTGGCGCGCTACACGATGCTGTATGTCCCGAATGCGCCCTGCCTGAGCGACGCGCAGTGCCGCATGATCGCCGGATACGTGGACCAGGGCGGAAAGCTGCTGGCCACGCATCTCACCGGCGTGTGCGACGAATACGGGCGCACGCGCCCTGATTTCGGGCTCGCGGCGCTGTTCGGCGCTTCGTTCCAGCAGCCCGAACCGGTGGAGATTCCCGATCTCTACACGAAGCTTCCGGACGGCGAGGAGTTTCCGCAGGACCCGCAGGCGCTCCCCGTCCGCGCCACCACGGGCGAGGTACTCGCCACCACCCTCGATCGCGGCCACCGGGCCAGTCTGGGTCCCGCGGTGCTGCGGCGCAGGCAGGGCGCGGGTGAAGTAATCTACATCGCCTCGAGCCTCGAAGCCGTGTACGAAGAGACGCGAATGAAGCGGCTACGGACGTTTTTCGATACGCTCGTCAGCCCCTGGCTCGCGCCCACGCGCCGTTACGAGATGAAGTTCACGCCGGGCGTGATGGCCCACTACATGGCCTCGCGCGACACCATCCTGCTTCATCTGCTCGCCGACACCGGAAACAAGAACAAACACCTGCGTGTTCGTGAGGAGTATCTGCCGGTGGAGAATATTCATCTGCGGGTTCGCATTCCCGAGGGACGCGCCCCCAAGAGCGTTTCCCTGCTCCGCGCCCGCGACACGCTCGAAGCCGGAAACGCCCGCGGCTGGATCGAAACCACCGTGCCCCGCGTGCTGATTCACGAAGCCGTCAGGATCGACTTGAAGTGAGCCCTTCGCCGCGGCGCTGGCTCATGATCTCGTTCGCCTTTCTCGCGACGGTGATCAACTATCTCGACCGGCAGACGCTTTCCGTCGCCGCGCCGGTTCTGCGCGACGAGTTCGGCATGTCGAACGTCGGCTATTCGCGCGTGGTGTTCGCCTTCATGCTGGCTTACACGGTGATGAACGGGCTCTCGGGTCCGCTGATCGACCGTTTGGGGACCCGCGTGGGTTATGCGCTGTGCATGGCCTGGTGGTCCGCCGCGGCGGTGCTTCACGCTTTTGCGCGCGGCGCGGTGAGCCTCGGCGCATGCCGGTTCCTGCTCGGCATKGGCGAGGCGGGCAACTGGCCGGGCGGCGTGAAGGTGGTGGGCGAGTGGTTCCCCGAACGCGAGCGCGCGCTGGCGTCGGGCATCTTCAATAGCGGTTCGGCGGTGGGCGCGATTCTCGCTCCGCCCGTGGTGGCGTGGATCCTGGTTCGCTACGGCTGGCAGGCGGCGTTCGCGGCCATCGGCGCGGCGGGCGCCGTGTGGCTCATCTTCTGGTGGCCCACCTACCGCACGCCCGCGCCTGCCGCCGTCGAAGAGAGACAACCTACGGTTGCCGTCGCTTCGCTCCTTCGCACACGCTTCGTGATTGCGTTCACGCTCTCGAAGATTTTCATGGATCCGGTCTGGTATTTTTACACTTTCTGGTTTCCCGAATACCTCAAGCGCGCGCGCGGGTTCGACATGGCCGCCATCGGGCGCTATTCGTGGATTCCGTTCGCCGTGGCCGGATTGGGGAATCTCGCCGGCGGATGGTTGTGCGCGGCGCTGCTCGCGCGCGGCATGAGCGTCACCGCGGCGCGCAAATCGGCGGTCAGCTTTTTCGCCGTTCTGATGACCTCGGCCATTCCCGCGGTTCTCGTCGACAGCCATGCGCTCTCGATTGCCCTCGTTTCGATTGCCATGTTCGGCTACACGGGTTCGCTCGCCAACATGCTCTCCATGCCGGCTGACGTTTTCGGCAAGAACTCGCTCGCCTCCGTATGGGGGCTCGCCAGCATGGGCTCCGGCTTCGGCGGTATGCTGTTCACGCTGATCACCGGTTGGGTTGTGGATCATTTTTCCTACACGCCGGTCTTTATCGGCTTCGGACTGCTGCCGCTCATATGCGCGGCGATACTCTGGCTATGGCTCGGCCCTCTGACAAAGGACACTATCAACAATTCCCATGCAGAAACCATTTGAAGGAATGACCGCTCTGATCACCGGCGCGAGCAGCGGCATCGGCGCCGCTACCGCCCTCGCTTTCGGCGCCAGGGGCGCGCACGTGATCGTTCACTACAACACCCGCGAGGCCGACGCAAAGGACGTGCTCGCCGGAATTCAACAGGCCGGCGGCTCGGGCGAAATTCTCCATGCCGACCTCAGTTCCCGCGACGGCGTGCATGCGCTGCTTTCCGCCATCGGCGGCCGCCCCATCGACATTCTCGTGAATAACGCCGGATCGCTCGTCAAGCGGACCAGGATCGCCGAATTCCCGGAAGAGTTGTGGGACCAGGTGATGATGCTCAACCTGACCAGCGCGTTTCTCATCTCCAAGACCGCTGCCACCGGAATGGCCGCACGCGGGCGCGGCTTTATCGTCAACATTTCCTCGGTGGCCGCGCGCAACGGCGGAGGACCGGGCGCCACCGCCTATGCGACCGCCAAAGCCGCCATCAACACCATGACCAAGGGTTTCGCCAAGGAGTTCGCCCCGCAGGGCGTTCGCGTCAACTGCTGCTCGCCCGGCACCATCGACACCAACTTCCACCGCACCTTCTCCACCGAGCAGATGCTCGCCAACGTGCGCGCCGCAACGCCCGCCGGCCGCATCGGATCGTCGGAAGAAGTGGCCGACGTCATCGTGTTCCTGTGCACGGACGAAGCCCGCTTCATCCACGGACAGTCCATCGAAGTGAACGGCGGCTTCCTGATGGTCTGACGGCCGGTCCGCTAAAATAGCGCTTTGCGACTCTTTTTGCGCCGCTGGACCCCGCCGTTCACCCGCGCCCTCATCATCGAAAGCGGGTCGCGGTCGATCGTCGAAAATTTCCTGCCGTGGATTTACGCCACCTACGGCCCGGACAGCCGCGTCGACCTGGTCACCTGTTATGGCGGCGCGCCGAAAGGCCTCCATCCGGAAAACAGCCGCGTGTTCAACGTCGCGGATTTCGGCGGACCCGAGGGCCGCGGCCGGTTGCTCGCGGCGCTTCTCGAACGCGATTACACCGTCGCCGTGATCCTGTGTTCGGGCGAGCCCATCATGACCAAATGGAAATGGTGGCTTACCTGGAAGCTGCCCTTGAAAGTGCTCATCGTCAATGAAAACGGCGACTTCTTCTGGCTCGACCGCACGCAGTGGAAACTGCTGCTCCACGTGGCTCTGTTCCGCGCCGGACTCACCGGCGAGGGCGCGGCCGCGCGCCTCGGCGAGTTGTTGCTGTTTCCGTTGACGCTGCTGTACCTGCTGGTCTTTGCCGGTTGGGTTCATTTGAAACGCGCCGTTCGCTTGAGCGTCGCCAAAGGTTGAAGGAGAAATCATGAAGGCCATTTATGTCGAACAGCCGGGTGGAGCCGACGCGTTGAAATTCGGCGAGGTCCCCCAGCCCAAGCCTGGCCCCGGGCAGGCGCTTGTCAAAATCGCCGCCAGCGGCGTCAACTATATCGACATCTACTTCCGCACCGGCCTGTACAAGGCTGAGCCGCCGGTGCTGCTCGGCATGGAAGGAGCCGGCACCGTCGAAGCCGTGGGCGAGGGCGTCACCGCCTGCAAGCCCGGCGACCGCGTCGCCTACGCGATGCAGCGCGGCTCTTATGCCGAGTACGCCGTGGTTCCCGCCTGGCAACTTGTCCCCATCCCCGAAACGCTCAGCCACCGCGATGCCGCCGCCACCATGCTCCAGGGCATGACCGCCCATTACCTGACCCACTCCACCTTCGCTCTCAAGCCCGGCGACACCTGCCTGGTGCACGCCGCGGCGGGGGGCGTCGGCCTGCTGCTCTGCCAGATTGCGAAAAAGCTCGGCGCTACCGTCATCGGCACCGCCGGAACGGAAGCCAAGGCCGAACTCGCCCGCGGCGCCGGCGCCGACCACGTCATCGTCTACACCCAGACCGATTTCCAGCCGGAGGTAAAGAAACTCACCGGCGGGCGCGGCGTCGACGTGGTCTACGATTCGGTGGGCGCATCCACTTTCATGGGCAGCCTCGACTCGCTGCGCCCGCGCGGCATGATGGTGACCTTCGGCAACGCCAGCGGCGCCGTGCCGCCCATCGAACCGCTGCTGCTCAACCAAAAGGGCTCCATTTTCCTCACCCGCCCGTCGCTCGCCTACTATGCCGCTTCCCGCGACGAACTGATGTGGCGCTCGGGCGACCTGTTCCGCTGGATTGCCGACGGCTCGCTGAAGCTTCGCATCGAGCACGTCTACCCCCTTGCCGACGCCGCTCGCGCCCACCGCGACCTCGAAGCGCGCAAGACCACCGGCAAGCTGGTGCTCGAGCTGTGAGGGAAGCGCAGGTCGATTTCGCCGCGCTGAAAATCGACGCGCTGCTCGTGTCCGCGCCGGCGAACGTGCGCTACCTGAGCGGATTCACCGGGTCGAACGGCATGCTCCTTGTCGAGCGCGGCGGCGAGCGTGTGTTCTTCACCGACCCTCGCTATACGCTTCAATCGCGCAGCGAGGTCGCGGGCCGGATCCGGGTGGTTCCGCGCGGTCCCCTGCTGGCCGCCGCCGCGGCTTGGATCGCCCGCCGCAAGCTGCGCCGGGTCGGTTTCGAAGCCGGCCACCTCTCCTGCAGCTCGTACGTTTTTCTCGATGAAAACTGCGGCGGTGCGCGCCTGCTGCGGACCGCGGGAATCGTTGAACAGCAGCGCATGGTGAAGGATCCGGACGAGATCGGAAAAATCCGAGCCAGCGTCGCCACCTGCTCGGCGGCCTTCAGGCGCGTTCAAGGCTGGATTCGCGCCGGCAGGACCGAATCCGAAATCGCCGCCGAACTCGACTACCGGATGCGGCGGGAAGGCGCGGAAGGGCCGGCATTTGAGACCATCGTCGCCTCCCGCGAGCGCACCGCCCTGCCGCACGCCCGGCCGACTTCGCGTACGGTCGGCCACAATGAACTAGTATTAATAGATGTAGGTTCGTTCCAGGACGGCTACGCGAGCGATATGACTCGGATGCTGCACCTGGGGCGGGTTCCGCAGCCGGTCCGAAAACTGTACGACGCCGTGTTGGAAGCTCAATTGGCGGCCATCGGCGCAGTTCGCGAGGGCGTGCCTGCGGAAAACGTGGACCGGGCGGCCCGAAACGTTCTAAAGCGCCACGGTCTCGACCGGCAATTTACGCACTCCACCGGGCACGGGCTCGGTCTCGAAATTCACGAGCCGCCCCGGATTGGAAGGAAGGATAAGACTCGATTGAGGGCCGGGATGACGATCACCATCGAACCCGGCGTATATATCGAAAACCTCGGCGGCGTTCGCATCGAGGATACCGTGCTGGTGACTTCCACCGGCTGCGAAGTTCTCACGCCCACGCCGAAGGAGTTAGTGACACTCTGAAATGACCATTGAAGAGATCAAGGAACTGATCCAGGTATTCAACGAAAGCGGCGTCTCCGAGATGGAGGTGACGCGCGGCGGCAACGGTTTGCGGTTGAAGCGCGCTTCAGCCACCCAGGAGATCGTGCTGCCGGCAGCGCCGATTCTGGCTTCGGCCGCGCCGATGATGGCCCCGGTGGCCGGCGCGGCTCAGGCGTTGGCCGGCGCAGGCTCCACCGCCGCCGCCCGTCCGGCCACTGTCGACGAAGGCCACGAGCTTGTGAAGAGCCCCATTGTCGGCACCTATTACGAATCGCCCGCTCCGGGAGCGCCGTCGTTTGTCAAAGTCGGCGACCAGGTGGAGCCCGGCCAGGTGCTGTGCATCATCGAGTCGATGAAGCTCATGAACGAAATCGAATCGGAGGTGGCCGGCACCATCGTCGCCAAGCTCGTCGAAAACGGGCGCCCCGTCGAGTACGGCGAGGCCCTGTTCGCCATCCGCCCCCGGTAACCCATGTTCGAAAAAGTCCTGATCGCCAACCGCGGTGAGATCGCGCTGCGCGTCATCTGCGCCTGCAAGGACCTCGGCATTCGCACCGTGGCTGCCTACTCCGAAGCCGACCGCTACAGCCTCCACGTGCGCTTCGCCGACGAGGCCATCTGCATCGGTCCGGCCAAGAGCGCCCGCAGCTACCTCGATATTCCGAGCGTGATCAGCGCGGCCGAAATCACCAATGCGGACGCGGTGCATCCGGGCTACGGCTTTCTGAGCGAGAACCCGGATTTCGCCGAGGTCTGCCAGGCGGTGGGACTGAAATTCATCGGGCCGTCGCCCGAAGTGATCCGCACCATGGGCCTCAAGCAGCGGGCGCGCCAGGTGATGGAAGCGGCCGGAGTGCCCATCCTGCCCGGCAGCAAGGGCTCGCTCGAGGATGTGAGCGAAGCGCTCGAGATGGGGCGCCAGGTCGGCTACCCGGTAATGATCAAGGCGGTGGCGGGCGGCGGCGGACGCGGCATGCGCATGGTTCGCGGCGAGGAGGAAATGCCCGCGCTATTCGCCCAGGCCACGGCTGAAGCCGCGGCCGCATTCTCCAACGGCGAACTCTACATGGAGAAGCTCGTCGACAACCCGCGCCACATCGAATTCCAGATTCTCGCCGACGAGCACGGCAACGTGGAAGTGCTCGGCGAGCGCGAATGCTCCATCCAGCGCCGCCACCAGAAGCTGATTGAAGAAGCTCCCTCGCCCGGCGTCACGCCCGAACTCCGCGCCCGCATCGCCGCTTCTCTCAAGCAGGCCATGAAAGACGCCGGCTACGCCAACGCCGGCACCGCCGAGTTTCTGATGGGCGCCGACGGCCAGCTGCATTTCATCGAAGTGAATGCCCGCGTGCAGGTGGAGCATCCGGTTACCGAGGCCATCACCGGCGTCGACATCGTCAAGGCGCAGATTCGCATCGCCGCCGGCGAAAGGCTCGACCAGATCCTGCCTTCTCCGCTCGAGCTGCGCGGCCACGCCATCGAGTGCCGCATCAACGCCGAGCACCCCGAGACGTTCGCCCCTTCGCCCGGGCGCATCACCGGGTTGAACCTGCCGGGCGGCATCGGCGTGCGCGTCGACACCGCCGCGTATACCGACGGCGTGATTCCGCCTTACTACGACTCGCTCGTGGCCAAGCTCATTACCTACGGCGCGGACCGCACCGAAGCCATCGCCCGCATGAACCGCGCTCTCGAGATGTTCGTCGTCGAAGGCATCCACACCTCCATCCCGCTCCATCAGCGCATTCTCGCTCACGAGGATTTCCTCGCCGCGCGCATCGACACCGGATTCCTCGCCCGCACGAAGCTTGCCGGAACGAAGTAGGCGGTTGCCGCGCTGATGGCTGTCCTGCTCACCTGCGATTCGCTCGAAAAAACATTCGGCTCCCGGACTGTTTTTACCGGCATCTCCCTCACCATCAACTCAGGCGACCGGCTCGGCATCATCGGCCCGAACGGCGCCGGAAAATCGACGTTCCTGAAAATCCTCGGCGGCGCCATTACGCCCGACCAGGGCACCGTCTCCCTGCGCAAGGAAGTCCGGCTCGCCATCGTCGACCAGGATCCGGTCTTCGACCCGGGAGCCAGCGTGCGCGACATCGTGCTCGCCGCTGCCCGCCCCGGCGACGACCGCGAGGTTGCCGTTTCGAAAATCTTCAGCCGCGCCGGTTTCACTCAGCCTGACGCCCTCGCCGGCACGCTTTCGGGCGGGTGGAAAAAGCGCCTCGCCATCGCCGTTGCGCTCGCCGCCGAACCCGATGTGCTGCTGCTCGACGAGCCSACCAACCACCTCGACGTCGACGGCATCCTGTGGCTTGAAAAACTCGTCACCGCCGCTCCGTTCGCCTCCGTCTTCGTCACCCACGACCGCTACTTTCTCGAAAACTGCTCGACCCGCGTCGCCGAGATCAATCGCGCCTATCCGCAGGGACTCTACACAGTCACCGGCTCCTACAGCACGTTCCTCGAAAAGCGCTCCGAGTACCTGCGGGCGCAGCAGAAGCAGCAGGCTGCGCTCGAGAATCTGGTCGCGCGCGAAATCGAATGGCTGCGCCGCGGCGCCAAGGCTCGCACCACCAAATCCAAGGCCCGCATCCAGAAGGCCGCGGGTCTTCAGGAACAACTCGCCGACGCCACCGCGCGCGCCCGCACCGGAATCGCGTCCATCGACTTCTCGGCCACCGGCCGCCCCACCAAGCGGCTCATGGTGCTCGAACATGCGGCCAAATCGCTCGGCGGACGGCCCCTGTTCCGCGACCTCAGCCTCGTGCTGACGCCCGGCACCCACTTGGGCGTGCTCGGCGCCAATGGCAGCGGCAAAACCACGCTCCTGCGCGTGCTCACCGGCGAACTCGCGCCCGACGCCGGTTCGGTTCAAACCGCCGACGGTCTGCGAATCTCCTACTTCGCCCAGCAGCGCGACATCCTCGACCCCAACCTGCCGCTGCGCCGCGCCCTCGCGCCTGAAGGCGACTCCGTCATCTTCCGCGATCGCCCGCAGCACGTCGCCGGATGGGCCGCGCGCTTTCTCTTCGACCAGCAGCAACTCGACCTGCCCGTCTCCCGCCTCTCCGGCGGCGAGCGCGCCCGCGTCCACATTGCCCGCCTGATGCTCGACCCCGCCGACGTGCTGATTCTCGACGAGCCCACCAACGACCTCGACATCCCCACGCTCGAAGTGCTCGAATCGAACCTCGCCGATTTTCCCGGCGCTCTGGTGCTCGTCACGCACGACCGTTTTCTGCTCGAGCGCCTCTCCACCATCCTGCTCGCGCTCGACGGCCAGGGTGCTGTCTCTTATACACATCTAAGCGCGCCCGCGTCCACATTGCCCGCCTGATGCTCGACCCCGCCGACGTGCTGATTCTCGACGAGCCCACCAACGACCTCGACATCCCCACGCTCGAAGTGCTCGAATCGAACCTCGCCGATTTTCCCGGCGCTCTGGTGCTCGTCACGCACGACCGTTTTCTGCTCGAGCGCCTCTCCACCATCCTGCTCGCGCTCGACGGCCAGGGTGGCACCGAATTCTTCGCCGACCTCGCGCAGTGGCAGGAGGCAGCCTCGGCCGCGCAGCCTCCTGCGCCCGAAAAGCCCGCCGCGCCCGCTCCAGCTGCCGCGCCGCCCGCGGCCAAGCGGAAATTGTCCTACCTCGAGGCGCGCGAGTTCGAACAGTTGGAAGCGCAAATTCCCGCCGCCGAGGCCGAACTCGACGCTCTCCGCGCCCAATTGCAGGCGCCGGACGTGGTGTCGAACCCCGACCGCCTGGTCGCTCTCGCAGCTCAAATCGACCAGGCCGAAGCCGAAGTCAACCGCCTCACCGAACGCTGGTTCGATCTTGAATCCAAGCGCCAGTAGCCACGCTGCTAAGCTGAAGAAAATGGTCCGTTTTGCTTTGTTCTCGCTGCTCGTCCTGAGTGCGCTCGCCCAGGATGAAGCCGGCCTCCGCCGTGCCTTTGAAGGCCGCATGGTACGCGTCAAAATCGACATGCCGGGCACCCACGAAGGCGTCGATATCCATTGGGGAAAGGAGCAGCCGCTCGACGTGAAATCCTACGCGCAGCGGCTGAAGAACAATCCGGTGGCCGTGACCCGCGGCGATTCCATCCTCGTTACCATCGTCCGCGTGAAATCGAAAAACATCGAGTTTCAGTTGGGCGGCGGCGGCTACGGCACCTTCGGCGACGACAGCGGAACGGTGCCCGTCCCGTCCGTTTCGAAAACCTCCCGCCAGAAGCAGTTGGAGGACGATGCGAAGAAAGAATCCGACCCCAAACGCCGTGATTCTCTGAACCGCGAAATCTCGCGTCTCGAGGACGACCGCCGCCGTGAGGAATCGAGGGCCCGCGCTCGCGCCGATGAACTGCGCGCTCAGAAGCGCTTTGAAATCGACGAAAAGCGCCGCCGCGGCGGGTCGCGGTTCAACGTCTGGTTCCCCGACAAGTACCTGGCCGGAAACACGCCCATGCCCGAGGAACTCGAACGCATTCTGAGCGAGTGGGTGGAGTTCCAGCCCGCGCAGTTGCCCCCGGCGCCGCCGGCAAGGTAAGCTCTCCACATGAGCGATGCGCAGTCCGCCGCCCGGGCGCGGGACGTGCCGCCGCCCCAGAGCGGGACCGATTGGTCGGCCCGCCAATCCAACTGGTCCGTGCTGATCCACAAAATCGCGCAGGGCGACCAGGGGGCGATGGCGCGGCTTTATGACGATACAGCGCCGCTCGTGTATTCGCTCGCCGTGCGCATGATGGGTAACACGGCCGATGCCGAGGAAGTGGCCCTCGACGTCTTCAATCAGGTCTGGCGCTCGGCCGCGAGGTATTCGCGTGAGCGCGGCACGGTGTTCGCCTGGTTGATGAACATCACCCGCAGCCGCGCCATCGATCACATTCGCTCCCGCGCGTTGCGCTTGAAAGCGAACGAGCCCATCGAGAACGCCGATATTCTGCGCGACTCAGCCGATACGCCCGACCGCATTACCGAGGTCCGGCAACAGCGCGAGAAGATTCGCGCCGCCATGGCGCAGTTGCCCGCCGACCAGCGAACCTGCATTGAACTCGCCTTCTTCTCCGGACTCAGCCACTCCGAACTGGCCGAAAAGCTGGGCGAGCCGCTCGGCACGATCAAAACCCGGATACGGTCCGGCATGCTTAAATTACGAACGGTATTGGAGGAATTCGCGTGAGCGATCTGTTTGATGGATTGGATCTCGGCGCGGCCGACGTCGCTGTGCTCGAGGAAACCGCCGCGCAGATCGCGCTCGCCGGTCCCCTGCTGACCCCGCCGCCTTCGCTGCGCGCGCGTCTGCTCGAGAATCTCGAACCGAAAACATACCTCGTCAGCCGCGCCGCCGACTCCGGTTGGCAGCCGTTCGGCCCGCCCGGCGTTGACGTGAAGATGCTGATGAAGGATCCGCTCTCCGGTGCGCGATCCTTCCTGCTGCGGCTTCAGCCCGGCGCGGTTCTTCCGCAGCATTCCCATCAGAGCGCCGAGCACTGTTACGTTCTCGAAGGTGAACTCCACGACGCCGACCACGCCATCTCGACCGGCGACTACGAACTTCGCCTGCCGGGCTCGGATCACGCGCCTGTAACAACCGGAAATGGCGCGGTGGTGCTGATTATTGCCGGCCCGCACGACGAGCACGCGCACTAATTCCCTCGAATTCCGTCAATATTTCAGTCCAACAAGGTTACTAAGCCGGGCCGCCCCGTGCCCTAAGCTGCCCGCTTTTCAGCCTGTTGTGGCTGGCCTCTCCGATTGGCGACCCGTTTGCATCTCTTCAGGGCGAGGAGATGCTCAATGAGGCGAGATTTTTTTAGATGCCTTCAAACGGGCGTTCTGGCAGCAGGATTGACCGGCGCCATGTTCGCGCAGTCAGGCGGAACCGGCGGATCTGGATCCACGGGCGGCAGCGGATCGCAAACCAGTTCACAGCAACAAGGCTCCGGCTCTCAGGGCTCGAGCGGATCACAACAGCAGGGCTCGGGCGCCTATGGTTCCCAAACCGGCGCCGGCTCGGGCGCATCCGGTTCCCAAACGGGCGCCGGCCAGGGTATGGGACAGCCGAATAGCGATCCCACCGGGTCCGGCAGCGGAGCCGGTTATGGTTCTCCGGGCTCGGCCTATGGCTCGGGCGGTTCCGCTGACCGCATGAACGACACCACCACCGGAACCGGACGCCATTCCTACGGATGGATGGGCTTGATCGGACTGGTCGGACTCGCGGGCTTGATGCGCCGCGGCCGCACTCCCGACATTCACACCCGCGTGTAGACGAGTAGAACCGGAGTGTTTTGGCGCCGCCTTCCCAAAGAAGCGGCGCCTCTTTTTTGGAGGTAGCAGGTGAGCAGAGCCAATCTTCTTCATTACGGCGCGTTCGAGAGCACGAAGATCCACGGCTGCGGTACGGACGTGCTCCAGACCACGCGCCACACCGAAAAATGGAACAGCGATCTCGAGATGCTCCGCAATGCCGGCATCTTCGACCTGCGTTATTCCGCACCCTGGCACTCCATCGAGTCCCGCCCCGGCCACTACGACTGGTCGTGGATGGACCGGCCCATGAACGCCATGCGGCGCTCCGGCATGCGGCCCGTCATGGATCCGCTTCATCACACTTCATTTCCCGATTGGCTCGAGGGCGGCTTCGCCAACCCACACTTCCCGTACCTCTACCTCTCGTTCCTCAGCGCCTTTCTCGACCGCTATCCCTGGGTGACTCGCTACACGCCCTTCAACGAGCCGCTGCCGACTACGCTGTTTTGTTCCTACACCGGCCTGTGGCATCCGCACTTCACGTCCGATCGCGACTTTGTCCGGATGGTGATGCAGGTGGCGCAAACCATCTCGCAGTCCGTTGCGCTCATTCGGAGTCGTCAGCCTCAAGCGGAAATCATCCACGTGGACACCTGCGAGCGGCATTACGCGCTCGATAGCAGGTCCGAACGGCTGGTCGAATTCATGAACGAGCGGCGTTACCTGTTTCACGACCTCTTGCTCGGCCGCATGAACCGCAACCATCCTCTCTACGGCTACCTAAAGAAGCATGGCGCAACACCCGGCGAACTCGCCTGGTTTGAGGACCATCCCATTCAGTTCGATGTCATCGGCCTTGACTACTATCCCCACTCGGAAATGGACTGGACCTGGCACGCCCCGTCGAAGGAACATCGCCTGCACACGCCCAGCCTGCGCCCGCGCGGCTTTGCCTCGGTGGCAACCGACTACGCGTGCCGGTTCGAAACACCGCTGCAGCTTACCGAGACCAACATCGCCGGCACCGTGGGCGACCGCATTACCTGGCTCAAGTTCATGGAGCGCGAGTGCGAGGTATTCCATCAGGAATTCGGCCTGAAGGGGTTCTGCTGGTATCCCTCCATCGACACCACCGATTGGAATAACTGCTGCGTCCGCCATGAAGGCAAGGTGGACCCGCAGGGCATCTGGCTGCTCGACGAGAGCAGGCAGACGCGCCATGCCAGCGAATTATCCGATCACTACACGCGCCTGGCCAAAGGCGAATCGACGCATCAGGACCTTCCGGCTTACCGCTTCTCTCCCTATTGGCGAGCGCGTCTCAAGGGATTTCGCGCGCTGATGTCGGGTTGGAAGTGGCGCGAGTTCGACGAAGCCGTCGACACGCGGCGCTCGGCTTGATTGAAACCTACGGCTGATCGTAGCCCTTTAACCGCCGGACCCAGATGTTGCGGTAGCGCACCGGCTGCCCGTGGTCCTGCAGGCTGAGCGACTCCTCGGCGCCATGCGGCTTGTAGGTGGCCACCCGCCGGTGAACCGCCCCGCCGATGATCTCCTTGTGGTGCTGCACCAGAATTCCGTTGTGCACCACCGTGACGTAAGCCGGCTTCACCAGTTTGTCGCCTTCGAACTTCGGCGTTTCGAAGTAGATGTCGTAGACGTTCCATTCGCCCTGCGGACGCGACGCATTCACGAGCGGCGGCCACTGCCCGTAAATCGACCCCGCCTGTCCGTCGGCGTACGTTACGTTCTCGTACGACTCGAGCACCTGAATCTCGTAGCGCCCCATAATCTCCACACCGCTGTTTCCGCGATTCTGTCCCGCGCCGCTCGCCTCATTCGGCACCATCCATTCCACATGGAGCTGTATGTCGCCGAACTTCTCCTTCGTGCGGATGCCGCCGCTGCGCGCTTTCACCTGCATGTAGCCGTCCTGCACGGTCCACTGCGGTTCCTGCGGCTGACCCTGCCGCATGGTGTACCACCTGTCTCTTATACACATCTGTCCACTGCGGTTCCTGCGGCTGACCCTGCCGCATGGTGTACCACCTGTCTCTTATACACATCTGTCCACTGCGGTTCCTGCGGCTGACCCTGCCGCATGGTGTACCACTTTGAAAGATCCTTGCCGTCGAACAGCACAATGGCGTCAGCCGGAGGACGCTCGTCGAGCAGCGGAAGGCCCGGCGTCACCTTGGGCGGTCGAGGACGCGCGGCATCGTGCACCTTCCAGGGCTGACCGGGAATCTGCGGAGTGTCCGTGTAACCGCGACGGTCGTCGCCGGCCTCGTGCTGCTGCGCGAAACACACTACCGCCGAAAAGGCGAGTACGAGCAATCTCATGCCGACATTATATGTAGAGCGCGCGCCGTTGCGCCAAAACGCCCCCGCCACATAAGATTGAACTTCGACCAACAGGGAGGTCTCTCGCCATGCAAACCGCGGCGCCCGGCAAGGGCGTGCCGGAGAATGCTTACCGGCCGCTGTCCGCCGACGAGACGTACGAACCGCTCACTCCTTCCGCCCAATCGCCTCCCGAGTTGACGGCGCGCTCAGTGGGATGGGGCCTGTTGCTGTGCGTCATCTTTACCGTCGCCGCCGCGTACTCGGGTTTGAAAGTCGGCCAGGTGATGGAGGCGGCGATCCCCATCTCCATCCTTGCCATCGGCCTCGCCCGCGCCTATAAACGCCGCTCCACGCTTCTTGAAAACGTCATCATCACCGCGATCGGCGGAGTGGCGGGCGCGGTCGTCGCGGGCGCGGTTTTCACGCTCCCCGCGCTCTACATCCTCAAACTCGACCCTCACCCCGTCCAGACCATCTTCATCTGCCTCGCCGGCGGATGCCTCGGCGTGCTGTTCCTGATTCCGCTGCGCCGCTATTTTGTCCGCGACATGCACGGCCAACTCCCCTACCCGGAAGCCACCGCCATCACCGAAGTGCTCGTCACCGGCGAAAAAGGCGGCTCTCAAGCCAAACTGCTCCTTCAGGCCACGCTGATTTCGGGCGTCTACGATTTCTTCGTCACCACGTTCCACGTCTGGAAGGAATACGTCGACTTCCAGTTCGTGCCCGCGCTCAAAACGCTTAACGACCGCGCCCGCATGGCGCTCAGCTTCGATGCCATCGGATTTATCCTGGGGCTCGGCTACGTCATGGGGCTGCGCAGTTCCATGATTCTCTGCGCGGGCGGCGTGCTCTCCAACCTGGTCCTCGTGCCGCTCATCTGGTTTATCGGCAGCCACATCGCCGACACCGCCGTCTACCCCGCAACCCTGCCCATCTCGCACATGACCGCCAGCCAGATTTACCGCGGCTACGTGCGATTTATCGGCGTCGGCGCCATCGCCACCGCCGGCATCTTCGGCATCGCCAAATCCATGCGCGTGGTCGCAGGCTCGTTCGGTGTGGCCCTCAAAGCCTTCCGCTCGGGCGAACCCGCTACCGGCGAAAGGACTGACCGCGACCTCCCCGTTGTCGCCATCCTCGCCGGCGTCGTCTGCGGTGCAATCGGCGTCGCCGTCCTGCTCGGAACTCTCTCCGCCTCGCCAGCCGTTCTCGCCACCGGACTCGCGATGACCCTGGTCTTCGCCTTCTTCTTCACCTCGGTCGCCGCCAACGCAATCGCCACCACCGCCCGCAATCCCGTCTCCGGTATGACCATGCTCACCATCATCATTTCGTCGGTGGTGCTGCTCCAGTTCGGAATCTCGGGCTCTACCGGCATGTTCTTCGTTATGGCCATCGCCGGAATGGTCTGCACCGCGCTCTCGGTCTCCGGCCAGGCCATCACCGATTTCAAAACCGGCTACTGGCTCGGCTCCACGCCTTCTGCCCAGCAAAAAGTGAAGTTCCTCGGCGTCATCGCCGCCTCCGTGGCGGTGGGATTGACCATCGTCATGCTCGCCCAGGCATTCCAGTTCGGCGAGGCGGCGCCCGGCGACAATCGCGTCGTGCTCCCCTCGCCGCAGGCTTCCATCATGAAAGCCCTGGTGGAAGGATTCATGAGCCGCCAGCCGGTGGCTTACCTGTTGTTCGGCGCCGGAGCGTTCATCGCCGTCATCATGGAGATGCTCGGCGTGCCCGCCCTGATCTTCGCGCTCGGCATGTACCTGCCGCTCGAACTGAATACGCCCGCGCTCGTCGGCGGGGCGCTGTCTCACTTCCTCAACAAGCGCAGCGAAAAATCGGGCCGCGCCTCCATTCGCGAGCGCGGCGTCATTATCGCTAGCGGACTCATGGCCGGAGGAGCGCTCGGCGGCGTCATCGGCGCTGCCTGCCGCCTCATCCCCGGCTTCAGCGAGGATTGGGTCCGCACCCCGTTCTACGACAACGACAGCATCTCGCAAACCGTATCCGCGCTCTTGTTCGTAGCCTTGTGCGTCTATCTGTGGTGGGGCGCGCAGCAGCGCTCCGAGGAGCACTCATGACTTACCCGGAAATCGTAGGAACCGCCATTCTCGGCATCGATACATTGTGGGGCGGCGACGTTATGTGCGCCTCCGGGACCGGACGCTTCATCGCCGATTCCTGGTTCTCCGGCGAACCCCTGCCGCTCGCCTACACCCACCCCATGGCCGCCCGCATCCGCGAATCCGGCGGCGTCTCGGCCAAAACACCCGACCGCGCCGCCATTGACGCTTACCTCAAAGAAGTCGACGTGCCCGGCGCGATCCGCTCCATGCTGCCCGCCTCCGGCGCCACCGGACTCCGCGCCGCCTACATCAGCGGACTTGCCCTCTGCTTTGAGGCCATGTGGGACCTCGCCATGGAACTGCTCTCGAACGGTCCCGCCGTGCCCTATGAACGCTGCGTTCAGGCTTCCACGGGCCGCGCCCCCGAGCCTTCCCAACCCGAAGCCAAGCGGGACCGCCTCCGTTCGCTGTTCGGCCGGTCTGATCTGCTCGAAGCCGTCCACGATTGGCGCGCCGCCCGCCGCGTGCCCATGGCCTCCGTGAAGATGCTCGGCGCCGCCGTCATCGCTCGCTACGACTCGCTTTCTGCCGCCTCCGTCGTTCCCCATCTCCCCGCCGCTCTCCACAACGTTCCGCGCGCCAACATCGAATTCCTCCCCATTCAGGACGCCTGGTTTTCGGGTTCGATGAACTACCTCGGCCGCGCCCGCAATGCCGACGGCAGCCCCCAATACGAGGCCACCTACGAAATCAACGCCTCGCTCGAAATCTCGCTCCCCGAGTTCTACCAACTGGTGAGCCACGAAGTGGTGCCCGGCCACGTCACCACGTTCGCTTACCTCCAGAACCTCTACGCTCGCGGCGAAGTGGGCTTTGAAGCCACCGTGCTCACCATGAACACGCGCGCCGCCACGCTGTTTGAGGGCATCGCCAACAACGCGATTCTCATGGCCCACAACGTCAACTCGATCGACGACCTGCCCGACCCCGACCTCCAGATCGGCCTCCTGCTCGCCCTGCTTCAGGACGACGCCAAAAACCACGCCTCCTACCTGACCTGGGGCCAAGGCCGGCCGCAGGACGAAGTCGCCGCCACCCTGCGCCGCGAGTTCCTGGTTTCCGAAGAGCGCGCCTCCAAACTGTCCGGTTCCTGGGGTCGCCACCCCCTGCTCGGGCGCATGTACCTGCCCGCCTACCGCGCCGGCACTGAGCACGTGGCTGAACTCCGCCGCAAGTTCCCGCCGCATCGCGTCCTGCCCGCCCTGTTCGGCTGCGCCGGACTTGTGGACATCATCACCATAAACGACGCCCTGGAAAACGACGCCTTGGGTTAGATGTTAAAAATACTTGACATCGAGTTAGGTTTGCTTTACTTTAAGTTCATGGCTTACAGAGAAAAGGTCGCCTGGCTCTCCTTGCTCGCCATGGCGCTCACTTTCGGACCCTACTTCACTGCCGTCGTGCTCGGGATTTTCGACCAGGAGAGCCTGCCCAACCTGCCGCTTCTCCGCTGGTTGAACTTGACGCTCGTCGCTCAAATGCTGATTCTCGGAACGGGGCAAATCCTGATGCGCCTACGGTGGCCCGCCGACGCCCGCGCTCCACTCGATGAACGGGACCGGGCCATCCTGCAGCGCTCGGTCACCTCGGCTTACTACGTGCTCATCATCGCCGCCATTCTGCCCGGCTGCGTCATGCCGTTCATTTCCGGCGGCTGGAAAATCGTGAACACCATGCTGTTCGCCATCGTGCTCGCCGAAGTCGTTCACTATGGCTTCGTGGTGGTGGGTTACCGGCGACAGGCATGAGCGCGGGAACGCTATCCAACCAGATTCGCCAGTTGCGCTTCCGCAACGGCGAGATGTCGCAGGCCGAACTCGGCCAGAGAATCGGCCTCACCCGCCAGACCGTCGCCGCCATCGAAGCTGGAAAATACTCGCCTTCCCTCGAGACCGCCTTCCGAATTGCCGATGTCTTCGGCGTGGGCCTCGAAGAGGTTTTCCGCTGGACTGTCAGGGACGGTGGAAATCCGGTATTGGCTCAGTCCTGATTCCTACGGCCACAGAACCGGTCTGACAAGATCGGAATGCGGGGGAAGTTCGGCCGCCAGTCGAGACCCTTCCATCTCCACCATCGCTACCTGCAAACCAGCCCGCCTGGCGTACTTCAGGGCTGGGATCGTATCCGTGTCGTTCGTTATCACAACGATCCGATCTACGGCCCTTGTTTGGGAGAACAAGGCAATATCCAGCCCGATTCTCATGTCCACACCCTTCTGCTCAAAATCCGGCTTGAAGTCATCATCGGTCAGCGCTTCGGCGGCTAACGGAATTCGCCTGGGCTTGAAACCCCTGAACTTTAGAACGCCTCTTCTGACGGCGAACAGTTCTTTCCTGGAGAGATCAGCCAGCAACGTAGAGCTGGGTACGAAGATATGTTCATTGCCTGAGATAGGGAGTTTCGCTTTGCCGGAGTATTCCTCACAGTCGTAATAGAGGATACGATAGATCTCTTCGTCGGCAGCCTTCGACCGCTTCGCTACGGCTTCTACAAGATTCGCGCTGAAGTATTTCTTCCGTTTCCTCGCCAGCGCGCGTAAATGCCCACCATCGATTAAGATCGCGGTTTTCATGTCCTAAAATGGAAATGGCTCTGGGGGAGCCCAGAGCCATTGTTGCTCGCCTACGAGCGTAGCGGATGGTCACGACAGGGCTTGATTAGCCCCGTCTATTTCTAAGTATGCACCGCGATTAGATTAAGTTTCAAGGATAGGATTTGAGTTTTCCACAGCTTTTGTCGCACTCAGAACTCCGCGCCGGTCCCTGCTGATCCAAGCACTGTTCCCGCCGCCCAGCACGGCAGCGCCGACCGCTTTTCTCAATCAATCGCAACACTTTCGAACGAACACCGAAACCCGCCTGCCTTGACAACCGTCTGAGCAGGCGGGATCATGACACCAGAGACCCGCCAGGAGGCTAAAATGAACGCTCGCCGCTTTGTTCACGCGATTTCTCTTTCCGCGCTGCTCGCCGCGGGATGCTGGGGGCAGAACGTCATTTCCGCCAAGTCCGGCCTGGTCCATTACATCGATGGCGACGTCTTCATCAACGACAAGCCCGTCGAAATGAAGTCCTCGGTATTCGCCGAAGTGGTGGGTCCGTCGCAGGTGCTGCGCACCGGCGAAGAGGGCCGGGCCGAGGTCCTGCTCACTCCGGGTGTGTTTCTCCGCGTCGCCGAAGCCAGTTCGTTCCGCATGATCTCGAACAAGCTGAGCGACACCAAACTCGAAGCCCTCTCGGGCAGCCTGCTGCTCGAGGTAGCCGAAGTTCTCAAGGACAACGCGGTCACGCTGGTCTACAAAGATAACTCGATCTCCATCGAAAAGAGCGGGCTCTACCGCCTCGACGTGACCGGAGGTTCGTTCCGCGTGTACGCGGGCGAAGCCGTGGTTACCCGCGCCGCCGCCACCTTCACCGTGAAGTCGGCCAAATCCGTCCAACTCGACGACGCCGTCCTCACCGCCTCCAAATTCGACAACAAGACCGGCGACGATTTCTACCGGTGGGCCTCCCGCCGCGCCAGCTATCTCTCCATCGCCAACATCGCCAGCGCCAAACAGGCCTATGACAACCGGCAGCTTTCCACGTTCGGTTGGACCTACAACCCCTGGTACAACATGTTCACCTACATGCCCTACAGCGGTTATTATTTGAGCCCCTTCGGCTACGGATTCTGGAGCCCGTCGAACATCGGCGGCATTGTCTATCCCAACTATGGCCGCGGCGGCGGCGGGTTCAACAATAACGGCGGCGGGAACACGTTCTACGACTCGAGCCGCGGCTACAACGTCGGCCCGCGAGGCTCGGACATGGGAACCTCCACTCCTTCGGCCCTATCCTCGAACGGCAGCGTCAGCAACGCCAACAACGGCGCCGTCAGCTCCCGCGGCGGCGACACGGGCGGCTCCCGCGGCGGATCCTCCGGCGGCGGTCGGGGACACTAAACCAGCAGGCAAAACGAAAAAGGGCGCCTCCCAACGGAGCCGCCCTCTTCTTTTTGGTTTGACGTTCCGCTAAACGCTCGCCGGAACCTGGTAGTACTTCTTCATCTCTTCGAGCGGCTTCGGCTCGTAGTCGCCCGCGTGACCTGCCTGGCCAAATTGCGTCATGCGCAGCGCCACAACCTTTTTCATGGCATCGCGCGCCGGCTTCATGTAGCTGCGCGGGTCGAACTCCTCGGGGTGCTCGGCGAACACCTTGCGGATCGCGCCCGTGATGGCCAGCCGGTTGTCCGTGTCGACGTTGATCTTGCGCACGCCGTTCTTGATGCCGAGCTGAATCTCTTCCACCGGAACGCCCCAGGTGGGCTTCAGCTTTCCGCCGTACTGATTGATGACGTCCTGCAGGTCCTTGGGAACGCTCGACGACCCGTGCATTACGAGGTGCGTGTTCGGCAGCCGCTTGTGAATCTCGATCAGCACGTTCATCTTGAGCGTCTCGCCGGTCGGCTTCGACGCGAACTTGTACGCGCCGTGGCTGGTCCCGATGGCGATGGCGAGCGCATCCACGCCCGTCTTCTCCACGAACTCAACCGCCTGGTCCGGATCCGTCAGGTGGCTGAGCCCGTCGCCGCCCGCGCCATGACCGTCTTCGATGCCGCCGAGGCAGCCGATTTCGCCTTCCACCGTCACGCCCTTGGCGTGCGCCAGTTCCACGACTTCGCGCGTCACCTGCACGTTGTATTCAAAGGTCGACGGCGTCTTGCCGTCATCCATCAAAGACCCGTCCATCATCACGCTCGTGAAGCCCTGGTCGATGGCCGATTTGCAGGTGGCGGGCGAGTTGCCGTGATCCTGGTGCAACGCCATCGGGATCTCGGGATAAAGTTCAGCGGCAGCCAGCATCAGGTGATACAGAAAGCGGTCCTGCGAGTAGGAGCGAGCGCCGCGGCTCGCCTGTATGATGACGGGGGACTTCGTCTCGCGGGCGGCTTCCATGATCGCCTGAATCTGTTCCATGTTGTTTACGTTGAAGGCGCCGACACCGTAACCGCCTTTGGCCGCCTCATCGAGCAACTGGCGCATTGAAACTAGGGGCATTTTCTTGAAGATTTCCTTTCAGAATCGATCAGAGAGCTTAACGTCCGATTTTATCACGCGGCCACCGCCCTATCGCTTGTACCCGATCGCCCGCAGAAACCCGTGCCGCTTCCGCGCCTCCTCCTCGTTTTCAACACCCTTCGGCGAACTCCCGTCGATCACACCGAGAATGCCCCGCCCCTGCTCCGTTTCGGCGACAATCACCTCCACCGGGTTCGCCGTCGCGCAGAAGATCGTGCATACCTCCGGCGTCAGGTGAATCCGGCTCAGGATGTTGATCGGATAGCCGTCCCGCATGGCAATCTGAAAGCTGTGCCCCGCGCCCACCGCCTCCGCGTTCCGCACCGCCAGCGCCTTCAATCCTTCGTCGTTCCCGTCCGCCCGGATCAGGCACGGTCCGGAGGCTTCGCTGAAGGCGATACCGAACTTCATCTGCGGCACCGTGTTCACGATCACCTCGTATAAGTCCTCCACCGTCTTGATGAAATGGCTGTGCCCGATGATCAGGTTGCCGTTCTCCGGAATCTCGACGCGCACGCTCTTCAGTTCCATGCGTCCCACTATACTGAAAGCGTGCTCTCCGACGCCGACCTCGTGAGGCATATCTCGGGCCTGCCGCACGCGCGGGCAAACTTCAAGCAGCTTTTGCGCGAGCTCAAAATCCGCGGCGAGGGCCGCCAGGAACTCGAAGCCGCGCTCGAACGCCTCTCCGCCCGCGGCGAGCTGATCGAAACCAGGAACGGCCACTTCGTGGTCCCGCGCTTCAGCCGGGAGTACGCCGTCGGACGCCTCAACGTCCACCGCGACGGCTACGCGTTCCTGGTCTCCGACACTCCGCTCGATCACATCGAAGGCGACATCTACATCCCGCGCGAATCCGCCGAACGCGCGATGCACGGCGACCGGGTGGTGGTCCGCATCCTTCGTATCGAAGCCGGGCGAAAGGCCGACGGCGAGATCGTCCGCATCCTCAAGCGCGCCCACTCCACCGTCGTCGGCGAGTTCCGCCTCAAGCGCCACGGCGCGTGGGTGCGCCCCTTCGACGAGCGCATTCAACAGTGGATCCGCATCGTCGACGGCATGGAGATTCCCGAAGCGCGCCCCAGCCGCGACCGCGTGGGCGTTCAGCCCGTTCAAGCCGCCTCGCCCGAGGATATGGACGGCATGATCGTCAACGCCGAGGTGCTCGACTTCGGAGACGACGGCGCCGAACCCGCCGGCCGCGTCATCGAACTGCTCGGCTGGCCCGACGATTTCGGCGTCGACGTCGAAATCATCATCCGCAAGCACCACATCCCGCACGAATTCCCGCCCGAAGTGCTCGCCGAAGCCGAACGGTTCTCCACCGCCATCGAGGAGCCGGAACTCGCCCGGCGCCGCGATTTCCGCGCCTCCCCCATCGTCACCATCGACGGCGAAACCGCCCGCGATTTTGATGACGCCGTTCTGGTGGACCGCCTGCCCAACGGCAACTTCGCCCTCCAGGTTCACATCGCCGACGTCAGCCACTACGTCCGCCCCGGCTCCGCCATCGATGCCGAAGCGCTCGCCCGCGGCACCAGCGTTTATTTTCCGGACCGCGCCGTCCCCATGCTGCCCGTCGAGCTGTCCACCAACATCTGCTCGCTTCGCCCCGACGAGGACCGCCTCGTGCTCTCCGCCCTGCTCGAAATCGACCGCCAGGGCGACATTGTCGCTCAGGAGTTCGTGCGCGGCGTCATCCGCAGCGCCCATCGCATGACCTACACCAAGGTCCACCGCATCCTCGAGGGCGATGCCGAACTCCGCGCCGAGTACGCCGGCATGGTGGACCGCTTTGAGCTCATGCGCGAGCTTGCCCTCATCCTCAACCGCAAGCGCACCCGCCGCGGCTCCATCGACTTCGATCTCCCCGAGCCCCTCATCGAATTCGACGAGTTCGGCGAAATGAAGGGCGTCGTGCGCAGCCCCCGCAACATCGCCCACCGCATCATCGAAGAGTTCATGCTCGCCGCCAACGAAGCCGTCGCCGCGCACCTCGAGACGCTCGCCGTGCCCTCCATCTACCGCATCCACGAGGTGCCGGACCCCAAGCGCGTGCTCGATTTCGAACAGCTCGCCGCCACCTTCGGCTATTCCATGGGCATCGGCGCCATGCCCGTCAAGCGCTTCCGCAACGTCCAGCACACCCGCGACGGGCGCAAGCCGCGCCGCGATGTCGAGCTCGCCGACCCGGCTTTTCGCATCTCCTCCCGCAATTACCAGAAGTTGATCGCCCAAATCGAGGGCAAACCCGAAGAGCGCATTCTGAGCTACCTCCTGCTGCGCTCGCTCAAGCAGGCGCGCTACAGCGAAGAGAACCTCGGCCATTTCGCCCTCGCCGCCGCCAGCTACACCCACTTCACCTCGCCCATCCGCCGCTACCCGGACCTGATGGTCCACCGCATTCTCACCCGCTGGCTCGACGCTCAGCCGCCGCGTTGGGATGACGAAACGTTGCGCGGAATCTCCGCCCTTTGCTCCGATACCGAGCGCCGCGCCGCTGAAGCCGAGCGCGAGCTCGTCGAGTGGAAAAAAGCCAAGTTCATGGTCGACCGCGTGGGCGAGGAATTCCCGGCGCTGGTCATTTCCACCACGCGCTTCGGATTTTTTATAGAATTAGAAACATTATTTATCGAGGGTCTCGTGCCGATCGAAACGCTCCCCGGTGAGCGCTACACCTACCACGACAATTCGCGCAAGATTATCGGCGAAAGAAGCCGGCGGGAATTTTCCATCGGCGACCGTGTTCAAGTCCGGCTCGACCGCGTCGACGCCGTCGAAAAGCGCCTGCAATTCTCCGTCGTCGAACCGGAATCAGCGCGCCCTCGGAAAAAGAAAAACAAATACAGGGAGTAGCGCGTGCGTTCAGCCTGGAAGTGGGCGGCTTTTGCGTTGTTCTGGTGGTGCTGTTTCGTCGCCGTCATGTATGTGTGGATGCTCAAGCCTCCCGAGCAGTTCGCTTCGCTCATGGCCAAGCTCCCCGCTCCCGCCATGATGGCCTTCCCCTTTGAGACCCTGTGGACCCGCGCCCGCGCCGGCCGGCTCCAACCGGGCGACCTCGCCCCCGACTTCAGCCTCGAAACCGTCGACCGCAAGTCCCGCGTCCGCCTCTCCGAGTTCCGCGGCAAACAACCCGTCGTCCTCGTATTCGGAAGCTATACTTGACCGCCTTTTCGCCGGGAGGTTCCCGCGCTCAACCAGTTGTACTCGGAATATCGCGACCGCGTCGCGTTCCACATCGTCTATATCCTCGAAGCCCATGCCGCCGACGTTTGGCAGATGGCGTCCAACGTGCGCCAGAACGTCATCTTCGAAACACCCAGGGATTACGAAGCGCGTTCCGGCGTTGCCGGCGCCTGCGTGCGAAACCTGAATATCAAGATTCCCGCCCTGCTCGACAATTTCGGCAACTCCACCGAACGCGCCTACACAGGTTGGCCGGACCGCCTGTACGTCATCGGCGTCGATGGCAAGGTCGTTTTCAAGAGCGCCGCCGGTCCGTTCGGCTTCCACCCGGACCAGGTCCGCGCCGCGCTGGAGTCTCTGTTTGCGCGCTGAACTGTTCCTCATCGCCGCGCTCGCTTCGGCGCAAAGTTTCGATTACAACCGTCTTCCCGCGCGCGTGACCGACTCGGGCGTCGAGGTGCGCGACATCGCGTTCTCCAATCTGCGCGGCGGCGCCACCCGCGCTTACCTCGTCCGCCCGGCGCGCAAAAACACCAAAGCCCCGGGCATCCTGTGGGTGCATTGGTACGAACCCGAGTCGCACGACTCCAATCGCAGCCAGTTTCTCGGCCAGGCCCTCGAACTCGCGCATTCCGGCGCCGTGTCGCTCCTCGTCGAGACCATGTGGTCCAACCCCGATTGGTTCGACAAACGCAACCGCGACGACGATTACCAAGCTTCTGTCGACACCGTGAAGGACCTGCGCCGCGCCCTCGACATCCTGCTCGCCCAACCCGGAGTCGACCCCGCCCGGGTCGCCTACGTGGGCCATGATTTCGGCGCCATGTACGGCGCCCTGCTCGCCTCGGCCGACCGCCGTGTCTCCGCGTGGGCTCTGCAGGCCGGAACCGCGTCCTTCAGCGATTGGTTCCTCCTCGGCGCCAAGCTGTCTGAGCCCGCGCGCCAGGCTGTTATCGACCGTCTCGCGCCGCTCGACCCGCTACGCCACATCGCCCACGCCTCGCCCCTGTTCCTGCAATTCGGAACCAAGGACCCCTACGTGCCCAAGGCTCGCGCCGACGCGCTCTACCAGGCCGCCAAAGATCCCAAGCAGGTGAAGTTCTACGAAGCCGGCCACGCCCTCAACGCCCAGGCGGTGGCCGACCGCCAGCAGTGGCTCCGCGAGCGCCTAGCGCTGCATTGAAGGCGAAACCCGCAGCCTCCCATCGAGCACCCGGCCGTAAATCAGCAGCGAAACCGTCCATAGCGCCGCCGCTGCCGCCAGAAACCAAAGGCTCGCGCGGTGAGCCGCCAATCCCATCACCAGCGCCAGCACACCTTGCACGACGCCCGGAAACAAGCGGCTCCCGGCAAAGCGCCAGCGGAAAATCGGAGTGCGCAGCACAACCGACGAATGATGCCCAACGGCGAGCGCCACCAGGCCGAAGGTCAGCCCTGCCGCAAGGTCGAGCGGCAGGAGCAATACGATCAACAGCGCCAGAAACGCAACGTCCTTGGCCAGTAGAATCTGCCACCCGCGCACCGGCATCAGCGCGTACCGTGTGAGGGCCGAGCCGTTCACGTCCAGCCCGAACAGGCATTGCGCGCACGTGGACAGCGCAAGGCCCACCAGCACCGCGAGAATTACCGCCGCCTCCGGTTCGGGCGACGGCGCAAGCATGCGGTAGGCCGCTCCGCCGGCGCTCAGCACGGCGGCCAGGTAAGGATCGAGCACGCTGAGCAGGTCGCGCAGGTTGCTGCGGATCAGCCCGCCCAGCCGTCCGCCGAATTGCGGAATCGAGCGCGCCAGCCCGAATTCGAGCGGCCGCCCGGCGAGCTTAACCAGCTGCACCCCCGCCGCCATCGCCATCCAGAGAACGGCCAGCCTCCAGCGTCCCGTAGCCCCCAGGATCACCGCCGCCATCCACGCCACCGGACTCACCGCCAGGCTCATCAGCTGCAATCCGAAGCGCTGCCGGGGCGCGAGCGGCCAGAGCGCCAGCCGGCTTGCCGGCGCCAGCGCCAAAGGATCGGAGGACATCGGAAACAGCGCCAGCAACGCAAGCAACAGGATGGGGAACTCGGCGCTCTTGGGTTCTACGCCGCTGTACGCCGCTGCCCACACCATGAGCGCGACAAAGAGGAAGAAGTTGTTGACCTTCAGCCCGCTGAAAGTCGCCAGTTCGCGGCGCGACGCGCGAAACAGCCCGCCGAAAATGGAAAGGAGCGGCAGCATACTGCCGCTCCTGATTGTAACTGAGCTACTTCTGCTTACCGGCGCCAGCCGCCGCCGTAGCCGTAACCCCGGTCGTACCCGCGGCGCTCGTGTTCCCGGCGCTCGTGTTCCCAACGCTCATGCGAACGGTACCCGCGGTCATAGTAGTAGCGCGGCGCATAAGCCGGCGCTGAGTAGTAGCGCGGCGCGTAAGCCGGCGCTGACCAATACCCCGGGCGCCAGAGCCTCCGCGGACCCCAGGTGTACCAGTAACCAGCCACCCAACTGTACCCCGGTCCAGGACACGGGGGCGGAGCGGCATAAGCAGGCTCCGGTTCATAGTAATAATCCGGCGGCGCCGAATAATACACCGGAGGCGGCGCGTAGTAACCATAGGGTGCACCCACGCTCACCCCAATGGCCACTCGAGGACCCGCGAACACGAGGCTTCCGGCTGTCAAAAACAGTGCCGTCAAAAGCAATCGCTTCATCTCACCCTCCCTAGTATTGGTACGTATACACCCTCGCCTTGTGTACGGTCTTCATCAATTGTTAATTAAAGTCCCCGCTCCGTTCGTCCGATCAAATATCGTGACGCCTGTCAGCACCGACGTCCAGTGTTTTCACGCCAAACCCGCCGCGCCGCCATCTATTTGGAACGCGCCTCCCAAAGTGTTGACCCGCTTCTGCCTGGGCATTGCGCTCGCTCTTCTCGGCGGTTTCGCCGGAACGGTCCTCACGGTTAAAACCGGCAATCCGATTCTTTCCATGGGATTTGGAACCTTGCTGTTAGGCGCGGGCGTGACGTATGCGTGGTCTGCCTATTCCCAAGCCGTCGCGTCAAGTGTGGTGGCAGCCGAGCAACACAGTTGGGAGTTGCATCCCGAATTTCTCGTCCGGCGCACGGCGGAGAATCCGCTGGCGTTTCCCTACGCCGCGGTCGCCGAGTATCAGTATTTTAAGGTGAACCCGCTCGATGCGGCGCTTTCCCTGCGGTTCAAGCTGCGCGATGGGTCCGAATACATCATCGACAGCTCGGTTGAGGATCACGAAACGCTCGCGCGGGAATTCGTCGCCCGCATCGCCGGTCATCTGCTGGCCGAAACTCGAGCCACTCTCGAACAGGGGCTGCCGGTAACCTTTGGTCCTCTGCAGCTGACCGACGAGTACATCGAGCATCGCGGCCGCAAATACGAGTGGGCCAATATCAAACGGCTGGAATTCCGCACCGGTTCCGCTCCGGGCAACGCACTGCAGTTGGTCGGCACCTTGCACGACGACGGCATGCTCAGCTCCATCGTTCAGAACATGGAGCAGGTGCCCAACGCGTGTGTCTTCGAGGAGCTAATCAAAGCCACCCACGTTTTTGCCCCAGCCGGCTAGAGCGACAGCGCAACCAGCGCCAGAACCAGCGACATGGCCGGCAGGATGAGCAGTGCCGTCTTCAGGCGCTTCGGATCGTCGCCGGCGATGCTGCCGATGATGGGTGAGCTCACCACCAGGCCGAACCAGCCCGCCGTGGTCGCGATGCCCGTAGCCGTGGCAGCCGTATCGGGGAAGCGCGCGTTCACCACAGAGAGCGCCGTCGGAAACACAGGCGCCATGGCGATACCGGCCAGAAACACCGTCACCCACGCCACCGTGTCGTTTTTCGATTGCAGCATGGCGTAAGTCATCACCGCCATCAGCACACCCGAGGCGAGCAGCACCCGCTCCGGCGATACGCTCGTCAGAATCGGCGAAACCGCCACGCGCCCGATCAGCAGCCCGAGCGCGAAGCCGAGCGAGAGAATCGTGAGAGCTTTGGTCTCCGGCACGCCTTGCGCCATCAGGTGGCGAACCAGCCAGTTCCACACGCCGACTTCGCACGCCACGTAAACGAACAACATCAGCGCCAGGCCGAGCAGCGCCGGCTTGCCCAACAGGTCGGTGACGAGCGAAGCCTGAAAGGCCACCTTGCCTTCGGCTTGAGGCATCGCCGTCAGCGAATGAATCACAAACGTGATGGCCGCGAGCGATCCGGCGAAAATCAGCAGCCGCCCCGATTGGTTGTTGAACACACGCGCGGCAATCAACGGGGTCACCAGTCCGCCCAGGCCGAAGAACAGGTTGAGCAGGTTGAACACGCCGCCCGTCGTCAGGTCGCCCAGGTGGATGAACGGCGGCAGCGTGTTCGCGCCCGTCACAATCGCGCCTCCGCCGCAGCCCAGCATGAACATCAACCCCGCGATGCTGCCGTAGCCCTTGGCCGTCTTTAACCCGAACAGCGCCAGCGCAATCAGTCCCAGGCCGAGCAGCAGGCCGACCTTCTTGCCCTGCGTGTCCATCAGCGGACCGACAAAGAAACCGCCGATCATCAGCCCGACAGCCTGCGCCATCGCGATGTTCCCGTTCTGCTTCGGCGATAAGTTAAAGCGTTTCGAGAGGTCGGGGAGAATGGTCCCCAGCATGGCGGCAATAATGCCGTAAACGAAAATCGCGGCGACTGCGGCTAGGATCAACATGGACTGACGATCTTATCAGAACTGCCGCCGCCCTGTGCAAGCCCGCCCGCTACATCAGAATCCGCTTCAAAATTTCGCGCACGTAATTCTGCGTCTCGCTAATACCCGGAACACCGCCCGCCTGGTCCACCGTGCCCGGACCCGCGTTGTACGCCGCCAGCGTCAGCGCCACGTCACCTTTGTAACGCTCCAGCAATTGTTTGAGGAACCGCGTGCCCGCCGCGACGTTCTGCTCCGGGTCGAACGGGTCCTTCACGCCAAACTGCTCCGCCGTCGCCGGCATCAGTTGCATCAGCCCTTGCGCCCCCGCCACCGACACCGCGCACGGGCGAAAACCGCTCTCCCGCTGCATCACTTCCCGCACCAGTTCCGGCTTTAGGCTTTCCTTCTCCGCGGCTTTCGCGATCAGTTCCTCAACCCGCGTCTTGGGCAGTGGATCGCAATTCGCCGGCAGCATCGCGACGGACTTCGGCCACGGCACCGTGAAAAACGCCGGCGACGATGATTGCGGCGGCGCCGCCACGGCCGAAGCCATTTGCGTTCTCACCGAAACGCGCTGCTTCTCGAGCGAAGCCTCCATCGCCGACCTGACCGCGTCCGCCTGCTGAGCCACGGCTGAAATCCCCAGTAGCCAAACAAAACCATGACGCAAGAAACCACGACGCAAAAAACAATGCCGCACACCCCTCTATCGGCCCGCGCTTCCAGGTGGTCCACGGGATAGTACTTGATTTTTGCGTCAATCAAACGTATGATTGAAACGAACGTATGATTGATACGAAGTCCCGGATCCTCGATGCGGCCGAACGCCTCTTCGCCGAGCATGGTCCGGACGTCTCCCTCCGCAGCATCACCGCTCAGGCCGGAGTCAACCTCGCCGCCGTCAACTATCATTTCCAATCCAAGGACGCGCTCTTCGAAGCCCTTCTCGAGCGCCGCTTCGAGCCCATTAACCAGGCCCGCCTCCGCGCCCTCAACGAACTTGAGCTCGAATGCCCTTCCGGTCCCCTGCCCCTCGAACGCGTGCTCGACGCGTTCCTCGGCCCCATTCTCGATTTCGCCGGGCAGGACCCCGATCACTATCGCCCCCTGATGGGCCGCATGTTCTCAATGCCCGACGAGTACGCGCGCCTGCTGTTTGAGCGCCACATCGCGCCAGTCATGGCGCGCTTTCGCATCGCCTTCGCCCGCGCCCTGCCCGGTCTGCGCGACCCGGACCTCACCTGGCGCATGATCTTCTGCGTCGGCGTCATGGTTCAGCCCATGGTTGTTTCAAAAGTCCTCCCGGTAGTCGGTCTGCGTCTAAAGGATTCGGCTTTGCGCGAGCACGTGCTGCGGTTTGCCGCGGCGGGCATGCGCGCAGCCGCACTTGAAGGAGATTCCGCATGAAATTGCCCCTCGGCCTAATGTTCGCGGCCGCGGCGCTGTTGGCCGCCGAGCCCCTGCCCCTCAGCCTCAAGCGTGCCGTTGAAATCGCCACCGCGCCCGACGGCAACGCGCGCGTCCAGATCGCCGGCGAGCTCATCCGGCAGTCAGCCGCCCGCGAAAATCAGGCCCGAGGCGCCCTGCTCCCGAATTTCGATTCGAGCTTCAACTGGTCGAGCAACACCCGCAACCTGAAAGCCTTCGGCATCGACTTCTCGAGTTTCCCGGCCTTTCCCGGCTTCCGCTTCCCGGCGCTCGCCGGACCTTTCGACGTCATCGACGCCCGCGTCTCGGGCTCGCAAAGCATCTTCGATTTCTCCTCGATTCGCCGCTACCAGGCCTCGAAAGTCGCGGTCGAAGCGACCCGGGCTGAAGCGCAAGGCACCCGCGACCAGGTAGCCGAGCAGACCGCCCGCGCCTACCTCGCCGCCCTGCGCTCCGACGCCGCCGCCGAAACCGCCCAGGCCAACGTCACGCTCTCCGAAGCCCTCGTCAAGCTCGCCGAAAATCAGAAAAACGCCGGCACCGGCACCGGCATTGAGGTCACCCGCGCGCAGGTCCAACTCGCTAACGACCGGCAGCGCCTCACTGTCGCGCTCAACGACCGCGACCGCGCCCACCTGCAGCTCATGCGCGTCATCGGCCTCAAACTCGACGGCGAGGTCGCGCTCACCGACAAACTCGCCTACCGTCCCGCCGACCAGGTCCCTTATGAGACCGCTTTCAAAACGGCGCTCGAATCCCGGCCCGAACTCCGCGCCCAGGAACAGCGCGAAAAAGGCGCGTCGCTCAGCTACAGCGCCACGAAATGGGAGCGCCTGCCGTCTGCCGGCTTCTTCGGCGATTACGGATCGACGGGTACCGGCTTCGACAGCGCCCTTCCCACCCGCACCTACGGCATCGCCCTGCGCGTGCCGCTATTCGACGGCGGACGCCGCGATGCACGCCGCGCCGAAGCCGCTTCGCAACTGCGCGCCGAAGGCATCCGCACCCGCGATCTACGCCAACAGATCGAACTCGACATCCGCCTTTCGCAGGACGCTCTGCGCTCAGCCGACGCACAGGTGGCCGCCGCCAGGGAAGGACTCGAACTCGCCGGGCGCGAACTCGAACAGGCCCGCCGCCGATACGAAGCCGGCGTTGCCAACAGCATTGAAGTCACCGACGCGCAAACGCGCCTGCAGCGCGCGCGCGACAACCAGATTGCGGCGCTTGCCGCACACAACTCGGCCCGCATCGATTTCAGCGTGGCCGAAGGCCGAATCCAGCAGTTGGTGGACAATTTCTGAGGCGGAGTTTCAATATGAAAAAGATCATCCCGGTTGTACTCATCCTTGCCCTTGCGGGCCTGAGCTACGCGCTGTGGTTCCATCGCTCCACCAACGCGGACGGGCGCATTCGATTCTCCGGCAACATGGAGCTAACCCAGGTGGACATCTCTTTTAAGGTCGCCGGCAAGCTTGTCGAACTCGCCGTGAAAGAAGGCGACCATGTCAAAAAAGGCCAGTTGATTGCCCGCATCGACCCGGCCCAGACCCTGCGCCAGAAGCAGGTGAACGAGGCCGGCGTGCAATCCGCCTCCACCGTCGCCGAACAGATGTCCACCGCCATCGCCTGGCAAAAAGCCACGCTCGAAGGCGACCTCGAACTGCGCCGCGCCGAGTTGAACCAGGCTCAAGCCGTGCTCAACAATCTGCTCGCCGGTTCGCGCCCGCAGGAGATTCAGCAGGCCGAAGCCTCGCTCGCCGACGCTCGCGCTCAGTACGCCCAGGCCCAGCAGGATTGGGATCGGGCCCAGCGCCTCTACAAGAACGACGACATCTCCACCGCTCAGCGCGACCAGGCGCAGACGCGCTTCAACAGCACCGCGGAAGTGGTCCGGCAGGCCGAAAATCGCCTGTCTCTTGTGAAGGAAGGGCCGCGCCCGCAGGAAATCGAAGCCGCTCGCGCCTCCGTGGCGCGCGCCCAGGCTGCGCTTAAGCTGAGCGAAGCCAACCGTCTCGAGATCCGCCGCAAGGAAGAGGAACTCGCCACCCGCCGCGCCGAAGTGGACCGCGCCCGCGCCCAGTTGGGCGTCACCGAGACGCAACTCGACGACACCGCCGTCTACTCGCCGATCGACGGCGTGGTGATGGTGAAATCGGCCGAAATCGGCGAGGTGCTCGCCGCCGGCGCCACCGTCGCCACCATCGGCGACATCGAACACCCCTGGCTCCGCGGCTATGTCAAGGAAACCGACCTTGGCCGCGTCAAGCTCGGCCAGAAAGTGCTCCTCACCACCGACAGTTACCGCGACAAGTCCTATTCCGGCCGCGTCTCGTTCATCGCGAGCGAAGCCGAGTTTACGCCCAAGCAGATTCAGACCACCGAAGAGCGCGTGAAGCTTGTCTATCGCATCAAAGTGGACGTCGACAACCCGCAGCAGGACTTGAAGTCGAACATGCCGGTCGACGCCGTGGTGGAGATGTAGCCGAAGCACTTCCCGAAACCCCATGCCGGATTCGATCATCAACGTCCGCAACCTACGCCGCCGGTTCGGCGACCTCGCCGCTGTCGACGGGATCGACCTCGAAATTCGCAAAGGCGAAATCTTCGGCCTCGTCGGGCCCGACGGCGCCGGAAAAACCACCACCCTCCGCCTGATTTGCGGGCTGATGACGCCTACCGAAGGTGTCATCCTCATCGACGGTCACAGCATCTACCTCGAGCACGATGCCGTGAAGGACAAAATCGGCTACATGGCGCAGCGCTTCGGGCTCTATCAGGACCTCACCGTCGAAGAGAACCTCGACTTTTACGGCGACCTGTTCAACGTCACCGGCGCGGAACGCGAGCAGCTCAAAACCCAACTGCTCAAGATGACCCGCATGGAGCCCTTCCGCCAGCGCCCCGCCGGCAAGCTCTCCGGCGGCATGAAGCAGAAGCTCGCCCTCATGTGCACTCTGCTGCATCACCCGACCATCCTGTTTCTCGACGAACCCACCAACGGTGTCGACCCCGTCTCCCGCCGCGACTTCTGGACCATCCTCTACGACCTGGTGAACAAAGGCCTCACCGTCTTCGTCACCACCGCCTATCTCGACGAAGCCGAACGCTGCGACCGCGTCGCGCTGATGCACCGCGGCAAGCTCATCCGCTGCGACACCCCGGCCGCGCTCAAGACCTCGGTTGAGGAAGCCTGCTACGAAGCCGCCCCTGCCGATGCCCACGCCGCCCGTCAGGCGCTCGAACCCATTCCCGGCGTGCTCAGCGTTGAACCCGCCGGCACCGTCATCCACGTCTTTGCTTCGCGCGAAGTTCCCAAAAGCGATCTCGAGCGCGCCGCCGGCGCCGAGTTTCAGGAAATCGCCCCGTCGCTTGAAGACGTCTTCATCGCCGTCATCCGCAAACAGGAGCAGCTCAATGCCGCGGCCTAAGGACATCTCGCGCCCCGCCCCCGAAATCGCCGTGCTCACGCGGAGCCTGGTCAAGACCTTCGGCAAATTCGTAGCCGTCGACCACGTGAACCTCGAGGTGAAAAAGGGCGAGATCTTCGGCTTCCTCGGGCCCAACGGCGCGGGCAAGTCCACCACCATCCGCATCCTCTGCGGGCTGCTCGAGCCCACCTCCGGAGACGCTTTTGTCGCCGGCTTCGACGTCGCCACCGAAAGCGAAAAAATCAAGAGCAACATCGGCTACATGTCGCAGAAATTCTCCCTTTACGACGACCTCACCGTCGAAGAGAACCTCGACTTTTTCAGCGGCATCTACGGCGTTCCCCGCGAGCAGCGCGAAGCGCGCAAATCGTTCGTCCTCGAAATGGCCGGCATCGGCGAGAAGCGCTCCACCATGACGCGCCTGCTCGCCGGCGGCTGGAAACAGCGCCTCGCCCTCGGCTGCGCCATCCTCCACGAACCGCCCATCCTGTTTCTTGACGAGCCCACCTCGGGCGTCGACCCCATCGCCCGCCGCCGTTTTTGGGAGCTCATTTACCGGCTCTCGGCCCAGGGACACACCATCTTCGTCTCCACTCACTACATGGACGAAGCCGAGTACTGCCACCGCCTCGCGCTCATGTACCGCGGAAAGGTGATTGCTCTCGGCACCCCGGCGGAACTCAAAACCGAAATCCGTTCCGCGGACCTGCCCAAGCCCACCATGAGCGACGTCTTCATCCGGAAGATCGAAGCCGAAGAGGAGGAAGCCGCATGAGCTTCCGCCGCCTCCGCGCCGTCACCCGCAAGGAATTGCTTCACATCGCCCGCGACCCGCGCAGCCTCGCTCTCGCCTTCGCGCTGCCGCTGTTGATGCTCATCCTGTTCGGCTACGCTCTCAGCCTCGACGTCGACCGCATCCCCACCATCATCTACGACCGCGACCAGACGCCCCAAAGCCGCGACCTCATTCGACAGTTCGCCGGATCGCGCTACTTCGACGTCGTCGGCTACGCCGCTTCCACCGCCATGCTCGACGATGCCATCGACCGATCCCGCGCCCTGCTCGCGATTCAAATCCCCGAGCAGTTCGGCAGGCGCCTCAGCGAGGGGCACGAATCGACCGTGCAGCTCATTCTCGACGGCAGCGACTCCAACACCGCCTCGGTGGCGCTCGGTTATACCGACGCGCTGATTCAAACCTACGACCTTCGCCTGCGCAGTGACACCCAGATTCGCAAGGGCGCGGGCGAACTCAAAAATGCGGTCGACCTGCGCACCCGTTTCTGGTACAACGCCAACCTCAAGAGCAAAAATTACATCGTTCCCGGCCTAATCGCCGTCATCCTGATGATCATCGCCGCGCTGCTCACCTCGCTCACCATCGCCCGCGAGTGGGAAACCGGAACCATGGAGCAGTTGCTCTCAACGCCCGTCCGCTCCGCCGAACTCGTGCTCGGCAAGCTTGCGGCGTACTTCGCGCTCGGTATGACCGACATCCTCGTCTGCCTGGTGGTGAGCGTCGGCGTCTTCGATGTGCCGCTGCGCGGCAACCTCCTGCTGCTGTTTCTGTCCTGCTCCATCTTCCTGTTCGGCGCGCTGTGCTGGGGCATCATGATTTCGGCCTCCACGCGGTCGCAGTTGATGGCCTATCAGCTCGGCATTCTTTCAAGCTTTCTGCCTTCGTTCCTGCTGTCCGGCTTCATCTACTCGATTCAGAACATGCCGGTTCCCATTCAGATCTTCACCTACGCTGTTCCGGCGCGCTACTTCATCGTGGTGCTGCGGGGGCTGTTTCTCAAGGGCGTCGGAGCGGGCGTCCTGCTGGTGGAACTCGGCTTTCTCACCATCTATGCAGCCGTGGTTTTCCTGATTGCGAACCGGAAAGTTGGGGAGAAGATCGCATGATCCAACGCATCAAAGTCATCGTCCGCAAGGAACTGATTCAGGCGCTGCGCGAGCCGCGGATGCGCGGCATGCTGATCCTTCCGCCCATCATCCAGCTCGTTATTTTCGGCTTTGCCGCCAACCTCGACGTCGATCAGGCGCGCCTGGCGTGGATGGATTTCGACCGCACTCCCCAAAGCCGCGAATTCCTGAGCCGCCTCTCCGGTTCCGGGCGTTTCCAGGTCGTCGCCACGCCCGGCAACGACCATGACATGCAGGGTTTGATGGATCACGGCGACGTGGACGCCGTCGTCAAGGTGATGCCCGGTTTCGCGCGCGACACCCTGCGCGGCAAGCCCGGCGAGGTGCAGGTGCTCGTCGACGGCACCAACTCCAACACCGCTGCCATCGTTTCTTCCTACGCCAGCCAAAGCGCCGCCGCCTTTGCCCGCGAAACAATGCAGGAGCAGCAGCGCGAAAAACTGATCGGGCGGACCTCGGCTTCCGGCGGTCCCGTCGGCGCGCGCATCCCACGCGTCACCGCCCAAACCCGCGTCTGGTTTAACCCCGATTTGAAAAGCCGCAACTATTTCGTCCCCGGCGTTGTGGTGAACGTCATCCTGCTCGTGACCTTGTCGCTCACCTCCATGGCCATCGTCCGCGAAAAGGAGATCGGCACCATGGAGCAGTTGCTGGTGACGCCCATCCGCGCCGGCGAACTCATGCTCGGAAAGTGCCTGCCGTTTGTCGCCATCGGCCTGTTTGACGCCGCCCTTGCCGTGGGCGTCGCCATTTTCCTGTTTCACGTTCCATTCCGCGGCAGCCTGTTGACGCTGCTGTTCGTGAGCGTGCTCTTCCTGCTCACCACGCTTGGATCCGGACTGTTCATTTCCACCGTCTCGCGCACCCAGCAGCAGGCGATGATGTCGACTTTCCTGTTTTTTCAGCCCGCGTTCATGCTGAGCGGATTCTCGTTCCCCATTCGGAACATGCCGGACGGCATCCGCTGGATGACTTATCTGAACCCGGTCCGCTACTTCCTCGAAATCATTCGCGGCATTTTTCTCAAGGGATCGGGCTTTGCCGTCCTCTGGCCGCAGATGCTGGCCCTGGCCGCCATCGGCCTCACCATTCTCACGGTGAGCACCCTGCGCTTCCATAAGAAGCTCGAATAACCTCTACGGCTCGAGTTTGAGGCTGACTCGATCGATGCGGACAGAGCCCTCGAGGCGCGGCGTGCCCGGCTCCCGCGCATAAACGAGCGACAGGCGCGAGGGCGCCGCCCGGGGCGCGACGAACGTCCACTCCCCGGCTCCGCCGCGCGACAGCGAAGGCGATGCCGCGCCGCCCAGCTTCCAATGCAGCCCCCTTGCGTCGCGCGCGCTCTCGAGCGTGTACTCGGTGCGCAGCGTGTACCGGCGCCCGGCCTCGAGCACCACCGGCTGCCACAGCAGTTCCCAATCGTTCACACGCCCTGTGAATTCGATGCGGTGGCCGGTTACGAGAGCCTCCGGATTCCACACCACCCTCCAGTCGAACCCCGCTCCGAGCGTCGGCGCGAGCTCGCCGTTCACGAGCGACTCGCCCTGCCCGGGCCGGATCTTCGAGCCTGCAAACGGCAGCCCGTTCCAGGCCGCCACCGCATCCTCCGTCAGGCCGCGCGCGAGCAATTGGTCCACATAGCCGAGCAGCAGTCCGCGGTCGCGTGGGTCGCCGCGGGCAGCCAGGCGCGCCACGACTTGAGCCGCCACCGCCGGACGGTCGCTCTGGCCGGCGGCCCGAATCCAGGCGCGCTCGGCCTCGGGCCGCGCCGGAACGGCTCGCGACGCCGTCCGTGTGCCCTCCGGGTCCACGCGGCGGCAGAGGTCGTAGAGCGGAGCCAGGTCGCCGCTGCCGGTTTGGGCAGCCCGCGCCGCCCAGGTCCAGAACTCATCCTCGCGCCCGCGGCGGAAATAGAAATTCGCCAGCGTCCAGCGGGTGAGATACATGCGATCGTGGCGGTAGGCTTCGAGGTACAGGGTCTCGGCCCGGTCGAATCGCCCGGCCATCTCCTCGGCAAACGCCAGGTCCAGGCGCGCTTCGGTGAGATACGGGTTGCGAGCCAGTGCCGAGCGCTGTTGCTCGAGCGACGGAGCCGCTTCGCGCGCCGGCCGCCGCGCCACCCCGACCGACAGCGCCAGGCATCCGGCGCACACGCCCAACAGCAGCAACGGAACCAGCCGCGCCGTCATTCTTCCYCCCGCCTCACCAGCACCGCCGTTCCCGCCCCAAGCCCGTTCCCACCGTGGAAATCGGTGACATACCAGCTCACCTCGGCCGTGTTCGCCGTCAACCTCCGCAGTTTCAACTCGCCCCTCTCGCCCCGCGATGCCGACCACGGCAGGACGGCTTCGCCGGCCCCCACCCGGCCTTCGAAATCAAACGATACTTCGGGCGCAATCGGGCGGTCCGTGATGCGGTAGCGCGCCCGGTAGAACCCCCGCAACGTGCCTCCCTGTTCGGTCACCCGCATCTCGATGTATTCGGGCGGATACAAGCCCGGTTCGGGCGCGCCTTTGCGGCGCACATAAAGCCATGCGCCGGACCAGCAGCCGGCCCCGCACTCCTCCACCCCAAGCGCTGCGGTTTCGTTGGGCGCCGTGCCCGAAACCCGCTCAGCCGGCGCCGGCGCCGGATCGGGCTTTTCCCCCTCGGCCCTGCTCCCCGCCGCGCCCGTCGCCGCCGCCGGAGCCGGCCGAAGCGCCTCGGGATGAACCGGGGGCGGAGCCGCGAGAAGACTCCCCGGCCGCGGCCGGTCCTGCTTTTGTCCGGTATTGTCAGACAGGATCGCGGCCGGTTTGCGATCCATATTTACGGAATAAGGCGACAGAATATGTTGATGATTTTCGAAAAATACTATAAGACTTCCGGCTGCAACGCCGATGACTAACCAGGGAAGGCTGAATCGTGACGTTTCTACCGACATTGCCGATGGCGCGCGGGGCGGGAGTTCGATCGACAGGTCGTATTGCCGCCGGGCTTCGGGGTCCTTTAAAACCTGGAGCATTTCGTTCAGCCGCCGCATTTGGACCTCTGCCAGTTCGCGGAGTTCCGGGTCGCGGTGAAGGTCGGGATGGAGCAGTCTGGTCAGGCGCTTGTAAGACTTGTGTATCTCATCAATTCCCGCATTTTGTTCGATTAATAGCTCCTGATAATGCGTCATAACGGCCTCATTTACCTTGAATTATATATCAGGTGTTGCTATTCTGAGCTGGAGATTTTTTTCTGACTATGTTGGACCGACTCTCAATTCGTTCGCTCCTGGCCCTCGTTGTGGTGCTTGCCATGAGCAACTGGCTGTTGGCTGCCTCCCCGGTGATCGGAGTGGCGATGGCTAAAGGAGGTTTCCGCGTCAATGATGCCGCGGTAACCGGAAACGCAACTTTATTCGATGGCTCTGTGGTCGAGACCGCCAAAGCCAGCTCGAACATTCGCCTGCAATCCGGCGCGACCCTGAACCTGGCCGCCAGTTCGCGCGGGCGCGTGTTTGAGCACCGCGCCGTGCTCGAACGCGGCGCCGGCGAAGTCTCCGGTGGCTACGTAATGGAGGCCTTGGGGCTGCGGGTCGAATCCGACGCTCCGGCGGCGACGGCCCGCCTGGCCGTAAGCCAAGGCAAACTCGAGGTAGCCGCCCTCACCGGCAGTTTCCGCGTCCTGAACAACGCCGGCTTCCTGGTCGGCAACGTCGGCGCGGGCCGCGCCCTTGCTTTTGAACCCCAGGCGGCCGGAGCGGCAGCGCCTAGCACGCTCACCGGCTGCCTCAGCAAAAGCGACGGCAAGTACTATCTCACCGACGACGCTTCGGGCGTCAAGGTGCAACTCACCGGCTCAAAACTCGAGAACGAAGCCGGAAACCGCGTGGAAGTGGTCGGTACGTCCATCGGCAGTGACCAGGTGCAGGTGAACACGCTGAAACGCCTGTCCCGTGGTTGTTCGGCCGCGGGCGCCGCCGCCGCTGCCGGGGGAGGCAAAGCCGCCGCAACCGGAGCCGCCACCGCCGGCAAAGCCGCCAGTATGGCTGCCGGAACCAAGGCGGTCATCGCCGGCGTGGTCGTGGCCGCGGCCGCCGGAACCGGTGCCGGCGTCTACCAGGCAACTCGCGACGAAACCCCTACGTCCAGCCGTTAAGCACACCTTGCCGGTTCGCTCACTCGAGTGAACCGGCAACACTCGCCTTTATTATTCAATCCCTTACGCGCGCCTGCTCAAGATTGGGTTCGTTTCGGAAATCAGCCCAGCCGGATTCGCCGCAGGTCGATCTTCTTGTCGTCGAAGACCCCCAGCCCTAGCTGACCGGCGATCTCGATGTGCTCCACCTGGCAGTTCAGAAAGTGGCTGTCCGAGTCCGGTTTCGAGAGCGCTACCGGCGCCATCCCTGCCTTGGCGCGTTGAGTGTCGATGGCCTGCCAGCCGGTCTTGTCGAGCGCCACCGGGTCCGTGGCGAAGTACATCGTCTTGTGCTCCCAGAAGTACTTCGGCCGGCCGCCCGGACCGCCATGCCACGACGCTTTCACCGCGTCGCAGATGTGCAGCACCGCCTTGTTGCGGATCACCGGCAGCGAAATAACCGAGGGGATGAACATTCCGCAGGCGTTCGACGACGGCGTCATGTGGCTGCGGTTCACGTTGTTCACCATGCCGTGCGACATATTCTTGAGCGCGATGGTGACGCCCGCCGACTGATGGTGCTTCAGCACCGGCAAATTGATGAACTTGTTGATGCGCTGCGTCACGATCTTTGACACGTGCGACCGCCGGAAGCGCGGGTCGTTGATATTCTCGCCCGGCTTCACCAGCGCCATTTCCATGAAGTGATCGCGGTCGTAACCGTCCATGTCCAACTGAATCTCGTCGTAGTCCGCCGACGGCGCATCCCAACGGACATCGGCGGGCAGCCACTTGTCGATACCGGAGGACGGGATCTCGGCGCGGTAGCGGCTGAACACGATGACGTCCCGATGAGGAACTCCCGCCGCGGCCAGCGAATCGAGGATCTCATTGAGCACGATGGCGTCGGAGGACAACTGCGGTCCACCCACCGGACTCACTTTAATGCCCACCACATCGCCCTTACCAAAAAGCATTCGCCACGCGTCGAGCCATCCGGGCGCGCCGGTCAACTCCGTCATGCCGCGGCGCAACATCTCGCGTACCGGTTCGGCCTGATACGCGTTCGACACGATGGAGCGTGGATGCTCCACGGCCACCACGCGGCCCGGCCATGGACCCGGCATCGCGAGCCGCGACTCCGGCTGCCGGCTTTGCGAGAGTGCGCGCGAGGCGGCGGCGGCCGAAAGCCAGCCTGCCATCCAGGCGCGGCGATTCATCCTGCTCATGGGGCAATCCTAGCGCATGCCCGGGCCGCCCGCTATTCCTTGTCGCGCGAGATGGCCGCGCAAACCGCGCCCGTGGCCCGGATGTAGTCCGCCGGCGAGAGCAGGATCTGTGTTCCGCGCACGCCCGCCGATACCGAGATGACGTCGCAGATTTCGGCGATTTCGTCGAGATAAACCGGGTAGCCGCGATTCTGCCCGATGGCCGTAACGCCGCCGCGAATCTGGCCGGTGAGCGGCTGCACTTCCTTGAGCGGAACCATCTCGACGCGCCGGTCGCCGGTGAGCCGGGCGAGAGCCTTGGCGTCCAACCCGGCGTTGCCCGGAATTACGGCCAGCGCCACGCCGTTGCGGTCGCCGCGGACGGCCAGCGTTTTGAAGACCTGCTCGGGCGGCAGGCCGACTTTCAAGGCCACGGTCTCGGCCGAAAGATCGTCGGGATCCACTTCGTACTCGCGCAGCTCGTAGTCGATGCCGAGCGAATCGAGCAGCCGCGCGGCGTTTGTCTTCACAGGGCGTTAGCGCTCGAGCAGCCAGCCGCAGGGCTCGTGCCGGCTCTCGCCGCCGTCGTTCACCGAGAACATCGGACCCCGCCGCTCGCCCTTGAACAGCGAAGCCGACGCGTAGGCGCCGTCCTTGCGCAGAGCGTAGAAAATGATGTCGAAGCTGAGGCGCGCCTTATCGTTGTCGAAGTTGCGCGCAATCCGCTTCAGCGCGTCGAGACAGGCTTCCTTCGGGTCGAGGCCGCGCCGCATGTTTTCGACGATCGTATGAGCGCCGGCGATGCGGATGTTCTCCTCGCCGCGCCCGGTGGACCCGGCGCCGCCCACCTCCTGGTCAACGTAGAGCCCGGCGCCGATGATGGGCGAATCGCCCACGCGCCCGGGAATCTTGTACGCCATCCCGCTCGTCGTGGTGACGCCCGACATTTCGCCCTTGCCGTTCAGCGCCAGGCAATTGATGGTCCCGGTGGGCGGGTGCAGCGCCTTCTCCCAGGCCCAGGCGAGCGTCGCTTCCGCCTCGTTGGGAAAGGCGCGCTTCAGCCGGTCGAGCGGCGCCGCATCGGCTTTCTTGTTCCTGGGGGGAGCGTCGGTGCCGTCGGTCCAGAAGTTGACGCCCGACGGGTAGCGCAGCCCCTGTTTCCAAACCATCCACGCCAGGCGAGCCTTCTCGGTGAGCAGGTTCTCTTCCTTGTAGCCCCAGGCTTTGGCGAAGCGCGTGGCGCCCTCGCCCACCAGCATGACGTGGTCCGACTGCTCCATCACCAGTTTCGCGATGTTCGACGGAGTCTTGATGCCGCGAATCGCCGCCACCGAACCGGCGCGCCGCGTGGGACCGTGCATGACGCTCGCATCCAGTTCCACCACGCCTTCCTCATTCGGCAAGCCGCCATAGCCCACCGACGTTTCTTCGGGATCGAGTTCGACGATGTTGACGCCCGCCACTACCGCATCGAGCGTGTCCGAGCCGCCCTTGATCATGTCCATTGCCTTGGCGCACGCTCTCAGGCCATTGGCGCTCGCGATGACGATGTTCTTCGGTTTTGCGGAGGTTTGCGCCTGCGCCCCGGCCATCGCCGCGGTCGAGGCGATCCACTGCCGTCTGCTGAGCATATTGACACTATAGCCGAGTTCCCGTGCCGCCTCGATTGCCTGGAACCCCGGTCCGCGGGAATAGCTCGGCGGCCTGCGGCAGCGCGGCTCCCCTCTGGTTTCAGCCGGCTTTTAATCGGGAAACTGCACGGTCCGCGCCATTTGGCGGAACAACGGCTCGAATGAACCCGCCTGCGAAGAGGGTGCGGCGAGCGCCATGTTCCACAGCAGGTTGTCGCGGGCCACGGTGTAGAAGTACACCACCTGATTCTGGCCGTCGGAGGTCTTCGTGGTCAGCCGCGTCAGCATGGCGGGCTTGCCGCCCACCTGCGTCTGCGTCGGATTCTCCATCTGCATCGACGGGTCGCCCTTTTTGATGGAATCGAGCAGTTCGCGGGTGGCCGCTTGCAGGTTCACCGTGCTCTTGCTCGCGGGGCGATAGTAGTCGATCATGCCGCCGGCGATCAGTTCCACGCCGCCCTGTTGATTCTGCTTGGCGCCGTTCTGCGGAACCATGTACAACGTGCCGCCGGACTGCGCCGCGCCCGCCTGCCAGTCACCCGGGTAACCGATGGCGAAGCCGGTGGCCTGCAGGTCCTTGAACCCGTCCGGAAGGCCGGTCCGCGCCTGCGCTCCTTCTTTCGGCGAGAGCAGCGCGCCGGGTTGCGGCTTGGGCTTGGGAATGGAGGCGGCAATGCGCTTCACGCGGTCAAACTGGCCGCTGTCGGCGGTGTAGGCTTTCTTGGGATAGAACGTCGCGTCCTCGGATACGTACTGAAAACGATTGCCCGGCGCGGGGTGCGAGGACAGCCATTTCTCGAGCCCCTTGGGTTGAGCCGCCGAGCCCATCTGCTGTTCAAGCGTGTGGAAGAAATTCGCCAGGTCGATCGGGTTGTACCCCGCCGAGGCCATCATGCGCGCGCCGTTCAGGTCCGCGTCGCGTTCGTGTTCGCGCGAAAACTTCATCAGCACCGAGTTGGTGGCCAGTCCGCCGCCCATCTGCACGGCCTGGCACAGCATTCCGCATTGCCCGCCGCCCACCATTCCGGCGGCTGCTCCGATCAATCCGCCGATCATCGACCACGTCTGAGCCTTGGACATCTGCGCCACGCCGTGACGCAGCGCCACGTGCGACATCTCGTGCGCGAGCACGCCCGCCACCTGCCCTTCGTCCGCTGCCGCGCGGATCAGCCCCGTGTGCACGAACATCGGACCCCCGGGCAGCGCGAACGCGTTGATCGACTCGTCGTTGATCAGCTTGAAGTAATAGGGATAGGCGTTGGCCTGCGGCTGCCTGGCCAGCGATTGGCCGATCTGGTTGAGCCAGCTTTCGATTTCCGGATTCTGGATCACTTCCATGGTCCGCTCCACTTCAGCCGCCGATTCCTTGCCCAACTGGATTTCCTGGTCGCGGGTAATCGAGGTCTTCTGGACCTTGACTTCCTGCTGTTTGGCCGGTTTTTTCTGGGCAAATGCGGGCACCGACAAGGGCGCCACCAACAAAATTGCAAGCAGTCTCCGCATGCAAGTTAGCTTAGCGGAAAATGGAAATGGTGGCCAAAAGGAACCTACTGTTACTCGGCTTGTTGTTGGTGAACGCAACCCTTCGCGCGGAACTGTTGATCGCCGCCGCAAGCGATCTGGCTCCAGTCGAGGATGCGTTGCGGAAAGCCTACGGCGCGCCGGTGCGCTTCTCGTTTGGATCTTCGGGCGCGCTGCTGCGGCAGATCGAAAACGGCGCTCCGTTCGACGTGTTTCTCTCGGCCAACGAGCAGTATGTCAAAGACGGCGTGGCGGGAGGCTCGCTGGCCGGTCCGCCGCGCGCTTATGCCATTGGGCGGCTCGCCTTGTGGTCGAAATCGGGCGGCGTGCGCGGGCTCGAACAATTGCGCGACAAACAAGTGCTCCACATCGCGATCGCCAACCCCGCCTATGCTCCTTACGGCGCGGCAGCGCGCCAGTTGCTCGAACGGGCGGGATTGTGGGATGCGCTACGGCCAAAACTGGTTTTTGGCGAGAATATCCGCCAGACGCTCCAATATGCCGAGAGCGGCAACGCCGACGCCGCGCTGGTTTCGTGGTCGCTTGTGAAAGACAGCGGCGGAATCATGCTGCCGGGCGCGGTGGTCGAGCAGTTTGCCGCCGTCGTCAGGCAGAGCGGTAACCGGGAGGAAGCCCGCCGCTTTCTCGACTGGCTCACCGGACCCCCCGGACAAGCCGTGCTGAAGGCTCACGGCTGGTTTTCGCCAGTCCAATGAGCGCGCATTGCCTCAGGGTTCCAGAAGACCTCAGTGTGAGCGTTCGGACGTGCCCGGACCCTCCGCCTTGGCCCGTGCGTTTTCGGCCGGCGAGGGCGCGGTGACTTCGACTAACAGCACTTCCCCGTAGCGCTCGGCGAGAAAGTGAAAGCGGTCCGGGGCGTCCCAATGCGGGCGCGCATTGGCCGCCACGCCTTCGTAATACGCTGTGTCGCGATTTTCCACGCGCAGCGATATCAGCGACGGACCCTGGGCCCGCATGTCCACCTGGAAGCGCGGTACGCTCTCTCCGAAGTCCACGGGTTCCGCGCCGGCACCGGGCACTGCCCGAGCCTGGCGCAGGTCGCGCGAGACGGCGAACCGGTTGCCGTCCACGTACTGTTCCACCTGCCCGGCTGCCAGGTCGAGGACCGAGAAGCGCAGCACCGAGGGGAAGCGTTCAAGAACGCCCGCCCGGCGCCCGTCGTCGCTGAACCAGGGCCTGGCTTCGAGTTTGCCTTGAACGGGAAACTGAACGGCGGAGTCCGGGAGAATTACGGTGACGACGCGGGGCGAGCCGGTTACAAAGGCCCAGGCGCGCCCATCGGCGCTGAATACGATGCCGGTGGCGGTGTCGGCCAACGCGAACGGCCCCTCCTCGCCCGGTCCGTTCACCGCAAACCAGCCGTTGGCGCGGCGAATCATGTAGGCGACCCGCTTGCCGTCCGGCGAAAACGCGAGCCCGCCGATCTCGGCGCCCGAAACGGCTTCACGGCCGTCCAGCATCAGAGCGTCCCGCCCGCGGGAATGCGCGATAAAGGCCACGCGCTTGCCATCCGGGCTGAAGCGCACCTCGCGAATCGTGTCGAATATTGCGCCGGGCTTGCCGTCGACGGTCAGCCGCTCGCCGCCCGGCAGCTTTTCGACCGAATAGAAGTGCCTGCCGTCCGGCGATTCAATAAAGGCCTCGGTCGCCCGCCCGATCCGGGTTTCGCGGATCTCGCCATCCCAGGGCGCGAGCGGCGGCTCGTCGAGCGCGAGCAGCAGCAGGCGGTCGCCTTCGGTTTTCAAGGACTTGCCCGCTTTGGCGGCGGCGATCATGGCCGGCAGCGCCGCTGCCAGCGCGTCGGTTTGGCGCAGCGCGGCTGCGAGCGCATCGGGATTCTTCCGCCGGAGCAGCCAGCCGGTTTTGAGGACTTCGCCGCCTGCTTCAGCCGGAGCCCCGGCGCTGAGCGGAAAGGCAAATCGCGCCAGCCCCGTCTCAGCCCGCTGCCAATCGCGCGGATTAGCCGCCAGGAGCGCCGCGATGTGGTGGACCGTCAACTCCCCGAGCGCGTTGGCGAGCACGAGATTCGAATAGCCGCGCGCCGCGCCCAGCCGCTCGGCAATGACGGCGTAGGCTTCGAGCCGCGCTTCGAGCGGCGTCTCGCCGGCCGATTCCTCCCAACGGATGCGCTCATGCAGCGCGAGCGCGAGCGGAGCGGGAACGGCGTGCAACTCCGGCCACGAATGCTCGTTCATCGCCCGCGCGAGTTCCTCGAGCGGCTTGTCGCGGACCGTCTGTGTCCAGCCCCCGGTTGGCTGCGCGCCGGCAGCCGCCATTACACCTACAGCGATACCCAGAAAACGCCACAACACGCGCGAATAATCGGCGGTTTCGCGTTCAGAGTATAGGCGGACTGAAGCTCAAGCCGTTTTCAGCCGATAAGATACTCATGGACCGCCGCCGAGAGCCTCGTGTCGCCAAACAGCAAACCGTTATCCTGACAGCGGTTTCGGCGCCGGGCGCCGCGCCGGTGCGTGCCGCAATGGCCGACCTGTCGGGGCGCGGCATGAAGCTGTCGGTCCGCTCCGCCCTGCCGGAGCACTCCTCGGTCAGGGTGCAAAGCGGAGACTGCACCTATTTCGGGCGAGTCGCCTATTGCCGTCCGGCCGAAGACGGCTGGCATGTCGGCGTTGAGATCACGGAATGCTTCACCAGTTCCGGCGCGGCCCGGTCCGAGCTGATTTCTTCCTAACTCAGGAAGCCGGGGCGCTGAAGGCTTCGCGGCCCGAAGCCCGCCAGAAAGCCCAGAGCGCTACGGCGCAGAACAGCGCGGGTGTGGCGATGGCGGACCACTCGTACCAGCGCGTCAAATCCTGCGGACCGGGAACGCGCAGCATCAGGTTGGCGGTCATCACGGCCACTACGCTCCCGAGCAGTCCCATGCGCAGCAGCATGAGCATGAGAACGGCGAAAACCAGCGAGTAAAGCGCCACGATGAACCAGCCGCCTTCGCGCCACACCTCGCCTTCCAGTGCGGTGAGCAGCAGCGCGGCGATACCGGCGGCAACCCAGTCGCTCCGGCCGAGCAGGCGCAGGCCGAACAGCGCGAAAATCATCGCCAGGCCTCCCAGTGTCGCCTCTACGCCGATCGTAAGGATGTCGCTCAGCCAGCGAAGCGCGGTCAAGCCGGCATTGGCATCAGCGAACTGCGCCACGTCTCCCCGCAAACTCGCCCCGAAACCCATGGCCAGGAACATGTAGCTGACGCCGATTCCCGCCGCCATACCGTACAGAATATGCGCGCCCACTTGAGGATCACGCCAGTTTCCGGTGATCAGGCGCGTCCAGGTGACCAGAGCGTGAGGCCAGCGGGCGCGCACCGCCGGTTCGAGCGCAATGTAGACGGCCCAGGCGAAAACGGCCGTGGCGACCCACGAGGCCCCAACGCTCGATACCGCCGAGCCCATCGCCGTGTCGGGAACCCAATGCACCCGGCACATCCAGGCGGCCGCTGCCAGCACGAAAATCAGCAGCGCCAGGCGCGTGGCGCTCCGCTGGTCGCCGCGCCCGGTGCGCAGGTTGCGTGCCGCAAGCAGCGCTGAGAACACCATCAGAATGAGATACGACGTTCCCGTACCCAGGCCGAAAACCCAATCGCGCAGGGAAGTGGAGCGGTTTTCGGGCATACGGCCCGGCACCGTCCAAGGCCAGAGGGTCTGCACTTCGGTGATGCGCCCGTGCCACGCCGACGCCTGCACGAGCACGTCAACGTCGAGTTGAGGATGATGGGTTTTCCAGGCCTTCTGCCAATCGGTGGCGTAGAGCGGGGCGAACTTCGGCATGGCGGGCTCCCAATGTGCGAGGTCGAATCCGGTGGCGCGGGCGAGCGGCTGAACGTCGATGTCGGCGGTGGGCGGAGCCGAGTCCTGTTGATCCGGCACGGCCAGGAAGCGGCGCAGTTGGCCGTTCGAGTTCAGGCGGGCCTCGATCATGCCGGATACGATCGGCGCCGGCCGTTCATAATTCAACTCGACGTCGTGCGCCGCGATGAGCGGCACGGGGCTTTCGCGGTAGCCGAGTTGCATCGGCGGCTCCACGGCCAACCGGGCTCGCAGATTCTCGCGGCCGCCGCCTGAGTGTTGGCGCGCCTCGGTCAGCAGGCGAGTGATCCATTCCATCTGATAATGGCTGTCCGCCGGACGAGCCGTGTAGCCGAACGAGGCGGCGATCTCTCGCGCCTTTTGTGCCAGCGCAGGCGGCGGGATATCCATCGGCGTGACGCTGTGCAGCTCCGCATAGTGGCGTATCACGGGAACGAGCGCGAGCAGCGCCATCACGCCCGCGGCCAGCGGCAGCGCTTTTTTGAGCGGGAGGCTGCCGGTTGCGCCGGATGCGGCCACCATCTCGGGAGAAGGCGTTTCTCCGGCCGCCAGCGCCGCCGCGAGCGGGTCGCCGCCCGGCAACGACATGGCCACCGATAGCGCCGTCTGCGGACGCCGAGCCGGAACGGGATCGAGACAGCGGCGGATGATTTTTTCAACCGAGGGGTCGATATCGGCCGCTACCGAGCTCATGCTCGACAGTTCGGCGCGATCCTGCAGCCGGATCAGATCTTCGAGCGACTTCGCCTCATAGGCGCGCTTGCCCGTGAACATTTGATAGAGCACCAGCCCGAGCGCGTAGATATCGCTGCGCGCCGTCACCTCTTCGCCGCGCAACTGCTCGGGCGCCATGTAGGCCGGCGTTCCGCTGCGCGCTTCCGGACCGCGGAGTTCGCTGGCCGCCGCGGCGAGGCCGAAGTCCATAATGACGACGTGGCCCCGGCGGTCGAGCATCACGTTGGCCGGTTTCAGGTCGCGGTGGATCACGCCTTTGTCGTGCGCGGCGGCCACTCCGGCGCAGATCTTGCGCGCGATCTCGACGGCGCGCTCGGAAGGCAGGCGCCCGATGCGGTGGAGCAGCGCCTCGAGATCCTCGCCGTCCACGTACTCCATCGAGATGTACGGCATCCCCTCCGCTTCGCCAACATCGTAGACCCGGCACACGTTGGGGTGCGACACCTGCCGCGCCACGCGAACTTCGTTGTGAAACCGCTCGAGCGACCGCTGGAAGTCGCCGCCCGTGTCCGGCAGAAACTTTAGCGCCACCGGTTGGGCAAGCGTCAGGTCGGTGGCGCGGTACACTTCGCCCATCCCGCCTTTGCCGAGCAGCGAAATCACGCGGTAGCGCCCGGCGACCAGCGTTCCCGGAACAAACCGTCCTTCGTCCGCCGTGCTGCTCGACGAGGTTACCGGCACCGAGGCGCGCGGGACCGCGACGGTGGCCGTCTGAGCGGGGATCGGTTCGTCCATAGGGTTAATGATACGATTTGAGCACTCATGAGTCTGCCGGCCGTTTTTGACCGTCTTCGCCTGCCCGTGATCGGCGCGCCGCTGTTCATCATTTCGAATCCTGACCTGGTGCTCGCGCAAACCCGTTCGGGCATCGTGGGCTCGTTTCCAGCCCTGAATGCCCGGCCCAAGGAACTGCTCGACGAGTGGCTCTCGCGGATCACCGGCGAGCTCGCGAAAACGCCCGATGCCGCGCCGTTCGCCGTGAATCAGATCGTCCACAAATCGAACGACCGGCTCGAGCACGACCTCGCCCTGTGCGTGAAATACAAAGTGCCGGTGGTGATTACCTCGCTCGGCGCGCGCGAAGAAGTGAACCAGGCGATTCATTCCTATGGCGGCATCGTGCTGCACGACGTCATTCACGTTCAGCACGCGCGCAAGGCGATCGAGAAGGGCGCGGACGGGTTGATTGCCGTGTGCACGGGCGCGGGCGGCCACGCGGGATTGCTGTCGCCCTTTGCGCTGATTCAGGAGATTCGCGAGTGGTTCGACGGTCCGCTGATTCTGTCGGGCGCAATCGCCAACGGGCGCTCGGTGCTGGCGGCGCTCGCCATGGGCGCGGACCTCGCCTACATCGGCTCGGCATTCATTGCCACGCGCGAGGCGAACGCCTCAGAGGCGTACAAGAACGCGATTGTGGACGCCCGCGCGGCCGACATCGTCTACACGAATTTGTTCACGGGAGTGCACGGCAATTACCTGCGGTCGTCGATTGTCAACGCCGGACTGGACCCGGACAACCTGCCTGAGAGCGACCCGTCGAAGATGAATTTCGCTTCGGCTTCGGCCAAAGCGTGGAAGGATATTTGGGGTTGCGGCCAGGGGATCGGCGCGGTTCACGACGTTCCCCCGGCTGCGGATTTCATTGCCCGGCTCGCTCGCGAGTTCGAAGAGGCCCGCGCGCGGCTGGCGAACGCGGTTTCTACTGGTCGCCGCTGAACGCCAGGCCCTTGGCATCGACCATGCTGCTCGAAGCGTCGCCCCACACGATTCCGTTGGCCGCGCCGTTTCCGTTGCCCCACACGATGCCGTTGCCCCAGACGATGCCGTTGCCCCACACGATGCCGTTGGAGCTCACTCCGGAATTGCCCCACACGATGCCGTTGCCCCACACGATGCCGCTGCCCCAAACGATGCCCGCGCCTTTGTTTCCGCCGTCCGGAATCAGCGTCACGGTCTTGCTCTTGGGGTCGTACGATACGGAAGGCGAAGCGGCGCTGCCGGTGGCGAGGTCGTTGTTGGCGAGCGCTGCGGCAAGATCCAGGTAACCGGCTCCTACCGTGAAGATGTCGTTGGTCGAGTTGTAACTCACGCCGGTTGTGGCATCGGTGGAGGTGGAGAAACTCGGCAGACCTTTCCAGGCCGTCTTCATCAGCCGCGCTTTCACCTGGTCCGGCGTGAGATTCGGATTTTTCTCGAGCATCACCGCCACTGCTCCGGAAACCATCGGCGCGGCCATGCTGGTGCCGCTCAACTGGAAGAAGTCCGGAATACTCGAAAACATCGCGTAGGCGGAGGTCGGGACCAGGTTCTTCGGGTAGTGGGAAGGCAGGTAGGCCGTGGGCTCATAGAGCCGGTTGGAGATCACGCCGTTGCCCGGTGCAACCAGGTCAGGCTTCACGATATGGTCGATCAGCGTCGGACCTTTCGAAGAGTAGCTCGCCATTTTGTCGTCGCTGCGGGTGGGCGTGCCGTTCGTGTTCACCGCGCCGACCGTGATAACGAACGGATCGTTGCCGGGCGCGGTGATCAAACCGTAGCCGTTGGTCCCGTTGCTGTTATTGCGCCCTTCGTTTCCGGCCGCAACCACCACCACGATTCCTGCCTGCCACGCCTTCTCCACCGCCTTGCAGAGCGGATCGTCCTTATACTTGGCCGTTACCGGGCGGCCCAGCGAAAGGTTGATGACCCGGATGTTGAACATCGACTTCAACGCGATGGCCCGGTCGATGGCGGCAATCACGGCGCTGTCGCTGCCCACGCCCGTGGAATCGAGTGCGCGAAGGGCGATGATATTGGCGCCCGGCGCGACACCGCGCGGAACGTAGTTGTAAAACGCGGAGCCGAAGGGAAGCCCGTTGGCGATAATGCCGATCACGTGAGCCGCATGTCCGTAGCTATCCCATGGGTCTGTTTCCGTGGTGACCAGGTTCTCCGACCACACAACGCGGTTGCCCATTACGCTGAAACTGATCGTGCCGCTGTCAATAACCGCAACGCCGATCCCGGCTCCGGTGTATGGCAGACTCGCCGTCGACGACGTCAGCCCCGAGACCGTCACCCAGCCGTAGTCGAGCTTGCCGTTGAAATCGTTGGCTCGCACTTCGCGGTCCGGATAAATCGCCTCCACCTCATCGAGACTGGCCAGTTCCCGCAGCCGGTCCGAGGAGACCGTGAACGCGCCGCCACGGATCGACTCGAGATGGCGGCTGAGCCGCGCCCCCCGGGACTCGACGCGCGCGTGATGCCGGGCGGAGGGAGCCATCTTATATTGAACGATGATCTTGCGGTCGCCCGGGGTTTGATCCTCGAGCAACTCCCGGTCGATCTTCTGGCCGAAACAGCTTGCCGCCAACAGTAGAAAGGGAACTAGGCGCGTGAACATGACACCCCTGACAATGCAAGCGGCAGGCCAACGGGGGGTACTAGGCGAAGAAACTATCGAATGAACCAGTTGGGGTCCGCCAAGCGGAGGAGGTACTAGACAAAGCGTCCCGACGCCCGGCGGCGAATAGCGGGCGATGGGACATTTTGTCCCCTTTTCAAGCGCGAGGGCTCACTTGCCCTGCTGGATGGCTTCGAGCGTCCTGAGCGCATCCTTGACCCGGTCGATCCTGCGGAACGGCCTCGAGAAGAACCGCTCCACCGTGGCGTTGAACAGCGCTGCCTGTTCATACGAAACGGTGTGGTTGGCGCCGGGGAAGATCGCAAGTTGGCCGTTCGGGATGTGGTGGAACATGTCGAGTGTGTGCTCATCGCGGATCAGGTCGTGATCGCCGGCCATGATGAGCGTAGGCGCCTGAATCGACTCGAGCGCGCGGACATCGATGTTGGGCTCGTCGAGCATCAGTTGGGTGGTGCGGATGCTCCGCTTGGCTTCCGGCTTGTCGCGGTCCGCCGGCGGAATCGACGCGAGCGCTTCCTTGACCCAGGCGATGGTCTCCGGGTAGATGGCGTTGGGGGAAGGATTGAGATTGGCGCCGGTGGCGGCGATTTTCTTCACCTTCGCCGGATACTTCATGCCAAGCAGCAGAGCTTCAATGGCGCCATCGCTCCAGCCGATGACGTTCACGGCGGGAACCTTGAGGTGGTCCAACAGGGCCGCGAGGTCGGCGGTCATGCGCTCATAGGTCAGCGGACCGGTGCTGTCGCCCGATTTTCCATGGTCCCTCGTGTCCATGGCGATCACCCGGTATCGCTTACGGAAGTACTCGATCTGTGGTCCCATGGCCGCGATGCTGGTGCCGTTCGGATGGATGACCAGCAGCGGTTCGCCGGCGCCGTACACCTCGTAATAGAGTTTCACGCCGTCGTGGAAGAACGTTTTGCCCGCGCCGGGATTGGATCCGTAACGCGCGGATTGCGCAGCGAGGACGGAGAGGGTGAGCAGGAGGAGCGATAAATACCGCGGCATGGAGGTCGAGGATATCACAGGGGAGCTGTATTGCCACGCTCCGCTTGTAAACAGCGGAACAAAATGAGGACAATGAGGGTGATGAACGCGATCACCAGGGATCCCGAAACAATGCACGGCGTTCCTGTATTTCGCGGAACACGTGTGCCGGTCCAGAACTTATTCGATTATCTGGAGGGTGGCGAAACACTCGAACAATTCCTGGAGGGTTTCCCGACTGTCACGCGGGAGGCAGCGATCGTGGCGCTGGAGGAAGCTAAGCAGCTTCTGCTGGCCCGCGTCTAATGCGACTGCTCCTCGATGAATGCATTGATGAACGTCTCAGACATCTCTTCTCAGGCCATGACTGCCGCACCGCGCGCTACGCCGGTTTAGCGGGCCTTAGTAACGGGCATCTTCTTGAAGCGGCGGAATGTGCGGGGTTTGACCAGAACATTCCCGATCAGCAGAACCTCTTGAAACAAAATATTGCCATCCTGAAGCCCCTACCGATGTTTGGGGCATCCAGCCAAGCTGGGTTTGCGAGCCAGTTTGTTCACCAAACGACTCAGCCGAACTCCCGGCCTCGGCTTACTCCAACGCCGCGAGCACCTCGGCGGCGTGACCTTCGGGCTTGACCTTCTCAAAAACCTTCCGGATTTTGCCGTCCGGTCCGATAAGGAACGTCGTGCGGGCGATGCCCATATAGGTGCGCCCGTACATGCTCTTTTCCTGCCAAACGCCGTACGCTTCGGCCACCTGATGCTCGGTGTCGGCGAGCAGGGGGAACGAAAGCTCGTACTTGGCTTTGAACTTGGCCTGAGCAGTGGGGGTATCGGGGGACACCCCGATCACCACAGCGCCTTTCTTTTGAAACTCCTTCACCGTATCGCGGAACTCGCAGCTTTCCTTGGTGCAGCCCGGTGTGTCGGCCTTGGGGTAGAAATACAGCACGACATTCTTGCCCTTGAGAGATGCCAGGGTCAGCGTCTTGCCTGCGTCGTCGCTCAGTTCAAAAGAAGGGGCGGGATCGCCAGTTTTCAGCATGTTCTCCACAGCGTAGCGCGGACAAGACCGCCTTGTCGAACCCCGCGAACCGAAACTCGCGCCAGGGAGTAGACTCAAATTGGTATGGCAGACACAACTGACCGCATCACCGTGTTTCGCAGCGCCGACGAGACCGCCGAAGACGACGCCAACGGCTTTTACGAGATCCTCAAAGCCAACGGCATCCAGGCGGCCGTGCACGACGACACCTCGCCCGGTGTTCCTTCGGGCGCATGGGAGGTGAGCGTGCCTGCTGCCGAACAGGCGCAGGCCGAGCGCCTTCTCGACCGGGCCGGGGATTCCGCACCCGCCGCCGACGATTCGTCCGCGCTCGACCTCGAAACGGTCTTCTCAGCCCCCGGCGGCACCACTCACGAATTTGAAGCTGCCGCCGTCAAAACGCTTCTCGAAAACGCCGGCATCACCGCCATCATGGTGGGCGATTCCGTGCTGCCGAACCTCGCCTTCGAAGTTCGGGTTCCGCGCGAACAGGCCGGTGAAGCCCGGCACCTGATTGCCGAGGCCGAGGCGTCGGGGCCGGCAGCGGCCGAAGCCGCAGAGCGCTCCACCGAGTAGCTACTTCACTTCGACCACGAACATGTCGAAGCGGTGGTCCGACGTGTTGGTGCCGGCGTGGCGCACCGCGCCCGCCGACCAGAGGGCCTCTCGCGCCTTGGCGTGCATTTCGCTCACCGTCCCCTCGCCGGATTTCACGCGCGCGTCGACGTTGGTGAGCAGCACCGCTACCCGCCCGCGCCCGGCGTGCTCGTGCATCATCTCGGTCCCGCCCGGCTCGCGCCAGGTTCGAATCACGCGCACCTGCCCGTTCTCGAACAAAAGCAGGTTGTGCGTCGGGTCAATCGCGACGGGGTCGAGTTCCGGCTTGCGTGCCGGAGCCACGGCGGGAGCCGCCTGCTTCAGTTCCACTTCGAGAATCGTGCAGGCGGCCGAACCGGTGTTCTCGCTCACGTGCTTTGGACCGCCGACGCTCCAGGCCACCTGGTCCGCTTTCCATTCGTGGCGTTCCACGCGACCGTCCTCGTAGGTGATGGTCTGCTGGCAATCGTCCAGGTAAATCATCACGCGGTTGAATTCGTGCCGGTGCAGCGCCGTCCGGGCGCCCGGTGCGTCCACTGCGCGGATGATGCGCACCAGGTCGTTGTCGGCGCGAATGCGGTCGTCGGCGGCGCACAGCGCCAGCGTTGCCAGAACGAAAGCTCCAATGGCTCGCATGAGAACCCCAGTGTAGCGAATCTGGGTTATACTCCAACGTCATGACGCGCCGTCTCGCCGTTGCCCTTGCGCTCTGCGCCTTCACGCTCGCCCAGTCTGACCGGATGACGCTTAATCCTTCGCCCGACCGCAAGCCTGGCGAAGGCGAGGGTCCGTTTGACCGCATGGTGATTCGCGGCATCACCATGATCGACGGCACCGGCGCGCCGCCGCAAGGGCCCGTCGACATCGTGGTCGAAGGCAACCGCATCAAGGAAATCAAGAGCGTCGGCTATCCCAAATTGAAGATCAACGAAGCCGGCCGTCCCGCCAGGGGAACCCGCGAACTCGACGGCACCGGTATGTACGTGATGCCCGGCTTTGTCGACCTGCACGTGCACACCGGCGGAGCTCCCAAAGCGCCTGATGCCGAGTATGCGCACAAGCTCTGGATGGCCCACGGCGTCACCACGGTGCGCGGCGTTCCCGCCGGCCCGATGGATTGGACGCTCCGCGAGCGCGAGCGCTCGGCCCGCAATCAGATCGTCGCGCCGCGCATCTACGCCTATCACCGGCCGTTCACCGGCGAGGGTTGGACCGACGATGGCGTCCGCACGCCGGCCAAAGCGCGCGAATGGGTGAAGTGGGCCGCGGCCAAAGGAATCGACGGCATCAAGTTCGGCGCTCAGGATCCGGAAATCATGGCCGTGCTGCTCGATGAAGGCAAAAAGCACGGTCTCGGCTCGACCGCCCACCTCGATCAGATGGGCGTAGTCCGCATGAACGCGCGCGATGCCGTCCGACTGGGACTCGGCACCGTCACCCACTACTACGGCCTTTTTGAAGCGCTGCTCAAGGACTACACCATCCAGCCCTATCCGCTCGACCACAACTACAACGACGAGCAGAACCGTTTCGGACAGGTGGCCCGCCTGTGGGACAAGATTCATCCACGCGGCAGCAAGGAGTGGAACGACCTGATCGACGAGTTCGTCGCCCGCCGCGTGTTTCTCGACCCCACCATGACCATCTACTCGGCCGGCCGCGACCTCATGAAGGCGCGCACCTTCGAATGGCACGACCGATACACGCTGCCCTCGCTCTGGGACTACTATCAGCCGAGCCGCGCCGCTCACGGCTCCTACTGGTTCTACTGGACCACCGAGGACGAAGTGGCGTGGAAAAACTTCTACCGCGTCTGGATGAGCTTCATCAACGACTTTAAGAACCGCGGCGGGCGCGTCACCACCGGCACCGACGCGGGCTTCATTTACCAGACCTACGGATTCGCCTACATCGAGGAACTTGAGATGCTGCGCGAGGCCGGATTCCATCCGCTTGAAGTGATCCGCTCGGCGACGCTCTACGGCGCAGAGGCGCTTCACGAACCGCGCAACAAGCCCATCGAGTTCGGCATCCTGCGTCCCGGGCTGCTCGCCGACATGGTGATTGTCGACCAGAACCCGCTCGAGAACCTGAAGGTGCTCTACGGCACCGGAACCCCACGCCTCAATGACCAGACCGGCCGCGTGGAGCGCGTGGGCGGCGTGAAATACACCATCAAGGACGGCATCGTTTTCGACGCCCGCAAACTGCTGGCCGATGTCGCCGCCATGGTGGAGCGGGCCAAAACCGCTAAGAAAAACTGAGCGCTACGGCTTGCGCTGTTCGCGCTTGAATTTTTCGATCTTCTCCGAAACCATCTTGCCCAGCTCCGGACCCACGGCTTGCATCCGCTTTTGTCCGAGCTCCGCGCCCTTCTGGAGGAGCACCGGCATCTTCGCGATGACGGCTTTGCCCGCCGGCGAGCGGTAGAACGCCACCATTCCGTCGATCTCGCTTTCCTCGAACGAATCGCTGTACAGGCGCACCATCTCGGGCTGGAAAAAATCCTCCCAGCCCATCTGTTTGCGGACGGTCGCGCCGAGCAGGTCGGCGATTTCGTTCCCCAGTTTCTCCACTTCGGGTCCGCTGCCGAGCGACGCCGACTGCTGGCTGAAGCCCTGCCGGAACGAGTTGGTGACGATGCCGACCATCTGGTCCGCCATCTGGCGTGCGTTCATCAGCGCCAGCAACTCTTCGATCTTCGTCTTCTTCGACGCCTCGTCGGCATACGCCGCGGGGAGCGCCATCAGCATCACGGCCAAAACAATTCGCTTCAAATCAGTCCTCCAGCACCGCGTCTACTTCGATTTCGACCAGCATCGCCGGGTCAATCAGGCGGCTCACCTCAACCATTGTCGCGGCGGGGCGAATGTTGCGGAAAAACTCCGCGTGCGCCTTGCCGATTTCTTCCCAGCGCGAAATATCGGTGACGAACATGCGCGTGCGCACCACGTGGCGCATCTCCGCGCCCGCGCGCTTCAGCACGCTCTCGATATTCTTCAAAATCTGAACCGTTTGCGCGTAAGCGTCCCCCGCGCCCACCAACTCGCCCTGCTCGTTGGTCGCCGTGGTGCCGGTGACGAAGATCTGATTCCCCACGCGCACGGCGCGCGAATAGCCGACCAGCGGCTCCCACCGGGTGTTGGTCGAGTAGTTCTGGCGGCTCACGGCTTCACGCCCACGCGCTTCATCACCCGGTGAATGGCCTCGAAAACACGTTCCTCGACATCGTCGGCAAACGGTCCGGGCATGCCGTAGTAGATCATGCTGTCCACGGCTTCGTAACCGCCCTCTTTCAACACCCGCTTGGAGGCGATGTAGCACATCACGTCGTTCGAGTATCCGGCGACGATGAGCTTGGTTTTCGGATACTCGCGCTTGGCCCGCAGGTCGTAGTCGATCACCACTTCGCCGCCCAGGGCGAGCAGCACCGGACCCGCGCCGAAGCGCACCGCCTGCACCGGATAAGGCGTGCGCCTCACCGGCTGCCGCTCGTCATAAGCCTTGAGCATCTGCCGCGCGCGCCGCGCCAGGAAAGCGTTCTTGCCGCCGAGGTCGGCTTCAAACGTCTCGCGCGTGTGCGGGGCGAAGTTCAACTCGGTGAGTTCGTAAGCCAGGCGCAGGTCGCCTTTCACCGGCTCCATGGCCGCGCCGAGCACACGGTCCACCGACGCCGCCAGCGTCTTGCCGTGCTCCACCGCCAGCTCCGGCTGGCTGCGCGGGCTCGGATTCTGGTCGCCTGCGCACAGCAGGAAAAACAGCGCGGTCGCGCCCGGATGAGCCGCTTCGATCGCCTGTTGAGCGTAGCCGGCGTAGTCGCCGCTGATTTCGTAGAATTCGCCCGTGAGCGTCGTATTGTGGCAGGCATAGCCGAACAGCACCGCCTTCAGGCGCCCGTCGGGCGCCGTTACCCGCAGCACCGGCACCGACCGGTCCACCGGACCCCCGGGGTTGTCGGCAATCTTCATGGCGCCCCTGGAACTGTTGCGGCGGTTCATGGCAAACGGCGCTTCTCCCTGCGCGTACCCGAGCGTTACCGGCTCGAGATTGGCAATCGCGCCCACCACGACTTGAAACAGCTTCTGCGAAAGATCGCGCGAGTAGACTTCCACCCGCTCCTGGTCCTGCGGGCTCAGGTCGTACATCGTGGCCAGATTGGCCCGCACCACCGGACCCGTGTGCGTGTGCGACGAATTGAAAACTATTTGCTGCCGCTCGAGCCCCTGCTCTTTGGCCAGGCGCGCCGACACGGCGTCGGTGATCGCGCGCGGCAACCCGATCAGGTCGGTGGTGACGATCACCACCCGCTGCTTCTTCCCGTCCTCGATGGCCAGCGCTTTGGCCGAAAGATGCAGCCGCACGCCGGTGGACGGATGAGTGCGCGATGCGTAGCCGGAGAGCCAGATGGGGCCCTCCGGCGTGATGTCGAGCGCGGCTACACCGGCGCGAAAGCCCGCCGGAGCCGCGAAAACACTGAGCGAAATCGCAAACAGCAGTGCCGGCCGCGCTCGTCGCATCAGAGGCTGAGCCCGCCCACTTTCTCAACCGGCAGGCCCTGTTTGCAGAGCGGGCAATTGCCGGCGTCGTGATAGTAGCTCGCGTCGAGTTTGGCCAGATGATAGAACGGCAGCGGGCTGAAGTCGATGGTCTCGGGCGTCGGCTGATACACCATTACCGCCAACGCGACAACGGTTCCGCCGCGCTCCTCCACCAGCTTTTTGAGCTCGGACAATTTCTTTCCGCTGCGCAGAATGTCGTCGACGAGCAGCACCTGCTCGCCCTTTTCCACCGTCTGGTACTGCCGGAACCGCAGCGGCTCGCCGTCGTGCTCACGCTCCGCCCAATAGACCTGATGGGCCTGCAGCGCTTCGCAAACGCCGAAGGCCACCGGTAGTCCGCCCGTAGCCGGCGCGACGATCGAAAGGTCGCCGATCAGCGCGCGCAATTCCGAATTGGCCCGCAGCAGCCGGCTCAAAGCCACGCTCAGCGTCCGGGCGTTCTGGTAGTGCCGCATAGCCAGCGGCACCTGCAGGTATTCATTCGAATGCAGGCCGGTCGAATATTCAAAATGGCCGTCTCGCAGCGCGCCCGTTTTGCGCAGCAGCTCAACAACCTCTTCCTGTGTCGGTACAAGATGCATGATTAATGCGCTCCTCTGCCGGTCAGCACGCGCGGAATCGTCTGAAGAATGATCTTCCAGTCGAGCGCGAGCGACCAGTTGTCGATGTATTGCATGTCCAGCTTCATCCAGGTTTCAAAGTCCAACCTGTCGCGGCCGGCCAGCGCCCACAGGCAGGTTAGCCCGGGGCGCATGCGGAGCCGCCTCCGCTGCCAGCGCTTATATTGTTCCACTTCTTCGGGCACCGCGGGCCGCGGACCCACGAGCGACATATCGCCCTTCACGACGTTCCAGAGCTGCGGCCATTCGTCGACCGAGAATTTGCGCAGCCATTTGCCGATGCCGGTCAGCCGCGGGTCGTTCGGGATTTTGAAGGCGAGCTCTTTTTCGTTTAAATGCTGCAGATCGGCCTTCATGGCTTCGGCGTTCTCGCACATCGAACGGAATTTGTAGAACACAAACCGCCGCCCGTTCAACCCGCAGCGCACCTGCCGGAAAATCGCCGGACCCGGCGACGTCAACTTGATCAGCACGATGACCAGCAGCATCAGCGGCGCCGTGAGCGCCAGTGCAGCCAGAGCCAGGCAGACGTCGATCGTGCGCTTCACCAGCAGCCGGATTTCGTCGTGCGGCGCGGCGGAGAAGGTCAGCAGCGGCTTGTCCGCCAGGCGGTCGAGATAAACCTCACTGTTGACGTGCGGAAAGAAATCCACCGCCACGCGCGTCCGCACGCCTTCTTCGTCGCAGAACAGGAAGGTCTCTTCGAGATCGGCCAGCCGGCGGCTGTCCACGGCGAAGATGATCTCGTCGATCACGTGCTGCCGGAGCAGAACCGGAAGCGCCGTCAGCGGGCTCACCGGGTAAGGAGCGCCGAGCCGCACTTCGTTGCCCTGAAACTCGCCGTCGGCCAGAAAGCCGAGCAGCCGGATGCCGTAATGGCGCGAAGCCTCGAGCGCCTCGCCCACCTTCAGCGCGCGCTCGCCCAGCCCGACGACCATGATGTAGTGCAGCGCGCCGAATTCGCGCCGGATCCACCCCACCAGGCTTCCCGCGCGCAGCCGGAACAGGCTCAGCAGCGCCCATGCGAACACGGCAAACAGCACAAGGAAAAAGCGGCTCAGGTCGAGCCGGAGCGCGAACTCGAACAGCACCACCGCCCCCAGCCCCACGCTGCACTGCCGGAACGTGTCGCGCAGCACCACCACCGGATGCGCCGAATCAAGCTTGTCGTAGAGGTTGAACCAGTAACCGAGCAGCACCCAGGTGAGCGTCGCGTAGCCGAGCAGCAGCGCCTTGACGGGAACGTTGATGAAGAAAACCCTCTCGAACGACAGGTGGACGCGTGTCTGGTAAGCGGCTTCGAAAGCGATGGCCGTCAGCAATATGTCGGAGAGGGCAAACAGTACCCGGACTTTCCGGTGGTGCCGGCTGAACACGGTTTTCGCACTCAGGATAGCAGCTTGCGCCTACTGCATCGACGGCTGCCGCGCCGACCGCTCCGCCTCGCGCCGCAGTTCGGCCGCCGCCGCCTCGGGCACGATCTTCCAATTGTGGTCCGGCTCGCCCGGAAACTGCTCCCGCGCGATGTAGTAGCGCACGATCATGTCGCGGATCTCCTCGTTCGACCGCCACACCACCTTCGCCCCCTGAAACATGGTGTAGCCGCCGCTTCCGCCCGCGCGGTAATTGTTGATCGCGATCCTCAGCTTCTGATCGTCGGCGAGCGGCTTGCCGTGGAAACGCAGATTGCGGATCCGCTGCCCGTAGGGTTTGCGCAGGTCGATCTCGTATTCGACCCCCTGGGCGATGTCGTAGTTGTAGCCGGGCATCTTGCGGTCGATCAGCGGACCGGTCGAACATTCGCCCGAACATTCGACAAAGTAGCGCGCAGCATTCTCGAGCGCCTCGCGCACCATCCGTCCCGTGCCCTCAATCGCCAGCAGCGTGTTGTCGTAGAGGTAAAGCGCCGCAATCTGCCGCACCGTCACCCGTCCCGCCGGTATCCGCACGCGAGGATTGAATGACGATGCGAACGACACGTCGGCTTTGGCCGCCGCAAGCTGCACCGCCTGAATGGCGTCGAGAATGGCCGTGTCCTCGACGCGCGAAAACGCCGAAGTCAGTTCTTTGCCGCTCTGCGCCACGGGCGCGTTCAGATACTGCTCGGTAGCCGCCTGATGGGCGCGCGTGAGTTCGAGAATGGCCGGGTCCACTTCGCCCTGAGCCGTCACCGGAATCAGCCGGCTCTTCTTTTCCGTCACCTTCCAAACGCCGGACGCGTTGTCGAGCGTGAAATCCATCCGCCCGAGCGACATCGCCCAATTCCGCGGCTGCATCAGCAGCACTCCGTTCAATTCCGCCGAAGCGAGCTGGCTGTGGGTGTGGCCGAAGACGATGGCGTCCACGCCCTTCACCTTCATCGCCGTCTCATGGATGGCGTTCTCGCCGCTCAGCTCCCCTCGCTCGGCATCGCCGCCTAGCCCGGAATGCGCCGCCACGATCACCAGATCGGGATGGTGGCGGTCCCGCAGTTCCCTCACCACGCGTTCGAGCGTTTCCACAATCGGCCTGAACTCGTAGCCGCGGTAGTTCGGTTCCTCGTCCCACATCGGAATCAGCGGCGTAGTGGCTCCGACGATGGCCACCTTCACGCCGGCGATATTTTTAATCAGGTAGGCATCGAAGGGGCGGTTCGCCGCGCCGGCTTTGACCGCCGTGTTGGCCGAAAGCCACGGGAAGCGGGCGTCCGACCGGGCGCGGTCGAGATTCTTGAGCCCGTGGTTGAACTCATGATTGCCGAGCGCCATCGCGTCGTAGCCCATCTTGTTCATCGCCAGCATCACCGGGTCGGCGGTGAGCGGCGCGGCCAGCGGAAGGTCGAGCGGCAGGCGTCCGGTGCGGACATACTGCTGGTAAACGGCTTCGATGGGCGCGCCTTGAATCGCGTCGCCGCAGTCCACCAGCAGGGTGTTGCGGTTCTCCGCGCGCACTGCGTCGACGAGCTTCGAAATTTTCGCGAGCCCGCGCGCGGCGGGTTCGCCCGTGTAGTAATCAACCGGATAGATGGCCCCGTGGACGTCGGTGGTGGCTAACAGCGTAACCTGAACGGTGGCCGCCGGGACCGGGAACGTACTGAGGAAAAGAACGGAAAAAGCCTGTAAACTGCGCATTGCGAAAACACTTTCAGTATAATCGCCTGCAGATGGCTCGATATTGTTTCGCGTTAGCTTTCGCCGCGCTGTCGTTTGCGCAGGCCCCCGCAGTCAAGACCGCTCCCGCCAAGCCCGCAGTCGCCAAGCCCAAGCCCGCCCCCGCGCCGCCCGCGCTTGGCCCCACTCCCGCGCAGACGCTCAAGCTCATGAGACCCGCGATGCTCAAAGCCACCGCGCCGCCCGAATTCAAGGTGAAGTTCACCACCACCAAGGACAAGAGTTTCGTCGTCGATGTGCACCGCGATTGGGCTCCGCTCGGCGCGGACCGCTTTTATAACCTCGTCGTCAACGGCTTTTTCACCGGCGTCCGCTTCTACCGTGTTTCGCCGGGTTTCGTCGTGCAGTTCGGCGTCAGCCCGGACCCGAAGATCACGCAGACCTGGGTGGCGTCCAAGATTCAGGACGACCCGGTGAAGGAAAAGAACACCAAGGGGCGGCTGACCTTCGCCATGGGCGGTCCGAACAGCCGCACCACGCAATTGTTCGTCAACTTGAAAGACAACTCGCAACTCGACCCCATGGGCTTCGCGCCCATCGGTGAGGTCTCCGAGGGTATGGATGTTGTCGAGTCGCTCTTTAGCGGCTACGGTGAAATCCAGGAGCAGGGCGGCAAGGGTCCCGAGCAGATGAAGGTGATGATGGAAGGCGAGAAGTACATGAAGGCGAATTTCAACGACCTCGATCAAATCGCCTCAGCCACGGTCACCTGGCCCGAGCCTCCGCCGCCGGCCAAAGCCAAGCCGCCCATCCGCCGCCCCGCTCCAGTGAGCCGCCCGACCAAGTAAAAAAGGGGCCTGCCTGAACGTGCCCCTTTTGCGTTTCCAAAAATGGTGCACATGCGACCTGCCCCATTTTCCGTTTGGGCGGAGATGATGAAACATTGAGCAATATGCTCGTTTTTCGGGGCGCTGAAGTTGTGTGGCGATCGAGGTTGCCGCGGCTGAGAGATGACCTCGAAGGCGGGGTCGGCGGCGGAGCGAGCATTTCCCTAATTATTTCAACAGCTTAATTGTCAGCGCGTTCCGGTAAAGGGGACACTCAGCATAGGCACCTTTTCGTGAAATGAGAAAGGTGGCAGTTCAGGCAGGCCCCTTTTTACCACGGGGCGCCGCCCGGTTGCGCCTTCCAGGTTATCCTGGGTGGCATGATCCGGATTGCCCTGGCACTCATGATTGCGTCAGTTCCTCTGTGGGCTGCCGAACCTCAACTGACACGGGAGGAACGCATGCAGGTTCTGAAATGGCTCGAGGAGTCGCAAAAAGAATTCCTAGCCGCCATCGAGAACTTGAGCGAGGCACAGTGGAAGTGGAAGCCGGCGCCGGCGCGCTGGTCGGTTGGGGAAGTGGCCGAACACATCGTGCTCGCCGAGGCGTCTCTCTTTGGTGCGGTCAGCAAGGCGGTTGCCGCGCCGCCCAATCCGGATTGGCAGGAGAAAACCAAGGGTAAGACGGAGTTGATTGAGCGCGTCATGGCGCCGCGCCTGGGGAAAGCGCAAGCTCCCGAATCGATTGTGCCCACCCAGGGGCTTACCGCCGACCAGGTCCGGCAGCGTTTTCTCAAGCAGCGGGAAGAGATCGCGAAGTTCGCCCGTGAAACTGAGGTGCCGCTGAAAGAACACACGCTCGACCACCCGTTCCAGTTCTTCGGGACGTTGAATGCCTATCAATGGCTGATCTACATCCCGCTGCACACAGAGCGCCACGACAAGCAGATCGCCGAAGTGAAAGCGACGGCGGGCTATCCGAAGTAGCGGCCCTCCAAAAAAGGGGCCCAAAAAAAGGGGCCTGCCTGAACGTACCCCTTTTGCGTTTCCAAAAATGGTGCACATGCTACCTGCACCATTTCCCGTTTGTGCGGAGTCGATGAAATACTGAGCAATTTGCTGGTTTTTCGGGCGCTAAAAGTTGAGTGGCCGTCGAGGTTGCCGCAGGGGAGAGATGAACTCAAAGCCAGGTTTGCGCCGGGGTAATCACTTTCCTCATTATTTTCAATAGTGTAGGTATCGGCGCGGTCCGGAAAAGGGGACACTCAGCATCGGCACCTTTTCGTAAGAGGCGCAAGGTGGCAGTTCAGGCAGGCCCCTTTTTTACTCCATGCGGTCCCAATCGCCGGACACCGCCTGCACGCACAGATACCAGCAACGCTGCTCAGACTGAACGCTGGCCGGGATGTCGACCCGTCATGCTCCCCGACAGCGGCCGCGCGCAATAACCAGCGTCAAGTCGTCTGATTGGTCGCCGCCGCTAAACCGCTGAACCGCATCAAAGACGGCATCCACCACCTGCCCAGTTGGATTGCCGTCTGCGGCGCGCAGCACGTCGAGGAACCGGTTCTCCCCAAATTCTTCCTCGCCCCGCATCGCCTCGGTAACACCATCACTGAATATCGCCAGCATGTCGCCGTCGCCGATTTCGACTTCACAAGCCTCGCAGTTCCACCGTTCGAAGGCGCCGATGACGGTAGCCGTGCCGTCGAGCCGCTGGAGTGCTCCATCGGAACGAAGCAGAATCGGCGAATTATGCCCGCAGTTGACATACGTCAAGCGCATCGCGTCGTCATCGTAGACCCCGATGAACAGAGTGGCAAAATGCTCGACCGCCGTTGACTTCCACATCGTGCGATTTACTTCGCGGAGTCGCTCGACCAGCAAGGGCGCGGTCATCCGTCCGTTCGCGATGCTCCCGATCCGGCACAAACTCCGAAGATACGCCTGAAGATTCGCAACCAGCAGCGCGGCATGCACGCCCTTGCCCGAAACGTCTGCTAAAACCAATCCCGCCTGGTTGGGCCCTACATCGAGAAAGTCGTAACAATCGCCGCCGACACGACGCGCCTGTAAGCATCGGCCCGAACATTCAAGCGTCTTCAGATCAGGCCCGGTTTGCGGTAGCAAGCGCGCCTGCACGTCTCTGGCGATCTCCATCTCGCGCGCGGAGCGCCGTTCGGCTTCCAACTTCTCCGCGATATGTTCAGCCAACCGGAAATTGTCGAGCGCCATGGCCGCTTGCCCTGCCACCGAGGCGAGCAGGCGCCTGTCCTCAGCCGAGTACGGCTCTTCGGACAAACGCGGCCCGAGCGCGATGACGCCGAGCAGTCCGCCGCCGCGGCCGATCATGGGAGCAAGGCAGCCATTCTGGATTTGCATGGGCCACAAGTCTCCACCGGGGACTTCCTGAGGACCGCCCCGCCGCGTCAGTTCCAGAACTTGCGGCGAAGCCGGGTCGATCGGCGCAACATCGAAGCCGTCCGCCGCAACCGACCTCAGCCATCCTCTGTCGCCGGCGACATAGATGGCCAGGAATGCTGGCCTTAGAGCTGCTTCGATTTGCGTCCGCAACAGACCCGCGAGTTCCTGCCGGCTGGTTGTCGTTCGTGAGGATTCCGCGAGTTTCTCCAAAATCACTCGCGCGTCGTAGGCGCTTCGAAAAAACGCGCGATCCACGATTCTGCTTACGTGCGTGTGTATCCGCCACCCCGCCCAAACAAGCACCGTGCCAAACACGGCGCCCAACGCTACAGTGGTCGGCCTGCCGAATCTCTCAACGACGTACAGCGTCGAGAGCGCCTCGGCGAGAACAAGCGTCAAGGCGAAGATGCAGCCGCAGAGGAGTATCAGGAATCCGCGTTGCACCAGCAGGTACCGAGCGCTTCGCCGCAGCAGGATCGGGATGTCCAGGACCCTTTGCATGAACACCGCGTACGCGAACGACATGGGCACCACGAGCAGCCCACCTACCTGGATCATCGATAGCCAGAGCGGCATTCGAAAACCCGTGTACTGCTCGCAAACGAGCCGCAGAGTCCCGGGCGCCAGCCCGACCATCACGCCCCAGAAGATGACGCGAATCTTGCGGCGGGTTTCCGGTTCGGCGGCGAACAAGTAGTTCCCGGCAAGTGAAACAAAGCCGAGAGCCCAAAGGCTCCAGACGATCCCAAATACAACGTCTGCCGTGGTACGGACACTCAGGAAGGCGGAGAAGACCTCGAGGTGGAGCGGCAGATCCGGGTAGCGCATCTCAGCGAGCGCGCACAGGCTGAGTAGGATTGCCACCCATTTCAGGGCGGGAACCCTGCGCTCGAGCGGTGAACGGACAGGGAACAGGGCGCAAAGCCAGTAGAAAAAGAGGCCGCTCGTCGCGTTGAAGAACGCCCGGTACCCTTCCACCCAGGGTCGTAGCCCGGCCGGCACCGTTGTGAACTCTCTTCGGAACCCGAAGACGCCGATGATCCCGGCAAAACAACACGCCAGCAGCCAAACGTTCCGGTCGGCCGGCCGCAGCAACAGGATGACCAGGCCCACCGCGGCGAACGACAACACCAGGGCGTTCTCCAATACCCGGGTGCTCGTATCCCCCACCGTTGTGCGCGCTGCCGAATTCTGCCGAAACACGCAAGTCAACTCGAGTGGTTCGGCGGCGCCGCTGCGCCTGACCGTCAAACGGATCGCGTCGCCAGGGGAATGGCGTTTGTAGACCAACAGTTGAGTGCCGGAGTCCTCGGCTCGCTGGCCGTCAAAGGCGATCACTTCGTCGCCGACTCTCAGTCCGCACCGCTCGGCCGGGCTGGCGGGCTTTACATTCGTAACAACGTGCGCCTGTTGCGACTGCTGGTACGGAAAGTCAAGCCCGAGTTCAACCGCGGGCGTAGGCGATGACCACAGTTCGCCCATCCAGAAGTACGTGTAGAGGAGCGTGGCGACGGTGAAAAGCGCGGCGAGAACCGGCAATCCAAACCGGATCCAACGCGCTCGCTGACCTCGGTCGATGGACGAAGCGATTTCCATTCTTCAAGGTCTTTATATCGAACTACGGCCCGCTGCGCACGTCCATTGCTCGCGGGGAGCGCAGTGCACTTATGCGGACGCTACATGCACGCGATGATTGATGCCGTGGTGGCAGCGATCGCTGAAAAAGTGAAAAAGGGGCCTGCCTGAACGTACCCCTTTTGCGTTTCCAAAAATGGTGCACATGCTACCTGCACCATTTCCCGTTTGTGCGGAGTCGATGAAATACTGAGCAATTTGCTGGTTTTTGGGGCGCTGAAGTTGAGTGGCGATCGAGGTTGCCGCGGCTAGAGAGATGCACTCAGGAGCCAGGTTCGCGCCAAGGGTACGGATCTTGGCCCAGCATCCTCAACAGCTTAGGTGCCCGCGCGCGGCCCGGAAAAGGGGGCACTCAGCATGGGCACCTTTCTGTGGAAGGCGAAAGGTGGCAGTTCAGGCAGGCCCCTTTTTTAGGCCCTTTTACTTCTTCTTGTTCCCGTAGTGATCGGCGAGTTCGTCGGCGTAGAGCGCGTGGGACGTCGATGCCGGATCCTCGGGGAGCATCGTGCTGTTCCACTCGGCGTAGTCCGACGTCAGTCGGCGGAAAAGCTCAGGCTGCCGGTCCTTGAGATTCGCGCGTTCGAGCGGGTCGGCCGAGAGATCAAATAAAAAACGGCTGCCGTCGATCTCAAGCCATTTCATATTGCCCTGGCGCACTGCGCGCTGTGCCCGGAACCGGTAGCGCCAATAGAGCTTGCGCGACACCGGTGGCGCGTCGGAGGCCAGCCCGGGCAGCAGGTTCAAGCCGTCGCTCGGATAGGCCGGGTCGGGCGCCGTGCCGGCGGCCGCAAGCAGCGTCGGCATCCAGTCCATTGAAATCGCCACCTGTTCGGTCACCCGGTTCGGCCGCAGCCGTGCCGGCCAGCGCACGATTGCCGGAACGCGCAGTCCGCCTTCGAGCAGTTCGCTTTTCCTTCCCATGAATGGCCACGTGTCGGAGAAGCGCTCGCCGCCGTTGTCGCTCGTGAAGACCACGATCGTGTTCGAGGCGATGCCGGCCCTCGCCAGCTCGTCGAGTACGCGTCCCACCTGCTGGTCCATGCGGGTTACCATTTCGGCGTACGTCTTCATCGACCCCCCGTCGAAATGCGCGAGCGATGACAGGCGCCTGGATTCGGCCTCATCGCCGGGCCCTTCCCACGGCCAATGCGGCGCGTTGAAGTGGAGGCTCAACAGGAACGGCTGCTTTTGTGCGGCATAACGGCGGACCACCGACACCGCGCGATCGCCAAAAAGATCGGTGAGATAGCCGTTCTGATGGACGGGCGCGTCGTCCTCCCAGAGATCGTGTGCTCCGTTCGTTCCGGCCGCGTCTTTGTGCGTGAAGTAGTCGAGCGACGGACCGCGGAAGCCCCAGAAGTGGTCGTATCCGCTCTGGAGCGGGCCGTACTTCGGCAGTTTCCCCAAATGCCACTTGCCGATCAACGTTGTTCCGTAGCCTGCTTTTCTCAGCAGCGACGGGAGCGTGGGATGGGAAGGCGGCAGGCCGAGGTCGCGGACGTCGCGCGTCGCGAGCGGTTCTTCGAGGCCGATGGGAATGCGGTACTGATAGCGCCCGGTGATGAGCGCCGTGCGGCTTGCCGAACAGACGGCGGAGTTGGCGTAGGCCTGTGTGAAACGCACGCCGCCCGAGGCAAGCCGGTCGATGTTCGGAGTGCGGTAGTCGCGGCGACCGTAGCAGGAGAGGTCAGCATAGCCGAGGTCGTCGGCCAGAATGAAGACGATGTTGGGCGGCGCTGCGCCGTAGAGGAGGCGCGGCGAAAGCGCCCCGGCGAGCACGGCCCGGCGGCTGATTGCGGATGCGTGCGTGCCCGTTTTCATTTCAGTCACGATGGTAACGCTTGAAAAAGCGCTTGAAAAAGGGGCCTGCCTGAACGTGCCCCTTTTGCGCATCCCGAAATGGTGCACATGCCACCTGCCCCATTTTCCGTTTGGGCGGAAGCGATGAAATACCGAGCAATTGCTGGTTTTTCAGGCGATGAAGCTTGAGTGGCGATCAAGGTTGCCAGCCGCCTGAGAGATGAACTCAAGAGCCAGGCTGACGCCAGTACAATGACTTTGTCCATCTTTTTCTAACGCTTAGATGTCACCGCGCGGTTCGGAAAAGGGGACACTCAGCATAGGCACCTTTTCGCGAAAGGCGAAAGGTGGCAGTTCAGGCAGGCCCCTTTTT
>BFBZ01000088.1_pt1 | contig 157946 bp, 151 predicted proteins | sample 1888401 | NCBI WGS metagenome assembly BFBZ01 (sample SAMD00112614, study PRJDB3348) | symbiont metagenome | host: Chara braunii
GTAAGCACCCGGAACGGCGAACAGGGCGACCTTCTTGCCCTTGAAAATATCGTCGGTGGTTTTGACCTGCGGACCTTCGCCCGTCATCACGCGGAACTTGGCCTCGGGCAGCTTGTCGCCAACTTTGATCGTCATCGGTATCTCCCTGGAATTATGGATGTGTCATAGACGAGGTTGGTTGCGCGCGCCATTGCCACTTGTCGAATGATCGCGCTATTTCAAATTGACATTGTACTCGGATGAGCCTGCGGTGCCGCTCAGTGTCAGTTTCAGCGCGGCATTGTCGGTTGAAGCGCCCGGCGGCAGACCGTCGAGATCGAAAGCGAAACGCTGGATGTTTCCCGGCTCGCGTTTGACAAGTTTCGGCACGGGCAACGCCCAATCGAGAGTCGGGCCTTCGGCGAACAGATTTGCGTCCTTGCCGTCCTTCGCAAAGACATCGACGACAACTCCGATCCTGCCGTCGCGCCTGACGTCGCGGATGACGAGATCGCCGGCGTCGCCGATCTTCGCGGGCTTCGGCACAGTGTCGAGGGCCGTAGAAATATTGTTATCCTCGGTGCTGGATTCGGAGATAAAATTCAATTCCGCGCTGGCCTCCACCGGCACGCAGAGTTTTTCGCAGACCGCGTAGTTGATCGCGGCGCGCAGAATCACCGGCTTCTTGCCGTCCTTTGCCACGATGCGAAGCGGCAGGATCGCCTGTTTCTGATAGCCGTATGAAAAGCCGCCATTGCCGTCGGGGAATTTCATCGGCGCGGGCCACAGCACCGTGACATTCTCGACATTGTCGGATTTCGAGAAATCGAAACGCGGCGGCACGCCGGAATCGCCGGGCGTGCGCCAATAGGTTTTCCAGCCCGGCGCGATGTCGAACGAAATGCCGCCGAGAAACGCGTTGCCGCTGCGCGAGCCTGCAATCAGCCGCACGGCGGAATGCGAATCCCTGATCCAGGGCGAGGAATCTTCAGCGCGCGCGGAGATTGCCGAAGCAACGAGCAGCGTGCCTGCGACACTGAACAGAAATCGGGCGAAAGCGTTTTTCATCTGGCGTCCTTAGCAGAGCGTGACAATCGTACCACTGAATTGCGCGTGATCCGGTTTCTTTTGTGGCGCTTGCCCGCCTCATTGATTGACAGGCGAAAATCCCAATATCAGGATTGTGAGAAGGAGAGTCGGCAACCGATGACGGAAAAGCGCAGAAAGATCGAAAGCGGCGGCGACACCTCGGGCGAGGGCTATCTCGACGGCCGGCTTCTGATCGCGATGCCGGTGATGGACGACGAACGGTTCGCGCGCTCGGTGATCTATCTCTGCGCGCATTCGTCCGAAGGCGCGATGGGTATTGTCGTCAACCGCGACGCCGGCAGTATCGATTTCCCCGAATTGCTGGTTCAGCTCAACATCATCGACAAGGACCGCCAGATCAGGCTGCCGGATGCGGCGGAAAATCTGAAAGTGCTGAAAGGCGGCCCGGTCGAGACCGGACGCGGCTTCGTGCTTCACTCCAGCGACTTCTTCATCAAGGACGCGACGCTGCCGATCGACGACGGCATCTGTCTCACGGCGACGCTGGATATTCTCAAAGCCATCGCCGGCGGCACGGGGCCGAAGCAGGCCATCCTCGCGCTCGGTTATGCAGGCTGGGCGCCGGGGCAACTGGAAAACGAAATCCAGCATAATGGCTGGCTGCATTGCGACGCCGACGCCGAACTGATCTTCGGCCGCAACGTCGAAGACAAATACAAGCGTGCGCTGGACAAGATCGGCATCGACATCGCGATGCTGTCCAACGAAGCAGGGCACGCCTGATTTTCTGAAAACTCAGCCTTGTGTCGCGGCGATGGTCGAGCCGCGCGCGCTCTGGCGGCGGTTGCGCGGTTGCGGCACCTGTTCGCCGGTGAGCAGACGCATCGTCGCGTCCGCATCCATCGGTTCGCCGAACGCAAAACCCTGCGCGTATTCGCAGCCGAGCTGAAACAATTCGACAGCGTCGGAATCGGTTTCCGCACCTTCGGCGACGACCTGCATGTTGAGATCGTGCGCCATCGCGACGATGGATTTCAGCAGCAGCGGACGTGCGCCGCGATTGGTCGTGCGCACGAACGATTGATCGATCTTGATGGTGTCGAACGGGAAACGCTGCAAATAGGCGAGCGATGAGTGCCCGGTGCCGAAATCGTCCAGCGACAATCCCGTGCCGAGTTCCTTGATCCGGTGCAGCATCTGCGCCGCATGCTCCGGATTTTCCATCACCAGCGATTCCGTGAGTTCGAGCTTGAGCGATCCGCGCGCGACGGCGTTGCGCGACAGCACGCTGCGAACGTCGTGAATGAGATCGTGACGCAGCAATTGCCGCGACGAGACGTTGACGCTTGCGAACAAAGGCTCGCGCGAACGCACGGCGCGCTGCCATTGAGCAAGCTGGCGCGCGGTCGTGTCCATCACGAAGGTGCCGAGTTCGACGATCAGGCCGATCTCTTCCGCGATCGAAATGAATTCGGTTGGCGACATCCGGCCGAGTTTCGGATGATCCCAGCGCGCCAGTGCCTCGAAACCCGCGATGGTGCGATCTTCCAGCCGCACGATGGGCTGATAAAGGATCGTGATTTCCTCGCGCTCGATGGCGCGGCGCAGTTCGGATTCCAGCGCAAGGCGGTCGGTGCGGCGTGCGCGCATCGCGGGTTTGTAGACGTCGATGCGGTCGCCGCCGATGCGCTTGGAGTGATACATCGCCAGTTCCGCATCCTTGATGATCTCGTCGGTCAGCGGCACCTGCGGATCGCTGAGCGCGAGGCCGATGGAGGCGGTGAGAAAAATCTCGCGGCCGTTGAAGGCAATCGGCGCACGGATGGTCTTGCGGATGGTTTCGGCAAACGCAGTGATGCGGCCCGGTTCGTATTCGGACGTCAGGATCAGGCCGAACTGATCGCCGGATAGTCTTGCCAATGTGTCCTGGGGTTTCAGAATACGCGCAAGGCGGCGCGCCAGCGTCAGCAGAATGGAATCGCCGACCGCGATGCCGACGGAATCGTTGACCTGCTTGAAGCGGTCGAGGTCGATCACCATGATCGTCGGGCGCAAATTCGGCGTGGTCTTCGCGAAAGCAGAAACAGCGACAAGACGGTCGATGAACAGCTGGCGGTTCGGCAGACCGGTGAGATTGTCGTGCACGGAATCGTGCAGCATGCGCTCTTCGGCGTTCTTGATGTCGGTGACATCGCTGAGCGTGCCGACGACGCGCGCGACTTCCCCGTCCGAGCCGACAACCGGACGCGCCTTCAGCGCGAACCACATGAAGTGCCCGTCCGGTGTGCGCAGGCGGAAATCCTGCATCAAGCGTCCGCGCCGCTGATCGAGCACGCTGTCGAGCGCGGCACGGAAACGATCTTGGTCAAGTGGGTGAAGAACTTCCAGCCACTTCGCGGCGGGGCCTTCGAGCGTGCCGCGCTTGAGGCCGAGCAGCGTCTCGGTTTCGGGGCTGGTGAACACCTTGTCGCTCGACACGTCCCAGTCCCAGATCAGATCGCCCGAGCCGGTGAGTGCGAGCGCGCGGCGCTCCATGTCGGAAACGATTCCCGTGGTCGCGCCGCCGCCTGCAAAGGCGTGCTGCATCACCGTGAAACCGATCAGCATGACGATGAGAACGAGGCCGCCGAGCAGCGCAGGTCCGACAATGTCGTTGGTGACGCCGCCTTCGACCGTGATGCCGGCGGCGATCACCCAGACGAGCAGCAGAAACCAGGTCGGGATGAGCAAAACCGCGCGGTCGAAACCGTGCGTCGAGAGATAGACGATCAGCGCGAAGCCGCAGGCTGCGATCAGCGCCAGCGAAATGCGCGCGATGCCGGAGGCAACAGCAGGATCGAACAGCGCAAGCGCAACGAGTGCGCCGAGAAACGCGACCCAGCCGATGGTGATGTGCGAATAGCGCACATGCCAGCGCGACAGATTGAGGTAGGCGAACAGAAACACCAGCAGCGTTGCGGCCAGCACCGCTTCGCCGGACGCACGCCAGATGCGCTCGGCACCCGACGACATGTCGAACACCTTGCCCCAGAATCCGAAATCGATGCCGACGTAAAGCAAAACCGCCCACGCAAGCGCGGCAGCAGCGGGGAACATGATGCTGCCCTTGACCACGAACAGGATCGTCAGCACCAGCGCGAGAAGACCGGAGATCCCGATCACGATGCCCTGATACATCGTGAAGGAGTTGACCTTGTCCTTGTAGGCTTCCGGCTCCCACAGATAGAGCTGCGGGACCGCATCGGTGCGAAGCTCGACAACAAGCGTGATGACCGCGCCGGGATCGAGCGTGATGCGGAAAATATCGGCGGTCGAACTGTCCTGCCGTTCGGGACGGTCGCCGGTCGACGGCGTGATTGAGACAACGCGCGACAGGCCGAGATCGGGCCAGATCAATCCCGACGACACGATGCGATAATGCGGAATGACGATGAGACGATCGAGCTGATCGTCGGTGTTATTGGTCAGCGCGAACACGACCCAGTTCTGTCCGCCTTCACGCGCGCGCACCTCGATGCGGCGGACGATGCCGTCGGTTCCGGGCGCGGTGGAGACCTGAATACGGTCGGTATCGCTCTTCTGGAATTCGAGAACGCCGGTCAGATCGATTGCGGGCGCGTCGCTGCGGACGCTGATGGCGTCAAGCGCGCGCGCCGGTTGCGCGAAGGCAAATATCATGAGGCCGAACGCAACAAGCGTCAGGCTTCCGATCGCACGCAAGGTCAGATCTCCGCATTCGCCAACCCGGCGCGCCGAAGAGCTGCCGGAGGAACGCGATAAATGACACGAATATGAAGTGAATCAAAGGCTTTCGAGTTGCACGGCCGAGCTAAACCGTGAGCACAATTTTGCCAATATGTTGGCTCGATTCCATGCGCTGATGCGCCTTGGCTGCATCTTTCAGCGCAAACGCGCTGTCGATCAACGGTTTGACGCGTCCTTCCGCGAGCCACGGCAAAACCTTGGCCTCGATGGCGTTAACCATCGCCGCTTTATCTGCGACCGAGCGCGGGCGCAGCGTCGATCCGGTGTGATGCAGGCGCTTGATCATCAGCTTGCTGAAATCGGCGGTCGCTTTCGGTCCGCCGAGAAACGCGATCTGCACAATGCGGCCTTCGACGGCGGCGGTGCTGTAGTTGCGGTCGACATATTCGCCGCCGACCATGTCGAGGATGACGTCGACGCCCTTGTCGTTCGTCGCGGCCTTCGACTTCGCGACGAAGTCATCGGTCTTGTAGTTGATACCGACATCGGCACCGAGTTTGAGGCATGCGTCGATCTTGTCCTGCGAGCCGACGGTGACGATCACCTTGGCGCCGTGCGCCTTCGCCATCTGGATCGCCATCGTGCCGATGCCGGATGAGCCGCCGTGAATGAGCAGCGTCTCGCCGCTTTTCAATCCGCCGCGCTCGAACACGTTGTGCCAGACCGTCATCAACGTCTCGGCGGTCGCGCCGGCTTCCTCAATCGTAAAGCCTTTGGGGATGCTCATGCCGTGCGTCTCATGCGTGAGGCAATATTGCGCGTAGCCTCCGCCTGCGACGAGCGACATCACCTTGTCGCCGAGCTTGAACTTCGTCACGCCGTCGCCGAGGGCCGCGACTTCACCGGCGACTTCAAGTCCCGGAAGATCGCTTGCGCCCGGAGGGACGGGATAACGTCCCATGCGCTGAAGAACGTCGGGACGGTTCACGCCTGCCGCCTGAACCTTGATGAGAATCTGGTTCGGTCCCGGTTTCGGCACGGGACGCTGTTCGGGAACGAGAACCTCGGGTCCGCCGGGTTTGCTGATCGCGATGGCGGTCATTTCCGAAGGCAGTCTGTCCATGGTCGGTCCTCGTCAATTCTTGCAGCGAAGTGTGTTGCGAAATGATACAGCGGAGCGAAGCTATAGTCGCGCAAATGGCCGGAGGGAAGCATGGCAACCGAGGATGACGACAGACCGAGAAAGAAAATCGCCCATGAGATCGGACAGGACCTCTACGCGCTTTCAGCTGGCGATCTCGACGAGCGGATTGCGCTGCTGACATCGGAGATTGAGCGGCTAAAGGCAGAGAAGGCGAAGAAGGGCGCGAGCAAGGATGCCGCGAGTGCCTTCTTCAAAACGTGACGCGTTTACCACACCCGCCACAGACGCGAAGAGAAGGTAAAAAGAATCCCTCATTTACGGTCTATTAGGCTTTCAGGTTTATGACTGGGACTGTCCTTGTTTGGACACCGAGTGGCTCCTGTCCACTCTGTTTGACGCCTCCCTGTTATAAACTTTCAAAGCCGCCAGAAATGGCGGCTCTTTTTTTGCGCAAACGCCATCGACATTCTTCGTTCGGATCATGGGTATGGAAACCATATCCGCGCTTGGCGCTGGACTCGGGGCCATCGGGCGCGCAATGATTTGTTCATCATAAAAAAATCCGCGTAACAGTTGCGTGAGGCGTTAACCATGTCCGATCAGCCGCAAGACGATACGGCGCTCGTTGTTCTGAAGGAGCGCATCACCGGATCGGCCGCGTTCGGCAATCTGTTCCGTGAAGGCATGGACCTCGTCGAGGAGACCGCGGCCTATCTCGACGGCGCGGGCCGTGCTGAAGCCAAGGCGCTGGAGCGTTCCGTAAGTCTTGCCTATGCGACCGAGAGCATGCGTCTCACCACGCGGCTGATGCAGCTCGCGTCATGGCTGCTGCTGCATCGTGCCGTGAAGGAAGGCGAGATGACACTGATGCAGGCCAATCGCGAAAAGACCAAAGTCAAGCTGACAGCCGCCGATCCCGGCGCCGAAGACGTGATCGCGAAACTGCCGCCGAGCTTGCAGGAACTGATCGCGCGCTCGATGTCGCTGCAAACGCGCGTTCGCCGGCTCGATGCGACGATCCACGCGCCGCCGTCCGATCAGGTCTCGATCGGCAATCCTCTGGTGCCGCAGATGAACATGCTCAAGGCAGCCTTCGAGCGCCGATAATTTTCAGTCCATTGCTCAAAGAAAAACGCCCCGCAATCGAGCGGGGCGTTGTCGTATCCGGGCCGAGGAGAAGAATTACTTCTCCTTGACGAAGCCCGCGAACTTCTTCTGGAAGCGCGAAACGCGGCCGCCGCGATCCAGCATCTGCTGGGTGCCGCCGGTCCAGGCCGGATGCGACTTGGAGTCGATATCCAGGTTCAGCGTGTCGCCTTCCTTGCCATAGGTCGAGCGCGTCATGTATTCGGTGCCGTCGGTCATCACGACCTTAATGTTATGATAATCCGGGTGAATTTCGGGTTTCATGGCAAATCCTCTGGCGCTGGGCGCCCTTGATCTCGGTCAATGTGGGTGCGAATTTGCGCGGTCTATATCGCAGGATCGCCGCTGAAACAAGCAGGGAAGGCCGTTTGCCAGCGCCCTTCGCGGAGCCTATTTGAAGGCAGCAAATAGGGTGTCAGCGGCCATATGAACGTCGTCGATCGCGTCGAAGAGAAGGCCGCCATAAAGGCCACGTTGGACGATCTTGCCGCGCTCCCTGCGGCCGAGGCCGCGCCGAAATCCCGCCGTCCGAAACTGCGCCCGTTGCTGGCGCTCGCCCCCTATGTCGCGCGCTACAAGGGACAGGCGCTCGCCGCACTCGTCGCGCTGATCGTGGCCTCGGCGGCGACGCTGGCCGTGCCTGTCGCCGTGCGCCGCATGATCGACATGGGCTTCAGCCCCGAAGGCGTGGCCCTCATCAACAGCTACTTCTCCGTGATGATCGCGGTTGTGGCCGTGCTCGCGGGCGCAAGCGCGATGCGTTACTACCTCGTCATCACGCTCGGTGAGCGCATCGTCGCCGATCTGCGGCGCGACGTGTTCAATCATCTGACGTCCTTGTCGCCGTCGTTCTTCGACACCGCCCATAGCGGCGAGCTTGTTTCGCGTCTCACCGCCGACACGACGCAGATTAAATCCGCTGTCGGTGCGTCGGTCAGCATCGCGCTCCGCAATCTCGTGCTGTTCATCGGCGCGTCCGCGATGATGGTGGTGAGCAGTCCGAAATTGTCGGGATTTGTGCTCGCGGTGATTCCGCTGATCGTGCTGCCGCTCGTCGCATTCGGTCGTCGCGTGCAGAAATTGTCGCGCGGCGCGCAGGATACGCTCGCCGATGCCTCGTCCTATGCGTCGGAGCTGATCGGCGCGATCCGCACATTGCAGGCGTTCACGAACGAGCGTCTTGCCGAGACGCGCTTCGGCAAAGAGGTCGAGCGGGCTTATGTTGCCGCGCGCAATTCGACGCGCGCGCGCGCGTTCCTGACCGCGATTGTGATCTTCCTGATTTTCGCCAGCGTCGTTGCAATCCTCTGGGTAGGCTCGCACGACGTGCTGACGCACCAGATTTCGCCGGGGCGCCTCGGACAGTTCGTGCTTTATGCGGCGTTCGCAGCGGGCGCGCTCGGAGAACTCAGCCAGGTGTGGGGCGAAATTTCGCAGGCCTCCGGTGCTGCGGAGCGGTTGTTCGAGATACTGCGGATCAAACCCGACATCGCGTCGCCCGCAAATCCACGCGCAATGCCTGTGCCGGCGCGCGGCGATGTGGCGTTCGACAATATTCGTTTCGCCTATCCGACGAGGCCGGAAAATTTCGTCGTCGATGGCGTCTCGTTTGCGGTGAAAGCCGGCGAGAAGATCGCAGTGGTCGGACCGTCGGGAGCGGGCAAGAGCACGCTGTTTCATCTGATGCTGCGTTTCTACGATCCGGCGAGCGGCAGCATTTCATTCGACGGCGTGCCGATCTGCGACGCCGATCCATCCGAACTGCGTTCGCGCATCGCGCTGGTGCCGCAGGACTCGGCGGTGTTTGCGACAAGCGCGATGGAGAACATCCGCTTCGGCCGTCCCGATGCGAGCGATGCGGATGTTACGCGTGCGGCAGACCTCGCGCACGCGACCGAATTCATCAAACGCCTGCCGCTGAAATTCGAGACCCAACTCGGCGAGCGCGGCGTGACGCTCTCCGGCGGCCAGCGCCAGCGCATTGCGATTGCGCGCGCGATTCTGCGCGATGCGCCGCTGCTCTTGCTGGACGAGGCAACCTCCTCGCTCGATGCCGAAAGCGAAACGCTGGTGCAAACGGCGCTGGAAGATCTGATGCGCAATCGCACCACCATCGTCATCGCGCACCGTCTTGCGACGGTGCTGTCGTGCGACCGCATTCTGGTGATGGAGCAGGGCCGCATCGTCGAGCAGGGCACGCATGCCTCACTCGTTGCGGCGAACGGGCTTTACGCGCGGCTGGCGCGGCTGCAATTCGAGAACACCTGAAACTATCGTCTCCAGCCCATGCCGTAGACCGGACGGCCCGACACCGGGTTGACGTCGTCATGGGTGTGGACGAATCCGTTGCGCTCGTAAAACCGGATGGCGCGGTCGTTATCGATGTTGACCAGCAGCGTCAGCCCGTCCGGCGACATCAGCTTCGCATGACGGATCAGCGCGTCGGCGAGCGTCGAACCCCATAAATCCGGATCGACCACAAGCTGGTCGAGATAGCCCGTCGTATCGACGGTGACGAATCCGACGATGGCTCCGCTTCTTTCAGCAACGACGATTTGGGCTGCGGGTGCGAGTTCCTCGCACCATCGCTTTCGCCATGCTTCGAGACGTTCGCTGAAGTCGATGTCCGGATAGGCCTCTTGCCACGTGCGATGCCACAGCGCGATGGCGACGTCTTCGTCGCTCGAACGATACGGTCTGAGCATGAATTCAGACATGCGTGGCAGCCTAGCGTTCGGTCAGCTTCAACTCAATGCGGCGATTGCGCTTGTAGGCTTCTTCGGTCTTATCGGTGTCGAGTGGCTGAAATTCGGCAAAGCCTGCGGCGACAAGCCGCTGCGCGGGAACGCCGCGTGAAATCAGATATTGCACGACCGAGATCGCGCGCGCGGACGACAATTCCCAGTTTGATTTGAATTGAGAACTGTTGATCGGCCGCACATCGGTGTGGCCGTCGACGCGCAAGACCCATGCGATTTCGGCGGGAATCTTCCTGGTCAATTCATTCAGGGCGTCTGCGAGCTTGTCGAGTTCGGCACGGCCTTCCGGCAGCAGCATGGCCTGTCCGGTATCGAAGAACACTTCGGACTGAAACACGAAGCGGTCGCCGACCACGCGAATGTCGGGCCGGTCGCCGAGAATGCTGCGCAGCCGCCCGAAAAACTCGGAGCGATAGCGCGACAGTTCTTGCACACGCTGGGCGAGGGCGACGTTCAGGCGTTGGCCGAGATCGGCGATTTTGGTTTGCGATTCCTTGTCGCGCTTTTCGGAGGCGTCGAGGGCTTCTTCCAGTGCCGCTAGCTGTCGGCGAAGCGCGCTGATCTGCTGGTTGAGGACTTCGACCTGCGCCAGCGCGCGTGCGGAAATCTGTTTTTCCGAGTCGAGCGCCTTGCCGAGTTCACTGGCGCGCCCTTCGGCGCTGGCACCTGCGCCCGCAAGGCCGTTGTAAAGGCCCTGCACGCGGTCGCGTTCAGCCTGCGCGGATGCGAGACCGGCGCGAGTCTGCGTGAGTTGATCCTCAAGACTCAGCTTGCCGAGCTTTTCCAGCGACAGCAGATCGTTGAGTTGCGCGATCTGCGCGTTGAGCCGCTCCAGCGCCTTGTCCTTGCCGGTGACTTCCTGTGACAGGAAGAACTGCACCACGAGAAACACGGACAGCAGGAAAACGACAGCAAGCACGAGCGTCGACAGCGCGTCGACAAATCCCGGCCAGTAGTTGAATCCGCTGTCGTTGCGGCGTGAACGCGAAAGCGCCATCGCTTTGCCTCTCTATCCGCGGCTTTCCGGCGCGCGCGCGATGCGTTCCAGAAGCCTTTTGATTTCGCGGTTTTGTTCGCCCTGTCCATCGGCCCATTCGCGGATCATCTGCTGCTCGCTTCGCATATGGCTGACCAAACCTTGGATTGCCTCCGCGAGATTGGCCATCGCGGTTGTCGTCGCGCGTGTTGAGCCCATCTCCTCAACGGCGTTGCGCAGCCGCTCGATCACCGGATGCAGTTCTGCGGACGCAGCACCCGACACGGGAACGTCGCCGGAATATTCGCGCACCGTCTCCGCAAGCCAGTCTTCAAGGTCCGTATAGAAACGGTTCTGCGCCTGGCTCGATTGCAGATCAAGGAAACCGAGGATAAGCGACCCGGCGAGACCGAACAGCGACGACGAAAACGAAATGCCCATGCCGCCGAGCGGGGCGGCAAGGCCTTCCTTCAGCGTGTCGAAGACGGAGCCTGCATCGCCGCCGACTTTCAGATTCTGAATGACGCTGCCGACCGAACTGACGGTTTCGATCAGTCCCCAGAACGTGCCGAGCAGACCGAGGAACACGAGAAGTCCGGTCATGTAGCGCGAGATGTCGCGCGCTTCGTCGAGTCGTGTCGCGATGGAGTCGAGCAGATGCCGCATTGTTTGCTGCGAGATGCTCATGCGGCCGGATCGCCCGCTCAGGATCGCGGCCATCGGCGCAAGCAACGCCGGACGGCGCTCGACCGCGAGTCCCGGATCCGAAATCCGGAAATTGTTGACCCACGCCACTTCGGGGTAAAGGCGGATGACCTGCCGGAACGAAAGAACGATACCGATTAAAAGCACCGCACCGATCAGCGCGTTGAGGCCGGGATTGGCGAGAAACGCGGTCCACACCTGCTTGTAGAGTACCGTGAAGACGAGGCCGCACAGGATGAGAAACACCAGCATGCGGACGAGGAAGATGCGCGGCGACGACAATTTGGTGACGGTAAGATCGTCGCCTGCTGCGGGTGCGGGTTTCTTCGCCATGTTTGAATTGTCACTCCTTGTGCGCGGAATGTCTCAGGCATCAATATGGCACAGCGGCGGCGGGATTAAAGGCGCGGCGCGCGCGGAGGGAACGAGACGCTGAAACCGGACTTGGGTTGGGGCGTATTTCAGGGGCTTTCTGCAAAGGCATGCGGCAATGACGTGGTTCTTCATTTTAGGGCTTGTGGCTCAGGCGGTTGCGCTTTCGGTTCTGATGGCGGGCGCGTGGGTCGTCCAGCAGCGTAGCGGCAATTCCGGGTGGGTAGATACCATCTGGACGTTCTCGCTCGGCCTCGTCGGTGCCGCCGGCGCGCTGTGGACGATGGACGGTCAGCCCGCGACATCGCGTCAATGGCTGGTCGCAATTCTCGTCGCGATCTGGGCGATTCGGCTGGGCTCGCACATCGCGATCCGCACCGCAGGCATCACCGACGATCCGCGGTATGCAGCTTTCGCGAAAGAGTGGGGCGCGGATTCGCCGCGCAGAATGTTCGTGTTTCTTCAGAACCAGGGCTTCGGTTCGATCCCGCTGGTGTTCTCGATTTTCATCGCTGCGCATTTCCCGTCCGAAGCCCTTCGTCTTCAGGACTATCTCGGCGCGCTGATTCTTTTCGCGGGCATTGCAGGCGAGGCCGTCGCCGACGCGCAGCTTAAAGCGTTCCGTACCGATCCCGCCAACAAGGGCAAGGTGTGCGACGTGGGCTTATGGAAATTCTCGCGGCACCCGAATTATTTTTTTGAGTGGTTCGGCTGGCTCGCCTATCCGACGATCGCGATATCGACTTCGTTCAGCTGGGGTTGGATCACGGTGCTCGCGCCGATCTTCATGTACTGGATTTTGGTGCATGTGACAGGCGTTCCGCCGCTCGAAGAGCAGATGCTGAAATCGCGCGGCGATGCCTATCGCGCCTACCAGCGCCGCACGAGCAAGTTCTTTCCCATGCCGCAGCAGGTTTGAGAAACATGAGTTTTATTTCAACGGTCATCGACAAGGCCGAACGCGTTCCGCTTCCCGACATCATGATTCGCGCGGGGATCAATGCGCTGTGTTCGCGCACGGCAGCGAAACTCTCGGCCGGAAATGCCGAAACGGATGCGGCCTTTGCGCGCGAGATGGCGACACGCGCGATTGCAGAACACACTGACGCTGCCAACGCGCAACATTATGAAGTACCGGCGGATTTCTTCGCGATGGCGCTTGGACCGAATCGAAAATATTCGTCGTGTTTTTACAAGAGTTTCAGTTCGACGCTCCAGGAAGCCGAAGAAGAGGCACTGCGCCGGACCGTTGAACATGCGGACCTCGCGGACGGTCAGGTGATCCTCGAACTCGGCTGCGGCTGGGGGTCGCTGTCGCTGTGGATGGCGCGGCAGTTTCCGAACGCGAAGATCACGGCCGTTTCCAATTCAAACTCGCAACGCGAATACATTGAAGCGGCGGCGAAGGCGCGAGGCCTCAGCAATCTCACCGTCGTCACGCAGGACATGAATGCTTTCGATCCGAAGGCCACGTTCGATCGCATCGTATCGGTGGAAATGTTCGAGCACATGATGAACTGGCGCGAACTGATGACGCGCGTGCGGACATGGCTCAATCCCGATGGCCGCTTCTTCATGCATATCTTCACGCATCGGTCCGGCGCATATCTGTTCGACCGCGCCGACAAGGAAGACTGGATCGCGCAGCATTTCTTCACCGGCGGTGTGATGCCGAGCCACCATCTGATCCGCCAATATGCGGATCTGTTCGAGGTCGAAAAGGAGTGGCGCTGGAGCGGCGTGCACTACCAGCGCACCGCGCTCGACTGGCTCAAAAATTTCGATGCTCATCACGGTGAGATCGAAGCGGTGTTGCGTCCCGTCTACGGCGACGACACATCGTTGTGGATGCGGCGCTGGCGCTGGTTCTTTCTCGCAACCGCCGGATTGTTCGGCTACGCCGACGGCAGCGAATGGGGCGTCAGCCACTATCGAATGAAGAAGGCTTGAGCGCGCTCAGAGCGGCTTGAGGATTTTCACGAGTTCGGCTTGAACGTATTCGTTGCCGCAGACGATGTCGCCTGTCTGTAGCGCGTTGTCGTGACCTTCGATGCCGCTGACGAGTCCGCCCGCTTCGCGCACCATGATGAGACCGGCCGCGATGTCCCACGGCTTGAGATTGCGTTCCCAGTAACCGTCGAGCCGTCCGGCCGCGACGAACGCGAGATCGAGCGACGCCGCTCCGAAGCGCCGCAGGCCTGCGACCTTCGGCATCATTTCCATCATTTCGCGGCGTGCGAGTTCGTGATCGCCGCGTCCGATATGCGGCAGGCCGCATGCGATCACGCATTCATTGAGCTTCTTGCGCCCGGCGACGCGAATACGCTGGTCGTTGAGAAACGCGCCTTTGCCTTTCTCGGCGATGTAAAGCTCGTCGTTGGCGGGATTGTAGATGACGCCCGCGATCATCACGCCTTCGCGCTGCAAGCCGATCGAAATCGCGAATTGCGGAATGCCGTGCAGAAAATTCGTCGTACCGTCGAGCGGATCGACAATCCAAATGTTGGATTTGTCGGTGCCTTCGCGCGTGCCGCCTTCCTCGCCGATGAAACCGTAACCGGGCCGCGCCTTGGTCAGATCGACATACAGCATCTGTTCGGCGCGCTTGTCGGCGAGCGATACGAAATTCGCAGGCCCCTTCAGCGACACCTGAAGATTTTCGATTTCGCCGAGATCGCGCTTGAGGCTTCGGCCCGCGCGGCGCGCAGCCTTGACCATGACGTTGATGAGCGCCGAATAGAGCATGTGTTATTCAATTCCCGCAAACAGGTTCGATGCTTTGGCGGCAATGCCATGATGCGTCAAGGGCGGACGCGCGCTTATTTGGTGCCGAACCATTTTTTGGCGAGGTCTTCCGACTTTTTGCGATCTTCGGGCGTCTGCTGCTGAAACAGCGCATCCAGTTCGGGGTCGCTGGCGCCTGCTGTCTTGGCTGCGAGGTGCCAGCGGAATCCCTCGATCTTGTTCACGGCCGTGCCCTGACCGAACACGAGAACGCGCGCGAGGCGGTTCTGCGCGATGGGGCTGCCCTGGCGCGCGGCGCGATTCAAAACCGCAAGCGCGGTCGGAACGTCGCGCGGCGTTCCGGTGCCGTTGAACAGCGCAATCGCGTATTCGACTTCGGCATCGAGGTTATCGACCATCGCAGCCGCGCGAAGCAGGCGCGCGGCTTCGGTGAGATTTTTCTCCACGCCGCGGCCTTCCTTGTAGAACGTCGCAAGCGCGTATTGTGCTTCCGGATTTCCGGCGTCTGCGGCCTGTTTGAACAATTCAGCAGCCCGCTTGAGATCCTGCGGGAAGACCTGTCCCTCGAGATAAAGCAAACCGAGATTGTAGGCGGCGGCGGCCTTGCCGAGCTTTGCGGAAGCCGCCAGCAGCTTCGCGGCCTCATCGCGCTGCTCCGGGACGCCGCGCCCGGAAATTTTCAGCATCGCAAGCCCGAACATCGCCTCGCGGTCGCCCATGTCTGCGGCGCGCTTGTACCATTCGGCGGCTTTTGCATCGTCCTGCTTGACGCCGAATCCGTTGGCGTAGATTTCGCCGACCAGTGTCATCGATTTCGGATCGTTCTGCTGCTCGGCGCGCTGCGTGGCGAGCTTCAACGCGGTGATGTAGGAGCCCTGCTGAAATGCGCCGTAAGCCAAATCCGCGTTCGGATTGTCGACAGGCGGATTGGGGAAAGGAGACTTTGTCTGCGTAGCGGATGGCAGCGACTTCGCTTTCGGCGCAGCTTTCGATTTTTCCGATTTGGCCGCAGCCGGCTTCGTATCGGTTTTCGGCGTCAGCGAAACTTGCGCAGACGCCGTTGACGCGACAAGCAGCGCGACAATCGAAACGAAGTAGAAGCGGAGCGGCATTCGATAACCTTCAACTGGCCTTGGCGTTGCCGAATGCGGCATCGAAATGCTTTTGCACGATTTGACTTGTCTCGATCAATGCGGCGCGAGGCCCGCGCTCATCTTGCCAGATAAATTCGCCGACCAGAATGAAGTCCGCGCCCGACTCAGCGAACAGTCCTGCCTCTTGCAGCGTCGCGGCATAGCCGACGCAAGGCGGCTCGAAAACTTCCGCCCACCATTGCAGGCGCTCAAAAATCGCTTCCGATGACGGCCGCTCGCCGTCTTCTGCGGGTTCGCCGAACAGCACGTAGTCCGCGCCGGATTCGCCCGCGATCATCGCATCGTGCCGTGTGTGCAATCCGCCGACGCCGAGAATACGATCCGGCTTCAACGTCGAGATTGCGTCTTCGAGATCGGCGATGCCGCTGATGTTCGCGCCATCTGCGCCTGCGCGCGCAGCGAGCCCGAAATGACCGTCAAGCAAAAGCGCAGCACCTGTCTTTTGCACGATCCCTGCAATCGTCTTGGCGTGCTCGGTCATGCTGCGTTCGTCGGCGGGCGCAAACGTCAGGAGGACAGCGGCGACGTCCGCCGCCGCAAGAAGCTCGGGAAGTACGGCGACAAGCGACGACGGCTCGGCAACGAGAGGCGTTGCGAGATAGAGTCGCGGAGCCGGGCGCGGAGGAACGGGCCTTTGTTTGGTCGCCATAGCTCAGGTGATGCCTTTGGACTGCGGCCAAAAAAGGGGCGGGATCGTGTCCCGCCCGTTTCGTCTTCAAGCGATCTTCGCTTTCAACTCGCCGCTGGCGTAACGCTTGGCCATTTCGGCGGTGGTCAGCACCTTCTTGATCTTGCTGGCTTGCCCAGCGGTATTGAACTCCTGAAGCCGCGCCTTGCACAGCTTGGTCATCGCTTCCATCGCCGGCTTGAGATATTTGCGCGGATCGAACTCGCTCGGATTTTCCTGAAGAACTTTTCGGATCTGGCCGGTCATCGCCATGCGGTTGTCGGTGTCGATGTTGATCTTGCGCACGCCGTTCTTGATGCCGCGCTGGATTTCCGCGACCGGCACGCCCCATGTCGGCTTCATCTGCCCGCCGAACTTGTTGATAATGTCCTGCAAATCCTGCGGCACCGACGACGAGCCGTGCATCACAAGATGCGTGCTTGGCAGCTTGCGGTGGATTTCCTCGATCACGTTCATCGCAAGAATATTGCCGTCCGGCTTGCGCGTGAACTTGTAGGCGCCGTGGGAGGTGCCCATCGCAATAGCCAGCGCATCGACCTGCGTTTCCTTGACGAACTTCACCGCCTCGTCAGGATTGGTGAGAAGCTGATCGTGCGAGAGCTTGCCTTCCGCACCGTGACCGTCTTCCTTGTCGCCCATTCCTGTTTCGAGCGAACCGAGCACACCGAGTTCGCCTTCGACCGAAATGCCGCCGAGATGCGCCATGTCGGTCACGGTCTTGGTGACGCCGACATTGTAATCCCAATCGCCGGGCGTCTTGCCGTCGGCTTTCAATGAGCCATCCATCATCACCGATGTGAAGCCGGCCTGAATGGCGGTCATGCAGGTCGCGGGCTCATTGCCGTGATCGAGATGCACGCAGACCGGAATCTGCGGATGGATTTCGGTGACGGCATCCATCATGTGCTTGAGCATCACGTCGTTGGCGTAGGACCGCGCGCCGCGCGAGGCCTGAATGATGACAGGCGCGTCGAGCGAGGACGCCGCGTCCATGATCGCGAGCGCCTGTTCCATGTTGTTGATGTTGAACGCCGGCACGCCGTAGTCGTGTTCCGCCGCGTGATCGAGCAATTGACGCAACGTGATGCGAGCCATGAGCCTTCGTTCTCCGATTTGTCGCGGCAACATGCGCCGCGCTTTGAATATGTTGAAACCGGGCGGACGCGCGTCCGCGCCGCTTTCAGGATTTTCTTAGAACCTCGACGCCGGGCAAAGGTTTCCCTTCCATCCACTCGAGAAACGCGCCGCCTGCGGTCGAAACATAGGAAAAATCGCCGCCGACACCAGCGTGGTTCAATGCCGCAACGGTGTCGCCGCCGCCTGCGACCGAAACCAGCTTGCCGGCCTTGGTACGCGCGGCTGCATGCTTCGCGGCCTGAACCGTGCCCCTGTCGAACGGCGTCATCTCGAATGCGCCGAGCGGACCGTTCCAGACCAGCGTCGCTGCGTCGTCGATCGCGGATTTGACGCGTTCGATCGACTGCGGGCCGACGTCGAGGATCATGCCGTCGGCGGGAATGGCGTCGAGACCGTAGGCATGCGACGGCGCGTTGGCTTCAAAATGATAGGCGACAATCGCATCCACCGGCAAAATGATCGCGCAGTTGGCAGCTTCGGCCTTTTCCATCACACGCAGCGCGGTGGGGGCGAGATCTTTTTCGCAAAGGGATTTGCCGACCTTGATGCCCTGTGCGTGCAGAAATGTATTCGCCATGCCGCCGCCGATCACCAGCGCGTCGACTTTGCTGACGAGATTTTCGAGCAGATCGAGTTTGGTCGAAACCTTCGCGCCGCCGATGATCGCGATCACAGGATGCGTCGGCGCGTCGAGCGCCTTGTTCAATGCGCTGAGTTCGGCCTCCATCGTGCGGCCGGCATAGGCGGGCAGCTTGTGGCCGAGGCCTTCAGTCGAGGCGTGCGCGCGGTGTGCGGCGGAGAATGCATCGTTGACCCAGATGTCGCCGAGCTTGGCGAGTTGGCCGACGAAGGCCGGATCGTTCTTTTCTTCACCGGGATGAAAGCGCGTATTCTCAAGACAGAGAATATCGCCGTCCTTCATCGCCGCGACGGCCTTCTCGGCGACCTCGCCGATACAATCCGGTGCGAACTGCACCTGTTTCTTCACCACATAGCCGAGCGCAACCGCGACGGGCTTGAGCGAATCCTTCGGGTCCGGGCCTTTGGGCCGTCCGAAATGCGCGAGGATGACGACCTTCGCGCCTTTCTGCGAAAGTTCGATGATGGTCTGGGCGATTCGTTGGAGACGCGTGGTGTCGGAGACGCGGCCGTTGTCCATCGGCACGTTGAGGTCCACGCGCAGCAGAACGCGCTTTCCCTTTACGTCAACGTCGTCGAGGGTACGAAAGCCGGCCATCGTCGCCCTTCAGGTCTCAGATCAGCTTGCTCATCGCAACGGCGGTGTCCGCCATGCGGTTCGAGAAGCCCCATTCGTTGTCGTACCAGGACATCACGCGCACGAAGGTGCCGTCCATGACCTTGGTCTGATCCATGTGGAAGATCGACGAATGGGCGTCGTGATTGAAATCGATCGAGACGTTCGGTGCGTTGGTGTAGCCGAGGATGCCCTTGAGCTGCTGTTCGGCTGCGCGCTTGATTGCGTTGTTGATCTCGTCCTTGTCGGTCTTCTTCTTGGCGACGAACTTGAAATCGACGACAGAGACGTTCGGCGTCGGCACGCGGATCGAGACGCCGTCGAGCTTGCCGTTGAGTTCGGGCAGCACGAGGCCCACAGCCTTCGCAGCACCGGTTGAGGTCGGGATCATCGACATCGCGGCCGCACGCGCGCGGTACAGATCCTTATGCATGGTGTCGAGCGTCGGCTGGTCGCCGGTGTAGGCGTGGATCGTGGTCATAAAGCCTTTTTCGATGCCGATGGCATCGTTGAGCACCTTGGCGACCGGCGCGAGGCAGTTCGTGGTGCACGACGCGTTGGAGATGACCTTGTGATCCTTGGTCAGCTTGTCGTGGTTCACGCCATACACAACGGTCATGTCCGCGCCGTCGGCTGGAGCGGAGACGATCACGCGCTTCGCGCCGGCGGTGAGGTGCGCCGAGGCTTTGTCCTTGGAGGTGAAAATACCTGTGCATTCGAGCGCGATGTCGACGCCGAGGTCTTTCCACGGCAGCGTCGCCGGATCCTTGACTGCCGTGACCTTGATCTTGCCCGAGCCGATGTCGATGGAATCGCCATCGACCTTCACTTCGCCGGGGAAACGGCCGTGGACCGAATCGTAACGCAGCAGATGCGCGTTGGTTTCGACCGGGCCGAGATCGTTGATGGCGACGACCTGGATGTCCGTGCGCTTGGATTCATGGATTGCACGCAGAATATTGCGGCCAATTCGGCCAAATCCATTGATCGCGACCCGGACTGCCATTCAACTTCTCCCTGAACCTTGCGGAAATGGTGGATTTCGAGGCGTTTTCTGCCCCGAATGACGCCACGATGCAACGTCCCGTTGCCAGGAATGTTCGACGGAGTGCGAGAAGGGTTATCAGCCCTGCAAACGCGCCTTCGCGGCGTCGGCAATCGCCTCGGCGGTGATGCCGAAATGCTTGTAAAGCTCCTTATAGGGAGCACTGGCACCGAATCCGGTCATGCCGACGAAAACGCCATCGGAGCCGACGATGGCATCCCAGCCCTGGCGGATGGCGGCCTCGACCGCGATTTTGACCGGAGCCTTGCCGATGATGGCCACTTTTTTGGCGGCGGGCAGTTCCAGAAACAGGTCCATGCAGGGCACCGAGACGACCCGCGTCGCAATGCCGCGCGCTGCGAGCAGCTTCTGCGCCTCCACGGCCAGCGACACTTCGGAGCCAGAGGCGAAGATCGAGACCCTGGCTTCGCCATTATTCAAGGATGCTTGGGCCTTGGAAATCTCGTAGGCGCCGGCAGCGCATTTGTTGTCGGCATCGTTCGCAAGGCGCAACTGCGGGAGGTTCTGGCGGGTGAGGGCGAGGACGCTCGGTGTTTCCTTGGCCTCAAGCGCGAGTTGCCAGCATTCCAGCGTCTCGACCGTGTCGCACGGGCGGAAAACGTTGCAGTTCGGGATCGCGCGCAATGCTGCCAGATGCTCCACCGGCTGGTGTGTCGGTCCATCCTCGCCGAGACCGATGGAATCATGTGTGAGGACGTGAATCACGCGCTCGCCCATTAGTGCGGCAAGCCGCAACGCGGGGCGCAGATAATCGGCAAACACAAGGAACGTGCCCGAATAAGGAATGAGGCCGCCGTGCAGCGCCATGCCGTTCATGGCAGCGGCCATGCCGTGCTCGCGGATGCCGTAGTTGACGTAGCGTCCGCCGTAATTGTTGGCGGAGACCGCGACCATGCCTTTAACGCGTGTGTTGTTCGAGCCAGTCAAGTCCGCCGAGCCACCGATCATTTCGGGCACGGCGGCAGTGAGGATTTCGAGCACATGCTCGGACGCGGTGCGCGTCGCGATTTCCTTTGGCGCTGAAGCAAGCGCAGCTTTCATTTTTGCAACAGCGTCGGCCAGCGCCTTCGCCGGCAGGTCGCCCTTCATGCGGCGCTCGAATTCGGCACGCGCGCCTGCGTCCTTTGTCGAGAACTTCTTCGTCCAGTCGGCATGCACATTGGCACCGCGCGAACCGGCCTCGCGCCACGCGGAAAGAATGTCGGCGGGAATCTCGAACGGCGGCGAATCCCATTTCAGATTTTTGCGCGCTCCCGCGATCTCATCTGCACCGAGCGGCGAGCCATGGGACTTCTCCGAACCGGCCTTGGTCGGCGCGCCGAAGCCGATGGTCGTCTTGCAGGCGATCAGCGAAGGGCGGTCGGATTTCTGCGCGCGCGTGAGCGCGTCTGTGATGGCTTTCGGATCGTGGCCGTCGATGCGTTCGGCAGCCCATCCGGCCGCCTCGAAACGCTTCACCTGATTGACCGAATCCGAGATCGAAATTGCGCCGTCGATGGAAATGCCGTTGTCGTCGAACAGTACGATCATTTTGTTCAGCTTGAGGTGGCCTGCGAACGCAATCGCTTCCTGACTGATGCCTTCCATCAAATCGCCGTCGGAGGCGAGCACGTAAGTGTAGTGATCGACGATGTCGCCGCCGAACTCGGCCGCCATGTGCCGTTCCGCAAGCGCCATGCCGACCGCGGTGGCGATGCCCTGGCCAAGCGGGCCGGTGGTGGTTTCGATTCCGGGCGTGACGAAATTTTCAGGATGGCCCGGCGTGATGGAGCCGAGCTGACGGAAATTCTTGATCTGCTCGATCGTCATGCTCTCATTGCCTGTGAGATACAGCAGCGCATAGAGCAGCATCGAGCCGTGACCGGCCGAGAGCACAAAGCGGTCGCGGTCGAACCACTTCGGATCCTTCGCGTCGAATTTCAGAAACTGCGTGAACAGCACGGTCGCGATATCGGCCGCGCCCATCGGCAATCCGGGATGGCCCGAGTTCGCTTTCTGCACGGCATCCATCGCAAGCGCGCGGATCGCATTGGCCATACGGGAATGATCGACGCGCGTTGTCATGGAAGGGTCTGCCTTAATTCGCCGGTCGTGTGTGAGGTCGCGCCAGAATCGGTGGCGACCGTGCGGAATGCCACAATTGGCGGGTGGATAGCATCTGGTTCCGGCGAGTCCAAGGGCGCGATGCTCTCTGTCAGCCGCTCAACTTCGCTTAACGGTGCATAGCTCGGACCTGACGTTGCGCTCCGTTCAAGGCGGCCATAAATTTATTGGCCTAAATGCCTGCCGGTTCGCAGTTTTTGCGCGGCCGGATGGAACAAAAAAGGCAACTGTTCCGCCATGAACGATCGCAATGCCAACGGCTTTGTAAATTTGGAATCGCCGGCCGCAGCGCAGAGCGATATCGAACTCGCCACGCGGCGGCTTGCGGCTGCCCTCGATGCACTCGAAAGCGCGGTGGAGCGCCGCCGCGAGAACGACCGCGCCGAAGACGATATGGCCGCGCGCATTCAGGCGCTGGGAACCGACCGTTCGCGTCTCGCCAACGAACTCGACGGCACGCTGGTGCGATCGCGTGCGCTGGAGCGCGCCAATCGCGAGATCGCCGAGCGGCTCGATGTCGCTATCGACACTATCCGCTCCGTTCTCGAACCCGGAGAGCCCACATGAGTCATGTGAATGTGACGATCAACGGCCGGCAATACCGCATGGCCTGCGAAGAGGGGCAGGAGTCGCGGTTGCTGCGGCTTGCAGAAAATCTGGAGTCGCGCGTCACAAGTTTGCGCGGCAAGTTCGGCGAGATCGGCGATCAGCGTCTGACGGTGATGGCGGCGCTCACGGTCGCGGATGAACTCGTGGATGCGAGTTCGCGCATCCGCGCGCTGGAAGAAGAGCTTGTCGCCTTGCGCGAAGTTCGCATTACCGCGTCCGATCGCGCGCGGGCGACACAGGCTGCGGTCGCCAATGCGCTCAATTCAGCGTCCGAGCGGATCGAGAAGATGACACAGGCGCTTAACCGGCCGACACGCGGCGGCATCGCCATCGGTTGATTCCGGCGCGATCACGGCTGGCGGCGGAAGCCATTCGCCATTACATTGGTCCGGCGAGGCTGCGTCGCGCGTCAGGAGCCATATATCTCCGGGGCCTTATCGATCCTTTAGGGAACTGTCCCTGGCCGGGTCCGTGGACCCGGGCACACGGTGCCCACCTACTTTCGTAGGTGCTCCGGGATCGAGTGCTTCAACGGCCATCGCGGCTTCGCACTTTCTTTTTCGTTCCGCAGCCAGAGGCCGCAGCCATTTCTTCTTCCGCGACGAAGGACCAGTTGCGCACTGCGGCGCTCTCAAAGCGCGACGCGCTGAGCGTCGAACAGCGTGTTGCCGCGGCGGACGCGCTGTTCAAAATTCCACTGCATCTTGAAATTTCGCCGGGTACGATCGTTGCGGGATATTCCCCGATCAACAGCGAGATCGATCCGTTTCCGCTGATGCGCGCGCTTGAAGGCAAGGGCGCCGAACTGGCACTGCCGGTCATTGTGAAGCGCGATCACGCGCTGATATTCCGGTCGTGGTCGCCGATCGAAGGTCTGGTGCGTGGCGCTTATGGAATTTTCCAGCCGTCGTCCGACTCGCCTGACGTCGATCCGGACATCGTGCTTGTGCCGCTCGCGGCCTTCGACCGTGCCGGCCATCGCATCGGTTACGGACGCGGCTATTACGACCGCACGCTCAAGCCGCTGCGCGCGATGAAGCGGATCACCGTCATCGGTATCGGTTTTGCGGTGCAGGAAATCGATACCGTTCCGGCAGCAAACCACGACGAGCAGCTCGATTGTGTGCTAACGGAACGCGAACTGATCGATCTGCGGAGTTTTTAATTTGCGTATCCTGTTTGTCGGCGATGTGGTCGGGCGCAGCGGACGGGTTGCCGTATCCGAAACCCTGCCCGGTTTGATCCGCGACTGGAAACTCGATCTTGTCGTCGTCAACGGCGAGAACGCGGCGGGCGGCTTCGGAATTACCGAGGCGATCTATCAGGAACTGCTCGACTGCGGCGCCGATGCCATCACGCTCGGCAATCATTCATGGGATCAGCGCGAGGCACTGGTGTTCATCGAGCGCGCGCCGAAGCTCATCCGCCCGGTGAACTTTCCGGTCGGCACGCCGGGACGAGGCGCGGCGTTCGTCGAGACCAGGAGCGGCAAACGCGCTTTGGTCGTCAACGGCATCGGCCGCATCTTCATGCAGGCGTTCGACGATCCGTTCACGACCATCGACCGCGAACTCAATGCATGTCCGCTGGGCGAGGCGGCTGACGCCGTGATTGTGGATTTTCACGCCGAGGCGTCGAGCGAGAAGCAGGCCATCGGATATTACTGTGATGGCCGCGCAAGCCTGGTGGTTGGCACGCACACGCATGTGCCGACGTCGGATCATCGCATTCTGCCCGGCGGTACGGCCTATATGACCGATGCGGGCATGACCGGCGACTATCAGTCGATCATCGGCATGCAGAAGGACGAGCCGCTCGGACGTTTTCTGCGCGGCTATCCGGCGTCGCGTTTCGAGCCTGCGGACGGCGTGGCTACACTCAGCGGCGTTGCGGTCGAGACCGATGACAAGACCGGCCTTGCGCTCAAAGTCGCGCCGGTTCGTCTTGGTCCCATTATGGACCGTGCGGTTCCCGATTTCTGGTGATCAGATTTTGTAGGCGGTGCGGAATCCGCCCCAGTGGCGGCCGTTGACGCGGATCGGCACGTCGATCTCGCGCATCATCACCGTCTTGCCGTTGCCCATGTCGCGCGCGTAGCTCTGGATCAGATACGAGCGGATGTTGCGGCCTGCGGCGAGGCCTGCCGGGTCGTTGAAGATGCGGCGATTACGGGAATTCGCTGTATTGAATGCCACGTCGCCCGGCTTCTGCGGCTGCGAATAGACCTTGTTGTGCACCGGCAGATAGCCGTTGCGGTCGATGCAGACGCTGAAGGCAAGGCGATTGTCGCGCGCCAGAAACGCTTCCTGAAATTCCGGCAATGCGCGGTCTCCCCAGTCGAGCATCTTGTTGCGGTGCTGAACGGGGTTGGTGCCTTCGATCTCGATATAGTTTTCGTCGAACAGGTCGTCGATGCTGATGTCGCCTCTGGCGACCGCGTTCTCGAAAATTTTCGTCATCGCGTCACCGGCTTCCATCGCGCGGGTGACTAGTTCGGTGTTTTCGTCGTGGATGCTCCAGACCTTGTCCTCGATGTGCTCTTTCAGCATGGCATTCGAGTTGACGAATTCGGCGCGCACGCCGGCCGAGTCGCGGCTGATTGTGCGAATCTGGCATTCGCCGATGTCCTGCAACTTCACTTGAAGCACTTCATTCAGGGCGATGGCTTCCGCGCGCGGCCCGCCGATCAGGATTCCATCGAGTGAGATTTCAAAAACCTCGGCTTTGATCTGCGATGACCGCGCAGCAATCTCGATCTGGAGACGGCAGGGCATCCGTTCGGCCTTGCGCTCGGCGTTCTCGTCCTTGCGCAGCAGAACCGCGCAGCGCGTCTTGAGTTTCTCCGCGAACATCGTCACAGCCTTGCCGGCCCGCGCAACGCTCTCGCCGTGGGCTTCCGCTTCCTTGGTTGCGCTGTCGATTTCGGCGCTGCTGGTGGATACCGATGAAATGAACTCGGAAGCGGACGCTGCGTTCTGCGACATCTCGCCTGTGGTTTCGTTCTGTTCGGCCACGGCTCCATTGACGTGCTCGAACACCGGCTTGATGGCTTCGATGGCCGTCGTGATGCGATGGACCGCGTCGAACGACGTGGCGGCATCCTGCTGGAGCGCGTCGATCTTCTTCTTGATCTCCTGGGTGGCGCTCTGGGTCTGCACCGCGAGTGCCTTGACCTCGGATGCGACGACGGCGAAGCCCTTGCCCGCAGTGCCGGCACGCGCAGCCTCGATGGTCGAGTTCAGGGCGAGCAGCGTTGTCTGCTTGGCGATGCTGGCGATCAGATTGACGACATTGCCGATGGCGGCGGACGACTCGCGCAGCCGCTCGACGTTGAGGCTTGCTTCCCGTGCCGCCGCGCTCGCCTCGTCGGCGAGCTTGCTGGCATCGCGCACCTGCGTGCCGATGCCGTAGGCGGATTGCGTGAATTTCTCGGCAGCCTGCGAGAATGTCTCCGCCGTCATCTGCGCGTCGCCCGAACGCTCGTTCAGCGCCTCGGTGCGATGGCGGATCGCGGTCAGGGTCGTCGCCGTCGATTCCGCGCCGCTCGCCACCGAGTTGGCCGCGCGTTCAAGCTGGCGGATCATCGCCACGAGTTCGAGTTCGAGCAGTTCCAGAATTTCGCGCGCCGAATCATGCGTCGCAGCCTTGGGCGCGTCTTGTGCGACGGCAGGTGGTGCTGAGGTCACAGCCTCGGGCATGGCCGGATCAGGCGAGGACTTGCGAAAAAGACCGAAGGCCATTGAGTATCTCTGGACGATGGATGACAGGAGCAAAGTCTCTCATCGCCGCATGAATTCATGGTTAATACCTACCGCCGCAGATGGGGTGTTTTCCCATACCGGTCTACCGAAACCGGCTGCATTGGCTTTGAATTTGCCGTTTGCGGGCCTATAAACCCGCCCCGCCAGCGATTTCACGTTAACGAAACCGGCGCGCAATCTGCGACCCCAAACCGCACCCCGAAAGAGCCCTGCCATGGCCGGACATTCCCAGTTCAAGAACATCATGCACCGCAAGGGCCGGCAGGACGCCCAGCGATCCAAGCTGTTCGGCAAGCTGGCGCGGGAAATCACCATTGCGGCCAAGCTCGGAACGCCTGACCCGGCAATGAATCCCCGCCTGCGTCTGGCGATCAGCGCCGCCCGCGCCGAAAACGTGCCGAAGGACAATATCGACCGTGCCATCAAGAAGGCATTGGGCAATGACGGCGCGAACTACGAGGAAATCCGCTACGAGGGATACGGCCCCGGCGGGGTCGCCGTGATCGTCGAGGCAGCGACCGACAACCGCAACCGCGCGGCGTCCGACATCCGTTCCTATTTCACGAAGTCCGGCGGCAATCTCGGCGAAACCGGATCGGTCGCTTTCATGTTCGATCGCGTCGGCGTCATCGAATACGATTCGAAGGCCGGGTCCGACGAGGCGATGCTTGAAGCAGCAATCGAGGCCGGTGCGGACGACGTGTCGTCCGGCGAGAGCGGCCATGAAGTTTATGCGTCCCAGGAGACATTCCGCGACGTCGCCAAGGCTCTTGAGGGCAAGTTCGGTGAACCGCGCAAGGCGCAGCTCACCTGGAGGCCGCAGAACACCATCGCGGTGGACGACGAGACCGGCGAAAAACTGTTCAAGCTGCTCGATCTCCTGAACGAGCACGATGACGTTCAGAACGTCTATTCAAACTTTGAAGTGTCGGACGCGCTTGCCGCCAAGATGAGCGCCTGAGCGGTCTCATCGGCCTCCCAAGATTTTTTGTTGACGGCACGGCGCCGAAGGATCATGTCAATACGAGGGTGCGGTCGTTCGCGATCGTCATCCGTCACTGGAAACCAGCAAACGATGCCAAGCGACAGTCCGCGTATTTCGCCGACAATGGCTTCAGCGATCTAGGGCAATCAGCTCGCCGATCCTGCCATTGCCGGCAGACCCCGAAGGTGAGCTATGACGGAAATTCACGAAGCCCCGCCCGGCGAATTCAACGCGGCTGTGCTGGCCGCGAGCCTTGCCGGCAAGCACGCCGCAGACACCGTCGAAATCCTCAACGGTCTTCCTCCGTCGGACGCCGCCGATGTTGTGCGGCTCTTGCCGCGTGAAGCCGCGATCGAAATTCTCGACAAGCCTGAACTGTATTTCGGCGCCGAAATCATCGCGGCACTTCCTCGCCATGTCGCGGGCATGCTGCTCGCCGGCATGTCGGCCGACGTCGCCGCCGACATCGTGCAGTTGCTCGAAGAGCCTGCAAAATCAGAACTGCTTGCCGAACTGGACGGCATTTCGCGCGGTGCCATTGTCGACCTGTTGGCGTATCCCGAAAATACCGCAGGCGCGATGATGACGACCGAGTTCGTCAGCGTGCCGAGCAACTGGACTGTCGAGCAGACACTCGAACATATCCGAAAGGTCGAACGGACCCGAGAAACCGTCTATGCGATCTATGTGCTCGATCCGGTGACACGCCGTCTCGTCGGTGCTGTTACTCTGCGGCGGCTGATCTCCGGCGATCCGTCTGCCAACATCCTGACACTCGCGCCGACACGCGAGCCGTTGACGACGTTTCCATTGGTTGACCGCGAAGACGTTGCGCGCCTCATCACCAAACACGATTTGCTCGCAGTGCCGGTGATCGACAAGGCCGGGCATCTGATCGGCATCGTGACGGTGGACGACATCATCGACGCCATCATCGAGGAGAGTACCGAGGACGTGCAGAAATTCGGCGGCATGTCGGCGACCGAAGAACCCTACATGCAGATCGGTCTTGTCAACATGATCCGCAAACGCGGCGGCTGGCTGGCTGTGCTGTTTCTCAGCGAAATGCTGACAGCGAGCGTGATGCAGCATTTCGAGGGCGAACTCGAGAAGGCGCTGGTGCTCACATTGTTCATCCCGCTCATTATGAGTTCCGGCGGCAATTCGGGATCGCAGGCGACATCGCTGCTGATCCGTTCGCTTGCGTTGCACGACGTGAAGCTCGCCGACTGGTGGCGGGTCATGTTGCGCGAACTTCCGACGGGTTTGCTGCTCGGAACGCTGCTGGGCGTCATCGGTATTGTGCGCATCGTGCTCTGGCAAAAGCTCGGCATTTACGACTATGGCGAGCACTGGATACTGGTGGGAATGACGGTGGCCGCTGCATTGATCGGGGTCGTCACGTTCGGCTCCATCGCGGGATCGATGCTTCCCTTCGCTTTGCAGCGGATCGGCTTCGACCCTGCGAGCGCGTCCGCGCCGTTCGTTGCGACCCTCGTGGATGTTACCGGACTGATGATTTATTTCAGCGTTGCGCTGCTGATCCTGCGCGGGACGCTGCTGTAACACCGGACGTTAAGGCCGGATTCGCGTATCATGGCGGCATGGGAAGCAATGCGATTCGCATTCTTGGGATCGATCCGGGCCTGCGCCGTACCGGCTGGGGCGTGATCGATATTGAAGGCAACCGGCTGATCTATGTCGGCTGCGGCTCGGTCGAATCGCGCGATACGCTGTCGCTCGCCGAGCGCCTTCTCGCCATCCATCGAGGCCTTGCGAAAATTCTCAGCGAGTTTCAGCCGATGGAAGCCGCGGTCGAGGCGACTTTCGTCAACAAGGACGGCGCGTCGACATTGAAGCTCGGGCAGGCGCGAGGTGTCGCGATGCTTGCTCCCGCGCAGGCCGGAATTCTCGTCGCCGAATATGCGCCTAATCAGGTGAAGAAGACGGTGGTCGGTGCAGGGCATGCCGACAAGAATCAGATTCGCGTCATGCTCGGCGTGCTGTTGCCGAAGGCCGATCCGAAGACGCCGGACGCCGCCGATGCGCTCGCAATTGCAATCACGCACGCGCATCATCGCCAACGCGCGATGCTGAAGCTGAAAGTCGCCAGCGCATGATCGGCAAACTGAAAGGCATCATCGATTCCTATGGCGAGGATTATGTGATCCTCGACGTGCAGGGCGTCGGCTATCAGGTGCATTGTTCCGCCCGCACGTTGCAGACGCTGCCGTCGCCGGGCGAGGCGGCGGTGCTGTCGATCGAAACGCATGTTCGCGAAGATCAGATCAAGCTGTTCGGTTTTCGCAGCGACATGGAACGGGAATGGTTTCGGCTGCTGCAAACCGTGCAGGGTGTCGGCGCGAAGGTGGCGCTCGCAGTTTTGGGCACGTTGCCGCCATCGGATTTGGCCAACGCAATCGCGTTGCGCGACAAGGCCGCTGTGTCGCGGACACCGGGCGTCGGCCCGAAAGTTGCCGAACGCATCGTGACGGAATTGAAGGACAAGGCGCCTGCGTTTGCGAGCGTCGATCCTGCGCTCGTGCATCTGTCGGGCGCGGTCGATGAAGATCGCGCGCCACGACCCGTAACGGACGCGATCTCGGCGCTGATGAATCTCGGCTACGGTCAGCCGCAGGCTGCGGCGGCCATCGCGAGAGCAACGCGCACGGCGGGCGACAAGGCGGAGACGGCGCAGCTCATCAAGCTCGGCCTGAAGGAGCTGAGCAAGTGAGCAATCCGCGCATTGTCACGCCTGAGCGGCGGCCCGATGATATCGGCGATATATCGCTGCGCCCGCAAGTGCTGTCGGAATTCGTCGGCCAGCAGCAGGCGCGCGCGAATCTTTCGGTGTTCATTGAGGCCGCGCGCAAGCGCAACGAGGCGCTGGATCATGTACTGTTCGTCGGTCCTCCGGGCCTTGGCAAGACGACGCTTGCACAGATCGTCGCGCGCGAGCTCGGCGTCGGCTTTCGCGCGACTTCGGGTCCGGTGATTGCGAAGGCTGGCGATCTTGCTGCACTTCTTACAAATCTCGAAGAACGTGACGTGCTGTTCATCGACGAAATTCACCGGCTTAATCCGGCCGTCGAGGAAGTTCTTTATCCGGCGATGGAGGATTTTCAGCTCGATCTCATCATCGGCGAGGGGCCTGCCGCGCGGTCGGTGAAAATCGATCTGTCGAAGTTCACGCTTGTCGGCGCGACGACGCGCGCGGGCCTGCTGACAAATCCGCTGCGCGATCGTTTCGGGATTCCGATCCGGCTGAATTTCTACACCGAAGACGAACTGGAAAAGATCGTCACGCGCGGCGCGCGTGTTCTCAACATCGGCATTACGCCGGACGGCGCGAATGAAATCGCCCGTCGCGCACGAGGTACGCCACGCATTGCTGGACGCCTGCTGCGGCGCGTGCGCGATTTTGCATCCGCCGCAGATGCCAGCGCCATCGATCGCAAGATCGCTGACAGCGCGCTCGGCGCATTGGAAGTGGACAAGGCCGGCCTTGACGCGATGGATCGCCGCTATCTCTCAACCATTGCGATGAACTACGGCGGCGGCCCGGTCGGCGTCGAGACATTGGCGGCGGCGTTGTCCGAACCGCGCGACGCCATCGAAGACATCATCGAGCCGTTTCTGATCCAGTGCGGCTATCTTCAGCGCACGCCCCGCGGCCGGCTGCTCACATCGCACGCGTTCAAGCATCTCGGCCTTGCCGAGCCGTCACGAGATCCGGCGCAGTTCGGAATGTTCGGGCAAGATGACGAATAAGGTTGCGACGAATAGCCCGCTCGACGGCGCGATCACCGGCGGCCGCCACGTCATGCAGGTGCGCGTCTATTACGAAGACACCGATTTCACCGGCATCGTCTATCACGCCAATTATCTGCGCTTCATGGAACGCGGGCGCACAAACTATCTGCGCCTGCTTGGCGCGGATCAGCACGCGCTTTTTGCGGAAGCGGAGAGCGAGGCGCCGGGATTCGCTTTCGTCGTGCGCGCGATGCAGATCGATTATCTGAAGTCCGCGCGGATGGACGATGTGCTGACCATTGTCACGTCGCCGCACGACATCAAGGGCGCGTCGATCACTTTGCATCAGGAAGTGCGGCGGGGCGACGATCTGTTATTGAGTTCTCACGTGAAGGTGGCCTTTGTTTCCGGCGGCCGTGCGCGCCCCATTCCGAAAGCGTTGCGAATTGCCATGACGGCGGATCGCGAGAAGCATTAGGACCGCTGGCGAAAAGATATACGCGGGTAGTGACGCGCGTTTCTGGCTCATGTAAAATCTATTCACATGCTGCAACCCGGCGATCGCATATGAGCTGGCGCAAGGAACGACGCCGCCGTGAAGGCGGCTATCACCACGGCAATCTGAAAGAGGCGCTTGTTCAAGCGGCACTCGATCTGATTGCCGAGAAGGGTGCCGGTGGCTTCACCTTCGCAGAGGCGGCGCGCTCTGCGGGGGTCAGTCCCGCCGCGCCCTATCGTCATTTCCGCGATCGCGATGAGTTGCTGGCGAGCGTCGCCCAGCAAGGCTACGAGCAGTTCGAGAGCGTGCTGACGGCGGCGTGGGATGATGGCCGTCCCGATACACCGTCGGCGTTTCAGAGGGTCGGCAAGGCGTATCTTGCGTTCGCGCGCGAACATCCCGCGCACTACTCGGCGATGTTTGAATCCGGGCTTCCTCTGGATTCGAACCCGGCTTTGCTTGTTGCAAGCGAACGGGCTTTTGCGATCATTCGGGCTGCGTCCGAGCGGCTGGCGGCAATGGCCCCTCCGGGTGTGCCGCGCCCGCCCGCGCTGATGATGGCGCTGCACATCTGGTCGCTGTCGCACGGCATCGCTTCGCTGTTCGGCCGTGGAGACGCAGCCAGCCGCAAACTGCCGATGTCGCCGGAAGATCTGCTGGAAGCGGGCGTGTTGATCTATCTGAAAGGTCTCGGATTTCCGATCGATCATGCGGCCGGGAACCACGCTTCGACTTCCAAAAAATAATTATCGAGGCCCATTCGGCGCCCCGCTTGACAAAATCCCGGGATGTTTTATCTATGTAAATGTTATTTACATTAACAACGGCAGTGCCGTTAGGGAGAGGCTTATGGCCAGTACCGCAGACGCCAACACCGCTCGTCTCGACAGATGGGGCCGCCCGGACTGGGCGGGTCCGCAGAACAGCAATTTCGACGGCCACTACGCTTGGCGGCCCGGTTGGCATCCGGGAATGATCCTCATCATGGTCGCGGGTTTTATCGTCTGGTGGCCGCTCGGCCTCGCCGCTCTCGCCTACACAATCTGGAGCAGAAAAATGGGTTGTTATCATCACGGCTACGAAGGCCGCTGGGCCAACAAGATGGAGCGCATGCAGTACAAAATGGAGCGGATGCGCGATCGCATGGAACGGCGGGGTTTCTACGCCCCATCGAGCGGCAATCGCGCTTTCGACGATTACCGCATGGAGACGCTGAACCGTCTCGAGGCCGAACAGGCTGAATTCAAGGACTTCCTCGACCGGTTGCGTCACGCCAAGGACAAGCAGGAGTTCGACGAGTTCATGTCGCAGCACAAACAGCGGCCGAAGCCGGCGGACGATCAGTCCCAGGGCTGAACCTGCGAAATCCGAAACCCGGAACGCCCGCCTCATTGAGGCGGGCGTTTTGCCGTGGCGACGGTTTTCATCAGGCTGCAATGCTGATTTTGGTAACTCCCCCTTAACCATGATTAGCGTCTGGTTATGGGGCTAAACGGCGCTTACAGCCCTCGTTTTGACACGTTGGCGCGGGATTTTGGCTGCGGCCTTGGGACAGGCCATCCCACGCGAGACGAGATCGGAACCGGGCGATCGGCAGCGTCGGCTTTTTGCTGTTGCTGCATGCGCCGTATGAGCCGCTGGCGATTAAAGTTTTAGGGATACCGCTGTGAGAGGACCCCGATCATGAATCCAGGCGAAGTGGCGCAGTCCGCCCTGCCGCTGGCCTCTGCCGACGTCTCATTGATCTCGCTGTTTTTGCAGGCCGCGTTCATCGTGAAGGCGGTGATGCTCGGCCTACTCGCCTGTTCGGTCTGGGTCTGGGCCATCGCGATCGACAAGATTTTTCTCTACGCGCGCACACGCAAAGCGATGGACCGCTTCGAGCAGGCGTTCTGGTCGGGCCAGTCCATCGACGAACTCTACCGCTCGCTCGCGTCCAAGCCGACGCATTCGATGGCGGCCCTGTTCGTAGCCGCCATGCGTGAATGGAAACGCTCGTTCGAGAGCCGCTCCAATTCCTTTGCCGGACTTCAGATGCGCATCGACAAGGTGATGAGCGTTTCGATCGCGCGCGAGATCGAACGCCTCGACCGCCGCTTGCTGGTGCTTGCGACCGTCGGCTCCGCCAGTCCTTTCGTCGGACTGTTCGGCACCGTCTGGGGCATCATGTCGAGCTTCCAGTCGATTGCGGCTTCCAAAAATACGTCGCTGGCGGTGGTTGCCCCCGGCATCGCGGAGGCGCTTTTTGCTACCGCCATCGGTCTTATCGCCGCAATTCCTGCCACTATTTTCTACAATAAGTTCACGTCCGAGGTGAACCGGCAGGCCCAGCGGCTGGAAGGGTTTGCTGACGAGTTTTCCGCGATCCTGTCGCGCCAGATCGATGAGCGCGCCTGAGAGGTAATCCGGTGAGTGCAATTGCCTTGCGCCTAACCATAGGGTGTCCGTCATGGGCATGAACATGGCTGGCGGCTCCAGCGGAGGCGGCCGGCGTCGGTATCGCCGCGCAAACGTGATGTCAGAGATCAACGTCACGCCGATGGTGGACGTGATGCTGGTGCTGCTCATCATCTTCATGGTGTCCGCCCCATTGCTGACGGTTGGCGTGCCGCTCGATCTGCCGCAGACGGCTGCCAAGAGCCTCGATCAGGATAAGGAGCCGCTGACGGTCTCCGTGCAGGTCAGCGGCAAGGTGTTTCTCAACAATACTGAAATTCCGGTCGAGGAGCTGGTGCCGAAACTGACCGCGATCACACAAGCGCGCGGCGGCATGGAGGAGCGCATCTTTGTGCGCGGCGACACCAAAGTGGATTACGGTACGGTGATGCGTGTGATGGGACGGCTGTCGGCGGCGGGCTTCAAGCGCGTCGCTCTCGTCACCGAGGTTGAGCAGGGGACTTAAGGTGAAGATCCCGAAGATCGACAAAACCCTTGCTGCGTCGATCGCGCTCCATGTCATTGTCATTGGCTGGGGACTGGTGTCGTTTACCTCGAAGGCATTCGAGACGACTCCCGAGGAGTCGCTTCCCGTCGACATCATTTCTGCGGACCAGTTCGCAAAAGTCACGTCCGGAATGAAGACCGGCAAGAAAGAAAATCCGAAGCCGCTGGTCGAAAAAGTCGCCGAAGCGAAGCCGCCGGTCGATGACGCCGTCGGCAAGGTCGACGACAAGAAGGCGCCGGTTGTCACCGATGCTGCGCCTCAGCCTCCACCCAAGCCTGTCGAAAAGCCGGTCGAAAAAAAGCCCGAGCCACCGAAGCCGGTCGCAGAAGACAAGCCCAAGGAAGAGACCAAGCCCGCCGACAAGAAGCCGGATCAGGCAAAGATCGATCCGATCGCGGAAGCCCTGAAGAAAGACGAGTCGAAAAAGCCGCCACCGAAACCGCAGCAGGCCAAGGCCGAGCCGCCGAAGCCGGAGAAGAAGGCCGAGCGTGTGTTCGACCAGTCCAAGATCGCGGCATTGCTCGACAAGCGCGATCCGACACGGCAGTCGATCACCGGAAGCGAATTGAATTCGCAGGCCTCGCTCGGAACGGCGAAGGGCAAGTCTGCCGACAACTCGGCGACGTGGGGCGCAATGTTCAAGTCGCAGGTCGAGCGTTGCTGGAAGAAGCCTTACGGCGGCATCGAAGCACAGAAGATCGAGACAAGCTTCACGATCAGATTGAAGCGCGACGGTTCGCTGGAGGCGATGCCGGTTCGGCTACCCGGAAGCTCAAGCGAGTACTTCCGCGTCTATCAGGATAGCGCATTTCGCGCGATCGTCGAATGCGCGCCATATAATCTGCCGCCGCAGTTTTTCGACGAGTGGAAATTCTTTGAACCGGTCTTCACGGAAAAATTTTCGTGAGTCCGATTAAGCGGCGATCTCGCCAGAATGAAGTTTAAATGACCATGCGCGACGACAAGTTGAATAGCGAAAACCTCGGAACGATTTTTTCACGTCGCCAGATGATGACCGGTGCGGCGTCCGGCTTGCTGATGGCGACGCCGATCAGCAAGGCACTCGCGCAGGCGCGCGTCACTGTGACTGAAGGCAACTTCCAGCCGATCCCGATTGCGATTCCGAGTTTTGCGCCCGGAAGCCAGGCGGACGGCGAAGTCGCGAATGGGGTCGCGCAGGTCATTACCAACAATCTCAAGCGCAGCGGCCTATTCGCGCCCATCGATCCGGCGGCGTTCATCGAGCGAAATTCAAATCCCGACGTTGCACCTCAATTTCAAAACTGGCGCGCGATCAATGCGCAGGCGCTCGTGGTCGGCCGCATGACGCGGCAGAGCGACGGACGGCTCAAGGCGGAATTCAGATTGTGGGACGTGCCGGCGAGCAACATGCTTGCCGGCCAGCAGTATTTTACTGCGGCAGAGTCCTGGCGGCGCATCGCGCATATTATTTCCGATCAGATTTACGAACGCCTCACCGGCGAAAAGGGTTATTTCGACAGCCGCGTGGTTTTCGTTGATGAGACGGGTCCAAAGGACCGCCGCGTCAAGCGTCTCGCCGTGATGGATCAGGATGGTGCCAATGTGCGCTATCTGACGCGCGGTGCCGATCTCGTCATCACTCCGCGCTTCTCGCCTTCCACGCAGGAAATCACCTACATGGAATACGGGCAGGGCGATCCGCGCGTTTATCTGTTCAATGTCGAAACCGGCCAGCGCGAAATCGTTGGCAACTTTCCCGGCATGTCGTTTTCGCCGCGCTTCTCGCCTGACGGCCAGCGCATCATCATGAGTTTGCAGCAAGGCGGCAATTCGAATCTCTTTGTGATGGATTTGAGGTCGAAATCCACCACGCGTCTGACCGACACGCCGGCCATCGACACCTCGCCGTCCTATGCGCCCGACGGCGTGCGGATTTGTTTTGAATCCGATCGCGGCGGCAAGCCGCAGATCTACGTCATGGGTGCAAATGGCGGCGCGGCCCAGCGCATTTCGTTCGGCGACGGCAGCTATTCGACGCCGGTTTGGTCGCCGCGTGGCGACTACATCGCCTTTACAAAACAGGGCGGCGGTCAGTTCTCGATCGGTATCATGAAGCCGGACGGTTCGGGCGAACGCATCCTGACGTCGGGATTTCATAACGAGGGCCCGACATTCGCGCCGAACGGACGTGTTGTGATGTTCTTCCGCGAATCCGGCGGCGGGCCTTCGCTCTATACCGTCGATATTTCAGGCCGCAACGAACAGAAGCAGCCGACCCCTGGATTTGCGTCGGACCCGGCCTGGTCGCCGCTGCTGTCGTAAAATCTGCTGCGTTTACTTTGCAGGGACTGCAGCGTCGTGCATCGACGCGCAATCGTGCAGCAGGCCGCTGAAATATCCATGCGTGACATGAGCGATCTGCGGAAACGGATCGCGCGTCATCAACAGCCGATGCAGTTCGCCCAATCTGAAGCAAGGCACGCTCGGAAACAGGTGGTGCTCGAGATGATAATTGAGCCCCCACGGCGCGATAAGCCATAGCTCCCAGAACGGCGCGATCACGGTGCGGCTTTCGTTCAGCACGTTCTCATGCTCGACAGCATAATGTTCGGCGACGTTGCGGACATAGCGTATCGCAAGGAACACGGTGGCGAGCGGAACGATCCAGTAGAGCAGGATCAATTTCCAGAATCCGAAAGCAATCGACGCGGCCACGAGTCCGGCAAAGAAGATCATGCGCGCGCGGTTGACCGCTGCGGGAATGTCGCGTGTCTCGGCGTTCTTGTGAAATCCGCCGAGCGCAGTCTTGATCTTCAGTCCCGAGAGATACTGCATGACGTGCTTGACGACGTTCTTCGGTGATGTTGGAAATTCAAATTCTTCGAGGCCGACGTTGCGTGTCCAATCCGGATCGTTCTCGCTGTTGAGTTCGCGGTGATGCGCGAAATGGCTGTTGCGGTAGCCGGCCATCGAGGCCGATGTCGGAAGCGCGATCACCTCACCGATGAAATCGTTGAGCTTGCGGTTTTCATACGCGCGATAGTGGGCGGCGTCATGCATCAGGCCGCCAAGCCCGTTAATGCGCGAGCCGATAACGATCACGGCGAGCGCATAGATCGCAGGATTCCACCAGGTTTCGCTGACCCAGACAGTTGCCGCGATGAGTCCGAATTCGAGCAGTGCTGCGAGCGAGAACTTGACGCTGTCGATCTGCGACAGGTCGCGGATTTCTTCCTTGGAAAGGAGCCGCGGAATGTCTCGCACGCACGCATCGCCCATCTTCGCCGAGCGCGCTACGACTGTTTCACTCATCGTTACTCTCCAAACGCAAATTACTCACAGAGCCGCAAGGTACATCCATACGGCAATTTTCCCTATGGCTGTTAACTCGCCATTAAGGCCAAATTTTAATGTTTGGTTAAGAGTAGACGCTGCGGTGGAACTTCGAGCTGCGAAGAGTACAGCGTCGCAAGGTTTCGCAGTTCTCCAGGCCGAAAAATGGCTTGCGTGGATGCAAGCGCCTCTGAATTGAGCAGGTCTGTCGCAATTCTCTAACGCGTCCAATGAATTGCTAACGATGTTGACTCAGGAATAGTTCACTTACGCGCGATAGAACAAAGGCTGAAATTCCTCGTGTGAGACGTGTGAATGGCCTTTTTGGGCTTCCGGCAGGCAAAAGACGATACGCCTTTGACGCCCGCGATTTACGTGGCGCTGGTCGATTCGCTCTTCCAAAATTTCATGGCGTCGTTCGCGGGCACGGTTTGTGCGGCGATCGCGGCGCTTCTGACTGCGTGGAAAACCGGTACGGAATTGCTGTGGCCGTGCGCGCTTTTGATTATCGCTGTCGGCATGGCGCGCACCTACGACATGCACGCCTACGAAACGCACGGAAAACCGCTGACACCGGAGACAGCACCGGAGTGGGAGCGCCGCTATACGGTCGGTGCGGTTCTCTATGCCGGATCGCTTGGACTGTGGTGCTGGATCGCGCTGCTCGAGAGCAGCGATCCCATCGCGCATCTTCTCTGTCTGTCGGTCACGATCGGTTATATCGCCGCCGGCGCAGGCCGCAACTACGGTCGGCCGCGAATTGCATATCTCCAGGTTCTGTCGGCTTGCGGTCCGATGTGCATGGCGCTGTTTCTGCATGGCGGGTTTTACTACTTCGCGCTCGGTCTCCTCAATACGCTGTTCTTCATCGCGCTCAAGCGCATCACACTCGACCTTCATCAGGTCCACACCCGCGCGCTGATCGCGGGTGAAACGATCACGTCAATCGCCACTCAGTTCGACACCGCGCTGAACAATATGCCGAACGGGCTTTGCATGTTCGGCGCCGACGGCCGGCTCGCAGTCATCAATCGTCGTTTCACCGAGATGATGAAAATCTGCACCGATCTCGTCTATCGCGGCTCTGACGTGCGCGACGTTGTTTCGGCCTGCGTCAGTGCGGGCACTCTTCCTGCTGCGAGCGGAAGTAGTATCGTCGAAGGAATTGAGCGTGCGCAGCCAGATGAAATCACCAGCCTGAATATCGGGCCGACAGGTGAGCGGGCGCTGTCGCGGAAGTTGCAGCCGATGGAGAACGGCGGCGTCGTTGTGCTGCTCGAAGACATTACCGAGCGGCGCAATACCGAAGCACGCATCAGCCATATGGCACGCTTCGATGAATTGACCGGATTGCCGAACCGCGTGAACTTCCGTGACGAAATCGAGCGTCAGCTGACGAGCCTGACAGCCGATGCGCCGCAATCGGCGCTGCTCTTCATCGATCTCGACCAGTTCAAGCAGGTCAACGACACGCTCGGACATCCGTGCGGCGACAAGCTGCTTGGACTTGTCACTGATCGTCTGCGGCACATGCTGCGCCCGCAGGATTTTGTTGCGCGCTTCGGCGGCGACGAATTCGTCGTTTTCCAGCGCGACATTCATTCCAAGGATGATGCCGCGGGCCTGGCAAAGCGGATCGTGGAAAGCCTGAGCGAACGCTACGAAGTCGACAAGCATCTGATCGAGATCGGTGCCAGCATCGGTATTGCACTGACGTCGCCGGGAGTCAGCGCGGACATTCTGTTGAAGAACGCCGACATGGCACTCTATCGTGCAAAGGCGGACGGCCGTGGCACATTCTGCTTCTTCCGCGATGAGATGGCCCACACGGTCGAAGCCCGCCGCGTGCTGGAGCTTGATCTGCGCAAGGCGCTGGCGAACGAAGAGTTCGAGTTGTTCTATCAGCCGCTGGTCAACCTGAAATCGGGACGCATCACGACATGCGAAGCACTGCTGCGCTGGAATCATCCGGTGCGAGGTGCTGTATCGCCGGCCGATATCATTCCCGTCGTCGAGGACATGGGCCTCATCGTCGATCTTGGCCGCTGGATTTTGCGCAAGGCGTGCATGGAGTGCATGAAGTGGCCGGAAGGCGTCAACGTCGCCGTGAACTTCTCGCCGCAGCAATTCCACCAGCGCGATGTGTTGAGCGAAGTGCGCTACGCACTTGAGGTTTCGGGCTTGCCTGCGCACCGCCTTGAGATTGAGATCACCGAATCGTCCTTGCTGCGCAATACCCAGTGGACGCTAGATGTGCTGTTGCAACTGCGGGAAGCGGGCGTGCGGATTTCTCTCGACGATTTCGGCACCGGTTATTCGAGCCTCAGCTATCTGCACAATTTTCCGTTGCAGAAGGTGAAGATCGACCGCTCGTTCCTCGAAGGCATCGGCAACGACCGGCCGCTGACGCTGCTGCGTGGCGTGGCCCGCTTGAGCGCAGACCTCGGAATGTCGGTCGTCGTCGAAGGCATCGAGACCAATGAGCAGCTTGAACTTGTCAGTGCTGACGGCACTGTGACCGAAGCGCAGGGCTATCTATTCAGCCGTCCGGTTCCCGCAACGCAAGTGCGTGAACTTCTAAAGGCATCGCATGCGCGAACCGAAGACCCGGCACTGATCGGCAAGAAAGCCAAGTCGATCGCCTAAGCCGGTTCCATTCGTTCCAGTTTCCGAATCTCTGTGAGAAATCAGCGCCGATACGCTTGGATGCGCGTCTTCATCCAGGCTCTTCGGTTAACCCTAATATCCTGATGTCTTTGCAATCGAATTAAGAAAACTTTAACATCTCGGTCACTGCGGCAATGTTGAAATTCGAGCTGGGGGCTCCAATAAAAATGGGTTCGGCAACCGAAGCAGCGAACCGTTTGCACGAGCGCGGCAGCGAACTTCTCAATCGCGTCGATTACAGGCTCGCCCAAACCGAATTTGAAAAAGAAGAAATCTACCGTCTGCGTTATCGCGCCTACGTTGAAGAGGGCGCGATCGAACCGCGTGCCGACAAGCGGCTCACGGATCGCTTCGACAATCTTCCGAATTCCTGGATCTTCGGTGTCTATTACGACGGCGTTCTCGCTAGCTCGCTGCGTGTGAGTGTTGCGACGTCACCGAACGACGAAACCCCGGCGGTCGATGCGTTTCCGGATTTGCTCAAGCCGGAACTTGCGAAGGGCAAAGTCATCGTCGATCCGAATCGTTTTGTCGCCGAACCCAATCGCGATCACCGCATTCCCGAATTGCCCTATCTCACCGTGCGCCTTGGCTATGTGGCCTGCGCGTACTTCAATGCGGACATTGGAACGGCGACTGTGCGCAAGGAACATCGCGCATTTTATCGCAAGGTGTTTTTGCAGACCCCGCTTTGCGAGCCGCGGCCTTATCCGACGCTGACGAAGCCGCTCTGCTTGATGGCGGCCGATTATCTCGACGTTCGCGAGAAAATCTTTGAACGCTACCCTTACTTCAGGTCCACATTCTTCGAGCGCCGCAAATTGTTCGAGCGCGATCAGGTCGTGTCGGATTCTCTGGCACCCGTGCTGACGTTGCCGCCGTTTCCATTCGATCGCGCAACGATTGTGCCGCGATCCTGAGTTCCTTTCCGGTCTGACATCGGGCCGGGGAGCAATATGAATGAAGCAACGTAGCGGCCCCGGATACTGTCCGGGGCCGTTTTCGCTTGCGTCCATTCACTGTCGCGCCATATTTATGGCTCATTAACTATAGCGATTGCTTTCACCGGATTGCAGGCATTTGAGGGGGTTCGGCAACGGCCCATCAAGGTTGACGGAACGTTCGCTTAACTAAGCCACGGTAGACCGGAAGTTGGTCAAAGAACCTGAGCGTGGAGGCTCCGGAATGAAACATCAGATGCGAATCCTCCAGGGATTAAAGCTGGCCGCCGTTCTGGCAGTCGCGCTGTCAATGGGCGCTTGCGCCAACAAGAGCGGCGCAGGCGCAGATGCAATGGCGAGCGCAGCGACGCCGGGCAGCCAGCAGGACTTCGTAGTCAATGTTGGCGACCGCGTGTTCTTCGAGAGCGACCAGACCGAACTGTCGCAGCAGGCGATTGCGACGCTGGATAAGCAGGCGCAGTGGTTGCAGCAGTACAATCGCTATTCGTTCACGATCGAAGGCCACGCCGACGAGCGCGGAACCCGCGAATACAATATTGCGCTGGGTGCGAAGCGTGCGCAGTCGGTCCGCAGCTTCCTTGCTTCGCGCGGCATCGACCCGAGCCGCATGCGCACGATTTCCTATGGCAAGGAGCGCCCGGTCGCGGTCTGTAACGACATTTCCTGCTGGTCGCAGAACCGCCGCGCTGTGACGGTCTTGAACGCCAGTTCGTAAAGGTTATCCGCAAGGACCAAACGCGGCGCCTTCGGGCGCCGTTTTTGTTTCAGGGCGGCATGTTTCGCCTGTTGGCTGTCACATTTTTGGCGTACTGAAACCGACAATGCCGGTCGCCCGATAGGCAACGCTCGTTCATATTCGTTGGGTCAAAATGTCATCCAAAAATCGAATTCTTGCTTACGCCGTTTCCGCGTCGGCTTTGTTGTGCATGTCGGGCAATGCGTTTGCGCAGGCCGACATGGATCCGGAAATGCGGATCGAAAAGCTCGAAAATCAGCTCCGCACGCTGACAGGGCAGAACGAAGAATTGCAGTACCGCAACCGTCAGCTTGAAGAGCAGTTGCGCGCGTTGCAAAGCGGCGCGCCCAATCAGGCTCCCGGCCAACAGGCAGCGCCGCGTCCGAACGGGCCGAACGTCGCGACCAATCCGGCGCCACAGCAGGCGCCTGCCAATCCGCAGCCGGGCCAGCAGCAGCCTGCTTACAATCCGCCTGTCGCGTCAGTTCCGCCGCCGGTCGTGACTGCGCCGGCCGCCGGCGGTCGCCGCGGCGATGCGTTCGACCCGAACCAGAATCCGACGGCACCGGGCGCGCCGCGTGCGCTCGGTGGCGGACAGATGCCGGTCACTGAAGACACTGCCGTGGGTGCACCTGGCGGCCGCGGCGCGGGGGAACCGCTCGATCTTTCCAATGTCGGCGCGCGAAATCCGAATGCAGCCCCCGCGCAAGCCTATCCGCAGCAAGCACCGGCGCAGGGCAACGCGACGGCATCGCTGACGACGCTTCCTCCGTCGGCGACACCGCGCGACGAATTCGATCTCGGCATCGGATACATCCAGCGCAAGGACTACGCGCTGGCCGAAGAGACGATGAGAAATTTTGGTGCTAAATATCCCAACGACAAGCTCGTGCCGGATTCGCAATACTGGCTCGGCGAAAGCCTGTTCCAGCGGCAGAAATACCGCGAAGCTGCCGAAGCCTTCCTCGGCGTGACGACGAAATACGGAACGTCCGGCAAAGCACCCGATGCCCTGCTGCGTCTTGGACAATCGCTGGCGGCGCTGAAGGAAAAGGAAGCGGCATGCGCCGCCTTCGGCGAAATCGGCCGCAAATATCCAAAAGCGTCCAACGGCGTAAAGCAGGGCGCGGATCGCGAACAAAAGCGCGTGGGCTGCTGAGATTGAACTGCTAGACTGTCGCGACTCGATGTTCGCGCATGCCGGGTTCGATCATGTCCAGCGACGATTCTGCCAAGGCAATCTCGGCCTCTGAGGCGAAAAGTCTGTTCGCCGACTGGAAATCCGCGCCGGCAATCGTGCTTGCCGTTTCGGGCGGTCCCGATTCCGTTGCATTGATGTGGCTCGCAGCGCGCTGGTGCTCGGCGCTGAGGAAGGGCCCGCGCCTCATCGCGGTCACGATCGATCACGAGTTGCGCGAAGAGGCGGCACGGGAGGCGCGAGATGTGAAGCGTCTTGCGAGATCGCTTGAAGTGGATCACCGCACGATGCGGTGGTCCGGCGTCAAACCGAAAACCGGAATTCCTGCGGCGGCGCGCGATGCCCGGTACACCTTGCTTTCAAGTGCGGCGCGATCCGCCGGAGCGTCACATATCTTCACCGCTCACACACGCGACGATCAGGCTGAAACCTTCATCATGCGTTTGTCGCGCGGCAGCGGCATCGGTGGCCTCGCCGCGATGGCGCGGCAATCCGCGCGCGAAGGTGTTATCCTCGCTCGTCCGTTGCTGGATATTCCCAAGGCGCAACTTGTCGCGACGCTGAGAAAAGCAGGCATCGCCTTCGCGGACGATCCGACCAATCGCGATACCCGTTTCACACGGCCACGCCTGCGCGATCTCATGCCTGCGCTGGCGGCTGAGGGAGCGGACGCGCGCAATCTTGCACGACTAGCGTGGCGGCTTGCGCGCGCAAACGCGGCGATCGAGAAAATGACGGACGGTGCCGAACGCTATCTTGCGGGAATCGATGGTCTGGATGGACGCTCAGGATTCGATCTCGCGGCGTTCGCTGCACTGACGGATGAAATCAGGGTCAGACTTTTGCTGCGCGCAATTGACCGGGCAGGGCACGAAGGGCCGGCCGAACTGGGAAAGGTCGAATCGCTGTTAGAGGCGATGGATCGTGCGCTGGCTGCTGCAAATCGGGCATCCCAGAAGGTCCGTTTCAAGCAGACTTTGGCGGGCGCTATCGTCAGCATCGACCGCGATCGCATCCAGATTGCCGCTGCACCTCGCCGCCGCAGCCATTCCGGGACGAAATAGGGTTGCGCGAGGTGTCTTAACCACTGTTGGAATAGGCGGCATCGGCGCCCTTATTTCACCCGGAATGCCGCTAATATGCGTTAAATAGTCCTAAGCGGTTCCCTTGGCATGGGGGTTTGCCGCACCTAGATTGAACTCACCATCCAAACGGAAAACCTGTTTTTCGGCCAAGGATATAAGGCTGCGGTCCGCGCGGTCATCAAGGAAGCCCAATGAACGCCAATCTGCGCAATTTCGCCCTCTGGGTCATTATCGTCTTGCTGCTGTTGGCATTGTTCACGCTCTTCCAGAATCCGGGTCAACGGGTTGCGTCTCAGGACATCAGCTTTTCGCAGCTTCTGACCGAAGTCGATCAGTCGCGTGTGCGCGACGTCGTCATTCAGGGACCGGAGATCAACGGCACATTCACTAACGGTTCGACATTCCACACCTATTCGCCGAGCGATCCGTCTCTGATCAAGCGTCTCTACGACGCGAAGGTCTCGATTACCGCGAAGCCGCCGGGCGACAACGTCCCGTGGTTCGTGTCGCTGCTCGTCTCGTGGCTGCCGTTCATCGCACTGATCGGCGTGTGGGTTTTCCTGTCGCGGCAGATGCAGGGCGGTGCCGGCAAGGCGATGGGATTCGGCAAGTCGCGCGCCAAGATGCTGACCGAAGCGCATGGCCGCGTGACGTTCGAGGACGTCGCCGGTGTAGACGAAGCCAAGCAGGATTTGCAGGAGATCGTCGAATTCCTGCGCGATCCCGGAAAATATCAGCGTCTCGGCGGACGCATTCCGCGCGGCGTGCTGCTCGTTGGACCTCCGGGTACCGGCAAGACGCTGATCGCGCGCGCGGTCGCGGGCGAAGCCAACGTGCCGTTCTTTACGATTTCCGGTTCTGACTTCGTCGAAATGTTTGTCGGCGTTGGCGCAAGCCGCGTGCGCGACATGTTCGAGCAGGCGAAGAAGAACGCGCCGTGCATCATATTCATCGACGAAATCGACGCGGTCGGCCGTCATCGTGGCGCGGGCCTTGGCGGCGGCAACGACGAGCGCGAACAGACGCTCAATCAGTTACTGGTTGAGATGGACGGATTCGAGGCCAACGAAGGCGTCATCTTGATTGCGGCGACCAACCGTCCCGACGTGCTCGATCCCGCGTTGCTGCGTCCGGGCCGCTTCGATCGTCAGGTTGTCGTGCCGAACCCGGATGTCGTCGGCCGCGAGCAGATTTTGAAAGTTCATGTCCGCAAGGTGCCGCTCGCGCCGGATATCAACCTCAAGACTATCGCACGCGGTACGCCCGGCTTCTCCGGCGCCGACCTGATGAATCTCGTTAACGAGGCTGCACTCACTGCGGCGCGCCGCAACAAGCGCATGGTGACGCAGGCCGAGTTCGAGGAAGCCAAGGACAAGGTGATGATGGGCGCCGAGCGCAAGTCGCTCGTCATGACCGAGGAAGAAAAACTGCTGACGGCCTATCACGAAGGCGGCCATGCAATCGTCGGCCTGAATGTCGTCGCGACCGATCCGATTCACAAGGCGACGATCATTCCGCGCGGCCGTGCGCTCGGTATGGTCATGCAGTTGCCGGAGCGTGACAAGCTATCGATGTCGCTCGAGCAGATGACGTCGCGCCTCGCCATCATGATGGGCGGGCGCGTGGCAGAAGAACTGATTTTCGGCCGCGAGAAGGTGACGTCGGGTGCAGCTTCCGACATCGAACAGGCCACACGCCTCGCGCGGATGATGGTCACGCGCTGGGGTCTTTCGGAAGAACTCGGCACGGTGTCCTACGGCGAGAACAACGACGAAGTGTTCCTCGGCATGCAGGTCAACCGCCAGCAGAACGTTTCGGAATCGACGGCGCAGAAGATCGACTCCGAAGTGAAGCGCCTGGTCGAAGACGGTTACAATGATGCAGTTCGCATCCTCACGGAGAAGCGCGGCGACCTCGAGACGCTTGCCAAGGGTCTTCTCGAGTTTGAGACGCTGTCGGGTGACGAGATCATCGACCTGTTGAAGGGCAAGAAGCCGAATCGCGAATCGGTGCTGGAGCCGACGGGTCCGCGCACGTCCGCCGTGCCGCCAGCCGGCAAACCGCGCCCGCGTCCAGACGCCGGTTTGGAACCCCAGCCGCAGTCTTAACGAATCCTTAAAAACCAGATTCCGCAAAGGGCCGGTCATTTGACCGGCCTTTTTGTTGCGCGGGTTTTGCCGCACTGACTTAAGCCTTCCTCAAGCGAAACGGGGCACGTTCAGCTTCCGCGCCGATTTGCGCCGAGGACTATCTATGACTCCGCTTGCGCCGCCGACCGCGAAGACTCACGTCGTTCCATCACCATTGATGATGGCATGCTTTGCGCTTGCGGTTTTGCACGTCGCGTTTTTCCCGGCTGCGTGGCTTGGCCACTGGTGGATTATCGACGACAAGGGGCTCGGCATTCCGACCGACTTTGTGAACGTCTGGTCGGCCGGCAAACTCGCACTCCAGGGGCACGCAGCACAGGCGTGGGACTGGGGAATCCAGAAAAACTTGCAAATTGAAATTCTTGGACAATCCTATCCCGGTAATTTCGCCTGGCATTATCCGCCGCCGTTTCTGTTCGTCGCGGCATTGCTCGCCAGCGTTCCCTATGTGACGGCATATATGGCGTGGCCGCTCATCAGTTTCGTGCCGTTCGCGCTCGTCATGCGCGGTCTGGTCGGAAATTCGTTCGGCTGGATCTTGGCCGCGGCTTTTCCGGTGGTGTTGGTCAATGCGCTGATCGGGCAGAATGGCTTTCTCACCGCGGCTTTGATCGGCTGCACTTTGTATCTGATGCCGATCCGCCCGGTGCTGGCTGGCATTTGCCTTGGACTGCTCAGCTACAAACCGCAATACGGAATCCTTTTCCCGCTGATTCTGATCGTCGCTCAGCAATGGACCGTGTTCGTCACGGCCGCGATTGTCGCAGTGCTGATGGCGATTGCATCGTGCGCCGTATTCGGCATCGAAGCATGGCTTGCCTGGTGGCAATGGCTTCCGATGGCGTCGCAGGCCTTTCTTTCGGAAGGCCGCGCGCCGTGGGGGAAAATGCAGAGCATCTTTGCGACGGTGCGCTACTTCGACGGCACGGAGCACTTCGCCTGGATCTGCCAATGGACCATGACGGCGCTGGTTGCTTGCGCACTCGTCGCGCTGTGGCGCAGCCGCGTGCGCTATTCGGTCAAGGCAGCGGGACTTGCCACAGGCACGCTGCTCGCGACGCCGTATCTATTTCTCTATGATGTCATGGTTCTTGCCGTACCCGTCGCGCTGATGGTGCGTCTCGGATTGGCAAGCGGCTTCCGCCGATACGAAGTGCCGGCCCTGGGCCTTATCCTCGCATTGCTCTTTATCTACCCGTTGGTCGGCGCGCCGACGGGATTCGCCGCGACGTTGGTTATGACGGTAATGATCGCTGGACGAGCCGGTGTGTTCGGTAAAGACATAGCGCAGCCCGACAGCCATCGCCTCCCGCAATTGCAGGCGTGATACGCATGGCAATGACGACAACGACATTCGGCAGCGAAGACGACTCCGGAGTTCCTCGAATTCTTGTATCGGTTTGTTTCGCCTTGTGCGTGATGAATGCGTTTTCGCTCGCTGTGTCGGCGCTATCCGGCCAGTGGATTCTCGATTCCGCAGGGCTCGGAATTCCGACCGATTTCGCTAATGTCTATGCCGCCGGAAAGCTTGTTCTCGACGGCCATGCTGCGGTTGCTTACGACTGGGATTCGCACAAGCTCGTCGAGGAAGCTGTTCTCGGACAGAAATTCGACGGTTATTTCGGCTGGCACTATCCGCCGCCGTTCCTCTTCGTCGCGGCGGTACTGGCCAAGCTGCCTTATACTGCTGCTTTCGCGGGCTGGATGGCGCTCAGTTTCACTCCGTATCTGCTGATGGTTCGCGCGCTGACAAACCATCGCATCGGCTGGCTGATCGCATGCGCGTTTCCGGTGGCAATGGTCAACGCCATGATCGGCCAGAACGGATTTCTCACCGCCTCGCTGATCGGCGGCACTTTGTATCTGATGCCGAAGCGGCCGTTGCTCGCAGGCGTTTGTCTCGGTCTGCTGACTTATAAGCCGCAATATGGATTGCTGTTTCCGCTGGTGCTGATCGCGGGCGGCTATTGGCGCATGTTTTTTTCAGCCGCCGTCACTACGATCGTTCTTGCCGCGATTTCATGGCTCGCTTTTGGGACCGAAACGTGGCTCGCATTCTTTCATTGGCTGCCGCGCGCCTCGCAGGCATTTCTATCCGACGGCTTCGCTGAGTTCGGAAAGATGCAGAGCGCGCTGTCGCTGACGCGTTTTCTCGGCGGCGGCGACAAACTGGCATGGGCACTTCAGTGGAGCGTCACCGGCACCGCCGCTTTTGCGCTCGTTCTGCTGTGGCGAAGCAAAATTTCTTACAATCTAAAGGCCGCCGCGCTGGCGGCCGGAACGCTGCTGGCGACGCCATATCTCTATCTCTACGACATGGTCGTTCTTGTCATTCCGATCTGTCTCATCGTCCGCATGGGTCTTGAAGACGGCTTCCGAAATCATGAATTGCCCGCACTCGGCGTCGCCATCGCGCTGCTCGTTTCGTTCCAATTCGTCGTCGCGCCTGTCGGATTCATCGCGACATTGATCGTCGCGTCGCTCATCGCGCGCCGTGTCATCGCATCGTGGAACCAGGACAGCCACGTAGTCGCGATGTCTGTTATCAATCGCTAGCTATTTGTTGCGTTGCGAATTTTCATTTCGCCGAACCAAAATCCTTGTCTCTCGTTTTGAATTGTTGTTCAGTTCTTTCGGGAGATAAACGCCGTCAATGGTTTACAGGCGAACTCATCAGGTCGTGAAGCGGCTCGCCGCTCGCCGCACAGCGATCCTCAATGCCGCGCGAGACGCGGCCGCCGATGGCGGAATGGCGGCGGTTCAGATCGCGCCGGTCGCAACGCGGGCGAATGTCGCTGCGGGCACCGTGTATCGCTACTTTCCGTCAAAGGCTGAGCTGATTTCCGAATTGATCGCGGATGTTTCGCGAGCGGAGTTGGCGGCGATCCGCCGCGCCGCCGACGCTGCGCCCGGGCCTTCATCCGCTTTGGCAGCGGCAGTGACGACCGTTGCTGTGCATGTCGTATCGAATCGCAAACTCGCATGGGGCATTCTTGCTGAGCCTGTCGATGTCGATGTGACCGAGTCGCGGATGGCGAGCCGCCGCGAGATCGCCGCCGAAATGGAATTGCGGATCGATGCGGCGATGCGCGCCGGCCATTTGCCGACACAGGACACCGCTTTGGCGGCGACTGCGCTGATCGGAGCACTGCATGAATCTCTCGTCGGTCCGCTCGCGCCCGGAGACCTTGACGACCCCATCAAGTTGCGCGACGCCGTGCAGACGATCACGCTATTTGCGCTGCGCGCCGTGGGTGTGCTGGATGCGCGGGCCCGCGGCCTCGTAGTCCAGGCCGTCATGCCGGCCCTTCCGGCCAAACGGGAGATGAGCGCGCTCGCAGGCTGAGTCGCGTTCAGGAGACGTTCTATGACAATTATGATGCCGGAAGCGGATCAGGCGACATTGGATCGCCGCGACGAGATCGTTGCGGCGCTGCGCAGAATCGTTCCGGGCGAGGGCGTTATTTCCAGCGAGCGGGAAATGCAGCCGTATGAATCCGACGCGCTGACTGCCTATCGCCAGCCGCCGATGGTCGTCGTGCTTCCCGACACGACGGAGCAGGTCTCGAAGGTTTTGAAATATTGCTACGACAATAAAATTAAAGTCGTGCCGCGCGGCTCCGGCACATCGCTGTCAGGCGGCGCGTTGCCGCTGAAAGATGGTGTGTTGCTCGGGCTCGGCAAGTTCAAACGCGTCCGCGAGATCGATTTCGATAATCGTGTCGCTGTTGTCGAACCCGGCGTCACCAATCTCGCTATCAGTCAGGCGGTTGCGCACGAAGGTTTTTACTACGCGCCCGATCCGTCATCGCAGATCGCCTGCTCGATCGGCGGCAATATCGCGGAGAATTCCGGCGGCGTTCACAGCCTGAAGTATGGTCTGACCACCAACAATGTGCTCGGCTGCGAGTTCGTGCTTATTACCGGCGAAATCCTGCGTATCGGCGGCAAAGCGCCCGAAAGCGATGGCTACGATGTGATGGGAATCATCACGGGCTCTGAAGGCCTCTTGGGCGTCGTGACCGAAGTGACGGTGCGCATTTTGAAAAAGCCGGAGACGGCGCGCGCGCTGATGGTCGGTTTCGCGCAGATCGAGGCGGCCGGGCAATGCGTTGCCGATATTATCGGTGCCGGCATCATTCCCGGCGGCATGGAGATGATGGACAAGAACGCCATTCATGCCGCCGAAGCCTTCGTTCACGCAGGTTATCCGCTCGATGTCGAAGCACTCCTTATTATCGAACTCGACGGTCCGAGCGTCGAAGTCGATGAACTGATCGGACGCGTCGAGAAAATCGCTCTCAATTGCGGATCGACGACGTGTCAGATCTCGAATTCAGAGCAGGAGCGGCTACTGTTCTGGGCCGGTCGCAAAGCTGCATTTCCTGCGGTGGGACGCATGTCGCCCGACTATCTGTGTATGGACGGCACGATTCCGCGCGGCAAATTGCCTGCGGTGCTCGCTCGCATTCGCGACCTCTCGGAAAAATACGGCCTGCGCGTCGCCAACGTGTTCCATGCCGGCGACGGCAATCTGCATCCGCTCATTCTTTACGATGCGAATATCCCTGAGGAGATGGATAAAGCCGAGGCGTTCGGCGCCGACATTCTCCGTGCCTGCGTCGAGATGGGAGGAGTGCTCACCGGCGAACACGGCGTCGGCGTCGAGAAGCGCGACCTGATGCCAGAAATGTTCAGCGATATCGATCTTGCGCAGCAGCAGCGCCTGAAATGCGCGTTCGATACGCAGGGCCTGCTTAACCCGGGGAAGGTTTTCCCGACGCTGCATCGCTGCGCGGAACTCGGCCGGGTCCATGTTCATCATGGCAAACTGGCCTTTCCCGACATTCCGCGTTTTTGATCGGCTTTCGTCGTGGACACACTCAAGGTACGTGACGCAAAGGACGTGGAGCAGGCGGTGCGCGATGCACTCGCCGCCGAGCAGCCGCTCGAGATCATCGGACATGGCACAAAGCGCGCGATCGGCTTGCCGATGGCAACCAATGCGGTGCTGGATCTGTCGGCACTCAATGCCGTGACGCTCTACGAGCCGAACGAGTTGGTGATCACGCTTCAGGCCGGCGCGCCGATGGCGGACGTGCTGTCGCTGATCGATTCGAAAAATCAGGAATTTGCTTTCGAGCCGATGGATACCTCCGTTCTGCTTGGAACGCCGCGCGCTGCGGGCACAATTGGCGGGACGGTCTCGGCGGGGCTCGCCGGTCCGCGCCGCATCAAGCAGGGCGGCGCGCGCGATCATCTTTTGGGTTTTCACGGTGTTTCCGGCTTTGGCGATTCGTTCAAGGCGGGCGGCCGCGTTGTGAAGAATGTCACCGGTTACGATCTCTCCAAGTTGATCGCGGGATCGTGGGGCACGTTGTCCGTGATGACCGAAATGACACTGAAAGTGATGCCGAAAGCCGAACGCGAGCGAACGCTGATGCTCCACGGCCTCGATGACGTCACCGCGGGCCGCGCGATGACCGCCGCGCTCGGATCGTCATTCGATGTTTCCGCAGCATCCCATCTTCCGGCATCGAAGCATCGCGGCTCTGTCGGTGCATTCGCGAATGTCGGCTCGCCGGAGAAAAGCGTTACGCTGATCCGGTTAGAGGGCATCGGCGCATCGGTGATCGATCGCGCCAAGTCTCTTGGCAATGCGTTGTCACCGTTCGGTCAAGTCAGCATGATCGAAGACGCAGAATCCAAGCGCGCTTGGGCTGCCATACGAGACGTCGAATTGTTCGCTGCGAATGGTCCTGTCGGTTCTTGGCCCGTGTGGCGGATCGTTTGTCCGCCTGCATCCGGCGGCGCGTTCGGTCAGGCCTTGGCGCGAGATACCGGCGGTGAAGTGACTTACGACTGGGGCGGCGGTCTGATCTGGGCGGCGCTCCCGCCGGCATCCGATGCGCACGCCAGAATGTTGCGTGAGCGGCTGAACGGCATCGGCGGACATGCGATGCTTCTGCGGGCGAGTGAGCAAATACGCGGTGCGGTACCGGTGTTTCATCCGCAGCAGCAGGGCATAGCTGCCTTGGGCAAGCGCGTGAAAGCGAGCTTCGACCCGAAAAACATTCTCAATCGTGGCCGGATGGTGCGCGCATGAAGACGGAATTTTCCCTCGCGCAATTGGCCGATCCCGACATTCAGGAAGCGGACAAGATTTTGCGCAAGTGCGTTCACTGCGGCTTCTGCACGGCAACGTGCCCGACCTACGTGCTGCTTGGGGATGAACTCGATAGCCCGCGCGGGCGCATCTATCTCATCAAGGACATGCTCGAAAACGACCGGGCTCCGACCGAAGATGTCGTCAAGCACATTGATCGATGCCTGTCGTGCCTCGCCTGCATGACCACGTGTCCATCCGGCGTGAACTACATGCACCTTGTCGATCAGGGCCGCGTCAAGATCGAGAAGGAATACCGCCGCCCGCCGCTGGAACGGCTGCTGCGTGCAGTTCTCGCGCGCGTTTTGCCGAACCCTGCGCTGTTTCGGATAAGCATGATTGCCGCGCGCTTCGCAAAACCGTTTTCGGCGCTCTTGCCAAAGTCTTCTCCGGGACGGGTCTCACCGACTTTTTTCGATCGCCTGCGGGCCATGCTGACGCTGGCACCCGCGTCGTTGCCGGAAAAAGGCCCGGCCGGCGGGGGATCGTTCGCTGCTGAAGGCCAGCGGCGGGGACGGGTGGCTCTCCTTCAAGGCTGCGCGCAGCAGGTCTTGTCGCCAAGTATCAACGGCGCTGCGATACGTTTCCTCACGCGGTACGGTATCGAGGTGGTGCTGGTCGCCGATGAGCAATGCTGCGGTTCGCTGACGCATCATATGGGGCTCGACGATGACGCGCTCGCGCGCGCCAAGGCCAATATTGACGTATGGATCAGTGAAGCGGACCGGAACGGTCTCGACGCCATCCTCGTCACGACCTCCGGCTGCGGCACGACCATCAAGGATTACGGCTACATGCTGCGGGAAGACCGCGACTATGCCGCAAAAGCCATGCGCGTATCGGCGCTTGCGAAGGATGTGACCGAATTTATCGGCGGCCTGAATATCGCATGGCCATCGCAACGTACCGATCTCGTCGTCGCTTATCACTCCGCATGCTCGCTACAGCACGGGCAGAAAATCACACAGCTTCCGAAAGAATTGCTTTCCAAGAGCGGTTTCGTGGTGAAAGATGTACCTGAGAGTCATCTGTGTTGCGGTTCGGCGGGAACATACAACATCCTCCAGCCCGACATTGCGATGAGATTGCGCGAACGAAAGATCGCCAACATCGCATCGACCAGACCGGACATTGTTGCCGCAGGCAACATCGGGTGCATGGTGCAGATCGGCTTGGGATCGAACGGTGATGGAAGGTCATTTCCTGTTGCGCATACGGTCGAGCTTCTTGACTGGGTGACAGGCGGGCCGTCTCCGGCGTCGTTCAAAGAATCGATGAAGAGCCCCCGCGTCGGGAGTGCTTGACCGCCGGCAAATTTCTCCCGGCGGAAAAATGGAGGACAGTGATGGCCAAGCGTAAGAAGAAGAAAGCGAAGAAAAGCAAAAAAATGAAGAAGTCGATGACGAAGAAGAAAAAGGTCGCCAAGAAATCGAAGAAGGCCAAGAAGTCGGCAAAGAAGAGGTCGGCGAAAAAATCGGCCAAGAAGTCGGCGAAGAAATCTTCGAAGAAGAGATCTGCCAAAAAGGCCAAGAAGTCGGCCAAAAAGAAGAGTGCTGCCAAACCGGCGCCGAAGCCTGCTGCACCTGCGCCGGCTCCGAGCACGAGCTGGCTCAATCCGGCCCAGCGCGACCCTTCGCCGGCGCCAAGCTGGTCGTCCAGCTTCGGGTCCGGCAACAAGGATGGCAGCAACTGACCGGAAACGTCCGCCAAAATCAGACCGCGCAAGGTAGAAAGACCGCAGCATTGCTGCGGTCTTTTTCGTTTTTGACAGTTTTGACCGGTCCAGATTCGCGAATCGCCGTCCTTTCAGCATCCGGCCTCCGAAGGACGGCTCCAAATCGTCAGCAGACGATTTGCCCTGTAAAAACTACGTAGATTTTTGGCCTGAAAAGCTCAAATGCGGCAAGATTCTGTTGTCTGAATGCCACACCGCGGCAGAACATCGCCCCGAATCGCCAAAACGCCTAAAAAGGCGGCATTTGCTTGGGTTTTTTGCTTCACCGGAACGACACGGCACAGCAAATTGTGGCCACGAAATCAATTCGCGCAGTCGGTTTTCGCTTGTCATCCCGACCTTCGGCAATCGGACTGGAAATTAAACGATGATGGGGATCGTCATGAAGAAAGTAAGTTTGTCTGTCGCAGCACTCGTTGCGATGGGTCTGACCACGGGGGCTGCTTCGGCTGCCGACCTGCCTGCAAAGGTTTACAAAAAAGCTCCGGTGGTTGCCGCAGTCGATCCGTGGGATATCGCTTTTGGCTCGGCCATCATGAGCGATTACATCTTCCGCGGTGTCACGCAGTCGAACCACAAGCCATCGGTGACTGCCTATTTCGAGCCGCGCTACAACGTCAATCCGAACCTCCAGCTCTATGTCGGTTCGTCGTTCGAGAGCATCTCGTTCGCCAACCGCGCAGCTGCTGAAGTCGATATCTACGGCGGTATCCGCCCGACCTTCGGTCCGGTTGCCTTCGACTTCGGTGTCTGGGGCTACCTGTATCCGGGTGGGCAGTGCTTCGGCACCGCAGCCAACACCACCAATCTTGAGTGTATCGCTCGCGGCGCGATTCCGTTCAACGGCAACGTGATGAAGAAAGACGTCAGCTTCTACGAAGTGTACGGCAAGGTGAACTACACCTTTAACGACTACTTCGCGATGGGCGGCAACGTCTTCTACTCGCCGAACTTCCTGAACACCGGCGCTGACGGCACCTACGCTTCGGTCACGGCAAAGGTCACCGCTCCGTCGGGCATGATGCCTGCCGGTCTCGGCGCTTACGTGTCGGGTGAATTCGGTCGCCAGTGGCTCGGAACCTCGGACGGCTTCTACGGCATTACGGGCGTTCCCGCAGGTCCGGGCATCAAGTATGCCGACTACAACACCTGGAACGTCGGCGTGGGCTTCACCTACAAGGTGTTCACCCTCGACCTGCGTTACTCGGACACCGACCTGAGCAAGGGCAACTGTAACGCCTTCACCAGCGACTTCACCGCGTCGCAGGTCGGCTTCGCCACCCCGATCAATCCGGGCGGCTTCGGCTCCAACTGGTGCGGGGCAGCGTTCATCGCCAAGCTCTCGGCTGACCTGACCGCAATGACCAACCTGAAGTAATCGGTTACTTCTCACATCAGGGGCGGCAGAGAAATCTGCCGCCCTTTTTGTTTGTCCAATGGCCGGTCTGGTTCACGCATCGCAATCCGGTCGCATCGCTGGCCGTCGGCAGGTCTTTGCGCCGGAGCGGAGCCGTGGCGTGGTCGCTCTAGAGCTGCTTGCTTTCGGTCCGGTCGCCGATTGCGAATTTGTTGCCCGAACGGACAAGCCCAACCTGCCGCTGATGAAACGCGCCAAGCGTATTGCGATGTCCGATTGAGATGATCGTCGTGCCCGGAAGTTTCTCCATGATGAGCCGGTAAAGCAGGGCTTCGGAGGGCTCATCAAGCGAAGCGGTCGCCTCGTCCAGAAAGAGGTACTGCGGAGCCTGAAGAAGCGCCCGCGCGATGCCCAGCCGCTGCTGCTCGCCAAGCGACAGGGTCCGATTCCAGTGGCCGTCTTCGTCGAGCCTCGTTGCGAGCGCCGGAAGCCCGACCTGCTGAAAGGCTTCACGCAGTTTCTCGGCTGGGAAAGATCCGTCCTGGGCTGGATAGGAAACCGCTGCCGACAGTTTCCCGACCGGGAAATACGGACGTTGCGGCAGTATCATCACCTTGGCTTCCGCCGGAATCTGGACGGCGCCGCTTCCGAACGGCCAGATACCCGCAATTGCGCGCAGCAGTGTCGATTTGCCGGCTCCGGACGGCCCTGTAACGAGCGTGCGCTCGCCCGATTTGAGGGTGAGGCCGGAAACCTGAAGCAAAGCATTGCCATTGGGCAGGCGGATAGCAAGATTTTCGAGCTTGATCGCGTTGTCAGGTAGGCCGCGAGCAACCTGAATTGTCGCCGGGTCAGCGGCCAATACTTTTGCGTGCAAAATACCGGCTTCAAATCCGTCGAGGCGCGCGACCACGGCCTGCCACTCCGCGAGCTGGCGATATACGGAGATAAAGAACGACAGCGCACCCTGAACGCTGCCAAAAGCAGATGCCGTCTGCATCATGCCGCCAAGCTGAATTTTCCCGGCGAAGTAAGCCGGCGCGACCAAAACGTAAGGAAAAATGACCGACGCCTGCGAATAGGTGGAGGTGAATGCGGTGATCTTCTTGGTCCGGCTCATGATGGCGAGCCAGTTCTCGACGACCATCCCGAAACGCGTCAGCAGACGATTGCGCTCCGCGGTTTCGCCATTCAGTAGGGCGATCTGTTCCGAATTCTCCCGCACCCGAACCAGATTGAAGCGGAAATCGGCTTCGTACTTTTGCTGACGGAAATCGATGCCGACCAGCGGCCAGCCGATGACATGCGTCAGCCATGTGCCGAGCACGGAATAGATGAGCGCCCCCCACACCATGTAGCCCGGAAAGTCGATATCCCTGCCGAACATGTGCAGCGGGGCTTCGTTGGAGAGCGTCCACAAAATCACGATGAAAGAAAACAGGGTGACGACCGAGCTCAGCAGTCCGATGCCGATCTCCAATGTCCGCTGGACATACAGCTTGACGTCGTCGGTGATGCGCTGGTCGGGGTTATCCGCCGCGTCGCCCAGCAATTGCATCCGATAGTGGTTGGCGTGATCGAGCCAGTCCGTGAGATAGCGCGTCGTCATCCACGATCGCCAGCGGATCTGAAGCCACTGGTTGAGATAGAGCTGGTAGACGGCAATCGCGATGTAGATCATCGCAAGAACCGTGAAATAGCTGATCTCGTAAACGAAGTTGTCCCAGTTGCGCTCCTGGAGTGCGTTGTAGAACCGATTGTTCCAGGAATTCAGCAGCACGGTGATCGCAACCGAACCGAGTTCGAGCGCGATGACGGCGGCCAACAATCCTCCGCCGGCCCATTTATCGCTCGAGCGAAAGTAGGGAATGGAAATGCGCCATACGGCCGCAATCGTTGAGCCGATACCGTTCACAGAATTTTTCTCCGGAGAGGTGGCTGCAAAGCACTGAAAAGGCTAAGCAATCGAGACATTAGACTAAAGTCGTAAATCGGCAGAGGCGCGACATCTTGTCCCGACTCCCTGCTTCACCCTAGCATGACGTGAGGCGAAGGGCCGGGGGGTTCATCTCCATCGCAAGGTTGTGAGCGGATTTCCGTGTGCGGAAACGCTCGACGCCGTTTCGAAAAGACATCCCTCGACCACGCAGACGCTGGCCAACCACGCTCTGGCCGGTGTTCACAACTATAACGTGGGGGAGAAACGTCCATGTGGAATCAAATCTATAATCCGCTTGGCAGTGCTGCGCTATCGACGATTGCCGCAGCCTTGCCAGTTGTCACCCTGCTGGTTCTGATTGCGAGCGGCAAGGTGAAGGCGCATCTCGCGGCCATCATCGCTCTGATCGTCGCCAACATCATCACCATCTTCGTCTTCACAATGCCGGCCGACATGTCGATCCGCGCGTCGCTGCTCGGCGTCGTCGTCGGATTCTTCCCGATCGGCTGGATCGTTCTCAACGTCATCTTCCTCTACCGGATCACGGTCGAGACGGGACGGTTTGAACTGTTGCAGCGCGCGATTGGCGGCGTCACCACCGACCGTCGCTTGCAGCTGCTTCTGATCGCTTTTGCCTTCGGCGCGTTCTTCGAGGGCGCTTCGGGCTTCGGCACACCGGTGGCCATCACCGGTGCCGTGCTGATCGGCCTCGGCTTCTCGCCGCTCGCTGCTTCGGGTCTCTCGCTGATCGCAAACACCGCACCCGTGGCTTACGGCGCGCTCGGCACCCCGATCCAGGGCCTTGCGTCTGTGACCGGTCTCGATCCGTACATTCTGGGCGCAATGGTCGGACGTCAGCTGCCATTCTTCTCGCTGATCGTCCCATTCTGGCTGATCTGGGCCTTCGCGGGCTGGCGCGGCATGATGGCGATCTGGCCGGCAATTCTTGTCACGGGCGTTTCGTTCGCGGTTCCGCAATTCGTGATCTCGAACTACATCAACCCCTGGATCGTCGACATCGGCGCATCGCTGATTTCGATGGGCTGCCTGATCCTCTTCCTCAAAGTCTGGCAGCCGAAGGAGCTTTGGACCTCGCCGGCCCTTCGTGGAAACGATGAATCTGCTTCGACCATGAAGCCGGTCAAGGCGATGAACAAAACGCCGCTGACTCAAGGCCAGCTGTGGAGTGCGTTGCTCCCCTGGATCATCGTCTGCGTCGTCATGCTGATCTGGGGTAACGGTTCGTTCAAGACGTGGGCGAACTCCATCTTCACCTGGAACTATCCGGTTCCCGGTCTGCACAACATGATCAACAAGATGCCGCCGGTGGCTGCCAAGCCGACGCCGGAGGGCGCGGTGTTTGCGTTCACCTACCTGTCCTTCACCGGAACAGGCATGCTGATCGCAGCCATCATCTCCGGCTTCCTGATGGGCTTCTCGCCGGCGAAGCTGATTGGCGAATATGGCCGCACCATCAAGGTGTGCGCGATCTCGCTGATTACGATCTCGGCGATGCTCGCGATCGGTACCCTGACGCGTTTGTCGGGTGTTGACGCAACGCTGGGTCTCGCATTCGCGGCGACCGGCGTGTTGTATCCGTTCTTCGGTACCTTGCTCGGCTGGTTGGGCGTGGCGTTGACAGGTTCGGACACCGCTTCGAACGTGCTGTTCGGCAACTTGCAGAAGATCACATCGGAGCAGTTGGGTCTGTCGCCGATCCTGATGGCCGCAGCGAACTCGTCGGGCGGCGTCATGGGCAAGATGATCGACGCCCAGTCGATCGTCGTCGCCTCGACTGCGACAAACTGGTACGGCCACGAAGGCTCGATCCTGCGCTACGTCTTCTGGCACTCCATCGTGCTGGCGTGCTTGGTCGGCGTGCTTGTGACCTTGCAGGCCTACGTCTATCCGTTCACGGCGCTGGTTCTGAAATAACCTTCGCTGGGACGACGCTATCGCGAATCCCCGCAGCGCAAGCCGCGGGGATTTCGTTTGTGAGCTTAGTTTTCGTCCTGACCTGCTGGTGTTTTGCAAGATTTAAGTCTAGAAACCCGCGCGGCGAAAACTCCAGGACATTCCGGCAATGACAATTCTGCGACACACTGCGTTTGCTATCGCTCTCGGCGCGACGATCTTCGGATTGGCGACGGCACAGGCGGCGAGCGAATTTCCGTTCGGGATGGAAATGACGCTGGATGCCGCTCCGCAGCCCGGCTCGAAGAAAATTCCAACGCTTGAGATTGGCGAAAGCGGCGAGGCCGTTCTCGATCTGTGGTGCAAGTCCGGCAAGGGACAGTTTTCCGTCGCCAACGAAACCGTGATCTTCGTTCCCGGCGCGATGTCGGACCGCGACTGTACGCCAACACGTGCCCAGGCCGACGATGCGCTTGTCGCCACGTTGAGCGATGCGGCGACATGGCGGCGTCAGGGTGATTTCGTATCGTTTATCGGCGCCAAGACTTTGCGATTCCGGTTGCTGACGAACTGACGGCTGTCATCGTCCGCGCAAAATCATATCGGCACATGCGCCGGCGGATTGAATCGCCCCGGTATAGCCGCCGAATCCCGTAGCTGCGGATGCGATATAGAGACCGGGTATGCCGGTTGCAGGTGAACGCCTGAGCATCTCGATCATCGAATGCGGCGGCGTCGGCGCGAACCCGTAGACCGCGCCTTCCGGCGTTCCGAGATATTGCCGGACTGACAGCGCGGTATTGAAGGACGACGCAACGACGGATGCCGCCAATCCCGGATAATGTCTGTCGAGATGTGTAACCAGCGCATCCTGCCACCGCGCTCGCTTTGCGCGATACGCGTCCTGATCTGTGTCGCTCCAGTTCGACAATGAATCCGTTCCGACCACGGACAGCACATAAGGCGGCGCGGGAACTCCGGAATCGATGGCTGCATAATTGACGATGGCGAGCGGCGGCATGCGGCCAGCCGGTTCGCCACTCATCAATAGTGTGCCTTGAGCGTAGTCGTTGAGAGATTTCATCCAGTCGGGCAGCAACTGCGTCGAATAACTCTTGATGCCGAACTCCGCCGGATTTTTTGTCAGTCCCAGCGTCAGCGAGAACAGTGAAATCGACGGTGTGCGGTCAGCGAAGGACGCCCGCAATTTTTCGGCTGCCTTATCTTGCAACAAGGAAGCCAAGATTTCCGGCGCGGCATTTCCGACAATGCAATCGGCTTCCACCGTTTGCGGATCGCTGCCGTCCTTGGCGGTGTGCGTTAGCCCGCTAACCCCTCCGTTTGCATCGACGGCGATGGCGCTCGCGACGCGCCGTAGCAGAACGCTGCTTCCGGGAGATTTGATGACGACGCGTGCAAGCGAACTGGAAAGCCGCTGCGATCCTCCCTGAATGTAGCGTCCTCCGCTGAGCAGATAGCTTCCTTGCGCGACAGCGAAAAACACCCACCACATCGCCAATGGATCGTCGTGATAGTAGGAGAGGTTAGCCGCGATCGCCGACTTCAACGCTTCGTTGCTTCCGAACGTGGCGTCGAGTTTTTGAGCGAGTGTCAGATTCCAGTCGCGGACCGCAGGTAAAATATCGCGCAGCGCGCCGAGCATCTGCGCGGGACTGCGGAGAACCTGCGCCCCCCGCGAAAAGATACTTGCAGCGGACGAAATCCGCTCCATTTCGCCAAGCAGCTGATCGATGCCGTCGCGCGCCTCGGGAAAGCGATCCGTCAATGTTCTGCGCGCGGCGGGAAAGTCGTCGAGCAGCATCAGCGATTTTCCGACCGGGCCTCCGCGAACTTCGTAAAAGGCGCCGCTCGGAATCCATTTGACTGCATCGAGAACACCGGCGCGCGTGAGAGGATCGTGCTTGGGGTCGCGAGGATCGCGGGGATCGCTCGTTTCATGCAGCGAGCCTTCGACAAACAGGTCCCCGACTTTGTAGCTCGATGCCGCTCCGCCGACCGAGTTGCTCTTCTCGATGACAAGCACCTTGCGCCCGGCGCGCGCCAGGATCGCGCCGGTGGTCAGGCCGCCGAGACCCGAGCCGATGATGGCAACATCGAATTTCGCCATTTGTCATCGAACTCCGCGATGACAAAAAATCGGATGGTGCGCTACTTCCATGCCGCCTTATCCGTATCCCAGCGTTGCCCTTTCAATTCCGATGCCAGCGCCTTGATGAGGCTGTCGTCATCGCTGAAGGTGCTTTCCTCTTCGTTGCCTGCATTGTCGGCGAATTGCAGATGCGGCCCGCTCGATTCGTCCGCGGTTTTGCTTGAAGGGGTGCCGACCCACACGATCATGCGCTCGCTCGCGCCGGGTTTTCCCGGCCCGACCAGCGCCGTCATCTCGATCGTTTCGACAAGATCGAGAGCGGGTACCGATTGGCTGGCACGTTTGACCGAGAAAGTAACTTCGCCGGTCGTTTCGTTCCATTTCGACGTTGCGGGTTTCCCCGACATCGACTTCGCAACAGCCGAGGACAAGGCGGCTGCAAACTTCTCCTTGTCGAATTTGCCCGCGCTGCTCCAGTCGCTGGCCGCGAACCGGACCGCGCGCTCCATGTCATAGGTGCCGCTGGTCCAGCCCGTCGCAACGACGCCGGGCGCTGCTTTCAGTTTGGCAGTCAACGCAGGCGCACGCATTGGATCGACGATGAGCCGCAACACCTGCTGGCCCGTGCGAAGCGCGTTACAATCGGTCGCAATGGAATCGAGCGCGATCTGCACGTTTTCGCTTCTGAGGCTTTTAACGAGATCGATGAAACCTTCGCGCTTGACGCGTATGCCAATGGATTGCGGCGACACCTGCGTGAAATCCTTCGGAGCCTCGACAAGATCGTCATCGACAACCTGCGTCTGCTGAAATTCCTTTTCACCGATGTCTGTATTGTCCGGCGATGAGACCAGCGAAGCATTTCCGCCGACGGTGATCTTGCCGTCGAACGCAATAGCCTGCTTGACTTGTTTGCGGGTGAGACTGACCGAGACAGGAGCCTTGCTCTCCATCGTTTGCCCGTTGCCGATGAGTTTGTCGCCGTCCGGCTTGAGTTCGACGACGAAGCGGTCCTTGCGATCCGAGGACGCGCTCACCGAGTAGCAGGCATCGATAACGGCCGAGGTGACTTTGCCGCCCTGCCGCGTTTCCTTGATGAAGGATTCGACCGGCAGATCGCCCAGAATGTCGCCCAATGTCGCGAAGTAGCGAACATCGGTTGAATCCGCTGAGGTCTTCGGTTGTGCCTTGGCGGAATCTTTCGCACCTTGCGCATCTGCCTGCAAGCAAAGAAGCGCGCCGAGCAATGCAGCGGGAAGACTGTATTTCAGATTGAACATGATTTGATCCTGTCCCGTGAGTCGCCGATTTGCAGGCGGCGGCACAATCTCAAAAGCGGCGGCGATTGTCGCGGCAATTCGTTGCCGACCATGGGGATGATGTTCAGGATTTTGATTGTGCGAGTTTGGTCTGCAAATTCTGCCGATAAGTACCGCCAGAGAAATCGACCGTGTCCTTAGCAATCGTACTCAGGGAGTGCTAATGATGGGCCGGAGATATGGCGTGCCGTTCATCCTGTCAAGCAAGCCCTTAAGGCCTTGGTGAGGCCAATATAGGATGCTTAGGAAACCATTGAGGGCCGTGGGCGTATTTGTTGGGACCCAAAAAAAGATCGCAGTTCGACGTCCGCTTGTCGTTGGGATGAGCGGCTTCAGGAATGTTGCCGGGAGTAATCATGTTCAGCACCATCGAGCGACCCAGCCCGATCGCCACAGCCAATCTGATTGTGGCTGTCGTTCTCTCAGGATTTCTCGGCGGCTGCGGCACGACGGGCGGGTTTGGCGGTTTCGGCGGTGGGAGTACGCAGACGGCGGCACCGGAGCCGGGAACGGGCCCGGAAATTCCTTCGACCATTCGTGCCGATGAAATCGTCGGACGCTGGGGCCTCGCTGCCTATCACAAGCCGGAGGATCGCGCGCGCACCGAAGCCGCAGCCAAGGGCCAGTGCAAGCAGCCTTATGTGATCGGCCAGGGCACAACCGGCGGCGTCATCATGCATCTGCCTGACGAGGCAACGCCGCAGGAATTGCGCCTGAAGGGTAGCCAGAGCGGAAAGAACTATATCGGTCCGGCGGGTCCGGCGGGAGGCGAGAAGGATCGCGAGATCGTTTCCTTCGACGGCCGCGTTTTGCAGACCCGCTTTATCGATCCGGATGCAAACAGCCGCTATGGAACGATGGTGTATGTCCGCTGCGCGCCGCGCGCTTAGTCGGATTTAATCGAACAGAGCGTCGATATCGTCCTGCGATGCATGGCCTGCGTCGTCGGCACCCTTCGGCCCGTTTAGCAGGCGAGCGTCGCCGACGCGGGTGTCCAGAATGGCCGGGGCGTGCTGGCGGATCGCATCCACACCGCCCCAGATATCCATCATGACGTTGATGTGGTGCTCGATGAACTTCATCGTCTGCATCACTTTGCCGATCCGCTGGCCGGTGAGGTCCTGAAAGTTACACGCCTCGAAGATGCCGACGACGCGTTCCTGAATTTCCTCACGCAGTTGTGCCTGCTGGTCGGCCGACGTGACTTTGCCAAGCGCGGTTGCGGCCTGATCGATGGCTTCCGCAGCTTCGAGGATTTGCTGGGTCGCTTCTTCGGTGCCGCCGACGACGGCGCCGAGTTCACCCGTCACTTTCGCCATCTCGTCGCCGTTGAAACTTTTGCCGTGCAGCGTTGCGATCTCCTGCTTCGTCCGATCGATGGCCTCGTGGATCAGATCGAGTTCGACCTTGAGCTTCTCGCACTGCTCGATCTGTGCGCGATATGTCTCCAAAAGAATTTTGGCGTCCGCCGACTGCTCGGCTGTCACGGCGTCCGTACTCGCAGCCGATTCGGCGCGATGAGGCGCCCCCATCTGCGCGCGAATGGCGCGCAATTCGCTGATGATTTCACGCTGAAAGGGAAGGATGTCGCCATCAAATCCGTCGAGCATCGGAAGTTCGCCGGCCTCGGCCTGAAACTCTTCAATGCGAAATCGCTTGCGTTGTACGGCCATCGAAGTCCCCAATCCCAAGATTGAGCCGTTGTAGCCAACGATTTTTAACGTGAGGTTCATGCGGCAAGCAGGCACCGCGCCGCGCCTGGCGCTCGAACACCAACGGTTAACCATGAGCCGCCCGCATTCATTCAAAATAAACGCTACCGACAACAAGACGGCGAGACTGACGACGTGGTGAATCCAAAACCCGTTTTCGTTTACCAAACCGATGCGATTTGAATCTTTAATAGTTCGCGTTCGGGCGCGCTGTTCGCGTGTCATCGACGAAACAGTACAGAGTACGTCGCATGAAAAAGATTCCATTCGCGCTCGTCGCCGGCGCATCGCTGTTCGGCGCAACCTCACTTACAGCCCTTGCCGAGGATACCGTGCCGCGCGATCCGCGCGTGATCTACGCACCGCAGCCGCCGGTTCCGATTCGGGTCGCGTATCAGGATCGCTCCAGCGGCATGGGCGGCGGCTTCATCGAGTTTCTGTTCAACGGCGGGCAATCATCCGCTGAGCCGCGCTATGAGCGCCAGCCTCTGCCGGAGCAGCGATCGCGCCGCGAGTTGCCGCAGATGGAGCCGCAGGAGGCAATGGCGCCGCGCGAGGAGTCCATCGAGCCAAGCCGTCCGGGTATGGACCCGAAATACCAGAAGCAGACGGTCGTTTACGATGGCAAGGAAGCGCCCGGCACCTTGGTGATCGATACGCCCAACAAATTTCTGTATCTCGTGCAGGCGAACGGCAAGGCGCTTCGCTACGGCATCGGCGTTGGCAAACCGGGGTTCACCTGGTCCGGCGTGAAGCAAATTTCGATGAAGAAGGAATGGCCGGATTGGACGCCGCCGGCGGAGATGCTCAAACGCCGGCCCGATCTTCCGCGTCATATGGAAGGCGGCCCGGAAAATCCGCTCGGCGCGCGCGCGATGTATCTCGGCACATCGCTCTATCGGATACACGGATCGAATGAGCCGTGGACCATCGGCACAAATGTCTCGTCGGGCTGCATCCGCATGCGCAATGAGGACGTGATCGATCTTTATGGCCGCGTTCCGGTCGGCACTAAAGTCGTCGTGATCTGATCTCAAGTTAATCAAAAAAGAACGGCCGCTGATTTCAGCGGCCGTTTTTGTTTTGTGACTTGTTAGGTGTCAGGCGTAGTCGGTATCGCCGCCGCCGTCGAAATCACCGCCATCGAAATCGCCGTCGTCGTCATCATCATCGAAGTCATTTGACGCATGATCGGTGAAACTCTGCCGCTGATCGTCACCGCCGTTTTTGCCGATGTCGTTGATGCCGGCATCGCGCGACAGCTTGTCCGAGGAATTGCCGCCCCATGGATTGCTGCCTGACCCGATCGACGACGCGTCGCCGAAGGTCTGCTGATGTCCGCCCATCAATCCGCGGATACTGTTCATCAGGATCGATCCGCCGATCACGCCCGCTGCCGCTGCGGCTGCCGTACCGAGGAACGATCCGCCACCGGATTGTGCGCCGTTGAAGCCATTACCAAAGCCTGCTCGTGAATCGCTTTGCCCGAGAACATTGCCGCTGTTCCAGACGGGTCCGCGCTGGCCGGTGTTCGGAACAGAACCTCGCGTCGATGGACCCAGAAGTGCATCGCGCATCGAATCGAGAAAGCCACCGGACGGCGCGGTGCCGCCACCCTCCAGTTCCTGAATGCGTGCATTTGCCCGCTTGAGAGCTTCATCCTGAACGAGCACGGTCTGCACCAGCGCGTAGCTCGCGTGCGGCGCTCGGCTCAAACCGTCCGCAATCGCACGCTCCGCGTCGGCCTCGCGCGGGGATGTTTCCAGCCGGGCGAGACGGTCGAACAGTTCGTCAACGAGTTGGCGTTCCTGCGGTGTCATGGCGTCCCTCCCTGTGCCGGCCGGATCGTTGGCGGCGGGACGAATGTGGGGCCGGATTGTGTCGGGTTAAGCCCCGGCGCGGATTAAATTTGGGAAAGCCAGGCCGCAGGTGCGACAAAACGACGTATCGGCGCGATCAACGCCGAGCGAGCGTTACATTATTCGCCGCAAGCATGGCGGCGAATTCGTTGGATACCAGATACGCGAATTCGCGTTCGCGCTGATGCGTCAGCGGATCGAGGCTCGCTAGAGTTTCATCGACGAATCCCGGATGGCACATCACCAGCCCGCCGTCGGGCAGACCGTCGAGAAATTTTTGCATCAGGGCGGCGAAGTCTGCCTTGTTTGAGAAATTGTAGGCGCCGGCGAAACCCGGATTGAAATTCAATCCCGCTTGCTTGGCTTTTTGACGAAAAGCCGCGCTCAATGCATCGAGCAACAGCGCCTTCGGGTTGTCGAGCCGGCGGGTAAGCGGCAATGATCGGCCGCATTGTCTGACCCACGCATTCGGCACGGCGTTTTTGACAGCCGCCAGAAATCCGTCGCGAACCTTCGGAAACAATTGAACGTGCTGATGACCGTCGACATAGTCCGGTGCGCGGCCGAACAACTCCTTGAAGGCCGCGATTTGCGCCAGCAATTCGGCTTCGATCATCTCGGAATCAAGTTGTCCGGCAAAACCTTTGCGCAAAAGTGGGCCGAGCGCGATGAATTGCCCACCATCGAGCGGTCTGAAGTGCATCGTCAATGGATGAAACGGAGCCGTGAGGGTTGCGTGCAGACCGATCGCACAATCAGGGTTTGCGGCAACGGATGATTTCAATGAATCAATTTCAGTACGATCAACCGCCGGGCCGACGACCATGACCGATGTTGCGTTGATGCGTTTGCAGTCGATCAGTTCGCGGATGGCGCGGTTGACGCCGGGGCTGATGCCGTAGTCGTCCGCGCACAGCCAGATGCGCCGCAAAGAAGCGCCGCTCATTCAGCGGCGGTCCGCGATGTAGTGTTTTCGGAAGTGCTCTCGGCTCGCTTCACGCTGTGTTCGGCGACAAAGTAAATCGGGCGCGCCTTCATCTCAGAGAGAATCTTGCCGATGTATTCGCCAACGACGCCGATCAGGATCAGCTGCACACCGCCGATGGTCATCATGCCGACGACGAGCGATGGATAGCCCGGAACGGATTTTCCGCTGACCACGGTTTCCCAGAGGATCGAAAGCCCGAATAGGAAAGCGACGAACGCAAGCAGGAGTCCAAGCAGGCTGGCGATTCGCAGTGGAGCAACCGAGAACGATGTCAGTCCTTCGATCGAGAGGCCAAGGAGTCGTCCGGGACTGAACGTCGTCACGCCATGCGCGCGTGATTCAGGCTCGTAATCGACACGGATCTGCTTGAACCCGATCCAGGTCGCCAGACCCTTGAAGAAACGGTTGCGTTCGGGAAGCTGCCGCAGTGCCGCCGCTGCACGCGGCGAGAGCAGGCGGAAATCGCCGGCATCTTCGGGAATTTTCTGGCGCGCGCCCCAGTTGATGAGAAAGTAAAAGCCTCGCACCGACACGCGCCGCAGAAACGGTTCATTGTCGCGGTGAGCCTTTGCCGTATAGACGACATCGTATCCGCCATCGATCCAGTGACCGACAAGCGTCTCGACCAATTCCGGTGCGTGCTGCCCGTCGCCGTCCATGAACAGCACCGCACCGAGGCGCGCATGATCGAGGCCGGCCATCAGGGCCGCCTCCTTGCCGAAATTGCGGGAAAGCGAAACGACCTGTACGTCCAGCGACGACGCCGGGAGACCGCGTGCGATGCTCAGCGTTGCGTCGGTGCTGCCATCGTCAACATAGACGACTTCGCAGCCGAGACCGTAGTGCTGCCTGAGACCGTCGGCGAGCTTGCAGAGGCGATCATGGAGACGGGCGAGTCCTGCTGCTTCGTTGAATGCCGGTACGACAATGGACAGGCCCTGCGCAGCGGGATTCCGCTTGTCACCTGACATTTCCGAAACATCGGCACCGAGCATCATCGATCAGAACTCACAGACCATCGTCACAATCATATGGCAACTGCCGCCGGCTTTGCCACCGGGATTGCAGCCTTACTTGCCCAGGAAGCGTTCCAGCCGCGCGAACAGCGGGTTGTCGCGGTCGAAAACATAGTCGAGGGAGGCGATCGAAACCGTCTCCGCGCCGCGATCGCGCAGAAAACTTCCCAGCGCATAGAGCTGTGCGGGCGGGCAGTGCAACGTCACCATCCCGGACGACGTCGGTCCGCCGAAGGGGGAGACCACGCCGAACTTGTTGTGCGCCTCGGTCAGAAGCTCGGCGTTGCAGCCGGCGAAACGGGTTCGCACTTCCTTGAACTTGCGGGCACGGCCGCTCGCTGCGACGTGATCGAGGATGACGCGCGCGGTTTCGCGGGCTTCCGGCGACCAGTCGGCGTCCCGCGAGGCAACGAGATTGGCGTGGCTGCGTAGAATCACGCCGTCGTCGAGCACCTTCAATCCGTTGGCGGCAAGCGTGGCACCTGTGGTCGTGATGTCCACGATCAGTTCAGCCGTTCCCGATGCCGGCGCACCTTCGGTGGCACCCGCGCTCTCCACGATCCGGTAATCGACGACGCCATGAGAAGCGAAGAAGTTGCGTGTCAGGTTGATGTATTTGGTCGCGACGCGCATGCGATGATTGTGCTGCGCGCGGAACGAGGTCGCGACATCGTCGAGATCCGCCATGGTGCGGACATCGATCCATGCCTGCGGCACTGCGACCACGACATTGGCGCTGCCAAAACCAAGACTTTCGATCAGCATCACGCGCTTGTCGGCATCGTGGATGCTTTCGCGGATCAAATCTTCGCCGGTGATGCCAAGATGGATTGCGCCGCGCGCGAGTTGCGCTGCGATCTCGCTTGCTGAAAGGTAAGCGATCTCGACATTGTCGAGGCCCGAGATGGTGCCGCGATAGTCGCGGGCGCCGCGCGGCTTCGCCAATGTAAGACCGGCGCGTGCAAAAAACGCATCGGCGTTTTCTTGCAGGCGGCCCTTCGATGGAACGGCAAGGACAAAAGGAGACGTCACGATGCGCCTCCCTGGTCCAGCGTTTCGGTCCAGATCGAAAAGCCTACGGCAGGGATCGGCGCGGCCGCACCCAAGCGCGACAGAAGGCCGTCATAGCGGCCGCCGCCGACAAGCGGCTCCGTTCCGTTGCCTTTGCGATGCAGTTCAAACTCAAAGCCGGTGTAATAGTCGAGCCCGCGTCCGAATGACGTTGAGAAACGAATGGATTTCGTATCGATGCCACGCGCGGCCATGAAGCCGGTGCGGTTTTCAAACTCATCGATTGCGGCGTTCAGGTTGAGCTTGGCGTCCGACGCCAAGGTTCGCAATTGCGCCGCTGCATCGTCCGGTTCGCCGGCGATGGCGAGGAATTTTTCGATCAACTGCAACGCATCGCGCGGCAATGCACCGCCCTTGAGCGTCGATTGTTCGAGAAAGCGGTCGGCGATCTCCGACACGGTGCGTCCGCCGACATTCGTTGTGCCCGCGATCGACATCAGGTCGGTGACAAGCGCCAGCGCAGCCTTGCGATCCGAACCCGCAAGCGCCGCAAGCACGCCTTCATATTCGTTGCGGGTCTTGCCTGTTTCCAGCGTCAGCCGCTCCAGATCCTGTGCAAGCGAAACCTTGCGATTGAAATCCTTGATGAGCCGCCGCTTCCATACTGGATAGAGATCGAGTGCCTCGATCAACGCGGCAAACAACGCAACGTCGCCGGTGCGGATATCGACGCCGGGAATTTCGTAAGCCGCCGTGGCTTCCAGACCGAGCGAAAGCATTTCGGCATCCGCCGCCGCGCGATCTTTCCGCCCGAATGACTCAACACCGGCCTGAATGAACTCGCTGGATTGTCCGCCGCGAAAACGAAACACCGGCCCCAGATAACAAAAGCCTGCGGGCTTGCCGGCCTGAGCCGAACGCAAATAATCCAGCGCCACCGGAATGGTGAGATCCGGGCGCAGACAAAGTTCGGCTCCGCTGGCATCGGTCGTCAGGTACAGGCTTTTGCGGATGTCTTCGCCTGAGAGATCGAGGAACGGTTCGGCGGGCTGAAGAATGGCCGGACGCGCCTGCGCGTAGCCGGCCTGCACAAAGGACGACAGCAAGCCGTCCGCCCGTGCGGCGGACCCTGACGCGGTTGCGGCACTGGCCTTGCTCATCTCGACTTCCATAAATGCTTGAAGCGGCAGTCCCTTAACACGGGATGGCGGCCACTTCGACGACGATCCGGAAAGTGGCTTAATGAGTGATATTCAGCTTTGCAACCGGAGCGTGTATTGGGCTTAACGCCAGTCGCCAAGGGCCGTCTGAACCAGGGCCATCGCCGCTACGGCCGCAGTATCCGCCCGCAGAATGCGCGGCCCAAGCGACAGGCGGATTGTCCTGGGAACTGCAAGCAGGGACGCCCGCTCGGCCTCTGAAAAGCCGCCCTCAGGTCCAATCAGGACATCGATTCCATCGCCTTTCACCGCAGAGGCAGTAAGGGACGCAATCGGGTCGTGAAGCGATGCGTCCTCATCGCAAAACACCAGCGTCCGCCCGGCGTCGCGGCTTTCCAGCCAACGGCCGATCGTCAACGGCTCGTGAACCACCGCGAGGCTCAGGATTCCGCATTGCTCGGCAGCTTCGATCACGTTGGCGCGCATCCGTTCGATGTTTACGCGCGCGGTCTGTGTGTGCTGTGTTGTCACCGGCCACAGCGCCGCCGCTCCCATCTCCACCGCCTTCTGAACCATGTAATCCAGCCGCGCATGCTTTAGCGGGGCGAAAACATAATCGATGTTGGGGAGCTGGTCTTGCGGACGGGTCTGACGGACGATTTCCGCGCGGTCCGGCCGTTTTCGTCCGGCCAAGGTCGCTTCCCATTCGCCGTCTTGTCCGTTGAAAACGAGCGCAGTGTCTCCGGCCGTCAATCTGAGAACATTGCCGAGATAATTGGTCTGATCGCGATCGAGCGCGATGCCTGCCCCCGCCGATAGCGGCGCGCCGACATACAGCCGAGGGTGGCGCGCGTCGAATTTCGGCATGAAGGCTCCTTTGCGGTAGCGTTCTAGCGTAGCGGAAACGGCTTGCCAGCAAATTGCGTGACGAACCGCCGCGCTGTTGCCAAATTCGACGGGTTGTTAACTCCCGGTGAGGATCGTAGAACTGCCCGCTCGGCACTGATGGGACAGGCCTTTGAGACTGAAGTTGCCGGAGATAAATCCGTGACGGCCCTGGGTTTGAAACTTTGCGATCTTGGAGTGCGGAGCCTGAACGGCCTGCGCCTGGCAATCCTTTCGATCCCGCTGACGGTTGCTTTGCATTCCGTAGCAAATGCTCAGGGCGCCTTTCCGGCGCCATTGCCCGGCGGAGGTACGGCAGCGCCGGCCCAGACGTCGTCTGCGCCCATGCCCCCGCCGATGACGGCGGCGCCCGCACCTGCTGCCCAATCTTCTTTTCCGGCACCAATGTCATCGGGGCCGGCACCCATGTCGGGCGGATTTTCCTCGCCGGCCGGCACCGGCTTCGGCGCGCCCGCGCAAGGCGGGCCACCCCCGGAGGCTCTCGAATGCCAGAAGGGTTTCAACACGGTGAAATCCGATGCCGAGGCGAAGGCCAACGCGATCAAGGCCGCAGGCAAACGCCGCGCGCCGCCGCAGGAGGCATGCAAACTGATCGGCGCGTTCTCGCAGGCTGAGGTGAGAATGATCAAGTTTGTGGAAACAAACACCGTCAAGTGCCACATCCCTCCGCAGGCGGCCGAGCAAATGAAAAAAGGCCATGCCAATACCGAGCAATTGCTGAGCAAGGTCTGCGCCGCCGCAGCGAATGGCGGAGGGCCGCAGGGTCCGGCAGGCCCAAGCCTCAGCGAAGCCCTCGGCTCTGCAAGCCTGCCGGAGGCCAAGGCAACCAAGCGCAGCGGCGGAAGCACGTTCGACACGCTGAACGGGAATGTTCTTGCGCGATGATCCCGCGCGCATGAGCAACGCGGCTTCGCCCGTCGCCGACTCGACCTCGAATTGGGTCGATACGCACGCGCCACTGTGGTCGCGTCCTTACCTGAGACTATCAAGATTCGACCGGCCGATTGGCTGGTGGCTGCTGTTGCTGCCGTGCTGGTGGTCGGCGGCGCTGGCATCGGGCATCGCACATGATTTGCGGATGCTGCCGGTCGTGCTTCCGCTGTTTCTGATCGGCGCAATGACGATGCGCGGCGCAGGCTGCACCTGGAACGATATCACCGATCGGCACCTCGACGCGCAGGTCGAGCGCACAAGGTCGCGGCCGATCCCTTCGGGGCAGGTGACGGTCAGTCAGGCTGCTGTGTTTCTCGTTTTGCAGGCGCTGATCGGGCTTGCCGTGCTTTTGCAGTTTAACGCCTTTGCGATTGCTGTCGGCATCGCATCGCTTGCCATTGTCGCAATTTATCCGTTCATGAAACGCATCACCTACTGGCCGCAGACCGTGCTCGGTCTGGCGTTCTCGTGGGGGGCACTCATGGGTTTTGCCGTCATTCTGGGGCGTATCGACATGCCGGCGGTCGCGCTCTACCTCGGCTCAATCTGCTGGGTGATCGGCTACGACACGATCTACGCCCATCAGGACTCCGAGGATGACCTGCTAGTGGGCATCAAATCGACGGCGCTGCTGTTCGGCGAGCGCACGCAATTGGCGCTGTCTCTGTTCTACGGCGGCGCGGTTGCTCTCATTGGTCTCTCGCTTTGGACGAGCGGATCGCGTTGGCTGGCCTGGGCCGGCTTGGTGGCGTTCGCAGCCCATCTGTTGTGGCAAACGGCCAGAATTGAAATCGGAAATTCGGCCTTGTGTCTGCGGCTGTTCAAGTCGAACCGCGATGCCGGGCTGCTGCTGTTCGCCGGATTGCTTGCCGACGCAGTGCTGCGCGCGAACTGACATTTCAATTGCGCGCAATGATCTCGCGCTCGTCGCTATGAACGAGCGGCTGTGCCAGATAGTGGCCCGACTTGCGGCGGACGAGAAATTTCGGACGGCGCGCCCGGATTGCGTTGCAGCGGCGGCGGCGCGGCGCGGGCCGGCGCGTAACGCCATTCTCGTCGCGAATCTGCGGGAGCGCGAGCAGATGGCTCCACGTCTGCCAGATCTGCTCGATGCATTCGCTGTCCGTCGTCACCAACAGCGGGATCGACAGCGACGGATCGCGATGGGCGATGACAAGCGCCTGACCTTCATCGGTCTCACGACAGGCGATGCCAAGAAATTCATTGACGCGAACGGCGATCGCCATGCGGATGCCGCTAATGGCCCGCTGCACCAGAACGCGATCGCGATTGATTTCGATGTGCCGGACGCCTCCGTCGGCGCGGCCATCGCGCGCTTCGAAGGTGACAGGCAGGGAATGAGGGTCGAGCTGCAAATTGCAGCCCGACCCGACGGGTTGCACCCCGCCGACTCCGAATTGACGCCTCACGGCTTTATCTCCCACGCCGGAATTATGTTCCCGGTCGATGCGTGGACGATGCCAGAGCGGCGTCCGAATCCGCTTAAGAAGGCTGGTTAATCTTTTCTCAGCCGCACCGCTTCAATTCGCATGATTGATGAGACGTTGGGACGGATGATTGACGAGTCGTTGCAAGCGCCTTGAACTATCTTTTCCGCAAAGCGCCGAATTTGCTTGAAGTCCCCGTAAAACAGGCACATCTGATAGTTCGCGCAGTTTGAATTCAAGCCGCAGGATTTCGTTCGTGATCTCTTCACCACATGCGTCTTTGTCTCCCGCCCCAGCATCGAAATCGTCCGCATCCGGCCTGCTCGACCAGACAGCATTGAGCGATCTGGCGCAGCGGCTGGTAGAAGCGGCCAAACGCGCAGGTGCCGATGCTGCCGATGCCGTGGCCGTGCGCGGTGTCTCTCAGGGCGTCGAAGTACGCGACGGCAAGGTCGAAGAATCCGAACGATCCGAGGGTGACGATGTCGGACTTCGCGTTTTCGTCGGCAAGCGTCAGGCCGTCGTTTCGACGAGCGATGTGAGCGGCGACAATGTCGCCAGACTTGCGGAGCGTGCTGTTGCAATGGCGAAAGTCGCACCCGATGACGAATTTATCGGATTGGCTGACCCGTCTCTGCTCGCAAGGGATTTTCCAAATCTTGATCTACTCGATCCCAAGGCGCCGTCGGTCGATGAGTTGGAGCGGCGGGCGAAAGAGGCCGAAGCGGCCGGCCTTTCTGTCAAGGGCGTTGCGAAATCCGGCGGTGCTTCTGCGTCCGCTGGCATCGGCGGGATGGTGCTCGTGACCAGCACCGGATTCCACGGCTCGTATTTGCGATCGAGCCAAGGTGTTTCCATGACTGCCATTGCCGGCGAAGGCACCGGGATGGAGCGCGATTATGATTTTACGTCCGCTATCCATGCGAGCGATCTCGCGTCACCGCAGAGTATCGGTCGCCGCGCCGGTGAGCGAACCGTCGCGCGGCTTAATCCGCGCAAGGTTGCCACATGCAAAGCGCCTGTGGTGTTCGATCCGCGCGTTGCCGGTTCGCTCGTCGGTCATCTCGTCGGGGCGGCGAATGGCGCGTCGGTCGCACGCAAAACTAGTTTTCTGAAAGACCGTCTTGGTGAGCAGCTGTTCGATAAGAGCATCCGCATCATCGACGATCCGCTGCGCGTGCGCGGTCTGCGTTCGCAATCGTTCGATGCAGAAGGCGTGGCTGTCAAAAAGACCGCGATTGTGGATGATGGTGTGCTGACGACATGGCTTCTGGATACGGCGACTGCTCGCGAGCTTGGGTTGGCGACCACCGGTCACGCACATCGCGGTGTGTCATCGCCGCCATCGCCCGGTGCCTACAATCTTCATCTCGAGCCGGGCCAGCAGACGCCCGCAGAATTGATGTCCGATGTCGGCGAAGGCTTCTACGTGACCGACCTGATCGGCTCGGGAGTGAACGGCGTGACTGGCGACTACAGCCGCGGCGCGGCGGGCTTCTGGATCGAGAAAGGTGAACTGACCTATGCCGTCAGCGAAGTCACCATCGCCGGCCATCTGCTTGAGATTTTTAAGTCCATGACTCCGGCAAACGATCTGGAATTTAAATACGGCGTCAATGCACCGACGGTCCGAATCGAAGGTTTGACGATTGCCGGACGCTGAAATCCTGCGACGGGACGCGACGCTTCTCAGCGATGTCGTTCGCGAGGCGGGCTCGCTCGCGCTGAAAATGTTTCAGACTGAATTGAGGTCGTGGATCAAGGGCACGTCGTCTCCGGTGTCCGAAGCGGATATGGCCGTCAACGATCTTGTCGAAACGCGATTGCGCAATGCCACACCGGATTACGGATGGCTTTCGGAGGAGAGCGCCGATGATACGTCGCGTATTGGAAAAGCTCTAACCTGGATCGTCGATCCCATCGACGGCACGCGTGCATATCTCGCCGGCAAAACCGATTGGTCGGTGAGCATCGCCTTGGTCGGAAATGGCGCGCCATTGCTTGCGGCGGTATTTGCGCCGGCCAGCGAGCAGTTCTTCTTCGCGATCAAAGGAAATGGTGCCACGCTTAATGACAAAACGATTTTGGCGGCTTCAGGCATTGAAATAAACTTTCCGAATATCGCGGGCCCCAAGCCGCTGGTCGAGCGTCTTGGCACCATGAAAGAGGGCGAGGGCCTTCATCCCCGAATTGGCTCGCTCGCATTGCGCCTTGCGCGGGTCGGCGAAGGCACGCTGGATGCAGCTTTTGCAGGCGGGAACAGCCGCGATTGGGACCTTGCGGCAGCCGATTTAATCGTGCACGAAGCGGGTGGGAAAATGACCACACTGGCGGGGGAGCCTCTGGTCTACAACAGCGCCGATGTCCGACATGGACTATTGGTCGCGGCAGGGCGCGCGCGCCACAAGCACATCGTCGAGTACTTCCGCAAGCATCCTGTCTATTGATGCTCCTTCGGCGATTTGGTGCTTAACTCAAGCCGCCGGTTGTCGATATGGGAAGTCGAGTTCATGTCTGAAACTGTGCAACAGCAATTGCTTCACCTCGTCATCGGCGGAGAACTGCTCGATCTCGATCACGTGACTTTCAAGGATTTGGAACAGGTCGATATTGTCGGCCTTTTCCCCAACTACGCGACCGCTTACGCGGCCTGGAAGGCAAAGGCGCAACAGTCGGTGGACAACGCTCACATGCGGTATTTCATCGTCCATCTTCACAGATTGCTCGATCCCGCTCTCGATACAAAGTCCGCACGTTGAAATTGTCGCTTCGAGAATTGGGGCGGGCCGCCTGGGTCCAGCAGACTGCGGGGTTCGTCGCGGCGGAATTTCTGCGGCTGGTCTGGCTGACCAACAGGTTCAGCTACGATCCGCCGAATATCTACGAGCGCGTCGAACCGGACATGCCGGTCATCGTCGCATTCTGGCACGGGCAGCATTTCATGATGCCGTTTCTGAAGAAAAAGAAATATCCGGCCAAGGTTCTTGTGTCCCGTCATCGCGACGGCGAGATCAACGCGATTGCTGCGGAGCGTCTGGACGTCGGCACTGTCCGCGGCTCCGGCGACCACGGCAATTCGTTTCACCGCAAAGGCGGTGTGGCGGCATTCAAGGCGATGCTCAAGGTGCTGGAAGAGCGTATCAATATGGCGCTGACGGCGGATGTGCCGAAGGTATCGCGCAAGGCGGGTCTTGGAATCATCATGCTCGCGCGCGAATCCGGCCGGCCGATTCTGCCGGTTGCGATCGCGACCAGCCGCTTCAAGCGGTTGAACAACTGGGATCGCTCCGTGATCCATCTTCCATTCGGGCGTGGTGTGATTGCGGGAAGCGAGATCATCAAGGTACCTCGCGATGCCGACGAAGCGACGATGGAAAAACTGCGTGCCAAGCTCGAGAGCGATCTCAACGCGGTGACACGCCGCGCTTATGCGATTGTCGGCCGGCCCGACGAGGGCATCCATGCCTAATGCCCTGCCGATCACGCTGCGGCTTTATAGGGGGCTGTCCTCGCTTGGGACGCCTCTCTATAACGCGGCGATCAGCAGGCGGCTGAAGCAAGGCAAGGAAGACCCCGCGCGTATCGACGAACGCCGCGGTCTGCCGACAGCGGGCCGGCCGGCGGGATCATTGGTATGGATTCACGGCGCGAGCGTCGGCGAAGTGCTGGCGGCGGCGGGATTGATCGAAAAGCTGCGCGCACTCGGCGTCCGAATTCTTCTCACATCCGGAACGGTGACTGCGGCAGCCATGGTCGAGCGCCGCTTTCCCAGCGACGTCATCCATCAATACATTCCGCTCGATTCGCCGCGCTTCATCGAGACGTTTCTGAGATATTGGGAACCGGGCCTGGCGCTCTTCATCGAATCCGATCTCTGGCCAAATCTTATCGTTGCAACGTCTGAGCGCCGTATCCCTCTGGTGCTCATCAACGGACGGATGTCGCCACGGTCGTTTCCGCGCTGGAGGCGGTTTCGAGGCACCATCTCCGCGTTGCTCGAATGTTTCGATCTGTGTCTGGCGCAATCGGATGTGGATGCGGAGCGTTTCGCGGCGCTTGGAAGCCCTAACGTGATGACGACAGGAAATCTGAAACTCGATGTTGCCGCGCCGCCTGCCGATCCGAGAAAGCTGGAAAAGCTGAAAGCAGCGATGCAGCGCCGAATGATCTTTGTCGCCGCCTCAACGCACCCAGGCGAAGAAGAGATCGTCCTCGACGCCTATCGCAGGCTTGTCGGCCATTTCCCGGCCCTTCTCGGTATTATTGTCCCGCGCCATCCGAAACGCGGCGTTGCCATTGCCCGCATGCTGTCGGCCGCGGGAGTAAACGTGGCCTTGCGCTCGCAGGATGAAATGCCCTCCGGCGATACCGAAATCTACGTCGCCGACACGATGGGCGAGCTTGGATTGTTCTATCGGCTCGCACCCGTGGTTTTCATGGGCGGCTCGCTTGTCGATCATGGCGGACAGAATCCGATCGAAGCCATCAAGCTGGGAGCGGCTGTTTTGCACGGCCCGCATGTTTTCAACTTTCCTGAAATCTACGAGGCGCTCGACGAATCCGGTGGGGCATTGAATGTCGATAGCGACGAGGAATTCGTAAAGGCGCTTGGATATCTGCTCGCCAACCCGATTGGCCGGCAGCGCGCGACACACGCGGCCGAACAGGTTGTCGAACGGCTTGGTGGCGCGCTCGTCAAAACGATAACCGCTCTGGAGCCGTATCTTCTTCAACTTCGTATCGAAGGAGAAGGCATCGATGCGTGAGCCGGCCTTCTGGTACCGGCCGCCATCGATGGCGTCGCGCCTTCTGTCCCCGCTCGGCGCGGTTTACGGCGCAGCGGCCGCGTGGAGGATGAATCGGGCGGGTGCTGATGCAGGTATCCCTGTCATTTGTGTCGGCAATTTTCACACTGGTGGTGCCGGCAAGACGCCGGCGACGCTGAAAATTGCCGAGATGCTCCGAACGGAAGGCGAGACGCCGTTTGTTGTCAGCCGCGGCTATCGCGGGCGTTTGGCTGGACCGGTGCGCGTCAATTCGCAAATTCACACAGCGGGCGATGTCGGCGACGAGCCGTTGATGATGTCGTCGCGTGTGCCAGTCGTTATCTCGTGCGACCGCGCGGCCGGAGCAAAGTTCGCGAAGTTGCAAGGTGCAGGCGTTATCCTTCTCGATGACGGATTCCAGAATCCATCGCTGAGGAAAAATCTATCCCTGATTGTGGTCGATGCCAATCGCGGCATCGGCAATGGCTTTGTATTTCCGGCAGGCCCGCTGCGCGCGCCGTTGAACCCGCAGATAGCGAAGACCGATGCGCTGATTGTTATCGGCAGCGGACAGGGAACCGACGATCTTGAGCAGTCGATCAAAAATCGCAACATCCCAGTGCTGCGGGCGCGATTGAAAGCGGATCAAAGAGCTGCTTCAGAACTCAGCGGGAAGAGCGTTCTCGCATTCGCAGGCATCGGCGATCCGCCGAAGTTTTTTTCGACGTTGCGGGAAAACAATATTGTCGTGGCCGAGGAGAGTGTCTTTGCGGATCACCATGCGTTCTCGATTGGCGAGATCGAGAAGCTGATGCACGATGCGGCCAAAAGATCGCTCACGCTGCTAACGACCGAAAAAGATATGGCTCGCATTCGCAGCGACGCACTATTGACCCGTTTTGCGGACAAGATCGCGGTGCTACCGGTTACGCTCGAATTCGACGATGAGGCAGTTCTGAATCGATTGGTAACAGCTCGCCTCGCAGCAGCCCGAAAATAACTGCCAAGTTACTTCTTTATGGCGCCTGGAAAATGCCGGGACAGAACGGCCTCCGGTGTTGCGTAGGCTTCCTGACGATCGACGCTCCAGTATTTCAATTCGTCGAGCGGGATGTGCTCGCCCGTGATGACGCATCGCACATATGAGCCTGGAGACGTGACGCGAAAATCGCCGTCGAGATACTCGACCTGCGCTTCGCCATGACCGGAGGGTCCGAATTTGTTGAGCACGAAAACAATCCTTCAGCGGCACCCGCGCCGCTACAAAGCAAATATAAGAGCCCAAGTCGCAGTACGAAACCCCTCAGGCAACCTCTAGAACAGGTCGCCTTGGACTTTCTTCGTGCCATCGGCGGGGCGTTTGGTAGCAGTTTTCGGTTTTGAAGGGTCTTTTGATCCCACCGATGGCAATCCTTCCGACACCGCGCCGATATGCCCGTCCGCGAATTCAATACTGATCCGCTGACCTGCGCTAACACTCGCCGCATGGTGTAACGGCATTCCGTTCATATCCCGCACCAGCGCGAAACCGCGATCCAGCACCCCCTTGTAGGAAAGGGCGTTCAAAAGCTGGGAGACGTATTGCAGCCTCGTTCTGCGCTGCTCGATATGCAACTTGCTGCAACGCTGGGCGCTCGCAGCGAGGCGTGCGACCTGCTCACGTCCCCGGACGATTCGTGTCTTGAGCATGTTCACCGTCAGCCGCCCCCCGATCGCCGACAGCCGCCGTTCATAGATGTGAGCATTGGCACGCAACGCTCGCGGCAGTTGCGCCGCTGCCCGGTCGAGGCGCTGGCGCGGAATATTCAGAAGATCCGCCGGCTTCGGCAGCGCGCGGGCCGCGCCGCGAAACTCGCTGCGACGATTTTCCTGCGCGCGTTTCCAATAGGCGAACGCTTGGCGAGCAAGCCCTGACACTTCCACCGCCAATTCTGCGCGCACCGGCACGGCCATCTCGGCCGCGGCCGTCGGTGTCGGCGCGCGCTTGTCGGATGCAAAGTCGATCAAAGTCACATCCGTCTCGTGGCCAACTGCGGAAATCAGCGGGATCATGCTTTCGGCCGCAGCGCGAACGACGATTTCTTCATTGAACGACCACAAATCTTCCAGCGAGCCGCCACCGCGAGCCACGATCAGCAAATCAGGCCTCGGAATTTTCCCTTTCTCCGGCAGCGCATTGAAGCCATGAATGGCCGCGGCGATCTGCTCGGCTGAGCCTTCGCCCTGAACGCGCACCGGCCAGACCAGAACACGGCGAGGAAATCTGTCTTCAAGCCGATGCAGAATGTCGCGGATCACGGCGCCTGTTGGCGATGTGACGACGCCGATGACGTCCGGCAGCCACGGCAGCAGCTGTTTGCGCGACTCGTCAAACAGACCTTCGGCAGCGAGCTTCTTCTTGCGCTCCTCCATCAGTGCCATCAGTGCGCCGACGCCGGCGGGCTCGATGGCTTCAATCACGATCTGATATTTCGACGAACCGGGATAGGTGGTCAGTTTTCCGGTCGCGATGATTTCCAGACCTTCCTGAGGTTTGAATTTCATCCGGCCGAAAACACCCTTCCAGATCACCGCCTCTATCTTGGCGCTGTCGTCTTTCAGCGCGAAATAACAGTGGCCGGACGAATGCGGGCCGCGAAAGCCGGAAATTTCGCCGCGCACGCGCACATGCTCATAGGCGCTCTCCACCGTCCGTTTGAGCGCGGAGGACAACTCCGAAACTGTATATTCCTGTGAGTTGGGCAGGGCTTCGCTGGCGCTTTTCTTCATCTCAAGTCGAATCTGTTGCGGCTGTCGGATGCCATGCTAAACCCTTTTATCGTTGGCACAAACGTCGGTTCGATCTCTCTCCATGAATATCCTTTTGATCGGTTCGGGTGGACGCGAACACGCGCTGGCGTGGAAAATCGCGTCCTCACCCCTTCTGACAAAACTGTGGTGCGCGCCGGGCAATGCAGGTATCGCGCAGGAAGCCGAATGCGTTGCGCTCGACGTCGCCGACCACGCTGCTGTGGTCCAATTTTGCAAGCAGAACAGGATCGACCTTGTCGTCGTCGGACCGGAGGCGCCTCTGGCTGCGGGAATCGTGGATGATCTCGCATCCGCCGGGATCAAGGCGTTTGGACCGGGCAAGGCGGCCTCGCAACTCGAAAGCTCGAAAGGCTTCACCAAGGATCTTTGCAGAGCGAATAACATCCCAACTGCGGCTTATGAGCGGTTTCGCGATGCTGATTCCGCCAAAGCCTACATCCGCAAGCAGGGCGCGCCGATTGTCGTGAAGGCCGACGGTCTGGCCGCAGGCAAAGGTGTCGTTGTCGCAATGACGCTCGCGGAAGCAGAATCCGCAATCGACATGATGCTCGGCGGCGGATTCGGTGCGGCGGGCGCAGAAGCAGTTGTCGAAGAATTTCTCGAAGGTGAGGAGGCGTCCTTCTTCGTGCTGTGTGATGGCGAACATGGATTGCCACTGGCCACCGCGCAGGATCACAAGCGCGCATTCGATGGCGACAAGGGCCCGAATACCGGCGGCATGGGTGCTTATTCTCCGGCTGCCGTGATGACGGAGGCGATGATCGCGCGCACGATGACGGAGATCGTAAACCCGACGCTGCGAGCGATGGCGGCGAAGGGCATGCCTTACAAGGGCGTGCTGTTCGCGGGACTCATGATTACAAAAGACGGCCCGAAGCTGATCGAATACAATGCGCGCTTCGGCGATCCGGAAACGCAGGTGCTGATGTTGCGTCTGATGTCCGATCTTGTGCCGGCGCTGCTCGCTTCCGTCGACGGACAGCTGAAGAATTTCGACTTGCGCTGGTTTCCCGATCCCGCGCTTACGGTGGTGATGGCAGCAAAGGGTTACCCCGGCGACTACGCGAAGGGCTCGCGCATTGTGGGTCTTCAGGAAGCAGCCAAAGTTGAAGGCGTCGAGATTTTTCACGCAGGCACCAAAACCAGCGGTTCGGACATCGTTTCCAACGGCGGGCGCGTGCTGAACATCACCGCAACCGCCAAAACCGTCAGCGAAGCCCAGCGCCGTGCCTATGAGGCGATTGCATGCATCAAATGGCCGGAAGGCTTTTACCGCAGCGACATCGGCTGGCAGGCAATTGCGCGCGAGAAGGGAGCGAAGGTGTCGTCATGACAGACCTTGCCGATCTCTTTCCCGGCTTTGCCTCCGAATGGATCGATACCAAAAGCGGCCGCATCTTTGCGCGCATCGGCGGCAAAGGCCCGCCCTTGCTGTTGCTGCACGGATTTTCACAGACGCATGTGATGTGGCATCGCATCGCACCTAACCTTGCGGAAAAATTCACCCTCGTGATCGCGGATTTGCCGGGTTACGGCTGGTCGGATGTGCCCGACAGCGACGCCAGCCACACGCCGTTCACGAAGCGCGCGATGGCGCAGACCATGATCGACGCGATGGAGCGGCTGGGTCACGCGCGCTTTGCGCTCGCCGGGCACGATCGCGGTGGCCGCGTGTCGTACCGTCTGGCGCTCGATCATCCCGGCAGGCTGTCGAAACTTGCGACGCTCGACATTCTGCCGACTTACGAATACTGGGCACATATGGATCGCGCCTATGCGCTCAAGATCTATCACTGGACGTTGCTGGCGCAGCCGGAGCCATTGCCCGAGAAACTGCTCGGTGCAAATCCGGATTTTTATCTCAAGAACAAACTTGCAAGCTGGTCGAAGTCGAAAGATCTGAGTGCGTTCGATCCGCGTGCGCTAGCGCATTATCTGGCGGCATTCAACGATCCGCTGCGCATTCACGCGATGTGCGAGGATTATCGCGCAGGTGCATATGCCGATTTCGAGCATGATAGAGCGGATCGTGAAGCCGGCCGGAAAATCACGATTCCGATGCTGGCGCTGTGGGGCGATGCCGGGATCGCGCAATCCGCTGCGACGCCGCTCGATACGTGGAAGACGTGGGCAACGGACGTGCGCGGCCAGCCGGTCAATTCGGGGCATTTCCTCACCGAGGAAGATCCTGACGCTACGTCGGCTGCGCTTCTGAAATTTTTCTCGGAGTCCGCATGATGCTTCGCGAAGCGGTTCACGGCGACATTAAACGCATCGTCGAGATGCTGGCTGACGATGCACTCGCGAGCGGCCGCGAAAATCTCATGGGCGACCTGAAGGCGTATCATACCGCGTTCGATGCCATCGCTGCCGATCCGAACAACACGCTTTATGTCTGGGATGAGGAGGGCGTGGCGATGGGGTGTCTGCAACTCACTTTCCTGCCCGGCATGTCGTATCAGGGAAGCTGGATCGCGCAGGTTGAAGGCGTGCGTGTCGATCGCTCGATGCGCGGCGAAGGCATCGGCGAAGAGATGATGAAAGCCGTCGTCGCCAAGGCGCGCGAACGCGGTTGCAAATATCTCCAGTTGATGACGAACAAGCGGCGCGGGGATGCGCAACGCTTTTACGAGCGGCTGGGCTTCGAGATGTCGCACGAAGGAATGAAGCTCGCGCTCTAGCGGCGCGCTTTGAAGAAGTCTTTCAGCAGCGTTGCTGCTTCGCTTTCGCCGACTGCTGGATAGACCTCCGGCGCATGATGACAGGTCGGCGAGCCGAAAAATCTGACACCGCTATCGACGGCGCCGCCTTTGGGGTCGCTTGCGCCATAGTAAAGCCGGCGGATACGGGCGAATGAGATCGCTGCCGCGCACATCGTGCACGGCTCCAGCGTGACATAAAGATCGGAATCGACCAGACGCTCGGTGCCTAGCGCGTTCGCAGCCGCGCGGATTGCTAGAATTTCGGCGTGCGCCGTCGGGTCTCGGTCGGCCAGTGTGCGATTTCCGGCTTCTGCAACAACGGCGCCATCGCGGACGATCACGCAGCCGATCGGCACCTCGCCGGACGTTCCGGCGATTTCGGCCTGTTTAAGAGCCAAATCCATGAAAGATCGCGCGCTCATGCCTCGTTTCCAGCAAAGAACTCTGTTATCAGCCCGGCATTCATTCAGCGAGATCATCCATGCCCCGCGACAACGATAAAAACAACGGCCGTCCACCGCGCCGCGACCGAGGTGCTGGCGGTAAGCCACGCGGCGGCGGCGGATCGCGTGACGGGCACCCCGCCCGCTCGTCCGGGCCGCGCGGTGAGCGTAAATTCGGCGACAAGAAACCTTATTCATCGCGGGGCGGCGGTGAGAGCAAGCCGTTCATGAAGCGTGAAGGTTTTCGCAAGGACGACGACCGCCCGTCGCGGCCGCGTTTCAATCGCGACGACCGCCCGCGACGTGACGAACGGCCAGACCGTGAACGGAGTGAGAGATTCGGGTCGCGAGATCGCGGGGAAGGCGCACGCGGCGAGGGCAGAAAGTTCGGCGACAAGAAACCTTACTCGCGGCGCGATGATCGCGGCGATGCTCCGCGTTCGCCACGTTTCAATCGTGGTGAAGATCGGGGCAACGAAAAGCCTTGGCAGAAACGCGGGCCGTCGCGGGATGGCGATCGCGAATTCCGCAAACCGCGCGAAGATCGCGGCGATCGTCCGCGCTTTTCGAGAGACGACCGGTCTCAGCGTTCGGCGGACGGGAATCGCGGACCTCGCAAATTCGACCGCCCGCGAGGAGAGCGTTCCGAGAGCGAGCGTCCGAAATTCGGCCGGCCGCGATTCGACAAGCCGCGCGAAGATCGAGCTCCGCGCGGCAGAAGCGATTGGCAGGAGCATCCGCGCAACGACCGTCCGCGCGGCGATCGGCCGCGCCGTGACAATGAGGACGACAGCAAGATTTTTGCAAAGCGTCCGGCATTCGGCGGGCGCGGCGAGTATCGCGAGCGCAAGCCTGATTTTGACAGGCGCGCGCCGCGCGCTTCCGTCCCTGCCAAGAAAAAGTCCGGAGAACGGATCGCAAAGATCGTGTCGCGCGCTGGTCTGTGTTCGCGCCGCGAAGCCGAGGAATGGATCGTGCAGGGCCGTGTCGCGGTCAACGGACGTGTCATCAATTCGCCCGCACTCGACATCACGACGAACGACGTTGTCACTGTCGATGGCAAGCCGCTGCCGGTGCGCGAGCGAACGCGGTTGTTTCTGTATCATAAGCCGCGCGGACTGATGACGACACACTCCGACCCCGAAGGCCGGGCAACGGTGTTCGACAATCTGCCGGAAGGGTTGCCGCGGCTGATTTCAGTGGGTCGTCTCGATTTCAACACGGAAGGCCTGCTGCTGCTGACCAATGACGGCGGCGTCGCGCGCGCGCTCGAGCTGCCGGACACCGGATGGCTTCGCCGTTATCGCGTGCGTGCGCATGGCGAAGTTACGCAGGCGCAACTCGACGAATTGAAGAAAGGCGTCGAGGTCGATGGTGTGAAGTACGGATCGATCGATGCAACGCTGGAGCGCGACAAAGGCGCGAACGTGTGGATCGTATTCGCGATTCGTGAAGGCAAGAATCGCGAAGTTCGCAACGTCATGGCGCATCTTGGACTTGAAGTGAATCGCCTGATCCGGATTTCCTACGGCCCCTTCCAGCTCGGCGAAATTGCGGAAGGCCAGGTCGAGGAAATCAAGACGCGCGTTTTGCGCGAGCAGTTGGGCGAGAAGATTGTCCAGATGTCCGGGGCGCAATTCGACAAGCCGGTACACGAAGGGTCCGGCGACGATGCGCCGCCTGCTAAGCGCGCGAGGCCGAACAACAAGAGCGGATTGATCGCCGACCGCAAAGGCCGCCGCATTCTGGTGACGCGTTCGGGTGGCGACGAAGCGCGAGCGCGCAACGAGGAAGAGTCGAGTGGATACGGCCCGCCGCGCCGTCCAACTCGCGGCTACAAGGGTAAACGCGACCTGAAACCGCGAGACGAGTAATGCGCGTTGTCGGCGGACGGCTGAGGGGGCGCAGCATCGCCTCGCCCTCGTCCAACGAAATCCGGCCGACGCAGGACCGGTTGCGCGAATCCCTTTTCAACATTCTGATGCACGGCTACGAAAACCCGATGGAGGGCGCGCGCGTGCTCGATCTTTTCGCGGGTACCGGCGCGCTCGGCATCGAGGCGATCTCGCGCGGTGCAGCCTTTACTCTCTTTGTGGACAACGGCGCGGAAGCGCGGGCACTTCTGCGAAACAATGTTGAGGCGTTAGGTCTCGGCGGGTTGTCGAAAGTTTTCCGGCGCGACGCCACCAATCTCGGCGAAGCCTATCCGGTCGAACCGTTCTCGCTGGTCTTTCTCGATCCGCCTTACGGCAAAGGGTTGGCGGACAAGGCGCTGGCGTCGCTGCGCGATGGCGAGTGGCTGATGGCCGGGGCGTTGGTCGTTGCGGAGGAATCGACAGCTGCCGCTCTGAAGGCCCCGCAGGGCTTCGAGGAGCTGGAGCGGCGCGCCTACGATGACACGGAATTTCTGTTTTTACGCGCGAACTAGTCTTCGGCGTCTAGCGGCGCCCGAACAGCTTTTCGATATCCGCCAATTTCAGTTCGATATAGGTCGGGCGGCCGTGGTTGCACTGGCCGGAATTCGGCGTGACTTCCATTTCGCGCAGAAGCGCGTTCATTTCCTCAGGCTTGAGGATGCGGCCGGCGCGTACCGAGCCGTGGCAGGCCATCGTTGCCGCCACATGCATCAGACGGCGTTCCAGCGGCAACGTCTCATCCCATTCCGCCATATGCTCGGAGAGATCGCGCAGCAACGAAGCGGCATTGGTCTTGCCGAGCAGAGATGGCGTCTCGCGAACGGCGATGGCGCCGGGTCCGAACGATTCGACGACAAGACCGAATTTTTCCAATTCGCCGGCGCGCGCGACGAGTTTCTCGACCGTCGCCTCATCCATCTCGACGATTTCGGGAATCAGCAGCATCTGCCTCGATACGCCGTTGCGTTCGATCGATGCCTTGAGGCGTTCGTAAACAATGCGTTCGTGAGCGGCATGCTGATCCACGACGATCAGCCCGTCTCGCGTTTGCGAAACGATATAGGTCTCGTGGATCTGCGTTCGCGCCGCACCCAGAGGCTTATCGAGCAGATCGGCAGGCGCTTCATTGAAGCGGACATCGGCGGTGGGCGCGCCGGTATCGAATGCCGACTGTGCAACTTCGGCAAATGCATTCGCAAGGTCCGGCGCGGCCGATCCGCCGAATGAAACGGGATAGGTCGATGGAGTTCGCCAATCGCTGCGCGGCGCGAGCCCAGGCCGGAAGGACATGATCGCCGCGCCGCCGGAGTTTGCAGCCGTGCGCCTTCCTTCGCGGGCCAGGCCGTCCTTGAGCGCATGGACAATGAGCGATCGCACCAGCCCGGCATTGCGAAAGCGCACTTCCGTTTTGGCTGGATGCACGTTGGCGTCGACCTCCTGCGCATCGAGCGTGACGAACAGCGCGACGACCGGATGCCGGTCGCGCGGCAGATAGTCTGCGTAAGCGGCACGCACTGCGCCGAGGATCAGTTTGTCGCGAACCGGACGGCCGTTCACGAACAGATATTGTCCCAGTGCATTGGCGCGTGTCAGCGATGGTGCAGCCGCGAAACCTTCGACGATCACGCCTTCGCGTTCGGCGCGAACTTCAATCGCATTGGCGCGGAAATCTGCGCCAAGAATGTCGCCAAGCCGGGTCAATCGTCCTGGTGCGCCGGGCAGCGCAGCTGCCCAGGTGACTGGCGCACGCTCTTCGCCGGAGAGCGAGAATGCGATGTCGGGCCGCGCCATCGCCAGACGCCGCACGACTTCGCGGATCGCTTCTGCCTCAGTCCGGTCGGTCTTGAGGAATTTCAGCCGCGCAGGCGTCGCGTAGAACAAGTCGCTCACCTCGACGCGGGTGCCTTCCGTCAATGCTGCGGGAACGATGCCGGACTTGTTTCCGGCGTCGACGTTGAGTGCCCAGGCATGAGGCTCGCTCGCATGCCGCGTGGTGATGCTGAGCCGGGCGACCGCTCCAATGGAGGGTAATGCTTCGCCCCGAAAACCGAGCGAGCGGATTCGCAGCAAGTCCTCGTCGTCGAGTTTCGATGTCGCATGACGATCGACAGCCAGCGCAAGATCGCCGCGCGTCATACCCGAGCCGTCGTCGGTAATTGCGATACGCCGGCGTCCGCCGCCATCGGTGAAGATGTCGATCCGTGTCGCGCCCGCGTCGATGGCGTTCTCGACGAGTTCTTTCACGGCGCTCGCGGGACGTTCGACCACTTCACCGGCGGCGATGCGGTTGACGATCTGTTCTGGAAGCTGGCGGACGGGCATGGGATTCCGGCGATTCGGCTAACGGCTATTCTAGGCGGCTGGACTGACAAGACACGGTTGTGAGCGGGCTTTTGCCCGCTAATCACGGCCCGTTCTAATCGTCGTATCGGGCCGATCCGCGTCTTGCTTTGACGTCGCTGCGTCGCTTTTTGCCCTCAAGGCGGCGGGTTTTTGAGGCCTTGGTGGGTTTCGTTGCTTTCCGGATCGTCGGCCTGACCGCAGCCTGACGTATCATGTCGAAAAGCCGCTGGCGGGCATCGTCGCGGTTCCGTTCCAGACTGCGGTGCTGTTGGGCGATGATGACGATAACACCATCTTTCGTCAGCTTGCTTCCGGCGATGCGCATCAGCCGGATGGCGACATCGTTCGGCAGCGCCCGTGACTCGCGCGCGTTGAAGCGAAGCTGTACGGCGGTGGCAACCTTGTTGACGTTCTGTCCGCCCGGACCCGACGAACGCACGAACGATTCCTGCAATTCGGAATCGTCGATCTCGATGCTGTCGGTCACGTGCGCCATGATGTGCAATTTACAGCACGGCAGCCGATTCTGTCGCGGACTAGTTTTTGGCCGGCTGTTCGGCGCTCGCGACTGGTGCGCGTCCGACGTTCACACTGAGAATCCCCTGACCCCAGATGCGCTTGGCGACGCGCTTGGCCTGATCGAGGGTCACGGCATCGACGATACCGTTGCGCTTCTCGATATAGTCGATCCCGAGATTGTCGGTCTGATATTGGAGCAGGGCGGTCGCGATCTTCGACGATGTGTCCAGCGCAAGCATTTGCGAACCCTTGAGATAGGACTTCGCCTCGTCCAGCTCCTGCTGGGTTGGACCTTCGCTGCCCATGCGCGCGAGTTCGGCTGAAATCGTGTCCAGCGTCTCGGCAGCCTTGTCGGCGCGTGTCGCAGTGGTCCCTGCGAACACCGAGGCGTGTTTCATCCAGATCAGCGATTCGGAGATGGAATAGACGAGGCCGCGCTTTTCACGCACCTCTTTGTAAAGTCGCGACGACAACGTGCCGCCGGCCAGAATGTGATTGACGATATAAGCCGCCATGAAATCCGGATCGTCGCGCTTGATTCCCGGGCCGCCGAACAGAACGGATGTCTGCGGCACGTCCACTACTTGCGAGAATTTCTTGGGCGGCTGGGCGACGGCCACGTCCGGCACCGGCGTCAAATCTGCCTTCGCCGGCAGGCCTCCGAAAGCGGTGTCCAGCAGCTTGCCGAGCGATTCCGGATCGATGTCGCCGACGACCGCGATTTTAAGCGTGTCCTTGGCGAGCACGCGGCGCGAATATTCCTTGAGGTCCGCGATCTGGATGTTCGGCACGGTTTCGAGCGAGCCAGAGGGCTGGCGCGAGTACGGATGCGTGCCGAAAGCCTGCTCCCAGAACCGCCTGCTGCCGATCGACACCGGATTAGTCGATTCGCGCCGCAGGTTTGCAAGCATTTGCGCGCGGACGCGCTCGACGGCTTCGGAATCGAAACGCGCCGAAGTCAGCGACAGCCGCAAGAGATCGAAGGCCTCCTCACGATTCTCTTTCAGCATTCGCAGCGAGCCGCGAAGATAGTCGCGCGTCGCCGAGAAGCTCAATTCGATCGCACGCCGCTCGAGCCGTTCGTGGAATGTTTTGGAATCCAGATCGCCCGCGCCCTCATCGAGAGTCTCGGCGACCATATAGCCGAGGCCGGATTTTTCCGCTGGGTCCTGCGACGACCCGCCCGCGAAAGAATACTCCATCGCAATCAATGGTACCGTTGCATCCTGCACGAACCAGGCTTCGATGCCGCCCGGCGAGACCAGCCGCTGAATTTTCGTCGCAGCCGAAGCGTTGTCGGGTGCTACAATCGCCGCCAAAAATGTAAAGGCCAGCGCAGCCAGAGCGTGGATCAATTTCTTCACGACCGCTTCTCCTCGCGCTTGGCGGTGGCAGGCTCCGAGGGCGCCTCCTTGACGAGGTAGCCGGTCACAGCCTTCTTGCTGTCGAGCCATTTGCGCGCGGCTTCTCGCACCTGTTCACCCGTCACAGCGCGAACGCGATCCGGCCAACGCTGAAGGTCGTCGATGCTCAGTCCGACCGTCAGCGCCCCGCCGTACCAGCGCGCGAGTGTCGTTTGGCTGTCCTGCGCGTAAACGGTCGCCGCGATGAGTTGGGTTTTGACGCGGTCCAGATCTTCGGCTCGCGCCGTGTTCTGGCTCAAATCTGCGATGACGCCGTCGAACGCTTTTTCGACTTGCGCGAAATCCGTTCCGGGTGCCGGCGTGGCTGAAATGCCAAACTGCGTCGGATCGATCGCCGTGCTCTGATACCAGGCGCCCACGCTGATCGCGACTTTCTTGTCCACGACCAGCGAGCGATAGAGATACGAATTGCTGCCGTTGCCCATCAGCTGCGCGAGCACTTCAAGAGCCGCGCTTTCTTCCGGCGAGGCGGTCACGGACGATGGAACGAGGAAATAGCGGCGCACGCTGGGCTGCTCCACGCGTGGATCGGCAAGAGTGACGGTGCGCAACGCTGCTGGCGGCGGTTCTTGAGGCCGGATTCGCTGAGCGGGAATTGCAGGCTGCGGCGGAATTTTCCCGTAGGCAGCCTCGATTGCGGGGCGGATCTCCCCGGCATCGACGTCGCCTGCGATGACAAGGATCGCATTGTTCGGTGCGTAAAAGCGTTTGTAGAACGCCAGCGCGTCCTCACGATTGAGCTTCTCGATTTCGTTTCGCCAGCCGATCACGGGGCGACCGTAAGGATTGTTCAGATAGAGCGCCGCCATCATCTGGTCGGTCAGCCGCGCCTCCGGATTGTTGGCGGTACGCATGTTATATTCTTCGAGAACGACATCGCGCTCGGGGAGGACATTTTCATCCTTGAGTACGAGGCCGGTCATTCGGTCCGCCTCGAACTCCATCATGCTTTGCAGCTGGTCGCGCGGCACCCTTTGGTAGTAGGCCGTGTAGTCCGAGGACGTGAATGCGTTCTCGCTGCCGCCGATGCGTGCGATGGTTTGCGAAAATTCTCCGACCGGATGCGTAGCTGTTCCCTTGAACATCAGATGTTCGAGGAAATGCGCGAGCCCGGACTTGCCAGGCGTTTCATCCGCCGACCCAACCTTGTACCAGATCATCTGCGTCACGACGGGCGTGCGGCGATCCGGGATGACCACAACTTGCATGCCGTTGCTGAGCGTGAAGCTCGTTGGCCGTTGCGGCTGCGCCTGCTGAGCATTGATCGCGACAGTTGCGGCAAGCAGAATGCCCGGCACCAGCACGGCGCGCTTGAGAAAACGGCGAATTGCAATCATCGATCGATTCCGGGTGAGGTGTTGTCGTTGGGAAATTTGAAAGCTGCGCGCGAGCGCATCGCAAGACTAAATATGAAGCGCGACAGTGGACTCGCGCGCGACGAATGAATCGGAGGAATGCGCCCGCGCTAACTGCGCACGGCAACAGTTACTGATTTGCCCGCTTCTCGCATTGGCCGGAAGCCGAATCGCAAACGGTCGTAAAGCCTTTGCTCGGGCCAGTGCCATACGCAAAATTCGGCGACGGCGTCTGATAGCCCTTTGGCGGTGCAGTGAGCTCGGTTCGCTCTGGCTCGCCGGTGAACTTCGCGCTCTCTTCCTTTTGGCTGCTGAACGGATTGGAGAAAAGACCGCCACTGTAGCCAAGCTGCGAAGGCGAAAGCATAAACGACGAACTGCTCGGATTGTTACTTTCCGAAGCCGCCGTCGAATCTTCCTTGCGCTTCTTGGGAGTCTTCGCCGCCAGTTCGCTTGGCATCAATGGCATACGCGATTGCTCGGGTGTGAGGGCCGGCTTGTTGGCTTCCTCGCGCAGGCGTTTGCGCTCCGCTTCATCGGGATCTTTCGGCCAGTTCGGCGCAAGCTGCGTCTTTCGCGAGACTGGCGGCGGCAGCTGATCCGTCTTCGATGGAATAACGAGCGGAGACCGTTCTCGGTAGTTGATCGTGCCGTCTTCGATGCGCCGTCCGCCGATGCTGCTCATGATGTTGTCCATCACGCTGCGCTCGAAGGTCTTCTGATTTGCTTCGTCTTCGTCCACGTCGTCTTCGGCGCGAGCCTGTCCCGCGATGACGACAAGGCCGATGCCAAGCACAATCGCCGCGAGACGAAGCGCGCGCGTCGTTGTTCCGCCGGCATTTTGCGTGTCTGATCTGAAAGAGCCGATCTTCAGCATCGCAGTCGTCCTGGTCCGTTGGCTCACATTGCCATATTCCGGAGCAGGTCGCCGCTCACGAATGGCTGAGTTGGGGGCATAATCCCATTTATCGGGGCGTTTTTGCGGCACCCGGCGTGACAAATGAGTCATACAGCAGGCCGATGACCCCAGCAACGATGGCCACATCGGCAAGGTTAAACACGTACCAATTGTAGGTTTTCCCGCCGAATTGGGCATGAAGAAGCGCAAAATCGACGACCGCGCCATAGGCGAGGTGATCGATCGCGTTTCCGATGGCGCCGCCGATGATGAGACCGAGACCGATGGCCGCAAGCCGGGTGCCCGAACGGGCCATCCAGACCGCCAGCACGACAACCGCAACGCCCTTGATGACGAGCAGGATGGTTTGTCCGACCGGCCCCGAATCCTGGAACCAGCCGTAGCTAATGCCTGTATTCCACGCGAGCACGAGATCGAAAAACGGCGCGATCGCAACGGCGCCCCGGCGGCCGAGTTCGTACACGTTCAGCAGCCAGAGTTTCGACGCCTGATCGATCGCAAGGGCTGCGGCGGCCGAGATGAGACCTGCGCGGAAGAGGCCGCTCACGCGCCGAGCGCCTTCCATTCACGCAGGGCCTGCGCATCGCGGGGCGAGACATCCGGATATTCCGGGTCTTCGCCAACGGTCGGTAGGATTTTCCAGGACCGTGCGCATTTCTGACCGACAGCTTTCTCGACGACGACGGCAATGCCCGGAACATCGCCGAGAGTAAATGCATTCGATGGCGGCGTTTCGTTCGTCACCATCGCGTTGGACGTGATGCACACTTCCGCGAGATCGACGTCGAACAAGATGCCGAAGGTCTTCTTGTCTGCGACATAGACGAGCGGAGAGGCTTCGAGCGACGAGCCGATGCGTTTCGCAGCACGTTCGAGTTCGAGTGCGCCGGTCACGACGCGGCGCACATCCCGGATGGTTTCCCATTTCTTGGCAAGCGTATCGTCGCGATAGTCGTCAAGTTTATCGGGGAAAGTCGTCAAATGCACCGAAGGCTCAGCGTCCGGCCGATACATCGTCCATGCTTCGTCCGTCGTGAAGCTGATCGCGGGCGCGAGCCATTTCAGGATTGTATCGCAGAGAATATCGACAGTCGTCAGCGCGGCCTTGCGCGCGATTGACGATGGAGGATCGCAATACAGCGTATCCTTGCGAATGTCGAAGTAGAATGCCGACAATTCGGTATTCATGAAATTCGCCAGCGTCGCAATCACGGTCTTGTAGTCGAAGTTTGCGTAAGCCGGACGCACGATGCCGTCGACTTCCGAAAGACGATGCAGCATCAGCCGTTCGAGTTCCGGCATGCCCTTGAACGCGACGGCTTCAGCGCGTTTAAAGTGATGCAGCGTGCCGAGCATCCAGCGGATGGTGTTGCGCAGTTTGCGGTACGTCTCGACGACGTTCTTGAGAATTTCGGGGCCGATACGCTGATCGTCGGAGTAATCGGTCGCACAGACCCAGAGCCGGAGAATATCGGCGCCGGAATCCTTGATGACTTTCTGAGGTTCGGTCGTATTGCCGAGCGATTTCGACATTTTGCGGCCATGCTCGTCGAGCGTAAAGCCGTGCGTCAACACCACATCATAAGGTGCGCGTCCCCGCGTGCCGCAACTCTCCAGAAGCGAGGAATGAAACCAGCCGCGATGCTGGTCCGATCCTTCGAGGTACATGACCGTGTCTTTGCCGCCGTCGATCTTGCGGACGATGTTGCCGAGTTGCGGAAACTGCTGACGGTCCTCGAGAACGAATGCATGCGTCGAACCGGAATCGAACCAGACGTCGAGGATGTCGTCGACTTTTTTCCAGTCGTCCTTCGCCAGCGGCCCGAGGAAACGCTCGCGCGCGCCTTCAGCGTACCAAGCATCGGCACCTTCATTCATGAAGGCTTCGGCGATGCGCAGATTGACCGTCTCGTCTTTCAGAATATCGACCGAGCCGTCCGATTTCTCGCGAACGAAAATAGCGATCGGCACACCCCATGCGCGCTGGCGCGAGATAACCCAGTCGGGCCGGCCGGCGATCATTCCTGTAATACGGTTTTGCCCCTGCTCGGGCACCCAGCGCGTCACCTTGATGGCCTGAAGCACGCGATGGCGAAGCGTGTCGCCGGCCTTCGCCTTGCCGTCGTCCGCAATATCTTTGTCCATCGCGATGAACCATTGCGGCGTGTTGCGATAGATCACGGGCTTCTTCGAGCGCCACGAATGCGGATATTGATGCTTGAGGCGCGAGCGCGCGAGCAGCATACCGCGTTCCGACAGCGCCTTGATGACGGCTTCGTTGGCGTCGCCCTTCTCGCCCTTGTCGTTGATGACGCGCTTGCCCTCGAAGCCGGGAGCCTGCGCGGTGAGCGCGCCGTTTTCGTCCACGGTGTAGGGAATCGTCGGATTGATGCCGCGCGCTTCGAGATCGCGGGCGTTGGCGGTCCAGACATCGAAGTCCTCGCGTCCGTGACCTGGCGCGGTGTGAACGAAGCCGGTGCCGGCATCGTCGGTGACATGATCGCCGTCGAGAAGCGGAACATCGAAATCGTAGCCTTGGCCTCGTAGCGGATGAGCGCAAACAAGATTTTCTAGCAATGCGCCGTCTACGTTAAACGTGTCAAAAACGCCGGAGGCAAAACGGGCGCTTGCCTGAAACGCGAGGCTGAGATTGGATGCGACCAATAGCGCGCCATCGCCATACTTTTCTACGTGCGCCTTCCTCGCGGAGTTAATTTCGTTTCGAGCAGTTTCGTACTGCTCAACCGTCACGCCAGCATCTTTAGCGGCTTCGTCAATGTTTGTCGGTCGCGGTAGCCCGCGCCCTGGGACGAGTAGCGCGTATCTCAATTTGCTCGAGTAAGCGATTGCCCGGTTGCCGGGTAATGTCCAAGGAGTTGTTGTCCAGATTACTACGGACGCGTTTTGCCAAGCACGGCGCAGCATCTCCGCTTCATCTGGACTCGAACCAATTCCGATGACAGGGAGTTTGCTCTTAGTCCCGATAATCGGAAACTTCACCCACACGGCGTCTGACGTGTAGTCCTCGTATTCGACCTCAGCTTCGGCAAGCGCGGTCTTCTCGACGACACTCCACATCACGGGCTTCGATCCGCGATACAGCGTTCCGTTGGCGGCGAACTTCATCAGCTCGCGGGCGATCTGCGCTTCGGCGGGGAAATCCATCGTCGCATAGGGATGGTCCCAATCGCCGATAATTCCGAGCCGCTTGAACTCCTCGCGCTGAACGTTGAGCCAATGCGCCGCGTAAGCGCGGCACTCTTTGCGGAATGCAATCATCGCTGCCGAATTTTTGAAATCCGGCTTCTGCTTGCCCTTGGACCGGTAGTTCTCTTCCTCGATCTTCCACTCGATCGGCAGGCCGTGACAGTCCCATCCCGGCACATAGTTGGAATCGAAGCCGAGCATCTGCTGGCTCTTCGTCACGACATCCTTGAGAATCTTGTTGAGTGCGTGACCGATATGAATGTTGCCATTGGCGTACGGCGGGCCGTCATGCAGCACGAACTTGTCGCGTCCCTTCGCGCTCTCGCGCAACTTGCCGTACAGATTCATCTCGTTCCAGCGCGCGAGAATCTTCGGCTCCTGCTGCGGCAATCCGGCTCGCATCGGAAACTCCGTCTGCGGCAGATAGAGCGTCTTGGAATAGTCGTGGGCGTCAGGCTTCTGACTGGCTGATTTGAGCTTTTCGGTCATGGCGAGGTGAATAGCGCGTTTTGGCGTGGTGAGGAAACCCCGGCACAGCCTATAAAATGCAGCCTGCGGCGAGATTTCAGCCGATCTTTCCGAGTTTGGGGAAAGCATTCGGTGAAGCAGCCAGAGCCGCGCGCGCCTTGGCGCTGTCGTCGTCCATCTGGCGCACGAGCGATTCGATGCCGTCGAATTTCAGTTCGTCGCGAATGAAAGCGACGAACGCCACGTCGATCGTCTGTCGATAGAGATCGCCCTTGAAATCGAACAGATAGACTTCGAGGAGCGGCGCGCCGTTGTCGAAGGTCGGCCGGCGGCCGAAACTTGCCACGCCGTCGATACGCCTGTCGCCGATGCCTGCCCGAACGGCATAGATGCCGTGACGCAGTCCGCAATTCTTGTCGAGGCGGATGTTGGCCGTCGGATAGCCGAGGTCGCGTCCGCGTTTTTCGCCGTGAATGACCTCGCCTGAAATGAACCACGGACCGCCGAGCATTTCGGTGGCATCCGCCACATGTCCTTCCGCGAGCGCCTCCCTTATCGCCGTCGACGATACAGGCCGCTCCAGAATGTCCACATGCGGCTGAACGTGGACCTTGAAACCCAATCGCTCTCCCTCGCTCGTCAACAATGCCGGCGAACCGCCGCGGCCTTTGCCGAAATGGAAGTCGTAACCGACGCTGATGCCGCTGATGCCGAGCCGGCCGATCAGATCGTAGTTAATAAAATCTTGCGCCGAGGTGCCGGCGCGATGCGCGTCGAATGTCATGATGACGGCGCCATCGAGGCCGGTTCCGGCCAGCAGCCGGAGCTTGGCGGTCTGATCTGTCAGTCTGAATTGCGGGGTATTAGGGCTGAAAAAGCTGCGCGGGTGAGGTTCGAATGTCACCGCCATCGCTGGCTTCCGAAGTTTTTTGGCCATGTCCATCGCGGCTGAAATGACGACGCGATGTCCCAAATGTACGCCGTCAAAATTGCCAAGCGCGACAACCGCGCCCTTTACAATGTCGGCGGCAGGCGTGGTGTCGCGAACGATAGAAAATTTTTCTGTCATAGTTTTGGAAAGGAACCCCAATGCCGTCTGACTGGACCGTGACCCCCGCCAGTCGGGCAAGTCAATACGACGGCATGGCTGAGTAGTTCAACGGACATACCCGGTTAACGGGCTGTTTAAGCCCCGATGCTAGGTTCTGGCCATTACGGATCGGCAGAAGCCGGTCGCGATTTTAAGACGCATGCCGGTTGCTGCGTTCTCGGGAGAAAAACAGCAATGGCCATGGATTTGTCGATGCCGGTTCTCGTGGTGGACGATTACAACACCATGATCCGCATCATCAGAAATCTTCTCAAGCAACTCGGATTTGAAAATATCGACGACGCGAGCGACGGCTCGGCGGCGCTCAACAAGATGCGCGGCAAGAAGTACGGCCTCGTGATTTCCGACTGGAATATGGAGCCGATGACCGGCTACGATCTGCTCAAGGAAGTACGCGGCGATCCAAATCTTTCGACGACCCCGTTCATCATGATCACGGCGGAATCGAAGACGGAAAATGTCATCGCGGCCAAGAAGGCGGGCGTGAACAACTACATCGTCAAGCCGTTCAACGCTGCGACATTGAAGACGAAGATCGAAGCGGTTTTCCCGGACGAGGCGGCGTAACGCGCCGCTTATCCAACCCGATCAATCGAGGTCGCCGCGACAAGTCCGCGACAGCAACGTCTTTGTCGTCCCTGCGAAAGCGGGGACGACAATATTACGAGGCTGCTTGACATTCCGGTTTCTAGGATTATATTCCTTCATGCGAAATCGCGCGGAGGACCGATCACCCTTCGCACAAATCGGAGACAACGGTGGAGCGCCGGGAGGCGCAGCGCCTGTTCGTCAACGGGCGCGCGCGGTTTGCAGTGGAGCTTCGCAAACTCCATTGCAAAGCGCGTGAGGCTAAGCCGATCGCAAGGCCGGCCTCAGGGATGTCTCGCAAACATCCCGGCGCCTCCCCGCGCTCCACCGCATCACTCGCGCGGCAACGCGGCGGGAAATTTCGCCGTGCCTGTCAGCCGCCGCCGGGCTTTTTGTTTTCAGGGTTTCAGGTCGCGGATCAAGGCGAGCGGCGGTTTGGTGTCGCCGAACAGCCGCCTGACGGTGAAGTCGTCGATTTCATGGACACCGTCGAAATCCGCCGAATGAATCCCGCGCGTGACGAACAGACAACCGATCCCCATCGCGTTCGCGCCGGTCAGGTCTGTTCGTACCGAATCGCCAATCGCCAGTATTCGCGATTTCGGCGTCGGCTTGCCCCGCTTCGCCTCGGCAATTTCGAGCGCGCGGTCGTAGATCGGCGCATGAGGCTTGCCGTAGAAAATCACCTCGCCTCCGAGTTCGCGATAGAGTTCGGCGATTGCGCCCGCGCAATAGATCAGCCGGTCGCCGCGTTCGACGACGATGTCAGGGTTGGCGCAAATGAAAGTTAGATTGCGCTTGCGGGCCTCCGTCATCATCTCGCGATAGTCTTCTGCGGTTTCGACCTCGTCGTCGAAGGGGCCGGTGCAGAGAATGTAGCCGGCGCTTTCAAGCGGCGCGAATTTGACATCGAACCCCCGAAACATCGGGTTGTCGCGCGCTGGGCCGATCTGGAAAACGCTGTTCTGTAAATGCGCGGCCACGTAGTTCCGGGTGAGGTCTCCCGAGGACACGATCGCGTCGTATGTCTCGTCGGCGATATTCATCTTGCGGAGCTGACGCTGGACCGAGTCTGCGGGCCGAGGCGCATTCGTAATCAGAATGACGGTTCCGCCACGTTGCCGGAATTCGAGCAGTGCTGCACAGGCTTCCGGAAACCCCTTCAACCCGTCGTGGACGACGCCCCAGATGTCGCTCAGGATGATGTCTGCGCCCGCCGTCAATTCGCGCGCATGATCGATAAACCGCAACTTGCTCATTGGGACATCTTGTAAAGAACGATCAGCTCTTCGCGGCGCGGCGCGCGAGCGCAGCGTTGCCGGTCACGCGCTGCGCTTCTGCCATCGCAGGAGCGGGCGACGGAGCGGCGGCGGCGTTGGACGTTTTGGGAGGCTTAACCGCATCGGCTGCGGACGGTGAAGCACCTTCCGGCCGCAACGGACGCGGCGGCGCGAACAGGAAACCTTGTCCGTAGCGCACGTCGTAGTCGAGAAGATCGACAACCGCTCTTTCGCCTTCGATGCGCTCGGCAACAAGATCGATCCCGAACCTTGCAAGCAAATCCGACAGATCGGCGGCATGGATATCAGCCGACGACAATTGCTTCTGATCGAGCAGCATTGCTGCCGGTATCTTGATGAACTTCACGCCCCGGTCGGCGAGTTCGCGCGCGTCGATGCGTAAATCCGTCACATTGTCGATCGAGAGGCCGTAGCCGAGCCGTGCGAGTGACGCCAAATGTTCGCTTTCGACCGGGCCCAGCTGGCGGAATGTGCTCTGCTTGAATTCAAGAATAAGCGAAGGCGCGAGCGCGCGATTGGCTTCGAGGAAGTCCATGCATTGGCTGAACACAGCCGGGTTGCCCAATGTGGCTGCCGAGACATTGCAGAACACGCCGACGTCCTTGCTGCGGACCATCAGCCGCCGCAGCACCTGCACGCAGCGGAACATCACCATGTTGTCGATCTGGCCCATCAGCCCGGCAGCTTCCGCCGTGCCGATGAAGTCGCCTGCGGTCAGCACCTGATCCTTGTCGTCGCGAAGCCGCGATACCGCCTCGTAGAACCGCACCTTGCGCTGAGGAAGCGTCACCATCGGCTGTAGATAAAGGTCGATGCGGCTGGCCTCGATTGCATTCTTGATAGCGACGAGGACTTGCGCGTTGTTCAGGTTTGCCGGTGAAGGCGGCTTGTCGCCGCCGACGGCCGATATATCGACGACGTCTGCCGCACCCTGAGGGATTTTCAGCGCGGCGTTTTGTGCAGCAACTGAATTTTCCGCATTGGAAAGAATGTCGTCGTGAGCCGCGACCGAAACCGCCAGTTGCTTCACCAGCGAACCGAGTTCGCCGATCTCATTCATCACGGTTTGAACGCGGTCCTGTCCGGTGGAGTCGGTGGTGGAAAGCCGGGCCTCGATGGCGTTCATGCGGCGGCCGAATTCGGCAACCTGGCGCGCGAGGTCGGCGGTGCCGCGCGACAGGTCGGCGATCTGGCTGCCGACATCCGTCCGGTCGCGCAGCCGCATCGAAACGGCGTTGTAGAGGATCAGGAACGTCAGCGCCGTCAGCGCGACGATGGCGGATTCCGAACTATTCAGACCGGCCATTGAATAAAGGACGAGGCCGAGCGAGGCTGCAATCAGCACCATGCAGATGGCGATGAAAATCGTCGAAATGCGGATCATGAAGCGCGCCCAACCCCTGTGGCGGCCAGTCTAGCACCAACTTTGATTCGACGGGAAATTCTTCTGTAACCACCGCAATTTGGCGGGCGGCTGTCGCCGTCAGGCGACAGCGCGGATGACCTTGGCAACCTTGTCCATGATCTCCCCGATCTGGCTTTCCGAGACGATCAGCGGCGGGGTCAGTGCGATGGTATCGCCGGCCACGCGGATCATCATGTCCTGCTCATGGAAGGCCTGATCGAGCGCCTCGAACCCGCGCAGGCCGGGCGCGTTCGCCTTCGGTGCGAGATCGATACCCGCCGATATGCCGACGGTGCGAATATCGACCACATTCGGCTCGCTGCGGAGCGCCATCACGGCGTCGGCCCATTTCGGTTCCAGCGCGCGGGCGCGGGCGAACAGGTCTTCCTTCTTGTAGAGATCGAGGGTTGCGAGGCCTGCCGCGCAGGCGAGTGGGTGCGCCGAGTAGGTGTAGCCGTGGAACAGTTCGACGACATGATCGGGGCCGGTCATGAAAGCGTCGTGGATCGTGTCGCGAATGACGACGCCGCCCATCGGCACTGCGCCGTTGGTGATGCCCTTCGCAAACGTAATCATGTCTGGCACGACACCGTACCGCTCGGCGGCGAAGGCATAGCCCAGCCGTCCATAGCCGGTGATGACTTCGTCGAAGATCAGCAGAATGCCGTACTTGTCGCAGATCGCGCGCAGCTTCTGAAGATAACCCTTTGGCGTAACCACAACGCCGGTCGATCCAGCCATTGGCTCGACGATGACAGCCGCGATTGTGTTAGGCCCATGAATGCCGACGATGCGTTCGAGTTCATCGGCGAGATGCGCGCCCCATTCGGGCTCGCCCTTGCTGAAAGCCATCTTCTCGCGGTCGTAAGTCGTAGGCAGATGATCGACGCCGGTGAGCAGTGTGCCGAACATCTTGCGGTTATTGACCATGCCACCGACGGAAATGCCGCCGAAGCCGACGCCATGATAGCCGCGTTCACGTCCGATCAGGCGGGTACGTCCGGCTTCGCCGCGCACATTGTGATAGGCGAGCGCAACCTTCAGCGCGGTATCGACCGCTTCCGAGCCGGAGTTGCAGAAAAACACATGCTCGAGACCTTTCGGCGCGAGATCGGCGATGCGGCTGGCGAGTTCAAATGCCTGCGGGTGTCCGAATTGAAATGGCGGCGCGTAGTCGAGCGTTGCAGCGGACTTCGCGATGGCTTCTGAAATCTCCGCACGGCCATGACCGGCATTTGAACACCACATGCCCGATGCGCCGTCGAGAATCGCACGGCCGTCCGTCGCGTAATAATGCATGTCCTTCGCGCTCGCGATCATGCGCGGCGTTCGCTTGAAGGCCCGGTTCGCGGTGAACGGCATCCAATAGGCGTCGAGATCGTTCGGTGTCGCGACGGGCGGGCGCTTGTGCTGAATATTCAAGGCGTGTTCCTTCCGGCAAAGAAGATGCGCTGGTTGTGCGAAGCCTATCAGTTTCCGATGCGCATCGAAACGGACCAGCGTGCGCGGCAGCTTCCACGTAAAAGCGCGGATAGCTCCAGCCAATACATACTACCTTTAGTAGCGCATCAATTCATTCACCCTTAAAGGTTGTATGACTTGATGAGGCTATGAAATCAGTCGCGCAATCCGCCAGAAAATTTCGAGTGGCCGACAGCGGCGCATCCGCTGTCGAGTTCGCAATGGTGCTGCCGTCGTTTCTGCTGATCGTGTTCGGCATCGTGATGTTCGGCTCCTATCTCGCCGTCGTTCACGGGGTGCAGCAACTCGCTGCGGAAGCAGCGCGCTCGTCGGTCGCCGGACTGAGCGAAAGCGAGCGCAGTTCGCTTGCGAACGCCTACGTCACCGGCAACGTCAATTCCTACCCGCTGATTACGGCAAGCCGCGTCACGGTCAACGCCGCAACGTCACCGACCGACACGAACGTATTCCTGGTGACGGTGAATTACGACGCGTCGAACATGTTCATCTACTCGCTGCCGTCGTTCATTCCCGCGCCGCCGCCCAACATCGTGCGCACGGCGGCGATCCCGCGCGGCGGATACTGAAAATCGCGGAGGTTGAGATGCGCGCATTGCTTCGTCGGTTTATTCGGGATCAGCGCGGCAACATCGCGATCATGTCGGCCGGCGTAATGCTGCTCGTCATCGGCTGCGCGGCGTTGGGCGTCGATGTCGGCACCATCTTTGCCGACCGTCGCAAGGTGCAAAGTGCCGCCGATCTCGCCGCCATCGTTGCAGCAGGCGATCTGACGCACGCGACTGCTGCGGCGACTGCGGCAGTAACGAAGAACAACTATCCGTCGGGCTCGCTCGTGGCTGTCGAACCCGGCGTTTACACGGCGAATGCGACGCTGACGCCGTCGCAGCGTTTTGTTGCGGCGGCGACGCCTGCAAACGCTGTGCGCGTGAGGATGCAAACACAGACGCCGCTTTACTTCGGCCGCGTGCTGACGAGCGCGAGCCAGTTCACCATCAACACGTCGGCAACAGCGACGACGACGCAGATGGCGAGTTTCGCCATCGGTTCGCGGCTGGTTTCGCTGAACGGGGGACTGTTGAATGCGCTGCTCGGCGGGATGCTCGGCACGACGCTCAATCTGTCGGCGATGGACTATCAATCGCTAATCGACGCAAAAATCGATGCGTTCGATTTCATGTCTGCACTGGCGACGCGCGCCAATCTGACAGGCGTAACCTACGATTCATTGCTCAATACGAATCTGAAAGTCAGCGACATCGTGGCGGCAATGGTCACGGCGCAGACGCTGGACAACGGCGTGAATGCAGCGACGACTGCATTGCAAAACGTCTCGCTCGCGATGGCCGGCATCACCAAAACGATCACACCCAGCACGCTCATCAGTGCCGGGCCTTACAGCACGATGACCGTAGGGCAGAAGCCAAAGACGGGCGTGACGGTTTCCGCGCTCGACATGCTGAACGCGACTGCGTCGCTTGCGAACGGCACGAACCAGATTGCAGCGAACGTGAATCTATCGTTACCTGGAATCGCTAGCGTCACTTTGATGGCAACGGTGGGCGAACGCCCGGTCGGCACGAGCTGGGTCACGGTGGGTTCGGCGGGCGCGACGGTTCACACGGCGCAGACGCGCATCCTGTTGCAGATACAGCTTGTCGGTTCCGGTTCGGTATCTGTCGTCAACCTTCCTGTGTACGTCGAGATCGCGGCGGGCACGGCGATACTCAATTCGGTGTCGTGCGGTTATCCGAACGTCAATACGTCGTCGGTGCAACTCGGCGTGTCGCCGGGAATCGTCGATGCCTGGATCGGCAACGTGACAGCGGCGAACATGACGAACTTTTCCTCGCCGGTGAATCCGCCCGCGGTGAACATCGTCAATCTCGGAATCATTCAGGTTTCGGCACGCGCGCATGCGACGATGGCGAACACATCGCCGACCAATGTGAACTTCAGCTATTCGGACATTCAGGCGCAGACCAAGAAGACGGTGAACACGACGAGCTATACGTCGTCGCTGACATCGAGCCTGTTGAACGACCTCTCGCTTTCAGTGCAGCTCGGCCCGCTTGGCCTGCCGATCCCCGGCATCGGCCCACTCGTTACCAGCATCATCTCCGGTGCGACGTCATCGATCGACACGCTGCTGGCGTCGGTGCTGCAATCCCTCGGCGTGGGGCTTGGGCAGGCGGATGTATGGGTGACGGGCGTGCGTTGCGATGGCGCGGTGCTGGTGAACTAGGAACAACACGCAAATCTGCGGCACTTCTGCTTGCCCGGCGTTTTGTCGGCTGATACCAACCGCGCATGGCCGACAAACCGAAAAAGCCCCAGAAACTGCGCGCGCGGCTGCCGCGCGGCCTCGAGGATCGCGGCCCTGCCGAACTCGCGGCCACCCGGCAGATGGTTGAGAAAATCCGCGCGGTCTATGAGCGTTACGGTTTCGAGCCGGTGGAAACTCCCGCGATGGAATATACCGACGCGCTGGGAAAATTTCTTCCCGATCAGGACCGGCCGAATGAAGGCGTGTTCTCGTTTCAGGACGACGACGAGCAGTGGATTTCGCTGCGCTACGATCTGACCGCGCCGCTCGCGCGCTACGTCGCGGAAAATTTTGACACGCTGCCGAAGCCGTATCGCTCGTACCGCTATGGCTATGTCTACCGCAACGAGAAGCCGGGACCGGGACGCTATCGCCAGTTCATGCAGTTCGATGCGGATACGGTCGGCAGCGCATCGCCAGCCGCCGACGCCGAGATGTGCATGATGGCGGCCGACACGATGGAGGCGCTCGGTATTCCGCGCGGCTCGTATGTGGTGAAGGTGAACAACCGCAAAGTGCTCGATGGCGTGATGGAAAGCATCGGACTCGGCGGCGATGAGAATGCGGGCAAGCGGCTCACTGTGCTGCGGGCGATCGACAAACTGGATCGGCTTGGTGTCGAAGGCGTGAAGCAGTTGCTTGGCGAAGGTCGGAAGGATGAGAGTGGAGATTTTACGAAGGGTGCGGGACTAAACTCTCGCGCGATCGATAGTTTGCTTACTATGTTTGAGATCGGAGACATGGCATCGGATGCTTTGGCCGCACATCCCGCGCTTCAAATCGATGAGATAAAACAAAAGTACTCATCGAATTCGGCGGAAGATGCAAAAGCGGAAGGTATTTTCCGCGGTATATACGAACTGATCCAGAAATCAGCTCTTGGCCTGGAAGGATTGTCTGAACTTCGGTCCATTTGGTCGTTTGTGCAATCATCCGCATACGGCGACGGTCGCATCCGTATCGATCCCTCCGTCGTTCGCGGTCTCGAATATTACACCGGTCCTGTTTACGAAGTTGAATTGCTACTGGACACCAAAGACGAGAAGGGTCGTCCGGTTCGCTTCGGCTCGGTCGGCGGCGGCGGGCGTTATGACGGTCTAGTCTCGCGCTTTCGCGGCGAACCTGTGCCTGCGACAGGATTTTCCATCGGGGTCTCGCGACTGCAAGCTGCGCTCACGATGCTCGGCAAGATCGACACCAAGCCGGAATTCGGCCCCGTCGTCGTGCTGGTGATGGATCGCAATGAAATCGCGACCTACCAGAAACATGTCGCGACGCTCCGTAACGTGGGAATCCGCGCCGAACTTTATCTCGGCAATCCGAAAAATAATCTCGGCGTTCAGTTCAAATATGCCGACCGCCGCAATTCGCCCTGCGCCATCATTCAGGGCGGCGACGAAAGGGCGAAAGGTATTGTCCAAATCAAGGATCTGATCCTCGGCGCGCAGGTCGGCGGCGATGCGAAAGACCGCGAGGCGTTTCTCCAGAAGCAGCAGGGTGAGGCGCAGATCGCGGTGCCGGAAGGCAAGCTCGTGGAAGAAGTCCGAAAAATTCTCGTGCGGCACAATGTGCCGTGGGCCAAATAGAAAAATCGAAAAGGGAGAGACGAAATGCCTGAGATCACCGTGAACATGGCGTCGGGCCGCACAGACGAGCAGAAGGCGGGGATGATGCGCGACATCACGCAGGCGCTGGTGAAAAATCTCGGCGTCGATGCAGAAGCTGTCGTCATCCAGATCAACGAGGCGCCGCTGTCGCACAAGATGAAGGGCGGCAAGACGTTCATCGAGCGTAAGGCCGCTGCGAAATAGCCGCGTGGGCGTTCTCGATAAAGTCAGCGTCGGTTTGCGCGGCGAGAAAGTCGTCACCGTGACGCACGACATGACGGTGCAGCATTTCCTCGCCACGATGCCGGCGGTCTATTCGACTCCCATCATGATCCTCCACATGGAGATGGCCGGCACGGCATCGATCTCGCCGTTGCTTCCTGAAGGTCACGTCAGTGTCGGAATGGGTGTGAACGTGAAGCATCTCGCTGCAACACCTGTCGGGCGCGAAGTGCGGATCACCTCGAAGGTGATCGAGGTCTCTCCTAAAAGCGTGTTGTTCGCAGTCGAAGCCTGGGACGGCGACCGCAAGATCGGCGAGGGCACGCACCGGCGCGGCGTGGTCGACATGGCGAAATTCGAGAAGCGTTTCGGTGTATAGTGATCCGACAACGCGAATTTCAAGAATTGTTGAATTCGGTCTCCGGGCGGTGCCTATCGCGATCTTTGAAAAATGCTAAGTTCTCGCGCACCCTGTCGATGAGGATCGAATGAAAGCCGTCCTGACCGCAATCGTTGTGTTGCTGTTGTCGTCCGCCGCCTTCGCGCAGATGGGCGGCAAAAGCCGGCCGAGTGGAGACAGCAGCGCGCCGAAAGCCGAGGACAGTCAGAAGCGCCGGGCCGCCGAGGACGCGGCGGCGAAGGCCGCGATGTCGAAGATTCCGGATTCCAAAGAGAAATACGATCCCTGGAAGATCGGGCGCTAGGACGTCATTGCCGCTTCGGCATCGCGTCGCGCATCTTCTGCAAATCCTTGATATTCATCTTGACGCCGCCCGGCATGATCATGTCGCCGGGCTTTTGATCGGCTTTGCATGGGCCGAGCCACTTGCCTTCCATTGTCGTCGCTACGTCGTGCGGCATGCCCGCGGGGCCGCCGCTGTTCTGAGACGTCATCTTGATGGTGTAGGCCGAATTGAAATCGCCGGTCACTTCCATGTGCGAGACCGACGTCATGCCGCCGATGTTGCATGTGGAGTCGATCGTCATGCCGGTCGCAGTTTTCTGCATGTCCTGCTTGGAGCACATTTCCTTCGCCATCGGCGCGAAGGTGCCGCTCATTTCCTTGTCGGTCGTCGCATCGGTGCAATGCTGAACGGTTTGCGACGGGATATGTCCGCCGCTGCGATTGATCGTGACTTCCCACAGCCCTGCCTTGCGGCTGGGCATCTCGACTGGGTCGGCGAACGCAGACACGCAAAGGGGCACGATAAGAAAAACGGGGATGACGTAACGGATATGTTTCCGTTGCATCGGGCGGCCGTTCAGTAAGCGGCCCGAACCGGCGCGGCGCTATAGCCTGGATTTACCCAGACGCACTCGAAGGAGATGTAGCCGCCTTCGTTGGCCTGCGCTCCAAGGAGCCGTACGCCCTTGCCGTAGCCGGCACAGTGGTTGACGGCGAGTGCCTTGACGTCCACGCCCTGCTGGAAGAGCGAGTAGGAAATGATGCCGCCGGTGTCGTTGCCCTTGAAGGGCGGCACCCAGTCGGCATGCGCGGGCGCGCCAAGTGTCACGCCGGATACTGCCAACACTGCAAGAATTGTCGCCCGCATCGCTCTCTCCATTCGACTCTTGGCGCACCTTAGTGCGGGCCACCGGACATTGAAAGAACGCGCGACGGAGCAGGCTGGGGGTAGTTCCCGACTGTTGCCGCGCTGCACTTGACCCTATACTGGCGGCGCGGCACCTTCCGCCGCGACAATTCGCACTGGACTGTTCGATGAGCGATCTTTTTTTGGCGATGCGCAGGGTTATTTTGCTGGCTGTGGCTCTGATCGGCGGCATGGCGGCTTTCGCGCCGTCGCAGGCCGCCAGCGTTATCGAGCGCGGCATCTATCTGAGCGGACCGCGATACGACGGTGAGATGGGCCAGTGCGGCGAAGCACTCGGTACCATTGCGTCCCAGTTTGCCAGCAAAGAAAGCACGTTCTGGAATTCCAGCCTTCAGATCACCGGCTTTGCCGACGTCCACGAAGTCGCGTTCCGGCCGTGGGCAACCCAGAGCATTCCGCGCCGGTTCTGCGCCGCGAGTGCCATGCTGAGCGACGGCCGCGCCCGTGAAGTGCACTACTCGATCATTGAGGACGGCGGCTTTGCCGGCTTCGGGTCGGGCGTTGAATGGTGCGTGGTCGGGCTCGACCGCAATTGGGCCTATAACCCCTCCTGCAAGGCCGCGAAGCCTTAAGACCGCTGTGTCCTCTCATTGCGTGGTCTGGTGCCGGTCGTCACCCGCGCCTTTGTTCATGAAATGTTCTTGTGTTTCTTTGGCCCTCTGCGTAGGCTGCCGGCAGTTTGGGTAAGGGGGCGTAGCCATGACTGGTTCGGAATTTTCGATACGCTTTTTCAAGATCGCGTCATCCCTGCTGCTGGGACTGACACTTGCAACTTGGACGTTGAGCAGTCCCGGTCTGGCGCAGGACAAGCGGCAGAACGCGCCCGGTGAATTCGATTTCTATGTCCTCTCGCTGTCATGGTCGCCTTCGTTCTGCGAAGCGTCGGGCGAGCGCGGCAGTTCGGGGCGCAACACGAGGACTCAATGCGGAGGGCGGCCCTATTCGTTCGTCGTTCACGGTCTCTGGCCGCAATACGATCGTGGCTTCCCGAATTACTGTCAGCAGCCGGCGCCCCGGCTTGAACGAAACCTGATGGTGTCGATGCTTGATCTGATGCCAGCACCCGGTCTGATCTACAACGAATGGGACAAGCACGGCACATGTTCTGGTCTCGGGCAGCGCGCGTATTTTGAAACGATCCGAAAGGCTCGCGCGGCGGTGAAAATCCCGGCCGATTATCTCGATCTCGCCGACCCGAAGACTGTTGCACCTGCCGAGATCGAAGAAGCCTTCGTCAAGGCCAACCCCGGTCTTAGCAGCACTGCAATAGCAGTGACGTGCGACAGCAAGCGCCTGAGTGAAGTGCGCATCTGCATGAGCAAGGATTTGCAGTTCCGCGCGTGCGAGGAAATCGACAGACGCGCCTGCCGCCGCGATACGGTGGTGATGCCGCCTGTGCGCGGAGGCTAGGCGCAGCAATCGCGCGAGATAAGGTTACAATCGCATGGCGATGTCGTAACCCTGATCGCATGAACTATCGCCATGCGTTTCACGCCGGGAATTTTGCCGACGTCATCAAGCACATCGTGCTGGCGCGGATTCTCACATATTTGCATGAGAAGCCGGCAGCATTCCGCGTGATCGATACGCATGCGGGTGCGGGCCTTTACGATCTCGCCGGCGAGGAGGCGACGCGAAGCGCAGAATGGCGCACCGGCATCGCGCGGCTGATGCAGGCGCGGTTTTCCGAATCCGTCGCCGCGCTCGTCGCGCCCTATCTCGATATTGTCCGCGCGTTCAATCCGCAGCGCGATCTGACCGCGTATCCCGGCTCGCCCTTGATCGCGCGCGCGTTGCTCCGTCCGCAGGACCGGCTGGTCGCGTGCGAAACTGAGCCGAATGCACGCAAGCACCTGATCGGTGCTTTGCGGCGCGACGAGCAGGCGCGGGTCGTCGATATCGACGGGTGGACCGCGCTCCCCGCTTATGTGCCGCCTAACGAGCGGCGAGGTCTGGTTCTGATCGATCCTCCTTATGAAGACCGTGACGAATTCGAGAGACTTGCGGAGGGTTTCACGGCAGCGCATCGCAAGTGGCCGACGGGAATTTACTTGCTCTGGTATCCGGTCAAGGATCGCCGCGCGACCGACGAACTTGCACGGCGCGTTGCTCGTACTGCGAACGGTTCGGAGAAGCCGGACGCAAAGTGCCTGCGCGTTGAATTCAGCGTTGCGCCTTCGGCGCCAGATTCCGGCCTCGTCTCGGCCGGTCTTTTGATCGTCAATCCGCCTTGGACGCTGGCATCGGAGCTGAAGGCCATTCTTCCTGAACTGGAAAAGCCTCTTGGCGTGGGCGGCGCGGCACGTTTCAGAGTCGAACTGACGCGCACATAGCCGGTTGTGTCAGCCGTGCTGCTGCAACGGAGTCGCAAAAACGATCATAGTCAGTTGCCTTGGAACCGTATTATGCTGATGCCGTGAATGGCTAGCTTTACGGTCCGCGTCCGCGAATGGTCGCGGCGGAACGATAAAGGCTTCGAGCGGCTCCGGTTCTCCGCGTCGCTCCCAAAAGAGCCCATGATTCCGACAGTAATGCTTGGTCAGCCGATGCGCGTCGTCGTGTCGGCAAAAGCAGTGCGGGGAGGGGTTCCCGATGCCGATGACAGGTACGGTCAAGTTCTTCAATGCCGAACGCGGATACGGCTTCATCAAGCCGGACGACGGCGGACGCGATGTGTTCGTTCACATCACGGCTGTCGAGCGGGCGGGGCTGAAAGACTTGACCGAAGGACAGCGCATTACGTTCGATGTCGAGCCGGACAAGAAGGGCAAAGGCCCGAAGGCGGTCGATCTGGTGATTACGTCCTGACAGGGACGCGCCGGTAACGAGCAGGCGTGACTGATTGGACGACAACGGTGCACACGATCTGTCCGCGCCGGAAAACTTCCATGAGCTATCGCCAAACAAAAACCCCGGCACGAAGCCGGGGTTGAAGTCAGTATTCGATATTTTCTTAGAAGTGATAGTTCACGCCAAGGCGGATGACGCCGAACTGATAGCCGTTCGGCAATCCGGTGATCGTGAAGTTCTTGTCGGACAGATCGACGTAGAGATATTCAGCCTTCGCCGACCAGTTTCTGTTGAGCGCCATTTCGACGCCGCCGCCGGCCGTCCAGCCGATCGTGCCGTGATTTTCGGTCAGGAAGAAGTTCTGTCCGGAGACTTCGCCGAACGCCAGACCGCCCGTGCCGTACACAAGCACGTTGTTGAAGGCGTAGCCGACGCGGCCGCGCGCGGTGCCGAACCAAGGATTGGAGAACTTCCAGGGAGCAAACGTGTCGTCAGCGCCGCTGATCTGAACGTCGCCTTCGAGGCCGAACACCCACGCGCCGTTCTGCCAGTTGTAGCCGGCCTGAAGACCGCCGAGCAGACCGGACGGCCTCGTCGGATTGTTGGTGATATCGCCCCAGCCATATCCGAGGTTGGCGCCGATATAGGGCCCGACCCAGCTATAGACTTGCGGTTGCACCGCATAGGGCTCAGCGCGGCGGTAGCCCAAATCGGCTGCCTGTGCGGAAACAGCGACCCCCATCGCGGCGGCGACGATCGCCCCAAATGCCGTCTTACGCATCTCAACTCTCCTTACGCGAACTCTCGCTATCGCCCGTTCGTTGGTCCCCGATCCGCGACAAACATCGCGACAGCGGAGCGCGTGGTTACGGATCCCCGCTTTTTATCTGTAAGATTTATTGAGAATTTTACGTTAAACACTCGTTAAGGCCGCTTACCGCCGCATTAACGTCCTTAAGAAAGCGTTACGATTCTGGCGGCGGCAGGGACGGCTTCGGGCCATTTTGTGCGATCTGCGATCTCTGGATGACGGTGAGCGCAGCGCCTAGATTTGGATCATGACGAACGACACCAGCAAATCGCCGGACCGCCCGGATAAACCGGCTTTGGATATGCCGGTTGCAGAACTGCCAGCGGAAAGCATTCGCGGCCAGGATGTCGATCCGGCGTCACTACAAGCTGATGACGACGAAGAGTCTCGCCTGCCCGAGCAAATCGATGAGGCGGTCGATCTCGCCGATGAAGGCACACTTGCGACAGGCCGGGCGGCCATCGAACGCGCTGTCAAGCTCGCGCCGACATCGCCCGGTGTCTACCGCATGCTCAATGCTGCCAACGATGTTCTCTACGTCGGCAAGGCGAAGAGCGTCAAAAAGCGACTTGCTTCATATGCACGACCGACAGGGCATCCGGCGCGCATCGCGCGCATGATTGCGTCGACAGTCAATGTCGAGATCGTCTCTACGTCGACTGAAACAGAAGCGTTGTTGCTCGAAGCCAATCTCGTCAAGCAATTGCGACCACGCTTCAACGTGCAACTGCGCGACGATAAATCGTTTCCTTACATCCTGATTTCCGGCGATCACTGGGCACCGCAGATTTTGAAACATCGCGGCGCGCAATCGCGGCCCGGACGTTACTATGGGCCGTTCGCGTCGGTCGGGGCGGTCAATCGCACCATCACGGCGTTGCAGCGCGCGTTTCTGGTGCGCTCATGCACCGATGCATTCTTCGAGAGCCGCACGCGACCGTGCCTTCTGTTTCAGATCAAGCGGTGCGCCGGACCTTGCACGCAGGAAATCGATTTCCCCGGCTATACCGAACTCGTGCGCGAAGCGAACGAGTTTCTGTCGGGACGCAGCCGTGCGGTGAAGGAAGAACTCGCGGTTGAAATGGAAAAGGCGTCGAACGAACTCGAATTTGAGAGTGCGGCGCTTTATCGCGACCGTTTGGCGGCGTTATCGGCAATTCAGTCTCAGCAGGGAATCAATCCGCGCACGGTCGAAGAAGCGGATGTCTTCGCCATTCATCAGGAAGGCGGATATTCGTGCGTCGAAGTATTCTTCTTCCGCACCGGACAGAATTGGGGCAATCGCGCCTACTTTCCGCGCGCCGATAAAACGATGCAGGCGGAGGAAGTGCTCGGATCGTTCCTCGCGCAGTTCTACGACGACAAGCCGCCGCCGAAACTCATTCTGCTGTCGCATTCAATCGAGGACGAGGCGTTGCTTGCCGAGGCTCTTGGCGTGAAATCCGGCCACAAGGTCGAAGTCCTGACGCCTCAGCGCGGCGAGAAGAAAGAACTTGTCACGCACGCACTCACCAATGCGCGCGAGGCACTTGGACGCAAGCTGGCCGATACGGCGACGCAAAACCGTCTGCTGCAAGGTCTCGCGAAAACGCTCGAACTACCACGGGTGCCCAGGCGCATCGAGGTTTATGACAACAGCCACATTCAGGGCACGAATGCGGTCGGCGCGATGATCGTCGCCGGGCCGGATGGCTTTCTGAAAAACCAGTATCGCAAATTCAATATCAAGTCGGAGGGACTGACCCCCGGCGATGATTACGCGATGATGCGCGAGGTTCTGGAGCGGCGCTTCAAGCGGCTTCTCAATGACGAGCCGAAGCCTGACGGTATCCGGGCGCTCCTCACCAAGGACGATGACGTGCCGCGTTGGCCCGATCTTGTCATCATCGACGGCGGGCAGGGCCAATTGAACGCAGCGCGGCAAATCTTCGCGGAGTTGAATCTGACCGATGTTTCGCTGATCGCGGTGGCAAAAGGACCGGATCGCGATGCCGGCCGCGAGACGCTGTTCATGCCCGACCGCAAGCCGATCAAGCTCGAGCCGCGCGATCCGGTGCTCTATTTCATCCAGCGGATGCGGGATGAGGCGCACCGTTTTGTCATTGGGTCGCACCGCAAGCTGCGAAAGAAGGATATCCGCGAGGCCGGTTTGCAGGAAATCCCCGGCATCGGCCCGTCACGCAAACGTGCTTTGCTTCACCATTTCGGGACGCTGAAGGAGATCGAGCGCGCGTCGATGGCGGATCTGGGTAAGGTTCCTGGGGTAAGCGCCGAGAGCGCCCGCAAGATTTTTGAATTCTTTCACCCAAATGGTAGCTGACGGCGTTACAAACGGAGCCGCATGCGAATCTCTTGAAGCGCCGCGCGGGTTGACCTTCCTGCAACGGCGGTATTGGTAAGCCCGATGAACAGTGTCACGACACAGCCGACAAGGCGCTCCCTCGCTTTGCCCAATCTGCTCACGTATTCGCGGATCGTCGCCGTTCCGGTGGTTGTCGGCTGCATGTATGCGCAGTCGATCCTCGGCGCGCCGCTGTGGCTTCGTTGGGTTGCGCTGTTCTTTTTCATTGCCGCAGGCGTGACCGATTTTCTCGACGGTTACTATGCGCGAACGCTGAATCAGCAGTCCGCTTTCGGTCGCATGCTCGATCCGATTGCCGACAAGCTCTTGGTGGCGTCGTGTCTTCTGATGCTGGCCGCCGACAACACCATTCGCGGCTGGTCGTTATGGGCGGCCATCGTCATTCTCTGCCGAGAAATCCTTGTTTCAGGATTGCGCGAGCACCTCGCCGCGATTCGCGTCAGTGTGCCGGTGTCGCATCTGGCCAAATGGAAAACGACCATTCAGCTTGTTGCGATCGGATTTCTGATTGCGGGCGAGGCTGGCGAAGTCATTCTGCCGCACACCACTCTGATCGGCGTCGTGCTGTTGTGGATTTCCGCAATTTTCACAATCTATACGGGATGGGACTATCTTCGCGCGGGAATTCATCACCTCATCGAGGATGACCGATGAAAGTTCTCTACTTTGCTTGGGTGCGCGAACGCATCGGCAAGGCGGAAGAAACCGTTGAGCCGCCGGCGAGCGTGCGCACTGTGTCGGACCTGATGCAATGGCTTGTTGCACGCGGCGAGGAATACGCCAATGCGTTCGCGACGCCGCGCGTGATCCGCGCCGCCATCGATCACACGCACGTCAAGCCAGATGCGGCGATTGCAGGTGCGCGCGAGATCGCGTTCTTTCCGCCGATGACGGGCGGCTGACCTGCGATGGCTGCCTCGGTCACGATCCGCGTTCAGTCCATCGATTTCGATATCGCGGCTGAGATAGCGGCGCTGACCAGGCATTCCAACGATATCGGCGCGGTCGTGAGCTTTTCCGGCATTTGCCGAGCCGGGAAGGGTGACAACGTAATTTCGGCGATGACGCTGGAACACTATCCCGGAATGGTCGAGGCCGAGATTGCGCGCCACGTCGAGCAGGCCGTATCGCGCTGGCCGCTCAATGGCGTCACCGTGATCCATCGCTACGGTCGCGTCGTGCCCGGCGACAACATCGTGCTGGTGTTGACCGCGTCGGCGCACCGCGAGGCGGCGTTTCAGGCGGCAGAATTCCTGATGGACTATTTGAAAACCAATGCACCGTTCTGGAAGGCGGAAGAACGTCTTGGCGATTCGTCTGCTCAAAAAAAATGGGTCGATGCGCAAGCGCATGATGATGAGGCAACAGCGCGTTGGAAAAAACCGTGAGCGCGCGCAAGGCACCGAAGAAAGCTGCCAAGGTAAAACGTAAAACACAAAAGTCGAAAGCGAAATCGCCGAAGCAGAGGGAAACAGCCGCGTCGCTCGTGCGCGAAGCCGTCCGGTGCTACGTCAAATCCGATCTTGTTTTCGCGCATGGCACCACCGATCCGGTCGCGGAAGCCGCGTTTCTTCTCTGCGAGACGATTGGCGTGCATCCAGAGGATTTCGACCGCATTGCCAAAAAGCCCGTATCGCAAACTCATGCAAAACGCTTTCGCGATCTGATCGCGCGGCGCATCGCGACGCGTGAGCCGGCCGCGTATCTCGTCAACAAGATGTATATGCTCGGACAGCCGTTCTACGTAGACGAGCGCACGATCGTTCCACGTTCTTTTATCGGCGAATTATTGGATGCATATTTCGATGGCGGCGATCTGTCATTGATCGAAGATCCGGCCAAAGTAAGTCGTGTGCTTGATCTTTGCACCGGATCGGGGTGTCTCGCCATTCTTGCTGCGCAGCGGTTTCCGAATGCGAAGATCGACGCCGTCGATTTGTCCGCCGACGCACTTGAAGTTGCCGCGCGAAATGTCGCGGATTACGGACTCGAGGATCGCGTCACGCTTCATCGCAGCGATTTGTTCGATGCGCTCGGCGACGCCCGCTACGATCTCATTATCACCAACCCGCCTTATGTCGATGCCGAGGGCATGGCCGGCTTGCCGCGCGAATGCGAATACGAGCCGGCAATGGCATTCGACGGCGGTGATGACGGTCTCGAACTCGTGCGACGAATCCTCGACCAAGCGAAACGTCACCTGACGACGAACGGCGGGCTGCTGTGCGAGATCGGACGTGGCCGCGACAATCTCGATCGCGCCTATCCGAAATTGCCGCTGCTCTGGCTGGACACCGAAGATTCGGAAGGTGAAGTGTTCTGGATCGCGGCGGACGCGCTTTAGGCGCCCGCTTCCGTCACAGAACCTTTCTGATCCAGTTATGCGGATCGGATGCGCGGCCGTACTGGATGTCGACGAGCTTCTTGCGCAATCCCATTGCCACTGGCCCTGCGGCGCCGCTGTTGATGACGAAATCCCCGCTGGCAGAACGCACCTTGCCGATGGGTGAGATGACGGCCGCAGTTCCGCAGGCGAATGCTTCCTTCAGCTTTCCGCTGGCGGCATCCGCGCGCCATTGATCGATCGTATAAAGCTCTTCACGCACGCGCGTGCCGGCATCGCCAGCGAGCTTGATGATCGAATCGCGCGTGATGCCGGGCAGGATCGTTCCGAGCGGCGGCGTCAGCATCGAGCCGTCGCCGAACACGAAGAACACATTCATGCCGCCGAGTTCTTCAATATATTTGCGCTCCACCGCGTCGAGGAAGACGACCTGATCGCAGCCGTGTTCGATGGCTTCGGCCTGCGCGCGTAAACTCGCGGCGTAGTTTCCTCCGCACTTCACCGCGCCGGTGCCGCCGACGGCTGCACGGGTATAGTTCTCTGACACCCAGATCGAAACGGGTGCAGGTCCACCTTTGAAGTACGAGCCGACCGGCGAGGCGATGACGGCGAAAATGTATTCGGCCGACGGCTTCACGCCCAGGAACACTTCATTGGCGATCATGAACGGCCGCATGTAGAGGCTGCCCTCGCCGCCCGGCATCCACGCGCGGTCGATGCGCACGAGTTGTTCGACGGCTTCGATGAAAACCGGCTCCGGCAGCGGTGCCATCGCCATGCGATCCGCCGAATTACGGAATCGTCGTGCGTTTGCGTCTGGACGAAAGAGATTCACGCCTCCGTCGTCGCGCTTGTAGGCTTTCAGGCCCTCGAAAATTTCCTGGGCGTAATGGAGGACGGCAGTCGCGGGATCGAGCGGGAAGTTCGCGCGCGACTCGACCCGCGCGTCGTGCCAGCCTTTTGTCTGACTGTAGCGCACGATCGCCATGTGATCGGTGAACACGCGGCCAAAACCGGGATCCGCCAGCCTGGCCAGGCGGTCCTTTTCGGGGGTCGGATTCGTCGCGGTCCGGATGTCGAATTTCAACAAGACATCGCCGTCAATCTTGTCGAATGACACTCCCATGGCTTTTCTCCGAATTGGCCATCTCGCCTTTGGCGGCGGCCCGTTTGTTTTACCTGAACGGTTAAGTCCAGTATGTTTCGCGGAAAGTCGACCGACAATCGCGCGGTGGCGGAATTCGCTGTCTATGCGGGCCTTGGACGCCCTAAAGCGCATAACCGGCCTGTAAATCCAACGAGTTATCCGAAAGTTTCGTATCGGACACCATTTTTGTAACATTCAATCGAAAATATGTCAATATGGCTGACATAAATTTCAAATCTGATCGAAAGACTCAGGATGGTCTGAAGGCCGGAAGCGGAGCCTTGGCGGGCCGTGCCGATTTGCGCTGGGACATCATCGAGTTGCTGTTCTTCGCCTACCGGGACTTCGTCGGGGACGCCGATCATGTGCTGGAGGAATTCGGGTTCGGCCGCGCTCATCACCGGGTCGTGCATTTCGTCAGCCGCTATCCTGGCCTCAAAGTCGCCGATCTCCTGGATGTGTTGCGGATCACCAAGCAGTCTCTTGGACGGGTGCTCAAGCAATTGCTCGACGAGGGCTACATCGTTCAGAAGGCTGGCAACAACGACAAGCGGCAGCGCCTTCTTTATGCCACCGCCAAAGGCGAGGCCTTGGTGGGAAAACTCGCAGGCTTGCAGACCGACCGGATCAATCGCGCGCTGCAAGGCGTCGATGCCGCCGGCGCAGACAATGTCCGCCAGTTTCTGTTGGGCATGATCGATCAGGCCGATCCCGACAAGGTGCTCGAGATTATTCTCGCAAGCTGCAGCAAACCGTGAAGGAGCGACGGTGAACGAACTCGCGATCCCGGAAAAGACCGGCGCTGAACCGGCAGACGATGCCCCGCATCTTCTGCTGGTGGATGACGATCGCCGTATCCGCGATCTGCTGTCGCGATTTCTTGCCAGCGAAGGCTATCGCGTCACCACCGCAAAGAGTGCCGCCGACGCGCGCGCAATTTTGCAGGGGCTGCATTTCGATCTTTTGATTCTCGATGTGATGATGCCGGGCGAGACCGGTTTTGAGCTTGCGAGATCGATCCGCGCATCGTCATCGGTTCCGATCGTGATGCTGACCGCGCGTCACGAGGCCGAGAGCCGCATCGAAGGATTGCAGATCGGCGCGGACGATTATGTCGCCAAGCCGTTCGAGCCCCGCGAACTGGTTTTACGCATCGCCAACATTCTCAAGCGCGCGGCACCCGTTATAGCGCCGGCGCTGAAGTCGGTCGCATTCGGACCTTACGTCTATCATCTTGAACGCGGCGAATTGCGCGAAGGCGAACGAACGATCCATCTCACCGACCGCGAGCGGGAGATGCTGCGTATCCTCGCCAACGCTCCCGGCGAAACCGTGCCGCGTGGCGCGCTGACCGGAGGCGACGGCGCGAACGAGCGCGCCGTCGATGTGCAGATCAACCGCCTGCGGCGCAAGATCGAGCGCGATCCTGCTAATCCCTTGTTTCTGCAAGCTGTGCGCGGAATCGGCTATCGGCTGGTCGCATCGCCATGAGACGAAAATCATGAGTACGCTCGACAGCGGCCTCACGTTCATACGCTCGGCATCGCAGCGCGTGTCGCGGTGGAATGGCTGGCTCGGTCAGGCGTTCAAAGATCTGATGCCGAAAGGGCTCTATGCCCGCGCGCTTCTCATCATCATTGTGCCGATGGTGATCCTGCAATCGGTGGTCGCGTTCGTTTTCATGGAGCGCCACTGGAATACGGTCACGCGCCGCCTCTCTGCCGCGGTGGTGCAGGACATCGCGTCGCTGATCGATGTCTACAAGGCGTATCCGCAGGACAAGGACAAAACGCAACTCAGGAAGATCGCGCAGCAGCGATTGGGACTTGTCGTTGACTTCTTGCCTGCGAACGACATGCCGCCGCCGGGGCCGAAGCCGTTTTTCTCGCTGCTCGACCAGACATTGTCCGTTCAGTTGAGCCGTCAGATCGGACGGCCGTTCTGGATCGACACCGTCGGCAAATCGTCGATCGTCGAAATTCGTATCAAGCTCGACGATGAGGTGATGCGGATCTACGCGCAGCGCAACGCGGCCTATGCATCGAACTCCGAGATATTCCTATTCTGGATGGTCGGCACGTCGTCGATACTTTTGATCGTTGCCGTGTTGTTTCTGCGCAATCAGATCAAGCCGATCCTGCGGCTTGCCGACGCGGCCGAGAATTTCGGCAAGGGACGCGACGTGCCTGATTTTCGTCCGCGTGGTGCGCGTGAAGTCCGGCGCGCGGCGCATTCGTTCATGGAAATGAAAACCCGCGTCGAGAGAAGCATCGAGCAACGCACTGCGATGCTTGCCGGCGTGTCGCACGATCTGCGAACGATCCTGACGCGCTTTAAACTCGAATTGGCGCTGATCGGCGACAGTCCGGAAGCCGAAGGCATGCGTAAGGATGTCGATGAGATGAGCGGCATGCTGGAGGCCTATCTGGCCTTCGCGCGCGGCGACAATGGCGAGCAGGCGCAGCCAACCGACATGGAGCAGGCGCTCGAAGAATTACGCAGCGACGCGGAACGGCAGGGGCACGCGGCGACGGTGACGTTCCACGGCCAGCCGACGGTGACGGTCAAGCCGGCGGCGTTCAAACGGTGTCTCGCCAATCTGGTGTCCAACGCCGCGCGGCATGCGGATGGAATCGCGATCACCGGACACCGCGACCACATGTATCTGACGGTTACAGTCGACGACGACGGGCTCGGCATTCCCGCCAATATGCGCGAAGAAGTGTTCAAGCCGTTTCTGCGTCTCGACGATGCGCGGAACCAGGACGAGGGCGGCACTGGACTTGGCCTCGCCATCGCACGCGACATCGCGCGCTCGCACGGCGGCGACATCACGCTTGGCGACAGCCCGATGGGTGGTTTGCGGGCGACGGTGCGAATTCCGGTCTGAGCTGATTTTGAAATTTTCCAGCAATTTCAGGCCGAAAGCCGCCGAATCGGCGCGAGGCTAATCGCTGGGCATTTCGCTGCTGAAAGCGACAAAAGGCCTTGATTGGATTGACATTCCGGCCTCCGCTGGCCTAGAAACCGCGTGTCTCGCGCGGCCTTGGCCTGCGGGAATTTTGCCAAATCGACGGTTCAATCAACGGCCAGCAACGCGGCCTTCCAGAGAGCATTGTCCCATGAAGGTCCGTAATTCGCTGAAGTCCCTGCGCGGTCGCGATCGCGATAACCGTCTGGTTCGCCGCAAGGGCCGGGTTTACGTCATCAACAAGACCAAGCGCCGCTTCAAGGCCCGCCAAGGCTGATGTCGCGCGGCTGAACGCCGCGTTGTTCCTTATCCCCATCACGTCCGTTTGACGCTGCTGCGCTTTGCAAGCGGCGCTTTCCGCGTTTAGACTTTTGTCATGGTGCAGAGAACCGCAACCACGGCAAAACTTTTTTTCGGAGTGCTTGTTTCCGCTGCTATTGCGCTGTCGTGCGCGTCGGCGCAGGAACCTGAAATCGGCCGGCCGTCCGCACCCAAGCGAATTCCCGAAGCGCCTGCCAAGCTGCCGCGCGTTCAGGGCGACAAAACCAAGAACCTCGACTTTCTGTTCGGTGCGCTGAAAGCTGCGCCCAACGAGGAAAGTGCCAAGGCCGTCGAGGCCCGCATCTGGTCGCTGTGGACTGCGACCAACAGCGATACCGCTGCGCTTCTGATGTTGCGCGCGAAACTGGCGATGGACAGCAAGGATATGGACGTCGCGCTGAAATTGCTCGACGCCGTCATCAAGCTGCGCCCGGACTACATCGAGGCGTGGAACCGCCGCGCGACGCTCTACTATTTGCAAAACGATTATTCGCGCTCGATGGAAGACATTCGCCAGGTGTTGATCCGCGAACCGCGCCATTTCGGCGCGCTGGCGGGATTGGGTCTGATTATGCAGGAAACCGGCGACGACAAGCATGCGCTCGATGCGTTCCGCCGCGCGCTCGCGATCAATCCCTATCTTGAAAAAATTCCCGATCTTGTGAAATCGCTGAGCGAGAAGGTCGAGGGCCGGGACATTTAGCCACAACTTCGCGTGGCCGCGCGCGAAACCTGTCCTACCCGAAAACGTAGTTCGCTCGTGCAGAAGCTCTTTCGGATTCCCTCAATGATATTGTCCGGTCTCGTCGTTGCGCTGGTTGTGCTGGCGCTGGTCACGCAGGCCGGTGTTTTCGTTCTGTCGCGCATGTATCCGCCGCAAGGTCAGTTCGTCGATGTGAACGGCGGAAGGCTTCATATCGTCGAACTCGGCTCGCGGGAAGCGCCGGGCCTTCCCGTGGTTCTTGTGCACGGTGCAAGTTCAAGTCTCGAGACGATGCGGCCGTTCGGCAATCTGCTCGCCAAAAAACATCGCGTCATTTTAGTAGATCGGCCGGGCCTCGGCTGGAGCACGCGCGAAAGCACTCAAGAATCGACTCCGGCGATTCAGGCCGGAATGATCGACGAGGCGCTCGGCAAATTGGGAATCGTGCGCGCAATTTTCGTGGGGCATTCGCTGGGCGGGGCCATCATGCCGGAACTGGCGCTCGCACATTCGCAGCGCGTCGCCGGATTGGTGATGCTGGCGCCGGTTCTTTATCGATGGCCGGGCGGAGTTGGACAATTCAACAAGACTGCGACCGTGCCGGTGCTGGGCCCGCTGCTCGCCTACACGATCACCTTGCCGCTTGGATCGTTCATGGTGGATGCCGGATCACGCTATGTCTTCTCGCCGCAGACAATGCCGGACGAATTCGTCGACCGGACGCAGGTTCGATTGGTGTTGAGACCCCGGACTTTTCTGAACAACGCCTGGGACCTTGCGACTCTCAAGGACGCTGTGACCAAGCGTTCGCCTGACTACCCGCAGATCAAGGTGCCCGTCACTATTGTGACCGGCGATAGCGACAACACCGTTTCGCCGAAGATTCATTCGCGGCAGTTTGCGGAAGCCGTGCCGCAAACCAAGCTGATCGTGCTGCCGGGCGTAGGGCATATGCCGCAATATGCCGCGCCTGAGATGATAGCGAATGAAATTGAATCGATGGGCGCGCAAGTTTCGCGCACGAACGCGGCGGCCGCGAACTAGCTAAATATCCGCGTCGCGGTTCGGTCCGACATAGGCAATGCGCACCATGTTGGTGGTGCCGGGCGTTCCGAGCGGGACGCCTGCGACGATGATGACGCGCTGTCCGGCCTTCGCAAAACCATCGCGGAAGGCAATTCGCCCGGCGCGATCGATCATGTCATCCTGATCGTGGGCATCTTCTGCGATCACGCAGTGAACGCCCCAGACCGCCGCAAGTTTGCGTCCAGTTGCGACATTCGGCGTGATGGCAACAATCGGCGGCTGCGGCCGTTCGCGCGCAACGCGTAACGCGGTCGATCCCGAATCCGTCCAGCACACGATGGCGGGAAGGTCCAGCGTCTCGGCAATCTGGCGTGCAGCGTCGGCGATGGCGTCGCCTGCGGTCGCTTCCGGCTCGGGGCGCTGGGCCGAGATAATTCCCAAAAATGTCGGATCGCGTTCGCATTCCTCGCCGATGCGATTCATCGTCATGACCGCTTCGACGGGAAATTTTCCGGCGGCGGATTCCGCCGACAGCATGATCGCGTCTGCGCCTTCAAACACGGCGGTCGCCACGTCGGAGACTTCGGCGCGTGTCGGCACCGGAGATGTAATCATCGACTCCAGCATCTGAGTCGCAATCACGACGGGTTTGCCTTTGAGGCGCGCCATGCGTGTCATCTGTTTCTGGAGGCCGGGCACGCGCTCGGCCGGGAGTTCGACGCCGAGATCGCCGCGCGCGACCATGATTGCGTCCGACGCGTCCATGATTTCGGCCAGACGGTCGACGGCCTGCGGCTTTTCGATCTTCGACATCACGGCGGCGCGTCCGCGAACCAGCTTTTTGGCTTCAATCACGTCGTCCGCGCGTTGAACGAACGACAGCGCAATCCAGTCGATGCCGGTTTCGAGCGCAGCTTCCAGATCCGCGCGATCCTTCGCGGTCATCGCCGAAAGCGGCAGGTCCGTATCCGGCAGGCTGACGCCTTTACGGTCAGACATCCTGCCGCCCGTCATCACGCGAAGACGCGCGCGGTCGGGCGAGGTTTCCTCGGCGATCAGCCGCAGTTTTCCGTCGTCGATCAACAGCGCATGTCCGGGACGCAATGCTTGCAGAATTTCCGGATGCGGCAGGTGAACGCGGGTTTTGTCGCCGGGCGCGGGATCGGAATCCAGTGTGAAAATCTCGCCGTTGGTGATCTGCGCCGAACCCTCGGCAAATGCGCCAAGCCGTAATTTCGGTCCCTGCAAATCGACAAGAATGCCGATGGGCCGGCCGTAGCTGCTTTCGACATTGCGAATGGTGTCCACAAGCTCACGCATCTTGTCGTGTGGCGTGTGGCTCATATTGATGCGGAAGACGTCGGCTCCGGCTTCGAACAGTTTGCGGATCGTCGCGAGGTCGGACGACGCGGGTCCGAGCGTGGCCAGAATTTTGATGCGGCGCAGGCGTCTCATTGCTTGCTTCCGGGCGCGCCACTCGATGGCAGGTTCGGATTTTGCTGCGTAGCGCCCGGCGCGTTGGGCAGGCCGGGCAACCCCGGCGATTGCTTTGTTGTCTCGTTGGACTCGGTCAACTGCACCGTCCACGCGCGCTGCTCGCCGGTATCGACTTCGAAATAGCCCGTGCGGTCGAAGCCGCGCGCCAGACAGTCATCGGTCCCCTTGATGGTGAATTCCTTGTCGCGCGAGCACATGAATGCCTGACCGGACCATTCCCCCCCGCGATCGTAGTCGATGGCATAGATGTAATAGTAACGCGCGACCAATGTCCCTCGGAGCAGCGTTTCGCAGCTGTGCGACGAGACGTTCCACCAGCCTTCGGTAATCCAGCCTTCGTTGTCCTTGTACCCAAGAGCTATTCCGACACGGCTCGACGTGTTGTTGCAAAGGCGGAAGTCGGCGGCGGCGGGATCGCTCCACGCGCAGAGAGCGAAAAACGCCAAAAGCCCCGTCAGGCTTGCGAGGATCGTGCGGCGAGGTGTTGCGCGGCGGTGGCTGAAATCGGAAGCTGTCATTTAATCAAGTTATATCAACTGATTGTTGATTTCGCGTAACGTCCGGTTGGTGTCAACGGCCCAGCCACTGGAAATCGCCCGATCCGCGTGAGTTATGGCATCCTCTAAACGGATTTTGATCGATGATATGGCAGATTGTGTGACGCCGACCCATCTACAGCACAGCAGCGGCTTTTCAGAAAACGCGAGAGAACGGCAATGAGCATCGACAGCAAGACCCAGACGGAACTGGAAGCCGCGGTGTTTCGGCGGCTCGTCGAACATCTGCGCAATCGAACCGACGTGCAGAATATCGATCTTATGAATCTCGCGGGCTTCTGCCGCAACTGCCTGTCCAACTGGCTTAAGGACGCTGCGGATGAAAAGGGCGCCGCGCTCAGTAAGGATGAAAGCCGCGAGGCTGTGTACGGCATGCCATACGAGACGTGGAAATCGAAGTACCAGAAGGAAGCATCGTCGGCTCAGTCCGACGCTTTCAAGAAAAGCAACGCCGGACACTGACGCGTCGTAGAAACCTGCAAGTCCAATCGGCGCTTTTGCGCCGATTTTTATTGGCCTGTGGTCACTGTGGATGATCGGTCGCGTTACCTTGACGCAAGCGTCCTCAATCTTGAGTGTGAAATGCGAACGACGTGTCTGACAGACGCGCCGAATATCCGCTTCACGACAAGTTCAGGAGTAACCGATGGCCACCGCGGCTGCCGCCAAGGAAGAAACCGCCCACAGTTTTGCAAAGAGTCAGCTCAAGGCTGTCGTCGAGCGCATCGAGAAGCTGGAAGAAGAAAAGAAGGCGATCTCGGACGACATCCGCGACGTCTATGGCGAAGCCAAAGGCAACGGTTTCGACGTCAAGGCGTTGCGGACCATCGTGCGGCTGCGCAAGCAGGACGCCAACGAACGTCAGGAACAGGAAACGATCCTGGAAACCTACATGCAGGCGTTGGGGATGCTGAACTGAGCCGCGCTCAGCGAAGTGCGGCGGTTCGCGTGCCGAAGGAAGTCGTCTGAAGCGTCGCCGTTGCCGATCCGGTGAATTGTTCGCAGATCAATCCCATCGTCGGATCGTCCGAGAACGTCATCGCGAGTGACATCTTCGGTTTGACGAAATGCGTGCGCATCACGGTCATGTCCTGATCGCCCAGCATTGCGGACTTCAGCGAGCGGCTGGCGCTTGGCGCAAGAATCATCGCGCGCAGCCAGAGTTCGCTCATTTGCCATGAAGCGAGACGCAGAATCTTCGCGGGCTTGCTGCCATTCGCATCGGGCGCGCTGCGCTCGACCGGCCCGGTCGATGCGACGATCTGGGTTTTATCGACCGGTGGCGATACCGGCGCATAGGCAAGCGCGTTGGACGCATTCATCTGAGAATCCGCAGATGAGACCGCATTGCGCGCTTTCTGGTTTTCTGACTGGACGGGCGGCGTGGATTTAACCTGTTCGTTATCCCAGAAGCCCCGCGCATTGATGGCATCGAGCGCAGTATCCGGCGCGCGTGGCGTGACAGGTTTCATCGGTGCGGCAAGCGCCACGGTTTGCGGCTCGGCAGTGGCGACCTGAACGGTTGCAACTGCCGCAGGCTTGGCGCGCGGAAGCGGAATCGATTCCGCGATCTTTTCGGCCTTCTCGGCGACGGCCTCGACGGCGGCAAATGTCTTCGCCTTCAGGCCGGGTTTCTCGGCCACGGCCGGCGCGGACTGTTCTTCATCGTCAGAGTGTTTGTGGAAAAGCAAACCCGCCAGCAATCCGCCGGCCGGCTTGCTGGGCGCTTCGGTCCCGTCGCCGCGCTTCTCGATATCTGCCATCGCCAGGTCGTAACCGGCAAGCGGTTTGCCGTCGGTTGGCAGATAGACAGTTTTCTGGTCGGGGAAAACCTTGACGAGCTGTTCGCGCGACATGCGCGGCCAGTAGCGGATGCTGCCGACGTCGAGGTGAACAAAAGGCGACCCCGATGTCGGGTAGAAACCCACGCCGCCGCGCTGGAGGCGCAGTCCGGCAAACCGAATCTGTTCGAGCGGCACGCCGGGGATGAAGAAATCCATCGCGTGGCCCTGCATGTGCTGGCTGAAACGCGCGACGCCCGACGAGCGGCGTCGGAGCATCGCGTTCGTCGCGGGCGAGCGATAGGCGGAGATGATCTGGATCGGCTGCTTGCCGTCCACGTCGCGATAGACTTCCCAGATGATATCGAACAGCCGCCGATCCATCGTGGTTTCGTCCTGGCTGCGCCAGTCGCGGAGGAAATGGTTGAGCTTTTTTAGCGCCGCCTCGTCGTAACGGCCGTTGCGCTTGAAGGTGATGGTGAGGTCTTCGTCGGAATGGGTGTGGTGAAAGGCGAGTTCGCGGGTGTCGTTGTCGGCGGTGGCGTTGTGGACGGAATTGGCACCGGCGATCAGGAGCAGCGCGGCGAGGCCGACGCACCATCCGGCTCGCGGAAGCGATACAGGCCCGGCGCTGCGTGGAAATCGTCCCGCCACTGAGAATTCCCGTCAGACGTCAGTCGAAGCTGAAAGCCCGCAACCCCAAGCTGCGGGAGCGTGAAGATAGTCTTAAAGACGGAATGTTAACCGAAATTTACGCCCCGGTCCCCAGTCCATACTCCGACTAAGCCCTTCGAGTATGGCAAAAAAGGGCCGGTAGAGGGATGTGGCCACGGACGCATTCGGCCAAACGGTTAACGGAAAAGGGCCCCGCCGGAGGCGAGGCCCTTGATTCGTCTCTGCTGGTTACGGCCCTACCGCTGGGTCCGGCGGGCGCGAACCGGAGCGGGCGGCGGGGTCGGCGCGCCGAACAGCCGCTGGAAGAAATTTGGGCCGTTGCTGGCGAAGCTGTCACCCGGGATGTTCACGTTAGTGGGCTTGACGTAGTTCGGCTGAGCATGCGCGACGGTCGTTTCGAGGTCGCGGCCCGGCGCACCCTTGAGCATTCCGAGCATGGTAGCGTCGCGACCGTAGACGTCCTTGCGCATCTGCAAATTGCCGGCGTCGTCAACGAACGCCGTCTGGTAGGTGATGTTCACCGGGATCGGCGTCGGGAAGTTGATGTTGATCTCGCTCTTGCCGTACATCGCCTTGATCTTTTCCGGCGTGTAGTTGTCCTTCGGCAGAGCAATGCTCAAAAGCGTGGCTGCGTACTGATCCGGATACTGCACGCGCATGCAGCCGTGGCTGAAGGCCCGGTCTTCCTTGGCGAACAGGTTCTTGTCCGGCGTGTCGTGCTGATAGACGAGGAACTTGTTCGGGAAGTTGAAGCGGATGCGGCCGAGCGCGTTGGCTTCGCCCGGAGGCTGGGAAATTCGGACGCTGCCATCCTGCGCGCGCGACAATTTCAATCCCATGCGCTCAAGGACCTGCGGGTCCTGCTGCAAAGCCGGAAGGTATTCATTGTAGATGATCGACGGCGGCACGTTCCAGGTCGGGTTGACGGTGATGAACTTCATCGTTTCCGACAAAAGCGGCGTGGCGTGGGTGCCCGGCTTGCCGGTGACGACGCGGGTGGTCCAGACCTGCGCGCCGTTCTGCATCACCTTCAGCGTGTAATCAGGAATATTGAGGATCACATACGCGTTGCCGAGCGCCGCGACGCCCAACTCGCGCGGCAGCCAGCGCCAGCGTTCCATGTTGACGCGGACGATGTCGATCTGCTTGTCCTTCTTCGGGCCGTTCAGCGCACGCACCGTCTGGTCGTCCAGAATGCCGGTGGCTTTCAGATCGTTGCTCGCCTGGAATTTGCGGACGGCTTCGGACACCTTTGTATCGTAACGCGCATCATCGGCATCTTCGGTAATGCCGAGCTTGGCGCGGATCATCGGCACGCGCGCGTCTTCCATCACGTCAGGAGCCGGGCCTTTCTTGGGCGGCTTGACGTATTTCAGTGTCGCACCTTCAGCGATCTGCCTGGACGTATCCTCGGTCACGCCGCGCAGCATCGCGAGCTTGGCTTTCAACGCCTGATAGCCCTTGTGCGGAGGATTGTAGCCGCCAAGTGCCGCCGACGCGTCCTTGGCCGTGGAGATGTTGATGAGAACCTCGACCGGATCGACCGGATGATCCGGATACTGGATGTCCGCGCTGACACGCGACCAGTGCATGCGGCCGCTTTGCGCCTGACGCGCATAGTCGAGCATGCTTTCGGTCAATTTCAGTTCGGCTTCGGCGAGAGAATCTGGCGATGTCGCCGACGCAAAATCAGGCGTTGGATAATCCGCCGGGTCGAGGCCGTCGGCACCCGCGTCCTTCAGCCGCGAGATAACAGCCTTGCCGCGCGAATTGAGAGCGCCGCCGTCGGTCCACAGCAACGCATAATTGCGATCCTTGTAGAAATTCTCGACAGCCGTCCGTTCGTTCTTGCGGTCGAAATATTTCGCGCCCTTGGTCGCGATGAGGTCGCGCAGTTTTTCTCCCGAGGGAGAAATCGTCGCAGCGACGTCGGCCTTCGGTGCTTCGACTGCGGGTGCAGCGGTGGTGGTCGCGGGAACGACAGCAGGTGTCGCAGCTTCTTCCTTCTTTGCGCTCTCAGCGGCGGGTGCGGGAGTTATAGCAGCGGCAGTCGGAGCGGCAGGCGCAGTCACAGGTGATGCGGCTTCCGTCTTCACATCGGTCGCCGAGGGCGGCGGGACGTTAGTCGGCTCTGGGCGTGGGACGGTCGAATCGATCGTCAGTTCCTTCGGAGCATTCGCGTCGGTCGATTGCGCCTGCGCGCCTGTCGCGGCGACCGTGATGAACGTTGCGGCGACGGCCACCAAAACGCGATCGAAGCCGGTCAATCCATTCCGGCCGCTCTTGTAGTCACGCATTCCTACACCCCTCGGGTGAACCTGCCCCGGCATGGAACAGTTCAATGATCTGAAACGTCGGAACCTTGCAAACCCGGCTTCGGCCTTGGCCGCGCGTCCCGCGTCATGAATTCGGCGAGACCGTACACGCGCCGGATAGCAGCGGCCAGCAGCCGCTCAATCAACTCGTAGTCAACAGCCGGACACTGACTTCAATTCGGCTTCGCTTGCAACGGTTTGCGCATATTGCCACGCGCTTTTTCGAGCCATGTCACCGCATCGCAACGCCCCGGAAATTAGGGCCGGGAACGGCGAAGCCGGCCCGGCGAATCGAGTGCGATTTCAGGTCTTTGAAGAACCGGATTCGAGGACCCCTGCGTCGGCTTCGTCGAGCTTCCGATAGAGGGTCGAGCGGCCGATTTTGAGGCGGCGGGCGACCTCGGACATCTGCCCCCGGTAATGTGAGATCGCAAAGCGGATGGCTTCCGCCTCCATCTCTTCCAGCGGGCGCACCTCGCCATCGTGGCCGACCATCGCCAACGACCCGTAGGCGGCTTGAAATTTGGACGACGACGCAACGGGGACAATTGGTATTTCAATACCACTGACGTGTTCGGACGTTTCGACGGCAGGCGTGATTGCTGTTGACGAATAGTCGGTTGACGATGCTGCGTGCGGAAAATCTCCCGCCTGAAGCTGGCTGCCTTCACTCATGACCACCGCGCGGTACACCGCGTTCTCAAGCTGCCGGACATTTCCGGGCCAGGGCATCTGACCGAGCATCATCATGGCGTCGCTGGACACGGTAGCGATCGGGCGATTTTCCTCCGCACAAAACCGCGCCACGAAATGGCGCACGAGATGCGGAATGTCCTCGCGGCGCGCGCGCAGCGGCGGGACCGTCAGCGGAAGGACGTGAAGGCGATAGAAAAGGTCTTCGCGGAATTGCCCGGCCTTCACGCGGTCGAGCAGATTGCGGTTGGTCGCGGATACAATGCGAACGTCTACCTTCACGGGCTTACGTCCGCCGACCGCTTCGACCTCGCCTTGCTGCAAGGCGCGAAGCAGCTTCACCTGAGCGGCGAGTGGCAGTTCGCTGATCTCGTCGAGGAATAATGTGCCGCCATTGGCTTCGACGAATTTGCCGGCGTGCTTTTCGGTGGCACCTGTGAAAGCGCCTTTCTCGTGACCGAACAGAATCGACTCGACGAGATTTTCCGGCAGCGCGCCGCAGTTGACCGCGACGAACGGCTTGGCGCTGCGTTCGCTGGAGCCGTGGATGGCACGCGCGATCAGTTCCTTGCCGACGCCCGACTCGCCTTCGATCAAGACAGGAATTGCAGATGAGGCGGCTTTCTTGCCCATCGCGATGACGTTGGCCATCGCCTCCGAGCGGGTGACGATGTCCTTGAATGTCAGTCTGCCTTCGCGGCTGTGACGGATGCGCTGCAACTCGCCTTTGAGCGCGCTGGCGTTGAGCGCGTTGCGCAGCGAGACCTGAAGCCGCTCGACGCCGACCGGTTTGACGACGAAATCGTGCGCGCCGGAACGCATTGCGGAGACGACGTTGTCGATGCCGCCATGCGCGGTTTGCACAATCACCGGAATATCGATTTCGAGTTCACGCAGTTTCGCGAGCACGCCCATGCCGTCGAGACCGGGCATCACCAGATCGAGCACGATCGCATCGATGTTCTTGGCGTCGGTGTCCATCAAATGGGCAATCGCCGCATCGCCGCTGTCGACCGCCACAGCGTCGTACCCACAGCGTTGCACCATGTTTTCGACAAGGCGGCGCTGAACGGCGTCGTCGTCGGCAATCAAAATGGTCGCAACCATGGCGTTCCCCGCACTTCTCAACTATCTGTCTCGAATCGGGGCACTCTCGCCGATGCCGATTAACGGCCTCTTAAGAGTTGAATGCCGCAAGCATCGGATTTGACAAGAACAGGTTTGGAATGATGGCTGCACGCGCGACGTCCGCTTTCCGCAAGTCTTCTCCGAAGACGAAGAATCCCGCGCAACCGCGCGGCCTGCCGGAATGGAATCTGGCCGATCTTTATTCGTCGATCGACGCGCCGGAGGTCACGCGCGATCTCGACAGACTGGATGCTGACTGCATCGCGTTCGAGTCGGCATATAAAGGAAAGATTGCCGACGGCATCGCAAAACCGGACGGCGGAGCGTGGCTGGCCGAAGCCGTCAGAAGATATGAGGCCATCGACGATCTCGCAGGCCGTCTCGGCTCGTTCGCCGGGCTTGCTCATGCGGGAAATACCGTCGACGCCGCGATCACGAAATTCTACGGCGATGTCTCGGACCGCATCACCGCGTCGTCGGTGCATCTGTTGTTCTTCGCGCTTGAACTCAACCGCGTCGATGACGCTGTGATGGAGCGGGCGATGCAGACGCCCGCGCTTGGACACTATCGTCCGTGGATCGAGGATTTGCGGAAGGACAAGCCGTATCAACTTGAAGACCGCGTCGAGCAATTGTTTCACGAGAAATCATCGACTGCCTACAGCGCATGGAACAGGCAATTCGATCAGACAATTTCCGCGCTGCGTTTCAAAATCGGCAGCAAGGAACTCGCCATCGAGCCGACGCTCAATCTTTTGCAGGATCGCAAGCCCGCCAACCGCAAGGCGGCGGCACAGGCGCTCGCAAAGACGTTCAAGGCGAACGAACGCACGTTCGCGCTCATCACCAACACGCTCGCCAAGGACAAGGAAATTTCCGATCGCTGGCGTGGCTTCAAGGACATCGCGGATTCGCGGCACCTGAACAATCGCGTCGAGCGCGAAGTGGTCGATGCGCTGGTCGCATCCGTGCGCGCCGCCTATCCGCGGCTTTCGCATCGCTATTATAAGATGAAGGCGCGCTGGTTCGGCAGGAAGTCGATGCCGTATTGGGATCGCAACGCACCGCTGCCTTTTGCAGCGACCGGGCAGATCGGATGGAACGATGCCAAGAGCACGATCCTGAAAGCCTATGGCGATTTCTCGCCGCAGATGGCGAACATTGCCGAGAAGTTTTTCACCGACCGCTGGATCGACGCGCCGGTTCGTCCCGGCAAGGCGCCGGGCGCGTTTTCCCATCCAACCACGCCTTCGGCGCATCCCTATGTGCTGATGAACTATCAGGGCAAGCCGCGTGATGTGATGACACTTGCGCATGAGCTTGGCCACGGCGTGCATCAGGTGCTGGCCGCAAAGCAGGGCGCGCTGATGGCGCCGACGCCGCTGACTCTTGCCGAAACCGCGAGCGTGTTCGGAGAGATGCTGACCTTCAAGCGTCTGCTCGCGCAGACCAAGAACGCGAAGCAGCGTCAGGCGCTGCTCGCCGGCAAGGTCGAAGACATGATTAACACGGTGGTGCGCCAGATCGCATTCTACTCGTTCGAGCGCGCGGTTCACACCGAACGTCGCAACGGCGAACTGACCGCGCAGCGTATCGGCGAACTCTGGCTGAGCGTGCAGAGCGAGAGCCTCGGGCCGGCCATCGACATCAAGCCGGGCTACGAGACGTACTGGATGTATATTCCGCATTTCATCCATTCGCCGTTCTATGTTTATGCCTATGCGTTCGGCGATTGCCTCGTGAACTCGCTCTATGCCGTCTATGAAAACGCATCCGCCGGTTTCGCGGAGCGGTATCTCGCCATGCTGTCCGCAGGCGGCACGAAGCACTATTCCGAATTGCTCAAGCCGTTCGGTCTGGACGCCAAGGACCCGACATTCTGGGAGGGCGGATTGTCGGTGATCGAGGCACTGATCGCCGAGCTTGAGGCGATGGGCTGACGGCATTGCGCAATCCCCGGTTTTGATCGCCGCATAACACTTATTCGGGCGTCCGGATGAGCCTCCCGCCGTTGCCCTGACCCGGCAATTCGGGTATTTCCGCGTTGAACAGAGACAGGGCTGGAGGCTCAAATGGCAGATCACAGTGAAGTCGCCTACACGCAGGCAGACGGTATGGACTACAAGGCGCACGAGGAAACCTACGAGGGTTTTCTCACGCTAACGAAATACGGCACGCTGACCGTGATCGCGATCCTCGCACTGATGGCGATTTTCCTCACCTGATCCAAACTTCGTTGTTCACCGGCAGCCCAGCCGGTGGTTAAGTCATGCGCGGCCGAGTGGCTGCGGGAGGCGTCATGAAAATTGCGATTGCCAAGGAAATCGATGCGGCTGAACCGCGTGTCGCAGCGACTCCGGAGACGGTGAAGAAATTCAAGGCGCTCGGCATGGACGTCGCGATCGAGCCTGGCGCGGGACTGAAGTCCGGTCTGCTCGATTCGGAGTATGCTGTTGCGGGCGCAATCGTCAGCGCGGACGCTGCGAAAGATGCCGACATCGTCATCAAGGTGAAGCGGCCCGAGGCTTCCGAACTTTCCAAATACAAGAAGGGTGCGCTGGTCATCGCGATCATGGACCCTTACGGCAACGACGCGGCGCTGAAGGCGATGGCATCGGCTGGCGTGTCGGCTTTCGCAATGGAATTGATGCCGCGCATCACGCGCGCGCAGGTGATGGATGTGCTGTCGTCGCAGGCGAACCTTGCGGGTTATCGGGCGGTGATCGAATCCGCCGAAGCATTCGGACGTGCGTTCCCGATGATGATGACGGCAGCAGGCACCGTGCCGGCCGCGAAAGTTTTCGTCATGGGCGTCGGCGTCGCAGGCTTGCAGGCGATCGCGACCGCTCGCCGTCTGGGCGCTGTCGTCACTGCGACTGACGTGCGTCCCGCGGTGAAGGAACAGGTCGAATCGCTCGGCGCGAAATTTCTGGCGGTCGAGGACGAAGAATTCAAACAGGCAGAAACCGCCGGCGGCTACGCCAAGGAAATGTCGAAAGAGTATCAGGCCAAGCAGGCCGCTCTCACGGCAGAACATATCAAGAAGCAAGACATCATCATCACCACCGCGCTCATTCCGGGCCGGCCGGCGCCGAAGCTCGTCAGCGCCGAAATGGTGAAGTCGATGAAGCCCGGCTCGGTGCTCGTCGATCTCGCGGTCGAGCGTGGCGGCAACGTCGATGGCGTGAAGGCCGGTGAGATCACCGAGGTCAACGGCGTGAAGATCGTCGGCTTTGCGAACCTGGCGGGACGTGTCGCGGCATCCGCGTCGGCGCTTTATGCAAAAAATTTGTTCTCGTTCATCGAGACGCTGATCGACAAGGCGACCAAGTCGCTCGCCGTGAAGTGGGACGACGAACTCGTCAAAGCCACTGTGCTGACAAAAGACGGCGCGGTCATTCACCCGAACTTCCAGCCGAAGGCATAAGGAGCCCAGCCATGCATGGTATCGAGGCCGTCGATCCTTTCGTCTTCCGTCTTTCGATTTTCGTTCTTGCCGTTTTCGTCGGCTACTTCGTCGTCTGGTCGGTGACGCCTGCGCTTCATACGCCGCTGATGTCGGTGACGAACGCGATTTCGTCGGTGATTGTCGTCGGGGCCTTGCTGGCCGTCGGGGTCTCGCTCGCCGGTGACGGCGGCACGATCTGGGCGCGCGCGTTCGGTTTCATCGCATTGATCTTCGCCTGCGTGAATATTTTCGGCGGCTTCCTGGTCACTCAGCGCATGCTGGCGATGTACCAGAAGAAAAAGAAGTAAGGGCCGGTCATGAGCGCAAACCTCTCAGCCCTTCTGTATCTCGTCGCGGGCGTTCTCTTCATTCTGTCGCTGCGCGGACTCTCGAGCCCCGCTTCATCGCGCCAGGGCAACTGGTTCGGCATGATCGGCATGACGATCGCCATCGTCACCACGCTTGCCGCTCATCCGCCGGGCGATGTTGTCGGCTGGATTCTCGTGATCCTCGGCATCGCCATCGGCGGCGGTATCGGCGCTGTCATCGCGCGCAAGGTGCCGATGACATCGATGCCCGAACTCGTCGCGGCGTTTCACTCGCTCGTCGGCATGGCGGCGGTGCTTGTTGCGGCAGGCGCGTTCTATGCCCCCGCAGCCTTCGACATCGGCACGCGCGGTAACATCCATGCATCGAGCCTCGTCGAAATGTCGCTCGGCGTCGCCATCGGCGCGCTGACGTTTACGGGCTCGGTGATTGCGTTTTTGAAACTGTCGGGTCGCATGAGCGGCGCGCCGATCATGCTGCCGTTCAGGCATGTCATCAACATCGCGCTGGCGCTGGCCTTGGTGTTCTTCATCAACGGGCTGGTTGTTTCGCAAAGCTCGTTCGATTTCTGGATGATCACGATTCTGGCGCTCGTACTCGGCGCGCTTATCATCATCCCGATCGGCGGCGCAGACATGCCGGTCGTGATTTCGATGCTGAATTCCTATTCGGGATGGGCTGCGGCGGGCATTGGCTTCACGCTCGGCAATTCGGCGCTCATCATCACTGGTGCGCTCGTCGGCTCATCCGGTGCGATCCTGTCCTACATCATGTGCCATGCGATGAACCGCTCCTTCATTTCCGTCATTCTTGGCGGCTTCGGCGGCGAAACCTCCGGCGGCGCGACTGCGGGCGGCGGCGAGGTGAAGCCTGTGAAACTCGGCTCGGCCGACGACGCGGCCTTCATCATGAAGAATGCGCAGAAGGTCATCATCGTGCCGGGCTACGGCATGGCGGTGGCGCAGGCTCAGCATGCGCTCCGTGAAATGGCGGACACGCTCAAGAAAGAGGGCGTCGAGGTCAAGTACGCCATTCATCCGGTCGCGGGCCGCATGCCCGGCCACATGAACGTGCTGCTGGCCGAAGCCAACGTGCCTTACGACGAAGTGTTCGAGCTTGAAGACATCAACTCGGAATTCGCGCAGGCTGATGTCGCCTTTGTGATCGGCGCCAACGACGTGACGAACCCGGCGGCGGAAGAAGACCCGAAGTCGCCGATTTACGGCATGCCGGTGCTTCAGGTCTGGAAGGCGGGCACAGTGATGTTCATCAAACGCTCGCTGGCATCGGGCTATGCTGGTGTCGATAATCCACTGTTTTATCGCGACAACACCATGATGCTGCTTGGTGACGCCAAGAAAATGACGGAGAACATCGTCAAGGCGCTGTAACGCGTAACGCCGAATCTCACCGACAGGAGGGCAGGATGGCCGACAACAAATCAAAGCGCGGTGGCGCTGATGCCGCGTTGATTGCGTTAAGTGAACCCTACGAAGTTCGTTACTGGTCCAAGAAGCTGAGGATCACGCCGGCCAAGCTCAAGGCCGCAGTAAAGAAGGTCGGCCACTCCGCGAAGAAGGTCGAAGCCTATATCAAGGAACAGAAGCACAAGGCGCGGGACCGCGCTCTGATCGCGCTGAGCCAGCCCTACGAAGTTCGTTACTGGTCGAAGAAGCTGAAGATCACGCCGGCCGCGCTGAAGGCTGCGGTCAAGGCGGTCGGTCACTCCTCCAAGAAAGTGACGGCCTACGTCATGGCGAAAAAGAAGAAGAAAAAGACCGCGAAGAAAAAGAAGAAAACTGCAAAGAAGAAATAATCTTCCGCTTCATTGATTTTTTATGCACACGGCCAGCACGGTTTTCCGCGCTGGCCGTTTTGCTTCGGACGTTCGATTTGGCTCAGGAGCCTTTCGGCAGGCGATACAGCGCACAGAGCTTGTTGCCGTCCGGATCACGCAGATAGGCGATATACATCTTCATGTCGCCCATTCCGCGAATGCCAGGCGGATCCTCGCAGGTCGTGCCGCCATTGGCGACGCCGGTCGCGTGCCATGCCTGCGCTTCTTCGGGCGATGCGGCTGCAAATCCGATCGTGCCGCCGTTTGCGAAGGTCGCCGCCTTGCCGTCGATCGGTTTCGATACGGCAAATGTCCCGGTCTTGGTGCGATAGAAGATGCGGTGGCGATCCACGATCGCCGGCTGCACGCCGAGAGTGCCCAGCAGCTTGTCATAGAACGCCTTTGCCTTGTCGAGATCGTTTGTCCCGATCATAATGTGTGAGAACATTCTTTCCTCCCCGTATGACGACAAATTCGTTACGGCATTCCGTAGCAGCGCGCAAATTCCTTCTGGCTGTCATGCGTCTATCGCCCTCGCAATCCTGTTGTTAGAGTGACGCGATGAGTTCTCATTCGCATATGCCGCGTTCGGCCTGGGCCTTCCCGGCGCTGGCCGTTCTGCTTTTCCTCGTATCCTGGATCCCCGGCATCGGATTTACCCGGTCGGCTGGAGGGCTCGCGTTTGCCGCCGTGCTGCTGGTCGTCTTGTTCGGGACCGTGTTTGCCGCCGTCCATCATGCCGAAGTCATTGCGCAGAGGATCGGCGAACCATACGGCACGCTCTTGCTGACGCTCGCAGTGACTATCATCGAAGTCGCCCTGATCGCGACCATCATGCTCGGCGACAAGGCGGTGCCAACGCTGGCGCGCGACACCGTGTTCGCGGTCGTGATGATCGTCTGCAACGGTCTTGTGGGGCTATGTATTCTCGCCGGCGGATTGCGCTATCGCGAACAGGATTTTCAAGTGACGGGCGTCAACGTCTATCTTAGCGTTCTGATCGTTCTTGCGACCATCACGCTCGTTCTGCCGAATTACACGCAGGCGACACCGGGTCCGGTCTATTCGTCGAGCCAGCTGATTTTTGTCAGCGTCGTCACCATCGTGCTCTACGCGGTGTTCCTCTACACGCAGACCATTCGCCACCGCGACTATTTCATCGCGGGTGGAGACGACGGCGATGGCGGTCATGCGCCTGCATCGGGAGGTGAACTTTTGTTGAGCAGCGTTCTGCTCTTGGTTTCGCTGCTGGCGGTGGTGTTGCTGGCGAAGAAATTCTCGCTGGTCGTCGATGCGGGCGCTGCTGCGATTGGTGCGCCGCCGGCATTCGCGGGCATCGTCGTCGCGCTCCTGATCCTGCTGCCGGAGAGCGTGGCGGCGCTGTCGGCGGCGCGGCGCAACGATTTGCAAAAGAGCATCAACCTCGCGCTCGGCTCGTCCATCGCGACTATCGGGCTTACCGTCCCGGCGGTCGCGATCGCGACTTACATTCTCGACAAGACATTGGTGCTTGGTCTCAGTGCACGGGACACGGCGCTGCTGGTGATGACCCTGCTGCTCAGCCTTCTCACCTTCGGAACCGGCCGGACGAATATCTTGTTCGGGCTCGTCCATATGCTGGTGTTCGCCGTCTTCATATTCTTGGTGCTGGTGCCTTAACCATTGACGGTTTGAATCCCCAGAATCCTTTGAAAGTAAGCGATTGCCACCGATCCGTCGCAGTTGATCCCTCAATCGGCCCCAAAGTTCCAGCATCTCACGCACTGCGGGGAGTTGTTGGAAATGGTCGTCAAGTTTCTCTCGAAATACATCCTGGAAGTGATCCCATCGGTCGTGGCGACGGTCGTCGGGGCCTACATCGTCACGCACTACATCAACGCGAAGCCCGACGCCGACAAGCCTAAGGCCGAGGTCGCTGCACCCGCCAACACGGCAAAGGGCGCGAAAGCCTCCGAACCAGCCAAGACCGTCGAGGCGCCGCCAAAGGCCGCAAAGACGGAGGCTGCCAAGGCTGAGCCCGAGCCCGCTTCAAAGCCGGCTGAGAAATCCTCGGAGACTGCAAGCGCGCCGGCGGAGCTGCGCCGCCAGCCCCCGATCCGCGAAAAAGCCGCTGCGAAGCCCGTGGTCGCGGCGCCTGCCGAAGCCAAGGCCGAGGATACCCGTGACGCCAACGAGATTGCGCGCGAGGCGATTGCCCGTCTGCGCAGTTCGGATCCGGCGCAACCCGATGTGCCTCGCGCGCAGCAGGCTGCACGCCCGCCGGAACGCTTGAGTGTCAACGTGGTTTCCGCGCCTGCGCAGCCGCAGGTTCAGGCCCCCGCAGCAATTCAGCCGCTGCCGCCAGCAACGAATGTTGTCCCTCCGCCGACGGAGGTCACAGCCGCGCCTGCACCGCAGCCGATCGTGCGGGCCGACGGATCGTTCCGTCCGATGCCGCCGGCTGACATCCCGACGCGTCCGCTCGACATTCACGCGAAGGAGCGGACGTCCGTTGCCGAGGATGTCGTCTCGACGGCGAAGTCGGTGCTCCACGCCGTCATCCCCGGCACGAACTGATCGGCCCTCACTGCAAAACAAAAAACGCGGGCCTCGAGGCCCGCGTTTTTATATTGAAATCTGAAATCGTTTAGCGAGGGCCGCCGCGGCTTCCACCGGCACCGCCGCGTCCACCGGCGCCACCACGGTCGCCGCCCGGACCCGCGCCGAACACCGGCTTCGGCTTCATCGGCAGCAGGCCTTCACGCTGCAACTTCTTGCGCGCCAGCTTGCGGGCGCGGCGAACGGCTTCCGCCTTCTCGCGAGCCTTCTTTTCGGATGGCTTTTCGTAATGACCGCGGAGCTTCATCTCGCGGAAAATGCCCTCGCGCTGCATCTTCTTCTTCAGCGCCTTGAGAGCCTGGTCGACATTGTTATCGCGAACGAGAACCTGCACGCGGCATCCTCTTTTCTGATCGGTTTGAAATTCTGCTGATTTTGAAGAGCCGACGAAGGCCACGCCCTTCACATCAAGGGCGCGGATGTATCAGAGGAAATGCGAATTGTCCACCTGCGGGACTGCAATCCCGAGGCAAATTCGCGTGGTTTTCGGGCTATTTGCGGCTCGAACCTGCCGGTTTGACCTCGGTCACATGGCCCATTTTGCGGCCCGGCCGGGCAGCGCCCTTGCCGTAAAGATGGACGGTCGCTCCGGGCACGCCCAGCCATTTGGCATAATCGTCAATGTCGCTGCCGATCAGATTGGTCATGGTCACATCGCCGTGGCGAATCGGATGGGCAAGCGTCCAGCCGGCAATGGCGCGGATGTGCTGCTCGAATTGCGACACCGACGCACCGTCCAGCGTCCAGTGACCGGAATTATGAACCCGCGGCGCGATCTCGTTGACGACGACGGTCGGGCTGCCTGAACCCGGCACCACGAACATTTCCACGCCGAGCACGCCGACATAATTGAGTGCGGTCGCGATTTTGGTCGCGATCGCGCGCGCCTGTGCGGCGAGGGCGTCGGAAATTTTTGCGGGAACATGCGAGAATTTCAGGATGTGATCGCGGTGCTCGTTCTCGGTCACGTCGTAACAAACGACTTCGCCGTTGGCGCCGCGTGCTGCGATCACCGAAATCTCGCGCTCGAATGGCACGAAGGATTCGAGAATGGCGGACTTGGTCTGCAAGTCGCTCCAAACGGTTTCGGTATTGAAGCCGTCGCGAACCATCGTCTGGCCTTTGCCGTCATAGCCGAAGCGCCGCGTTTTCAGAACGGCGGGCAATCCGATCTTCGCCGTTGCGGTTTTCAGATTCGCAGCAGACGTAACGTCGCGGTAATTCGCGGTGGCAATTCCGAGCGAACGCACGAAGTTCTTCTCGGCCAAGCGATCCTGTGTGGTTTCCAGAACCTTCGGGTCCGGCAGCACATTACGACGCGCCGCCAAAATCATCGCGGTGGACGCGGGAATGTTCTCGAATTCGTAAGTGACGACATCGACGTCTGAGGCGAACAGTTCCAGCGCCTCGACATCCGCATATTCCGCGCAGGTCGCCTTCTGCACGATGTCGAACGCAGGCGAATCCGGATCGGGCGAAAAAATATGCGCCTTGAGGCCGAGACGAGCGGCGGCCAATGCCAGCATCCGGCCCAGTTGCCCGCCGCCGAGAATTCCGATGGTGTCGCCTGGCTTCAGCGTCACCCCAATGGAAGATGTCACTTAGCGCCCTCAGGTCGTTCGCCGACTGCCTCGGTCTGCTGCTTTCGCCATGCGGCAAGTCTGGTTGCGAGCGTGGCATCGGTGAGAGCCAGCACGCTCGCAGCAAGCAGAGCGGCGTTGATGGCACCGGCTTTTCCGATCGCGAGTGTGCCGACCGGAATGCCGGCAGGCATCTGCACAATCGAATAAAGCGAATCCATTCCGGACAACGCCTTCGACTCGACCGGTACGCCGAACACCGGAAGTTCCGTCAACGACGCAGCCATGCCGGGAAGATGCGCCGCGCCGCCAGCGCCTGCGATCACGACCTTGAAGCCGGCGGCCTTCGCGCCCTTTGCGAATTTATAAAGCCGGTCCGGCGTGCGATGGGCCGAGACGATCTGGGCTTCATGCGCGACGCCGAGCGCGGTGAGCGTTTCAGCGGCGTGTTTCATGGTGTCCCAATCGGACTGGCTTCCCATGATGATGGCAACGGGGGCGGTCATGAAAAAACGTCTTTATGGCCTCGGAAACGGAGGCGGATTGTAGGGTTTGCGAATTTGGGGTGGCAAGTTGCAGGGAAAGGAATAGCCTTTCATGGTCAACACCGGCAAGTCCTCTTCAGCCTTTGGGCGACCGAATTGGCCAAGAAAGTTACCAGGAAAGCGGCGAAAAAAGCCCAGCCCGGAACACGATCGCGTCAGCGCAAGGTGAAACCCGAAATTGGATCGCCTGCGCAGCGGACGATCCGCGCGCTCAAGGCGAAACTCGCGGCCGCGCAGGCGCGGATCGACGAATTGCAGGCGTGGGCCGATACGGATTTTCTGCTCAACATCTACAATCGCCGCGGCTTCGAGCGCGAGCTCGCGCGCTCCATCGCCTACATCAAACGCTATGGCGCGACCGGCGCGCTTATCGTGCTCGACGTCGATCGCCTGAAGCCGATCAACGACAGGTTCGGTCACGCGGCCGGCGATGCTGTCCTCAAAGGCGTGGTTGCCGTGCTGATGCGCCATGTGCGCTCGTCGGACGTTGTGGGACGCCTGGGCGGCGACGAGTTCGGGTTGCTGCTTTGGAATCTCACTGAAGATAGCGCGCTGGGAAAGGCGAAGGCATTGGAAGACGCGATCGATCAGCTCACATTCGTATTCAAAGGACATGCGGTGAGCGCGGGCGCTTCGGCAGGCGTGGCTTTGCTCGGCCCGTTGAACGAGGCAGCTGCTGTTCTCGAACAAGCCGACCGCGCGATGTATGAGCGCAAGAAATTGAGACGCGGCTCTGCGCCGCAAACAAACATCAGGCGATGATGTCGGGCGTGATCTGATCTTCGATGAAGGAAATCCGGTCGCGCAATTGCAGCTTGCGCTTCTTCAGCCGCTGCATCCGCAGCAGGTCCGGCGCGGGTGACTCATGCAGCGCCTCGATCGCGGCGTCGAGATCGCGATGCTCCTGCTGAAGCTGCGCCAGTTCGGCCGCGAAATCGTTGTTGTCCTGATCTGCCATAACTGTAGGTGACTTTATTCGATCGGACTTTCAGCAAGTTCTCACCGGTGCCCTGCCTGCGACTGTCATTGCAGATAATTGCGGCCAGTTCCAGCTCCGGTATTTTAGGGTTGGTTCCGTCACAAAGAGTTACCGAAGATACAAAATATCGCAGGGACAGTTTTTCAAATCCCTGTCGACAGAAGCCGCCACTCATGTACACTCACTTGTCCAGAATTAAATCTGAGGTCCACTCTACAGGGAGACTTCTTATGGCAATTCAGGCGCATCTCGTTGAACTGGAACGCAAACACGAAGTTCTGGAAAACGAATTGCACGATGCCCTCAAGCATCTTTCCACCGACGATCTCCGCATCATCGAATTAAAGCGCCGCAAACTGGTGCTGAAGGATGAAATCCAGCGTCTCCGCCACTCGGCGAGTACGACCGTTCACTGAAAATCGCGGTAGCTGACGGTAAATCCTGACATTTTGGCCGATCGGGTTGCGTGTTGACGCTAACTTGCGACCTCGACAGTCGTGGCGACGCGTTCTGCAATGGCCAGTGACGATGTCAGCCCCGGCGATTCAATTCCGAACAAATTGACTAGCCCGGCAAGGCCGTGATCGCGCGGGCCTTGGATCATGAAATCCTGCTTCGCGATTTCGGGCGGCACGATCTTCGGCCGGATGCCGGCGTAGCTCGGGCTCAATGCTCCGTCAGGCAGCGATGGCCAGTAGCGCCGGATCGCCGGATAGAAGCGTTCGGCGCGTGCGGGATCGACCGTGTAGTTGAGTTCGTTGACCCATTGCACATCGGGTCCGAACTTCGCTTGGCCGCCCATGTCGATGGTGAGATGCACGCCCAGCCCGCCAGGCTCCGGCACGGGATAGATCAGCCGCGAAAACGGTGCGCGCGAGTTGCAGCTGAAGTAATTGCCTTTCGCATAGTACGGCGTCGGGATTTTCTCGGCGGGCATTCCGTCAATCGACTTCGCAATGGATGGCGCAGACAGCCCGGCCGAGTTGACGAGCAGGCGGCAGCCGATTGTCATCGGCGCATCGCCGCCGACCTCGATTTCAAATCCGCCGTCGATCGATTTCGCGCGCAAGAACGGCGCGTGAAAAGCGAGCGCACCGCCCGCGTCCTCGATCTCGCCGCGTAATGCGAGCATGTAAGCGTGGCTGTCGATGATGCCGGTTGAAGGCGACAACAGCGCGCCGGTGCAGGCGAGAGCGGGTTCGAGCGCGCGGGCTTCTGCGCTGCTCAAGGTTTTCATGTCATCGACGCCGTTGGCTTCGGCATGCGACTTGATCGAAGCGAGTTTGCCGTTTTCGATTTCAGATGTTGCGACGATCAGTTTGCCGCAGCGGCGATAGGCGATGCCGCGATCGTCGCAATAAGCGTAGAGCATCTTCTTGCCGCTGACGCAAAGCTGCGCCATGAGGCTTCCGGCAGGGTAGTAGATGCCGGCGTGGATCACTTCGCTGTTGCGCGACGATGTTCCGGTGCCGATGTCGCCAGCGGCTTCAAGCACGATCACTTCAAGACCCGACCTGGACAGCCGCCGTGCGACCGCGAGGCCCACGACGCCCGCGCCGACGACGACGCAATCAGCTCTGTCCATGCCTGAAGCCCGATCTCATTGTCTTTCGGGCGGCCATTTCTTGCACATGCTGCTTTGCTGCGATGCAGCCAGCGTTATCGTTTCGTTAAGCATAGGCGCCCAATTGCCTTCATTTAAATCACATTGCTTATGCGACTCGGTACGCGTTTACCCGATTCAAACGGGTACAACCAGAGAGTGTCCGGGAAGAATTCCGCGGACTTGAAATGACGGGCTGGCAGAAGCAGGCGCGCGTATCGACAGTGAACCTTGCGTGGTTCGCTGCGATTTTCCTTGGCGCCTTCATCCTGAACGATCATGCACTCGCGCAAATCGCAGTTGCGCCCGACGGCACGTTCGTCGCCGTCCCGAGCGCGCAACGAACGATGATATGGCAGATGGTGATTGGCGGCTTCGTCGTCTTCGCCTTTCTTGGATCCATTATTCTGTGGGTGATGTCGGCATTGCAGCGCGCCCAGCGGTCTCACCGGCATAACACGGCGTTCGTCCATTCCTCGCTCAACAAGCTGAGCCAGGGCATGGTGATGGTGAACCGCAGAGGTCAGGTCATTTTCGTCAACGACCACTACCTCAATATGTATCGGCTCTCGCGATCCGACCTGAAGCCCGGCATGACATCGCAAGAGCTGATCGAACTGCGTCACCGCAAAGGTGTGCTTGGCCACAGCATCGAAGAATTCCGTCAGCTCGTCGATGCGTCCGCAACGCATGTAACGGAATTGCCGGACGGCCGGTCGATTTCGGTTCAGCACCGCACGTTCACGACAGGCGGCATGGTTTCGATCCACGATGACTGCACGGACCAGCGTGCGATGTCCAAGCAGCTCTCTGCGACCAAGAACTTTCTCGAGTCAGTGATCGACAATATTCCGGTCTGCGTGGCCGCGAAGACCATCGGCGACGGCCGCTATATTCTCGCAAACCGCGCCTTCGAGCAGTTTTTGGGGCTGGACCGCGGCCGTGTCATCGACCGGACGGCTTACGACGTTTACCCGGCGGAAGCGGCCGATCATGTGACGCAGCTCGATAAAGAAGCGATCGACTCACCGACCGGTCAGACGCGGACGGAATTGTGGATCGACCATCACGGTTTGCGCCGCCTCATAGCGTGCAATCGCGTGATCGCGCGCAACGACAAGAACGAGCCGGAATATCTGATCTCGCTGTTCGAGGACATCACCGAGCGCCGTTCCCTGTCGCAGGAAATCAAGGACGCCAAAAAATTCCTGGAGCTTGTCGTCGATAACGTGCCGGTCGCGCTTATCGTCAAACGATTGAGCGATAGCCAGTATGTGCTCGCCAACCGAGGTGCCGAAGCTATTCTCAGCCGCAGCCGCGAGGACGTCATCGGATTGACGATCGACGATGTCTATAACGAACGCGATGCGAAATTCATCGGCAAGCGTGACGAAGACGCGGTTCGTAAACAAGGCATCGTTACGGAAGAACATCCGATCCAGACCGCAAACGGCCTCCGGCTGTTCCTGACGCGCCGCATGACCGTGCTGGATGAAACCGGCAGGCCGCAATATCTCATCAATACCAACGAAGACATCACCGATCGCCGCGAAACCGAATCGCGCATGGCGCATATGGCGTATCATGACTCGCTGACCGAACTGCCGAACCGCGCGGCATTTCTACAGGCGCTGTCGCAGATGATCGATGCCTGCGAAGGAACCGATGAGGAATTCGCCGTGCTGTCGGTCGATCTCGATCGCCTGAAGGAGATCAACGATGTGTTCGGTCACGAAGTGGGCGACCGGCTCTTGATCGAAGTGTCGCGTCGCATTCAGGCGGCCGCACTTGGCGGCGTGGTCGCGCGGTTAAGCGGCGACGAATTCGGATTGATTATCGACGGCGAACAGCCCAAGGCAGCGGCGGATCTTGCCAAGCGTCTGTCGGACATGATGCAGGAAGAATTTGTCGTCGATGGACGCTCTGTCCGTATCGGGCTGACAACCGGCATCTCGGTGTTCCCGCGACATGGCAACAACGCAGAGGCGCTGTTGGCGAACGCGGATGCGGCACTATTCCGCGCCAAAGCGAAATCGCGCGGCTCCGTCAGCTTCTACGAAGCCGAAATGGATCAGAAGGTTCGTGACCGCCGTGCGTTGCATCAGGACCTGTCAGCCGCGATTCGCAACGGCGAATTGTCGCTTCACTATCAGCCGCAAATTCTCGTCGGCGAAGACGGCAGCCGTCAGGCGATCGGGTTCGAGGCGCTTGCGCGCTGGACCCATCCGGTTCGCGGAAACGTATCGCCCGGCGAATTCATTCCCCTCGCTGAAGAAAGCGGCCTGATCGTCGAAATGGGCGAGTGGATCTTGCGCGAAGCGTGCCGCGAGGCCGCGTCGTGGCCGAAACCGCTTCAGGTTGCAGTCAACCTGTCGCCCGCGCAGTTCATGCACAGCGACGTGGTGGCGCTTGTCCATTCGATCCTGCTGGAGACCGGCCTTTCGGCAAACCGCCTCGAACTCGAAATTACCGAAGGTGTGCTGATCGACGATATGGATCGCGGTCTGGCGCTCCTGCGCCGGCTGAAGGCGCTCGGCGTCCACATCGCGATGGACGATTTCGGCAGCGGTTACTCCTCGCTCACTTACTTGCAGGCGTTCCCGTTCGACAAAATCAAGATCGACCGGACCTTTGTGATGAATCTCGGGCGCAATCCGCAGTCGGCAGCGATCATCCGCGCGATTGTCGGCCTCGGCGAGGGCCTCAATATCCTGATCGTCGCCGAAGGCGTCGAGACTCAGGAGCAGCTGGATTTTCTGCGCCAGATCGATTGCCGCACGATTCAGGGATATTTCACCGGCAAGCCCGGTTTGATCCATCAATACGCGTCCTACATCGGCCGCGCCGCGATCGTGCCTGCCGAAACGGCGCGTTTGACCGGCTGACCGTCTCGCCATTTTCCGAATTTCCGAAATCCTTGACTTGCGGCCGCTGCCGTCGAAGATGATTTCGTCATGTCCGATTTCGACATAGCGATCATCGGTGGAGGCTTGAACGGCGCAAGCGTCGCGCGCGACGCTGCGGGCCGTGGCCTGCGGGTCATTCTGATCGAGCAGAACGATCTTGGCGGCGGCGCGGCTGCATCCTCGTCTCATCTTATGCACGGAAATTTTGCCGATCTGGAGCAGGGTGCGGCGTTGCGCGTGCGGCGTGCACTGACCGAACGCGCTATCGGACTGCGTTCAGCGCCGCATCTTGTGCGGCCTGCGCGGTTCGTGCTTCCGGTTCACGAGTCCGAACGCCCTCCGACGATGCTGAAGGCGGGGCTGTATGTGTATGACACCCTTGCGCCCGATGGCACGCTCTCGCGGTCTGAAACGCTCGACATGACGGTCCACGAGATGGGTCATCCGTTGAAGCGCGCGTTCGGTGTGGCGTTCGAGTATTCGGACTGCATGGTCGATGAAAATCGGCTTGTCGTTCTCACCGCGCGCGATGCGGCCGATCGTGGAGCAACGATACGCACCGGTGCGCGCGGCGCGAGGGCCGATCGTTCCGAAGTGTGGAAGCTCGCCGTCATCGATCGCGGCAATCGCGAAATCGTCACATCGCGTGCCTTGGTCAGCGCAGCCGGCGCCTGGAGCAGCCGTGTTGCCGAGACGGTGTTGCATTTGCCGGCTGTTCAAGCCAGCCTGACGCGCGTCAGCCAGATCGTGGTGAAGCGCCTGTACGATCACAACAACGTCTATGTGCTTCAGAACGACGACAAACGGATGATTTACGCGATCCCTTACGAGCGGGATTTCACGCTGATCGGGTCGGCTGAACAGAAATATTCCGGCGATCCCGATACCGTGTCGGTCGCCGCCGATGATGTAATCTATCTCTGCAAGGCTGCGAACCGCTATTTCCGCGAGCGTATCGAACCGGCCGATGTCGTTCACGCGATGGCGGGTCCGAATGTGCAGGTGGATGGACCTATGAAGACGCGATGGAGGCGTGACGGCTATCTGAATCTCGATCGCAAATTCGGCGAAGCACCGTTGCTGACGATGTTCGGCGGCGCGACGACAACGGCGCGGCGCCGCGCGGAAGTCGCGATGACGCGGCTCGCTCCATTCTTCCTGACAAAGTCTGCCTGGACAGCGGATGCTGTGCTGCCGGGCGGGGACTTCAGCTACACCCAATTCGACGCTGAGGCCGAGCGAGCGTGGCGGCGCTGGCCTTTCCTTGGCGGCCGTCATGCGCAGCGTCTCATTGCAGCCTACGGAACGCGAATCGAAATGATTCTCGGCGATGCAAAGGTCATGTCCGATCTTGGCCCGAAATTCGGCGAAGACCTCACGGGCGCCGAAGTCCAGTATTTGATGAAATATGAATGGGCGCGCTTTCCCGAAGATATTCTCTGGCGACGATCAAAATTGGGCCTGACGATGCCGGCCAAGGACCGTGAGGCATTGTCTGCATACATGGCGCAAACGGCGGCGGAAGCAGCATGAAGCCGGTATCGCTCACGGAGCCGCTATTGCGGATTGCTTCCGTCACCAAGCGTTTCGGCGGCTTCACAGCGGTCGATGCGCTGACGCTCGACATTGCCAAGGGTGAATTTTTCGCGCTGCTCGGACCCAGCGGATGCGGCAAGACGACATTGCTCCGCATGCTCGCCGGGTTCGAGACGCCGAACGAGGGTTCCATTTTCTTGAACGGCGAAGACATCGCGCAGGTGCCGCCGCATCTGCGACCGGTCAACATGATGTTTCAGAATTACGCGCTTTTCCCGCATCTCACCGTCGCGGGAAATATCGCGTTCGGCCTGAAGCGCATGGATATGGCGAACGCGGACATCGAGGCACGCGTGAAGGAGATGATCGCGCTCGTTCGTCTTGAAGGGCTCGAGTCTCGCAAGCCCGATCAGCTGTCCGGCGGGCAGCGTCAGCGTGTCGCCCTGGCGAGATCTCTGGCGCGGCGTCCGCAAATGCTGTTGCTCGACGAACCGCTCGCTGCGCTCGACAAGAAGCTGCGTGAAATTACGCAGGATGAGTTGATGGACGTGCAGCGCAGGCTCGGCATGACCTTCATCATCGTCACTCACGATCAGGGCGAGGCGATGACGGTCGCAGACCGTATTGGCGTAATGGACAAGGGAAACCTCGTGCAGGTCGCAACGCCGCGCGAACTTTACGAAACGCCGAATTCGCGGTGGCTTGCAGGCTTCGTGGGCGACATCAACCTCATCGAAGGCAAAATCGTTTCACGCGAGGCGGGTCGCGTCCTTGTCGCCGCGCATGGATTTGGAAATGTAGTCGCGGTACAGGCACCCGCAGGCGCAACGGATGTTTGCCTTGCGATCCGTCCCGAAAAAATACGGCTGACGCAGTCTGCTCAATCCGCATCCAAGCAAGACAACACGTTCGACGCGGAACTGGCCGATGTCGGATTTCTTGGCGGCACTTCGGTCTGCAACATGAAATTGTCCTCGGGCGCGACGCTGCGCGTGACAGTGGCGAACGCGACGCGGACGTCTGCAGATTCGCTTTCTGCCGGGCAGCAGATCGCGATTTCGTTTGCGCCGGAAGACGTCGTGGTGCTCGACCGATGAGCGCGCGGCGGATATTCACGCGTCCGGCGCGCATTGCGGCGATTGTTCCTTACGCATGGATGGCGCTTTTTTTCCTCGTGCCGTTCGCATTCGTGCTCAAGATCGCTTTGTCGCAGACGGCGATTGCGCAGCCGCCATACACGCCGACATTCGACATCATGGCTGGATGGGATGCGTTCAAGATCGCGCTGTCGCAACTGTCGTTCGACAATTTCAAACTCTTGGCGTCCGACGATCTCTACATTTTGTCTTACGGACGAAGCCTGTTCGTCGCGATCGTTTCCACCGCGATCTTGCTACTGACGGCATTTCCAGTGGCTTACGGCATGTCGAAGCTGCCACAGCGATGGCAGCCGCTGGCGATGATGCTCGTCGTCATTCCGTTCTGGACGTCGTTCCTGATCCGCATTTATGCGTGGATCAATATTCTTCAGCACGATGGATTGTTGAACAAAACGCTGCTGACGCTTGGGCTGATCGACAGACCTTTAGTTTGGCTCTCGACCGATTCCGCCATGTATCTCGGCATCGTCTATTCCTATTTTCCGTTCATGATCCTGCCGCTTTACGCAACGCTGTCGAAGCTCGACGATGCGTTGCTGGAGGCGGCTGCCGATCTTGGCTGCTCGCGGCTAAAAGCATTCTGGCTCGTGACATTTCCGCTGGCGCTTCCGGGAATCGGCGCGGGCGTTCTACTATGCTTCATTCCCATCGTCGGAGAATTCGTGATCCCGGATCTGCTGGCGGGTTCCGACCGCATGATGATCGGCCAGACGCTCTGGCTTGAATTTTTCACCAACAAGGACTGGCCTGTTGCGTCCGCCATCGCGGTCGTGCTGCTGATCCTGCTTGTCGCGCCGCTGCTGATTTATGAAAAGCTCCAGCGTCGTCATCTCGAAGGGCAGGCGTGATGGCGCGCCCGATCTTAAGAGCGTCCTCGTTCAATATCGCGTCCGTTGCGCTCGGGTTGGCGTTTCTCTACCTACCCATCGCGATTCTGGTGATCTACTCGTTCAATGCATCGCGCCTTGTAACCGTATGGGGCGGATGGTCGACACGGTGGTACACCGAATTTTTCAACGATGCGCCGATGCTAGAAGCCGCATGGATGAGTTTGCGTGTCGCCGCGTGTTCTGCCACGGCCGCGACTGTTCTCGGAACGCTGGCCGCGGTCGCGCTGTCGCGCGGCGAGCAGTTCAAGGGGCGCACTTTGTTTTCAGGGATGCTTTACGCGCCGCTCGTTATGCCAGAAGTCGTGATGGGTCTGTCGCTGCTGCTATTGTTCGTCGCCACCGATGCCGGACGCGGCTTCTGGACCGTAACCGTCGCGCACACGACATTGACGATATGCTTCGTTACGGTGGTCGTGCAATCGCGCCTGAGTGGTCTTGATCGCAGTTTGGAAGAGGCGGCGATGGATCTCGGCTGCGGTCCGGTGCAGGCGTTTATCTCTGTAACGCTGCCGTTGATGCTGCCGTCGATTGCCGCGGGCTGGATGCTGGCGTTCACGCTCTCGCTCGACGATCTGGTGATTGCAAGTTTCACCACCGGTCCCGGCTCCTCGACGCTGCCGATCCGGATCTATTCGGAGGTGCGGCTCGGCGTGAAGCCTGAAATCAACGCGATCTGCACGCTGGTGATTGCGGCCGTCGGGCTCGTGATTATCGTCGCATCGCTGGCATCGAAACTGTCGAGCGAGCAGGGCGAGAGCGCCGCGCCGCTCTAAAAGACTAGTTGGATTTTTCCGGAGCGGGCGAGATGAGCGCGGCGGGCGGCGACTGAGTGTCGTTTGACGGCTCAGTCGTTGTCGCGGCGGGAGCAGGCGCTGGCCGATTACCGGTGAATCGGTCGATTACGGATTTCACTGCGTCGCGCGTTTTGCGATCCTTCAGCGAATCGAGCAGCGGAGCGGATGCCGGGGAGCGCCGGATCAGCGAATCCGAATCGGGGAATGCCAGCGGATCGTCCCATGGTCCCTGCACGATGAACGGCAGCTGGAATGCGGGCTCGGACGTATCAGCCGCAACAAGACTTGCCACGCCTTTGAGATCGAATTCACGCGATGGGACCGAGGCTGTGCCGGAGAGCGTCAGCTTCGCGGTCGGCCCTTCGATGCGCGCGTCTTCAGCTGTCGCAACGCCGTCCTTGATACGGAGTGCGACATTCAACGTGTTGAACGGCGTGCTGCCACTGCGGAAGTTTCCCGCGCCCGACAGCGGACGGCGTTCGAGACGTTTGAGGAGTTGTTCAACATTGAAGCCGCTGACCGCGCCGTCATGGCCGGTCAACGTCGCCGTGCCGTCGAGCGTCTGCGTCAAGGCGTAGGGACTTGCGCCGGATGCTTCTAGTGTAAGGTTGATATTTCCGCGTCCTGAGAGCTTGCGGTAACCGAATAATTCACGCGCGCCGGATTCGAAATCGACATCGGTCAGCTGAAACTGGGCCTTGACGTCGGCCACCGCATCGGACCGGGCAATGCCGAGCGAACCCTTGAGCGTACCGCCATAGATTTGTGCCTCGCCAACGCTGAGAACCAATGTGCCGTTGCGAAGATTCGCGCCGAATGCGCTGCGGCCGATCTTCGATGGACCGACGATCACTTTTGCGGCCGACAGTCGCATGTCCAGATCGGTCGCCGACAGGCTGCGCAGATCGAACAATTGCCGGTTCCAGTCGCGCGCGCCACTGGTGAGAAATCGGACGGTCGCGATGTAAGGCGTGAAGTCGAGCGTCTCGGCGGCGAGTGTTGCCTGAAGAGTTTGCCGCTCGCCCTTCGAGTAGGTGATGACGCCTTCGGCTGCGTTGCCGTCGAGTTCGACGTTGACGTTGGTGAGGGCGACCGAGTCGCCAACGACATTTGCGCGAGCCTTGAGCGCGAACCGGCCCATACCGCCGGTGCTGGGCGCGGTTTCGCCGGCCCAGCGTAGTGCGTTGCGCAATGCCGGGCTGTCGGCGCTGAGTGCGCCTTCCATCATCAGGCTGGTGCGATTGGCGATGGTGCCATCGAACGCAACCTTCAGCGGCGCACTTGCCGCGCGCAGCTTCAGCCCGGAGCGATCGCCCGAAAGTGCTGCGATGAAATCGGCGATTGCAAGACTGCCGTCCACGCGTTCGCCGCGCCAGTCGAACTGCCCTGTTGCTGCGAATGAGCGTGAGATCGACGGCCATCCAAGCGAAAGATCGATGTCGGATACCGTTTCGGCGATCTCCTGCTTGTCGTTCTTGTAGGTCAGTTCACCGTCGACGATGCGGATTTCCGAAAATGAAACCGGGCTATCGACGCCCGGCTTGATCGATTTCGCGAGCGTTTCGACGACCGGCGTCCAGTTGTTTCCGCCGTCAGCATTGCGCGTCACGTTGAAGTGCGGATTGACCAGCGTCACGTCTGCGATGTCGTATCGCCGCGCCAGAAGCGGAAGCAGCCGCAGATTGGCAGTCAGTTCGTCAACCGTCAGCGGCTCGCCGGTCTTGGCGTCCGTGCCGCGCAAGCCGACCTTGCGAAGCGTCACATAGCTTGCCGGAAGCAGCGAGACTTCGACTTCGCCGTTCACGACGAGGTCGAGGCCGGTCGCGACACGGAGTTGTTCCTCGACCGACTGACGGACCTTGTCCTTGTCGATCAGCCAGGACAGCGCGACGAGGCCCAAGACGACAGCCGCCAGCAATGCCCCAATCGGCATCGCGAGGCGCTTCACTCCCTGGGCCAGCGTCAATGACATGATCCGCGTTGATTGGTTTTTATGCAGGCGCCGGCAGGCTTTCCGTCCAGCCGGGCCGGGCGCAACTTGATGGCTTTTCTTGACGCTTTCAAGGCCATCCCGCGCCCGGAAACGGCTACCGCTTTCCATAGTAAAGAGCGCGGCGATTGACGGGTCTTGAGCAATTCGCCTAATAAGCGCCGCATGCGCACCAGCGCGCTCCTCCATCGGGTTCACGACATATGAAAAAGGTTTTTCCGGACGCGAAATCCGCGCTCGCAGGCGTCCTCAAGGACGGCATGGTCATCATGTCCGGCGGCTTCGGCCTTTGCGGTATTGCCGAGACACTGTCCGACGCGCTGCGCGAGTCCGGCGTCAAGAATTTGACCGTCATTTCCAACAATGCCGGCGTCGACGGCATCGGCCTCAGCCGTCTGCTTGAAACGCGCCAGATCAAGAAGATGATCTCGTCCTATGTCGGCGAAAACAAATTGTTCGCGCAGCAGTACCTCGCGGGCGAGCTTGAATTGGAATTCAATCCGCAGGGCACCTTGGCCGAACGCATCCGTGCGGGCGGTGCAGGAATTCCGGCGTTCTACACCAAGACCGGCGTCGGCACGCTGATCGCCGAAGGCAAGGAAGAGAAGGTCTTCAACGGCGAGAAATACATCATGGAGACGGGTCTCGTCGCCGATCTCGCCATCGTGCACGCGTGGAAAGGCGACACCGAGGGCAACCTCGTTTATCGCAAGACCGCGCGCAACTTCAATCCGATGATGGCGACGGCCGCGAAGGTTACGATCGCCGAAGTTGAGCATCTCGTGCAGCCCGGCGAGATCGATCCCGATCACATCCACACGCCCGGCATTTTCGTCAAACGCATCATCGCAGTCGATCCGAAGCTGAAGCGGATCGAGCAGCGCACGCTTCGTCAGCGCGCTTAAATTCAAGGAGAGCCGCATGGCCTGGACCCGCGAACAAATGGCAGCCCGCGCCGCGAAGGAATTGCGCGACGGCTATTACGTCAATCTCGGCATCGGCATTCCGACGCTGGTCTCGAACTACATTCCCGATGGCGTGGACGTTCTGCTTCAGAGCGAGAACGGCATGATGGGCATGGGTCCGTTCCCGTATGAAGGCGACGAGGACGCCGATCTCATCAACGCCGGCAAGCAGACCGTCACCGAATTGAAGAAGACCAGCTATTTCTCCAGCGCGGATTCCTTCGCGATGGTGCGCGGCGGTCATATCGATCTGTCGATTCTCGGCGCGATGCAGGTGTCCGAGAATGGCGACCTCGCCAACTGGATGATCCCCGGCAAGATGGTGAAGGGCATGGGCGGCGCGATGGACCTCGTCGCCGGCGTCAAGAAAGTCATCGTCGTCATGGAGCACTCGGCCAAGGACGGCGCGAAGCTGCTGCACAAGTGCAATCTGCCGCTCACCGGCGAGCGCGTGGTCGATATGGTCGTCACCGATCTCGCGGTCTTCACCATCGACAAGCACGGCAAGGACGGCATGGCGCTGATCGAACTGGCCGATGGCGTGACGCTGGATGAAGTGAAGGCGAAAACCGAGGCCAGCTATCGCGTTGCGCTGAAGAACGCGTAATCGCTTACGCGATCGCGCTGGCGTGGGCGAATACGACTTCGATCAAGGTGCCGGAATGCGGCGCGGTCTTGATGTTGAACTTCGCCTTGTTGGCCTCGACCAGCGCCTTGGTCAGCGACAGGCTCACTGCTGAATTGTCCGTGGCGATCTGATCCATCGCGGCTGCCGTTCTGAAGGGTGCCATGGCGGCGGCGATCTCATTGTCGTTCATGCCGGGACCGGTGTCGCGCACACGCAACGCGATGTCGCCGAAATCGGTCGTCGCGGTGGAGACGATCACCTGTCCGCCTGCATTCGCCAGATGAATCGAACTGCCGATCAGATTCATCGCGATCTGGCGCAGCGCCCGTGCGTCCGCTTTCACCGATGGCAATGAATGAGCAAGCGACGTTCGGATGATGATGCGCTCGCGATTGGCCTGCGGTTGCATCACCGCAACGCATTGCTCGATGGTCTGATTCAAATCCTGATTTGCGAATGAAAGCTCGATCTTGCCGGATTCGATGCGCGATAGATCGAGCAGGTCGTCGATGATCGCCATGACGCGCTGGCCGGACGCGCGAATATCCTTCATGTATTCGACATAGCGTTCATTGCCCAGCGGCCCGAAGCGTTCTTCGATCATGACGTCGGCAAACCCGATGATCGCATTCAGCGGCATGCGGACTTCGTGGCTGATACGACCCAGCACATCGGCCTTCGCGCTCGTCGCGCGTTCCGACTGGCGTCTCGCCTGCAACAATTCGCCTTCGCTTTTTTTGGTCTGCGAGAGATCGCGGAACACGGCGAAGAAGCGAGGGCTGTCCAGCCGCGTGCGGCCGATCGTCATCGAGAGCGGAATCGTGCCGCCGCCGCGCGTCTTGCCGAGCGTTTCGCGGCCGTGATCGAGCAGGCTGGCGATGGTCGCTGACTTCGCATTTTCCAGATGATCGAGAGCGGCCTTCTGACTTTCCGGCGCAAACAGGTCGATGAAGTTGAGTGCCGCGATGTCGTCGCTCGTGCGGCCGAACAATGCTTCGGCGCTGCGGTTGCAGGACAGAATCCGGCCCAAGCCATCGATCATCACGATGCCCTCGGCGGTGGTGTCGAGGATCGTTGCGAGTTCTTCGGCCTGCGTGGAATCTGCGGCAGGTGCGGCGGGGACCGTGGCAGGCTGTGGCGTAGATATTTGCGGAGCGCCCGAGAAAATCAGCGCCATCGCAGGTTCATCGTCCCATGAAATCGAAAACAGCCGCGCGGGATGGGACTCGGCGGGGCCGGCCTTCGTCGTTGAAATCGTAACCGGCGCGCCTTCTTCCGACGTAGAGACACCGGGTCCGGAAATCGGTTCGACGAACAGGGCATCGAGTCCGCCGGCTTCCGTCAGTTCATGCAGTCCTGAAAATCCGGTTTGTTCCAGAAACGCGCGATTGGCGTAGATCAGCCGGTCGAGTCGATAAACCAGCACACCCGCGGGCAGGCGATCGAGCAACTGCGAATCGTGCGCGGAGGCAACGCGCGGCGGCAGAGCTTCCGGTTGCAGAAACGCGGGAGGATTTTCCAGCGGCGGTTTCTCGGCGACGAGCGGCGTCGAATCGTTGGCTGCCGTCGGCGTTACTGTGCTGCCGTTTTCTGTTTCCAGTTCAGCCGAGATGCGGCGGCCCAGTTCGTCGAACGCCTTGCTTTCGACAACAGTGAGCGCGGGCGACTTCGGCTCGCTCACGGGGCGGAACGGCAAGATGTTCTGCGGCGTTTCGACGGGCGCATCGCTTTCAGCCGTTATTGATTCTTGAACAGCCGGAGCAGACGAGGTCCGCGTTGAGCCCGAATACAGGATTTCATCGCGCCGTTGCGCGGCGAGCCGAGCGAGACCTTCCAGATCGCGGCAAACGCCGAAGCCGCGATAACCGATGAAATTGCGTTCGCGGTCGAATACCGGAAGCCCTGACAGTTCGACGGGAAGCCGCGCGCCGGACCCGTCGGCAGGCCAGTCGATAACGATGCCGCTCCATGTGCCGCGTGTGGCAACCGCTGCGGCGATCTTTCCTTCAGGATCGATCTTGAGTGCGCTTGCAATTTCCCTCCACAGGCGGCCGAAGGCAGCGGCCGTGCGCGAGCCGATCAGGCGCGAGAATTCGTCTGAACCCAGCGAGAAGCGGCTGTCTTCGTCCATCTGCCACATGAAGCGCAGCGGGTGACGCCGCATCGTCAGATGCGGGCCGTCCATTTCGGCCAACGTTGCCGAGACGTGGTTCGTCTGGCGCTGCGATTCAGTCACCGCAGGCGGCTCAGACGCAATCGTTTCTGAAACTTCCTGGAAGTGTTGAGGCGGGGG